>PPYF01411314.1_pt1 | contig 39529 bp, 28 predicted proteins | sample 1559871 | NCBI WGS metagenome assembly PPYF01 (sample SAMN08240021, study PRJNA423297) | Human gut metagenome, whole genome shotgun sequencing project.
GAAATGGACTAATTCCTACCGCTCTTTCGGACTAAAAACCAAACGCTCAACCGGTCTTAAAACCATTGAACATAAACATCAGCAGCCTGTCCGTCGCCGTGAACAGCTACCAACGCATCGTCAGGGAGCACCACCGGGACACCGCGGAACTGCTCGCCTACCGTTACCTGCCAACGGACGACCCGACGGCAATCCGCACCCTCATCGTCCGAAAGGAACGCCAGATCGGCAAGCTCCGCGACGAGGTGGACCGGCTCAAGCTGATCCTGCCCGAACATGATACCGGAAAACCGGAAAACCGACACACCGGAATGACGGAACACAGGAATACCGGAACCGATGGAGACCGTTATACCAAAAACCGGAACACCAAGAAACCGAGACCGGCATGACGGAACGGGGCAAACGAAACAGCCTTGCATACCCCACATCTAAGTGTTGTGGCACCCATCGCCGCAACACTTAGATGTGGGGTATGCCGACCCCTGACACATAGCCAGCCACGTCGAAAATCAGGTCGACAACCCATTTTTTTCGTATAGACAACACCATGGTGCGCAGACGCCATAATCCTCCCGAAATCAGATAGTCCCCATTGTTGCCTGGCGGAAAACCACTACCGAGGTTTTCTCACTGGCGGCGAGTATCAACACGAACCGTGGAATGACGCCACATATACGCCACCAGTGCGCCGCACCTTGAGCGCAACCCACAGGGCAGATCAGAACAGGTCTCCTTGGACCATTCCATCTGGCACAGGCATCGGCTTGCGGAATTCCGAAAGTTCCGGAGTGTATGCCTGCTGTTCTTTCCATTCGCGGACGAGCTTTTGCCGCCAGCCTTTCGACGGAGGCCACGGCACGCCCCATTGGGCCAGTTGGGCTTTGGTCCAGCCGCCGGCGGGAGTGCGCCGCGCTTCGATTTCCGTCGGCGAGGGAATGCGCGTTTCAGACATGGAGCTCCTTCCTTAAACCAGTCCTCACAAGGTCGGACGACGCTCATGCGTCTCTGATACGGCATGGACATCACGCGCGCTATTCTGGGCAAGCCTTGCCCGCATCGATTCACCGAATCTATCAGCCAGGTCGGCCTTGTTATGGATGGAATGGTCGGGGTCCGGGCCCCGGCGCAGCCCCTCGACCAGTTCGATGAACGACTGTTCCTCCTGCTCCACGCAGTCGAGGAAAACGGAACAGAACGCCGCGGAATCGCCATCCACCTGCCAGGCCTCCAGACCGCGGGCATAGTCACGCTTGGCGTCATATTTAATCGCCACGGGACGATAACCGTGCTTCAGCAGCATGAAGTTGAGCAACTGGCGGCCGGTCCGCCCGTTGCCGTCCATGAACGGATGGATGTTCTCGAACATCGCATGGAATCCGGCCGCCTTGAGCAGCGGATGCGCGCCGCTCCCGTTCAGCACGTCGACCAGGACTTGCAGGTCGTCACGAATCTCCAGCGGGTCCGCGGTCTTGACTCGGGTGGCGGTGATCCGCGCCAAATAGCCATAAGGACGGAACGTGCCGCGGGCGAACGGCTGGAGATCCAATGCGGTCACCTCGTGTAGACGACGGATCAGCTCCTCGTTCAGCTTCCGCCCCTCCTTGGCATATTCGCGCACGTAGGCCATGCCGTCAGCGACCCCTCGCGCTGCGAACACGTATCTGGCCGGCGAGTCCGATGGGACGAACTCGCCCTCCAGCACCAGCGACGTGTCCTCCAGGGTCAGCGTGGACCCCTCGATGGCGTTCGAATTGTAGGTGTAGCGCACCAGCCAGTCGCGGTCGTAATCCGCCAACGCCATGTCCTCGACACCGTCCAACGGCTCCAGCGAGCGGGCCCGGTCCTTCAGCGCGTCGATCCTCCGCAGGCGTTCGGAAATCTCCCGTCCCCCTTCAAGGGCGTTCAGCTCGTCGGGAAGGGCCTGGATGTGCCGCGACAGCTCGGGATTGGCCATCATGCTCCTCTTTTCGTGTTCCGGTTGCAAAGTCCATTATTCCAGTAGTGATTCGTTGCGCTAGCGGTTCAGATGACGGCTCAACGCATCCGGTCCGGTTCCGACGCTTCTGGCATCCCCGTCCCGTTGTCCAAGGTTCTTCCGCAACGTCTCGCCGAATCTGTCCATCAAATCCGTTTTATTGCGAATCGGGCCAGAAACACGAAGGACCTCACCTTCGCTGATTCTGCGGAGCATCCCGATACGCTTTACCAACTGTACCCGGATGGCGTCGAGGCGTTCGGGCGCGAACATGCGCATGCGCGACAGTTCGTGCGCCGCCTCGTCGGGCCAGTCCGACAGGGCGTCCAGGTCGAACCGGCTCCAATCCTCCACCAGTCTGAGCTGCCGCAAAGCCGAGGGCTCGCCGGTCGCGGTGTAGAACGGCTTGGCGAACCAGTCCCGGCCGTCCACATCGAGCTCGCCGCTCCACAGGCTCGCTCCCGTGTCGTAGATCGGGGCCGGACGGACCTCAAGGGTCTCGATGTCGCGGATCAGACCGAAGTTGTTGTAGTGCCGGTCAGTGTTACGCATGAGGTAATCGACCACGAGCCAATCGTCCGTGGCGCCGCACACGGCGCGCTCGTCAGCTCCGAAGCCGGCGGCGGCACGGATCCACTGGTCATGCGAATTGAGGCCGCTGACGGTTTTGACGGACTGGAGCACCTGCCAGGCGGAGACCAGCTCCTCATGATTGGAGAGCATGTCCGCGCATGTGGACACCAGACGGTTGCCGTTGCGTGCCAGGGAATACCGGGCGGCCGGAACGCCCAATCGCATGCAGAGCCTCGAGGCGATGACCTCGTTCATGGGTTCCTGGCCAGTACGGCCCGACTTGACGAGCAGTCTCCTGCCGGTGGCCCTGTCGATCGTCCAGCGTTTGGGAAGATCGCCGCCAGTGGACACGTCGGGGACGTTGAGGCTGATGTCATGGGACGACGAGTACGAGGTGAGCAGGATCTCGCCCAGCGCCTCGTCGAAGGGATTGTCGAAGAAGTTGACGTCCTTCCATTCGGCCGGGTCGTCCTCGCGTCTGACCCAGTACTGGTCCGACAGGCTCAAACCGTAGGTCCGGTCGAGCAGCTCCCCGGTCGATGCCGCGCCAAGCGATTCGAGCACGCGGCGGATGCCGTCGCGGGTGGAGGGGATGGCGCGGGACCTCCACCATTCGTCGATCCTCTTGGCATACAGCGCGCTCTTGCCGCGCGTGGTGAACTCCAGGGGCAGACGATCATGGTCAAGGACCTCGCCAGAGGAGCACGCGCGACCGGACTCGGGATCGTATTCGAACGCAAGGACCGGATGGTCCCCGCACATGATCAGCTTGCGTGGCATGATTCCGCTCCCTCCAAACTTGGTCTTTAAAGATTCTACAGGCACGAATTACGCGCGAGACGGCGTCCCGTTTCATGACGCGGTGCATGGATATGGACCACTTCCGCAAATCGCAAGCCTCGGCGATGATGCCGACAACTGATACGGTAGTCATATTGGTTTCCCAAAGGTAAAGAGGCATGACCATGGGATTGTTCGACTTCGCTAAGAACTCTCTGGGTGACGTGCCGTCCGGCTTCGGCGGTCGGAGCGATATCGCCAACCATCTTTTCAACGACCGATGAAAAGGCTCCGGTTGAAGGCTATGGCATGATGACACGAGCGCGGGGACATTTATGACCGAAGGATACTCACATAAAGCGGCACACATCGTTGAGCATATCATTCTCGCAATCGCGCTGATCTGGGCTGGAGGCTGCACTCTCATATGGATGCAAACGGATATGTCGCATCGCATCGTGAACGCGAAATCCGCTGACGGCACCTGTGAAGTGACCATCAGCGAACTCGGCTCGCCCATATTCTTCGGCCCAAGCAGCATCACGGTCAAAGTCTCTTGGGACACCGATCCCGGTGTTATCGGTTCCGAGAACGTCACGGAAATCAAAACGGATCTGCACAACGACGGCAAATCATTAGGCTCGGGCAACTTCACCGTCACCTGGCACGGCAACATCCCGACCGTCACCACCCATGGCGAGGAACAGCCGGACCAAAGCTACACATTCAACTGGAAATAACCGCTCCGAACATCATGTCTCTCCCGAGAGTAGTCCTCACAACCGGGCAGGTCCCACAAGGGGCATAGCTCATGCACCCACCGGCCGGTCTCAAGCCCATGAGACACTTAAGACCATGACTACCGTAATCATGCGCACCTCTGAGGGCGATATCACCATCGACCTGTTCGACGACAAGGCCCCGAACACCGTGGCCAACTTCCTGGGCCTCGCCACCGGCGAGAAGGAATGGGCCGACCCGTACACCGGTCAGCCTTCCCACGGCAAGTTCTACAACGGTCTGACCTTCCACCGCATCATCAAGCAGTTCATGATTCAGGGTGGTTGCCCGCTCGGCACCGGCACCGGCGGCCCTGGCTACGAGTTCGACGATGAGATCGATCCGAGCCTGAAGTTCGACAAGCCGTATCTGCTGGCCATGGCCAACGCTGGTCTGCGCCGCGGTATGGACGGCAAGGTGCACGGCACCAACGGCTCCCAGTTCTTCATCACCACCGTGCCGACCCCGTGGTTGGATGGCCACCACACTATCTTCGGTGAAGTTGCTGATGACGCTTCCAAGAAGGTTGTCGACAAGCTCGAGGCCGTCGAAACCGATCCGATGGATCGCCCGCTCGAGCCGGCCGTGATCCTCTCCGTGGACGTGGCTGAGTAAGACCCACCACAACCGACAACAAAGCCCTCTGATCGATTCCAATCAGAGGGCTTACTCGTTCTTGGCTCCCCTCTGGAGGGGAGCCAGAGTACGGTACGGACTACTTCATCTTGCGCATACGCGGCTCAGCGGACTCCTTGGCACCGGTCAGACGGTACACGTCAAACACGCCATCGATTTTGCGCACGGCGGCCAGCAACGTGTTGAGGTGCTGCGGATCGGCCATTTCGAAGCTGAACTGGCTGGTGGCCACACGGTCGGAACCCGTGGCGATCGTTCCGGAGATGATATTCACGCCATGATCGGACAGCACGCGTGTCACGTCGGACAACAGGTTGCGACGATCCAAGGCCTCGACCTGGATCTTGACCATGAACAGACCTTTGGTGCTGGTCCATTCGACCTCGACCACGCGCTCGGGCTGCTTGTTCTTCAGATCGATCATGTTCTGGCAATCGGTACGATGCACGGACACGCCCTGATTACGGGTGATGAAGCCGATGATCTGATCTCCCGGCACCGGCATGCAGCAACGAGCCAATTTGACCCACACGTCGCCCACGCCCTTGACGGACACTCCGGTAGAGCTGCTGGAGCTCTTACGCTCAACAGGCTTCAGAGGCAGGGCTTCCTGCTCGACTTCCTCATCGACCTCGTCGGCCCCGGCATCCTTGACCAGATGCGAGATGACGTTCTGCGTGGAGATCTGCCCATCACCGATGGCGGCGAACACAGCGTCGGCGTTCGGGAAATTGAGGTCGTCGGCCACACCGATCAGTGCCTCGGTGGTCAGCAGCGCATTGACCGGCAGGTTACGCTTGCGCATAGCGCGGGTCAGTTCGTCGCGGCCTTCCTCAATGGCCTCGGTACGACGTTCCTTCGAGAACCATTGGCGGATCTTGTTTCGTGCCTTCGGGCTCTTGACGAAGCTCAGCCAGTCGCGCGAAGGACCGGCAGTATCGGACTTGGAAGTCAGGATCTCCACCGTATCGCCGTTATCAAGCGTGGTGTCGAGCGGCACCAAACGCCCGTTGACACGCGCGCCCATGGTGCGGTGGCCCACTTCGGTATGCACGGCATAGGCGAAATCAACCGGTGTGGCATGAGCCGGCAAGGAGACGATCTTGCCCTTCGGCGTGAACACATAGACCTCGGACGAGCCAAGATCCTCTTTCAAAGAGCCCAAGAATTCGTTGGAATCCGGGGTTTCGCTGGTCCAATCGGCGAGCTGCTGAATCCACTTGAGGTTATCGGCCTCGGACAGCTCCTGATTGTTCACATCGCGCTTGCGGTCGGACTTGTCTGGCGAGCTCAGGGCACGACCGGCCTGGCCGTTCTCCTTGTACTTCCAGTGCGCGGCGATACCGAATTCGGCACGACGGTGCATGTCCCACGTACGGATCTGGATTTCGACCGGCTTACCGCCGGGGCCGACCACCGTGGTGTGCAACGACTGGTACATGTTGAGCTTCGGCATGGCGATGTAATCCTTGAACCGGCCGGGAACCGGATTCCACCGCGCATGCACGGCACCAAGCGCCGCATAGCAGTCCTGAATGGTATCGACGATGATACGTACACCTACCAGATCGTAGATGTTCGCGAAATCATGGCCGCGCACGATCATCTTCTGGTAAATGGAGAAATAGTCCTTCGGGCGTCCGGTGACGTACGCCTTGATGTGCTGCTCGTCCAGATCCTCGTTGATCTCGGCCAGAATCTGCTTCAAATACACATCGCGTTGACCGGCCCGACGAGCCACCAACACCACGATCTCGTTGTAAATCTTCGGGTAGAGCACCTTGAAGCTCAGTTCCTCGAGCTCCGTCTTGATGGCGTTCATACCCAGACGGTTGGCCAGCGGCGCATACACGTCGAGGGTTTCGCGCGCCTTCTTCTGGGCGGAGGTGGTCTTCACGTATCGCCAAGTGCGGGCGTTGTGCACACGATCGGCGAGCTTGACCACCAAGGTGCGCACGTCACGGCTCATGGCCACCACAAGCTTGCGGATGGTTTCGGCCTGGGCCGAGTCTCCCACTTCGAGCTGGCTCAACTTGGTGACGCCGTCAACCAGACCTGCCACAGTATCGCCGAACTCGGCACGGCACTGATCCAGTGTGTAGTCCGTGTCCTCCACAGTGTCATGCAACAGACCGGCCGCCACCACGATCGGGCCCATGCCCAGATCGGCAAGAATCTGGGAAACGGCCAATGGGTGGATGATGTACGGCTCGCCGGACTTGCGGCGCTGAGCGGAATGCTGGATGACGGCACGCCGATAGGCGCGATCGAGGATGGACAAATCCTCTCCAGGGTGATGAGCCTTGCACACCTGTTTGATTGGTTCAAGCGGATTAAGCGGATCAGCACTGATCTCGCATCCCAGCTTACGGGCGGCATACTGCTCGCCATCGATCTCCGACATGCCAGTCACCTCCCTCATATGACACTCATTGTAGCCGTGTATCGGGGTTGACTGCGTGTTGGCAATCGCATCCAGACCCCGCCTACGGTTGAATCAGGACGCCACTCCCGTGGATCCGAATCCCCGTTCCGCCCTGTCTGAGCCGGGCAAGGTCTCGGCGGGGATGAATCGGGCTTCGACATAGCGCTGGATGACCATCTGGGCGATGCGGTCGCCCGGGTGGAAGACGGCGGTATGCTCCGGGTCGAGATTGATCAGCGGCACTTTGATCTCGCCACGATATCCGGCATCGACGGTGCCGGGCGCGTTGAGCACGGTGACGCCTTGCTTGGAGGCAAGGCCGGAGCGCGGATGGACCAGTGCCACATATCCTGCGGGCAGGGCTATAGCCACACCGGTGGGAACCAGTGCACGCTCAAACGGTTTCAGGGTCACGTCAACGGTGGTGATCAGGTCGGCGCCGGCGTCGCCCGCATGGGCGTAATGCAGCCGGGCCGGGTGCTCGGGGTCAAGGCTTTTGACCAGGACCTCGGTGGACTCAGGCTCATTGTAGGTCTCGTCAAACGCCATCAGGCGGCGCACTCCTCACACACCGGCTGGCCATCCTCGTCGGTGTAGGCGAGCTGGCTGCGGTGCTTGACCAGGAAGCACTGGGAGCAGATGAACTCGTCACCCTGCATGGGGATAACGGTCACCGAGGAGTCCTCGTTGCTCAGATCGGCACCCGGCAGTTCGTAATCCTCGGCAATGGCGTTCTCATCATCGTCGATGTCGCTCGAGGTATTCTGCGCGGACTTTCCCAGAGCCTGCAGCGATTCCTCGTCCTCGTCCTTGTTACGGGGGGAATCATAATCCTGAGCCATTATGGTCCTTTCGTCGTCTACCGTTGGCGTTCGCGCGGTTTCGCCGCGTTGTACTCGCCCATAGGATACATGATTTGAAATACTTGTAAAGTTCGACACGTGGGGCATACTGGGAATAAGTAATGTCTTTGCGACGGAAAGTGGTGTGCATATGCCTAAGGATCGGCTCGAGAAGGCCCGTTTCGAGCGCGTAAGCGAAACGGGGGACCTCGTATTCTCCTTGGGAGGCCGTCAGTTCGCCGTCAGCTTGGACGACACGCTCGAACGGGCGATTCTCGAGGCCAAGCAGATTCGCAGCGAACAGCAGCAGCCGGAACAGCCCCATGAGCAGTCCACACTTCCCATCTCGCAGATCCAGTCGCTGATTCGTGCGGGCGCCGACCCGTCCCGCGTGGCGGAACGCTACGGACTGAGCACAACGCTGGTACGGCGTTTCTCCGCCGCGGTGGAAACCGAAAAACAGTATGCGATCGAACAGTTCCTGACGGTGCCCGCTCCGAAGGACAGCAAGGTGCGCACCATCAATGAGCTGGTCGAACGCACTTTGGCGGCGGCGTCCATCGGCATGGAGTCGGTGACCTGGAAATCCACCCGCCGTGGGCTGGAACCATGGCATATCGTGGCGATTTTCACTTCCGCCGGACGCGAGATCCACGCCGAATGGACTTGGAACATGCACGACAATTCCGTGGTCTGCCTGAACAATGCCGCACGCAAGCTGCTCGGCGAGCAGAATCCGAGGACCGAGAACGCAGGCGGCGCAAAGGCTTCGCCGGAACCTGCGCTGCCAGGCGATTCCGTCCGTTCGGCGCGTATCGAGCGTGCCGTGTCTGCATGGGCCGCGCCAAAGCCGTCTGCTCCGCAGACCCGTCCGGCGTCCTCGAATCCGGTGACCTCCACCGGCTCGATGCCTCCGATCGATCTCTCCGCCTCCGGGTCCATGCCGCCGGTCAAGCTTTCCGCACCGGTTTCGACCGGTGCCGCGAGTACGCAGACGCCGCCCGATAACGGCCGGATTCCGGCTGCCCAATCCGATGCCCCGGTCCATGACGAAGTCACCTCCGATTCCGGTGCGGCGCCAGTGGAAACCGGCAAAGCCGCAAAAAAGGAACAGACCGCAGCACCCGCCAAAGCAGCTCCGGCGGAACCCGCTGCGAAGCCGTCCAGAAGGAAGTCGGGACGCTCGGCGGTGCCCAGCTGGGATGAGATTCTGTTCGGCGACTGATTATTCGCTATATCTGGTATAGCCGGATATAGCCGCCTGACGATACGACTCTTTTCCCCGGAATCATATGACTATGCCATGTCGATATCGGTCAGACGATATCGGTCAGGCGACGTCAATCAAACAGGGAATATCCATCTCCATCATCGTCTGCGACCCATGCACGCTAGGCAAATGGGTGGCCTTATCCCCCTGAGTACGCGAATCCACGAATGTGGCCGTGCCGGCAGCCTGTACCATCACGTCGCCGAGGATCGGCCGAATACGTTCCGATACAGGGCCGAACAGCCCATCGGCACATGCCTGTTCCTTGGTACGCACCAACGCCGCGTCCCCCAAGCGGTCACGCCAGCGATCGGCTATGGCGTCCGGTGATTCGCCGGGTTCGGCGTACAGCATCAGAGAGCGCGGCTCTCCCCCCACCAGTTCCACGCCATGGATCAGCGAAGGCTCCGTCGCGATGTCGAGCCGCTGATCCATGTCGGTCTGCACCATGCCATGGTCGGCGATGATGACGATCAAGGTGCCGGCTGACGCGCTACGTTTCAATAATGCAAGCTGTGCGTCGATGTGTTCGAAAGTCGCCACCCAATGCTCGGAATCCCAGCCGTAATTGTGACCCACCTTGTCCGCGTCACGGATATACAGATAGGTCAGGCCGGGCCTCCTGGCGGCGCGTGCTGCGGCGAGCACGCGATCACGCGGGGTGACATTGGCCTGATAATCAGTGCCGCGCAAGGCCGCCTCGGTCAGTGGAGAGCCGGCAAATTTGGGCAGTCCGGAACTGGTGACGCGCACCTCCTGACGGCGAAGCTTCTCGAACACGGTCTGTTCACGTTGCAAATCATGAGGATCGACCATGGGAGGGGTGGTGATTCTTGGATTGACGGGTTTGGGCGCCAGTGCATCCTTGAATTGGATGAGTTGGATGAGCTTGTGGTTGTTCGGCTCCAGCTGCGTGTATCCGGCCATACCGGTCAATCCCGGGCAGGTGCCGGTGCCGAACGTGGCCATGGCGGCCACGGTGGTGCTGGGCGCGCAGGTCGCGATGGGACGCTGGTTGGCGCTCTCGTTCATCAGCGAGCGCAGGTAGGGTGCATGGCCGAGGCGCATGGCGAGATTCCAGTAGCCAAGTCCGTCCACGAGCACCACGATGGCCGATGTGGCGTCAGGCAGCCCGAGGGCTTTTTTGCAGGCTTGGGGATCGGCGTGGACCTTGGTCGAGATCGGATGACCAATGGCGGCGGAAAGAGCCGGCAATACGGCGGAAAGATGCAGCGCTCCCCCACGGCCCGCAGCTGTGTCCCCATAAGTCACTGTGGGCACCAACCGCAACAATTCGTCCATATCCGGCGTCTCAACACTCATAATTGCTCATTATAGGGCTCACAGAAAACCGTGCCCCATTGCAAAAGTGTGAGCCAAACGCACAATATCAATCAATCGCACATAAGTCATTGTGCTGAAGTTCCACCATTTTTCGTCGTCTTATGTGCGATTGGACTGGCCGAGCACTCACACTTTTCCTATTGAGAACCATTCGCTGCGCGCCGTTTCGCGACCTGACGCTAATATAGGGCAAGTTCGAAAGGGAGTTTCATGGCATCACACCGCAAACCGTCCGCGCAAACCTATGATCCGCGTACGGTCAAGGAGCATATCGTCGAGACGCCGCTGAACGAGGAGATGAGCAAGTCCTTCCTCGAATATGCGTATTCGGTGATCTACGCGCGAGCCCTGCCCGATGCGCGCGACGGCCTGAAGCCGGTGCAGCGCCGCATCGTCTACCAGATGGGCGAGATGAACCTGACCCCCGACCGCCCGTACATGAAGTCCGCCCGCGTGGTGGGCGAGGTGATGGGCAAGCTCCACCCGCACGGTGATTCCGCGATCTACGAGGCCATGGTGCGTTTGGCCCAGCCATTCGCGATGCGTTTGCCGCTGGTGGACGGCCACGGTAACTTCGGTTCCTTGGACGACGGCCCGGCAGCCTCCCGTTATACCGAGGCTCGACTCGGCCCGGCAGCTCTCGGCATGAACGCGGATATCGACGAAGACACCGTTGACTTCACGCCGAACTACGACAACAAGCTCAAAGAGCCGACCGTATTGCCGGCCGCAATTCCGAACCTGCTGGTCAACGGCGGTTCGGGCATCGCCGTAGGCATGGCCACCAATCTGGCCACGCATAATCTCGGCGAAGTGGTGAATGCTGCAAAGTTCCTCATGGCTCACCCGGATGCCACGCTTGAACAGCTGATGCGCTATGTTCCGGGCCCCGACTGGCCCACCGGAGGTACGATCATCGGCCGCGACGGCATTCGCGAGGCCTACGCCACCGGCCGAGGCACGCTCACCACGCGCGCCGCCACCCATATCGAGCATGTCACGGCCCGCAAGCAGGCCATCGTGGTCACCGAGCTGCCGTACATGGTAGGTCCGGAAAAGGTGATCGAGCGTATTTCCGACGGTGTGAAGAACCGCAAGCTGGAGGGTATCTCCGGCGCGTTCGACCTGACCGATCGTCATAACGGCACACGTATCGTCATCGAGATCAAGACCGGTTTCGATCCGCATGCGGTGCTCGTCCAGCTGTTCAAGCACACGCCGTTGCAGGACAACTTCGCCATGAATAACGTGGCGTTGGTGGACGGCCGTCCGCACACGATGGGCTTGAAAGAGATGCTGCAGGTATGGGTTGATCACCGTCGCGTGGTGATTCGCCGCCGTAGCGAATACCGCAAGAAGAAAGCCCTGGAACGCCTGCACCTGGTCGAGGGACTACTCCTGGCCATGCTGGACATCGACGAGGTGATCCAGGTGATCCGCACTTCGGATGATGCGGATGCCGCGAAGACCCGTTTGATGGCCGTATTCGATCTAGACGAGGTCCAGGCCCAGTACATTCTGGATCTGCGTCTGCGCCGATTGACCAAGATGAACCGCATCGAGCTTGAGGCCGAGCGTGACGATTTGAAGAAGCGCATCGAGGAGCTCACCCGCATTCTGGCCTCCGCCGAAGCGCTCGACCATGTGGTCACCAGCGAAATGGATGAGGCCGTCGACAAGTGGGGATCGCCGCGTCGCACCGTGCTGTTGGACGCCGATCCCGACGGCACGTTGACGCCGGTCGTGGCACAGGGTTCCGGCACTTCCGGAATTTCGAAATCCGCGCTGGAGGCTGTGAAGTCCGCCACCACCATTTCCTCCGCCGAGGCCGATGTGGCTGCCGCCGCTGCGGCCGCCAAGAAGACCGGCGAACAGTCCGCTTTGACCGGAGCCCTGAAGATCGAGGACGAGCCGTGCGTGGTGATGATGAGTGCTACGGGCCTGATCGCCCGTACCACGCCGAGCGCCATGGATGTGTTCAACTCACGTTCCGCGTCCGACGAACGTCTGCACGATGATCAAATCACCACGATTTTCCGGACTTCCACCCGCGCCACCTATGGTCTGGTCACCTCGGCCGGACGCCTGGTGCTGGCACATGTGGTCGATCTGCCGGCCTTGCCGGCGTCCGCCACGCTTTCTCTGCAGGGCGGAGTCCAGGCCGACGACCTGATCAGCATGACCGAATCCACCGACCCCGTACGCGGGGAACGAGTGGTGACCGCAATCGCCATGGAGCAGTCGGCCGATAACGGCGAAAACGGCGGCGACGGCGAAACCACGGCGGAGGCCAAGCCGCTGCCGTCGCTGGCCATCGGCACCCGCAACGGTGTGGTCAAGCGTTGGAACCGAGAAGCTCCTACCACCATGGATTCCTGGCCGGTCATCGACGTGAAGGACGGGGACGAAGTGGTGTTCGCCGCCGTGGCTGAGAATGACGACCGTCTGGTGTTCGTTTCCTCTGATTCCTCGCTACTCACCTTCGATGCGAAGAACGTGCGCCCGCAGGGCCGCACGGCCGGCGGCATGGCCGGCATCAAGCTCGCCGAGGGTGCTCATGTGATGGCCTTCAATGTGGTGCCCGCCGGCAAGGTGGCTTGGACCTACGAGGAAGGCGAGAACGGTCTGACTTCGGGTGCGGGCGCGGTGGTGCTCACCGTGGCCGGGGATGAGGATGCTCTGCCCGGTACCGAAAACGGCGCCGCCAAGGTGACTCCGCTGGAGATGTATCCCACCAAGGGTCGTGCCACCGGTGGCGTGCGTTCCCAGCGCTTCCTCAAGGGCCAGAACACGCTGATTCTCGCCTGGGTGGGCCCCTATCCGTTGCACGCCTCCACATCCGCCGGCTCCCCGGTCGAGCTTCCCAAACCCGACATGCGCCGCGACGGTTCCGGCGTGGACCTCGCATCCCCCATCGCGTTTATTGCATAGGAATGCTCACAATGAGGCGGGGCCACCGTTTCTGGTTCCGCCTCATAACTTTTCCAAATTCAACGCAGTAAGTGACAACCCGGTTTATTACGGCCGAATCACACGCCCCATACGTTCCGCAATCAGGCCGGCGATGACATCGTATCCCCGCTGATTTGGATGAATGGTGTTACCGTACAGTATCCTTCGCTGATTGAAACTCGACGCATAATTGAGGAATCTCCAGCCTTTGTCCTGGCACATCCGTTGGTAGCGTTCGTTTAGTTGCTCGACCGCGTGGTTCAATTCCATAAGAGTCCTCATGTTGAAACGAGTCATGATTGGCTGCTCGAGCGCGAATTCCGGGACGGAAAGAATAGTAACGTCCAATCTCGGCTGAAGCGCAATAGACTCTTCTATGATTCCCCTCATCCGAGCTGCCACGTCATCCAATTCCATGCTGGCGCGAGCATGTTCCAAGTCGATGTCATTAGTGCCTAATCCGAATGTCGCATATTGCGCATCAGGAAGCATCCGACGTGCGATCTGCCACGGTCCATATGTCTGATAGTCGACAGTGCTGGCACCGCAATATCCGCAGTTGACGACGTTGATGCCCAGTCGTTCCCCCACTTGCTCGGGCCATGGACGCTGAGCCATGTAACCAAGCCCCGTGTCACCTTGTGTAATACTGTCGCCAACACACACGAGCAACGGCTTTTTATGAAAAACACACATGATATGTCCCTTCATAGGGCGAGGCCTGGATCCTCTTCACCAAAGATCCAGACCCCTGAACAGTCCTATCTACTTTGCCGTTACCCGATACCCCTGTCCATTGCCGTATTTGACAAGTTGCGCCTGCCATGCAGCCATCTGTTCCGCGATGGTGTTCTCACCGGTGAATGCCTTGGACATGTAATCTGGATAGATGGAGCCACCGTATACCTGATAGGGCAGGAACTGGAAGTCAGTTTTCACGTTCGACGCCGATTCGGCCAGCACCTTGTTGACCTGCTGTCCGCCGAAGTAATCCTTCTTCTGGTCCTGGTACTCGCTGCTTTCCAACGTCTTGGTCAGATCAGGCACGATGCCATTGCTGGTGAGTATCTTCTCCCCGGGACCATAGCCAACGTACTTAGCAAATTCGTATGCGGCCTGAGCATGCTTGGACCCTTTTACGACTGATAGGGATCCGCCACCATTCTCGGCACTCGTTGTATCGTCCTCGGACCAACCTGGCAATGGTGCAACGCGGAATTTGCCTGATGCCTCGGAAGAAGATTGTTGCAGAGTAATAGGCATCCAGCCGCCGGTTGCCACTGAAGCAATTTTGCCGTTGCCGAGGCCACGGAACCAATCATCCGACCAGCCGATTGTCTTCGTGTCAATCAGCTTCTCGTCAATCAGCTTCTGCCATAAACTCTCATAGCGTTTCACGCCCTGATCGTTCTTCAAATCGATAGTGATATTCTCGCCGTCAACGGTGAAAGGTTGACCACCCGCCTGCCAAATCAATGACAAAGCGATTCCCGCATCGGAGCCAGATTCAGCGGCAATATACATGTCTGGGCTCAGCGCGTGTATCTTCTTTGCAGCCTCATAGTATTCATCCCAAGTTTTTGGAGCTTCAGTCACACCGGCTTTATCGAACACCTCTTTGTTGTAGAACAAAGCCATCGGACCGCCACCAATCGGCACACCATAAATGCCGTTGTTTATGTGGACACCGCTCTGTGCACCTTTTGTGTATTCGGACAACATCTTGGAATCGAACCCATATTGAGATAGTTCTTCCAGATCACCGGAAATCGCAAATTGGGGTACTGCATTAAAATCCAGCTGAACAAGATCAGGAGCACCACTACCTGCTTCAATGGCGTTGCTGAGCGCGGAATACTCGTCGTTGCTAGAACCCGCATTGACAATCTTCACATCAATATTCGGATGTTCTTTCTCGAATCCTTGCTTAGCCTTACTGACGGTCGGTTCCCAGGCCCATACGAGTAGCTGCTGCTTCTCATCTAAGCCGGCTCCTCCATTCGAAGAATTGGGGCTACCGCATCCGGCGATTCCAATCATCATGGCAACCGCAACCGAAGCCGCTGTAAATTTAACCATATTACGCATATACGCCTCCTTGCGCCCACGAGAACCATCGTTTGGCAACTGTTCCCGCGCTTTTCTCCATGACGAAGGATTCCTCTCACTGCATGACGGTTTCCTTCGCCTTGGTTCCCACCATAAGAGGAACTTTCAGCAAATTCACCTGCCATTACATTGATTTCTTGGCTATCATTCAAGAATTCTTGGCATATCAGTCATAAAGATTCGATATGATGAGTTGACTTCTATATTCGGACGGAGTCACTCCAATGGAACGTTTGAACATGGCTCCAAACGTACTTTGCGACCGATAACCACAATCCTTTGATATCTGCAGAACGGTCAAATCGGTTAATGACAGGAGATACTTAGCACGTATGACACGTAAACGTGTCACATACTCATTCGGGCTGGTCCCCACGATTTCACGGAATGCCTTAGCGAAATAAAAGCGACTAAGACAGGCAATTGCCGCCAGCCGGTCGATGGACAAATCCTCGTCAAGATGTTCCGCAATATAGGAAACGATCCGTTCTATCGCAATATGAGTGGCGTTACCGGTCCGATCGATCTCATTGTTCGCATCACAGTCTGTAAGAATGCCATCAATGAGATGGGCCACTGAGGACGGAGCCAGTTTTGTCCGTCCGGACATAACGTCGATAATTCCTCTCATCGAATTGACGACCCGATCTGTCCGTTCGCGGATTATAGCCACTTCATCATTTCTGGCCAGATATCGGTAGTAGGCGTTGGCCGTTGGCCCATCAAAATGAACGAAATAATCCTTGCATGGCATAGTCGTCCAGAAATCATGCGGATTACGGCAGTTCATAAGCAGTAATTGGTGTTCATGGACGGTGAACAGCCTACCGGCGACTTTGATATTCAATTCGCCCTCCCTGACGTAGGCAAGCATGAAATTATCCACTGATCGGTGACGAAGCGAATAGCCAGGAAGATATGACAGAGAGCCGGCAATCAAAGGATACAGGAATGTATCCTTTACCTCATTGTTCGGGGAGGCCAGATAATAAGTCGATTCCGTGGAATCAAATCCTGAGCCGCTCATTCTCATGAATATGAGTGTATCAGCGTCTCATCAATCGCACTGGATCGTTCTGCCGCAATGATTCTGACAGATACTGCGTTTTCTCATTATGAGCGCAATGGTATGCCTGCCATACGGAGTTTATGCAAGAGTGGGGCACGCTTCATCACTTCGTCGAATCCGAAACGCACGATGGCACTGACTCCGCCTCGCTTCAGACCTTCTTCGCGAATGCGCTCGTCAGCAACGACTTCTCTCACACCTTTGTTATCCGTCATTTCTGGGTCGACGTATTTGCGGGTTCCATCATATTCGCCCACGATCATGCGACCATCTTCAAGCCGCCACAGAAAATCAACACGATATGCCATGCCGGTTTGGGGATCGATAATGGTCTGCTGTAATTCGGGAATCTTGTATCCGCCTTCGAAGATGGTGCCACGTGTCAATGATTCGCCGCCATTTTCACTGGTAGGATCAGCATAATGCAACAACCGCAGCGCCGCAGTGCAATCGCGTTGCATACTGGCGCATATGCCGATGATGTCGTTAATAGCAACGCCCCGACGCAATGCCGAGTCGACAATGGGCAGTGCATAGCGGAATTCAAGAGTCAGCGCGCAATCCACCACTGTTCGTGCTTCACTGGTCACGGCAACACCATCAATATGCCGTATATCCGTCTGCTGGCTTTTCGGTATGAACAATCGCCGTATTCGTCCGTTACCGGTATCACTTCCCTGAGTATGTGTGGCAATGGTTATTGTGCCGTCATGCAGTAACCATTGATGTTCGAACCCGTGAAGATTTGCGGCGGTCAGACCGGCAAACACCCAGTGACCATGGCGGAGTCCCAATGTGCGCGCAATATGAGCGGACTTCTCGGCAGGGTTCAGCGACTTCCAAAAGTCAGGTTTCACAAACAGGCCGGGGAATACCCGTTCAAGCTCCTGTGCAGAAGCCCGTCTTTCCAATGCGCTTCGCTCTGCTTTGGTTCTGCCAAATGCACAACGACGCTCCTGTTGCGACACTTCCAATAATGTTTCCACTGCTTTGTGATGCTTCATAATATCGACGATATTCAATGATGCACTATTCCAGAAACCCGAACAGGTAATGTGGTTCCAGCTTCCTTTGGTCCCGTCTAGTTATCCGACGAAGACAATATCTCATACCGTTTTTGCAATATGGCAGTGTCGGTTTTTCTCAAATCGCTCACGCCCAGATGCATTCGTTATCGTCTTTCCCCTGCAACTAATTCGCAATTCGTGACTGGACGAAATCCATCATCTTTTGTTGATCGCATCCGACCGAAGTCCACCACCCGGTGCCGATCTCGATTCATTTGCGATCATTTCAATAGAGTGGAAGAAAGAGGTATCGCAGTTTTGCCCTGCTAAGCTCACTTCATCGAGGCGAATCGGATATCTCAACCACGAAATTCCCCTCATGGGAAATCCAAACGAGGCAACACCAAGATGGCAGTCGTACTATTGCCCCGTTCCAGATACCTTATCGAGGCCCTGATGAGGCTGGAATCACGAAATTGCCCTACTGACGACATCTAAGCAAGGCAACGGCAAGAGAGCTATCAACATTCTGCCTCGCTCACTCATCTCAGCAAAGCAATTCCAAGACCGCCATCACGGTGCAACCCCACTAAAGCCATACCAACAAGACGATTCCAAGACCGCCATCATGGCATTGCCCCGCTGAAGTCATCCCAACAGGGGCAATCCCAAAACCGCTATCACGATGCCACCCCACTAGGGCTTTTTGGCGAAGTGACACCCAGACCGCCATCGCAATGTCGCCCCGCTGAGCCCACGATGGAGAGATACAATCCTCGACAAAATAATGCACGATGCCATAATTCCCACGACAATGCGGCGTAGTAGACCGCATGCGTCCATCCAGTACAGCCGCATACCCCAATGCGACCACATGATGTCTCAGTACAACCGCATACCTTGTGGCACGGGGATGAATCCGGCCTGATGAAGAATGCGGGCGAAGGGATGTCGGGCATTGAGAGGCTCGCCGTTCATATCGCTGAAAGTTACGGTGCCATTGCCGCTGCGCTTGAGGGCATATGCGAGTTCTGTGGCCGCCTTGCGTAACTGTTCATCATTCGTCATGCCGAAATCAGGGGAAGTCTCAAAAGCTGACTCGGTAGAAGAGACACCACCCTCAGTCAGCCCATTAGACGCTGCACCAGTTTCAATCGACCCAGCGGAAACGACACCGACATCGGCAGATCGCTGGAATGCGGTCAAATGCTTGGCTTTGGCGGCTGCATAGAGCAACGCACCTTGCGACCCAAGTACGACTACAGCTCCGGCACGGCGTACAGGCCTGCCTGCACTTACTGGCACATCAGGCCAACCGATTGCCGAACCACTGAGGTTCGCGGGATCAAGTACGCTCACGGCCACCACGGATTGGCTGCGATGCGCCGACGGATGTCTCAGCGCATCCACCGTGTCGCTTTCGGCGAATTGCGCCGCGCCAAAGCCATGTATGAACATGCCACGCACCAGTCGTCCATGTTCCTCCATGCGTTTCAATACCGGATAGACGGCCGAATAACCACCCGGGATATCTTCCTTGTCGATCAGCGGCTGTGCGATCACGCCGTAGCGGTCCAACAATGCTTCGACTAATGCGAGCGCACGCTCCGTCGACTCGTCCTCCCCCATACCGGGAACAGCCGACCATAGGCCGCCCAACGTCATATCCGCAGAGGCACGACGAATTGGTGTCACGCGACCGCGTCGACGCGAGGTCGAAGCCTTGCGAGAGCCACCAGTTCCCGCAGTCAGCGCACGCACAGGTGCAAAACTGGAATTGCTGATTCTGCCTTGCCACACCAGACTCCACAAGGCGTCCTTGAATTGCCGTTCGCTCCACTCCTGCGGGATAATCTCGCCGGTATCTGGGTTGAAGTCCGGCTCGGAGGTCTCATTCCAGACGCGCTTGGCGGCATCTGCCAGCTGACGGGCATGAAATGCGCCGCCCGAAGTCAACGCCGTCATTATCGATTCAGGCATGGTCTCGCTATCGCCATCAGCCGATGCATCCGGCTTGGAGTCGAACCGTCCGGAGGATGCGGCACCTGCCGAAAGTTCCGAGGCCTCGGTATCGCCCAGCAGTACCGAATCCGCGGGATGGAAGGCGATCTCTCCGGGCTCCAAGGCACCGGTGCCGCCGGCTTTGGACCCCACCCACACCACATCGCCACCGGTAAGAAGTTCGTCCAGCATCGACGGTTGATAGTCACGCACGCGAGCGGGGAATATCGCGGTCTCCCAGAGACCAGCCGGCAGCGCGACACCCTCCAGCTGCTCGATGACACGCATGAGCCCATCCGTACCCTCGTATCGCTCACCGCCGACCGGACCGATGCCCTGCCTGTCGATAAGGAACATTTGGAAGGCTTCCGGTTCCACTGGCCGCACTGCCTTGCGTGCCTTGTCCAATGACCGCGAACGAATACGACGGAACACGTCCTTATGAAGCCATTGCTGTTCGCTCCCGCTGGCGGGAGCCGTCGACGGAGTCGACTGAGGGTGGCCCTTCTCCGGATATGGACCACCCTCAGTCCGCTTCGCGTCCAGCTCCCGCCAGCGGGAGCATGAAGTGGTGTCCACGAAATGACCTTGGAGAAGGTCCCCTTTGGCGGCCAACTCGTCCAATGCATGTACGACGCTTGCGGCGTCAAGATGCAGGTAGGCGATGATCTGATCTGCGGTGAACGGACCATGGGTTTTCGCGTAACGGGTCACTTGCCCGGTCACGTCATCGGCGGCAAGTTCGTTCCAGAAAGTCCGCTTCTCCAGCTCCTGCTCAACTTCTCGGATCACATCAGGATTGAGCACCTTGGCCATGTCGGTGGTGCCGAGCAGTCGCTCAAGCATCTGCGAGTCCAGGGACAGCAGTTGTGTGCTGCGCTCGGCCTGAGGCTGATCGTATTGGTACATCACCGTGCCCACGAAGCCGAAGAGGATATTCTCGGCGAACGGCGAAGGCGACTCGGTTTCCACGTCCTTCAAGGCGATGGTTCCGGAGTGCAATCCGGTCATCACCTCGTTCAGTGCGGGCATGTCGTAGACGTCCTGCAGGCATTCGCGCGCGGTCTCCAGAAGCAGCGGAAAGTTTTTGACCGTGCGTGCGGATTGCAGGAGTTGTGCGCCACGAAGACGCTGTTGCCAGAGTGGCACACGACGACCAGGATCGGAGCGGGGCATGAACAGTGAGCGTGCGGCGCATTCGCGGAATCTCGAGGTGAACAACACGGATTTGCCCACTTGGCGTTCCACGTCCGCCCTGAGATCTTCAGGGTCGAACAGGAATAGGTCACACGCGAGAATGTGTCCGTCGCCTTCCGGCAACTGCAGTACGATGCCGTCATCAGCGGCATATACCTGACCGTCAAATCCATAGCGTTGGCTGAGTCTGCGACTGATGGCCATGGACCAGGGTTCGTGGACGCGGCGGCCGAATGGGCTTAAGAGCACAATGCGCCAGCCACCATCTTCATCTCGGGTACGTTCCACGATAAGGGTCCGATCACTGGGGACCGCACCGGTGGCGGCCCGTTGTTCGGAAAGTAGACGGGCGAGGTTGGCGATGGCGTTAGAGTCGAGACCGTCTTGGTGGAGGCGGGTGAGGATTGCGTGGGTGAAGGTCGGAGCGCTCCTCCCCTCAGTCCGCTCCGCGGACAGCTCCCCTCGGAGAGGGAAGCCAGAATAGCCACCTTGCTCCATCACCAATCCGTCGGCGATTTCACGGGTAAAGCGGGCTATGGCGCGGCTGAAACCGTAGTCACGTCCAGCTCCCTCACCATGCCAGAACGGCAGTCGGGCGGTTCGTCCGGGCGCCGGGGTGACGACCACACGGTCGCGCGTAATGTCCTGAATCTGCCATGTGGAGGTGCCGAGTGTGATCACATCGCCGACACGCGATTCATAGACCATCTCCTCATCGAGTTCGCCCACACGGCGCTGCCCTTTGCCGGCATCCACCTCAGGCAATACCACGGTGTACAGGCCTCGATCAGGAATCGTACCGCCTGAAGTGACCGCCACTTTCTGCGAGCCGGGACGTGCCGAGATAAGACCGTTATCCCGATTCCACACCAGTCGCGGCCGGAAGGCGGAGAACTCCTCGGTGTTGTATTCGCCGGACATCATGCCGATCACCGCGTCGAACATGTCACGCGGCAAATCGGCAAACGGTGCCGACCGGCGCACGGTGACATACCAGTCGTCCGCTTTGAGGTCATGCATCACAGCGGCGGCCACGGTCTGCTGGGCAAGTACATCAAGCGGATTCTTCAATACGGCAAGCGGCTCGATATCGCCGGCGATCATGGACTCCAGACTGGCGGCGCCGGTAACGATCTGCTGGCGGGTCAACGGATAGAACAACGCATGCGAGACACCGCCCACCTGATGGTCGGCACGGCCCACCCGCTGCAAACCCGAGGAAACAGACAGAGGAGTGTCAATCTGAATCACCAGATCGACCGAACCCATATCAATGCCCAGTTCCAAGCTCGAGGTGGCCACCACACAACGCAATTCGCCGTGTTTGAGCCGTTCCTCGATCATCTTTCGTCGCTCTTTGGAGACCGAACCATGGTGAGCCATGGCGATGACGTCATCGCCTTCATGCGAGCCGACCAGCATGGTGGTGGAACCGACCACCGCATCATAATGCGAGGCGAAACCCTCACGGCCTTCGGGCGACCCCATGTCCCGCACCAAGTCGGGATCGACTTCATGCCGGGTTTGTGCATAAAGGTCATTGAGCCGCGCAGTGAGCTTCTCGGCCACGCCACGCGAATTGACGAACACCAACGTGGTGCGATGTGCCAGAATCTCATCAAGCACGCTGCGTTCCACAACCGGCCAGATGGAGCCAGAAGTCCGGTCTCCGGCCGCACCGACCAGCACAGCGGAGTCAAAGGCGCCGCCTGTCGTACGCTCGCCCGACAACAGGGCGCCATCTCCACCAGCACCGGCTTCGCCGCCGACCAGCACGCCATTCCCACCCGCAGACAAACCGGAATCGCCCGTTTGCACGATTCCCTTGCGCTCCGCCAACCGTTGCATGGCCGGCGTAACACCGCTGATATGCGGAGTCGGACGTTCGGAGTCCACGCCGCCGACGCGCTGCTTGGCGTTCACAGATTGCAGATCGCGCATGTTTTCCAGTGGTTCGACCATACGCAGATCCATCGCGGGCCTGCCGCCGGGATTCACGATGGTAACCGGTCTGCCGCCTGTCAGAAAACGTGCGGCTTCTTCGGGCGGATTGACCGTGGCGGACAGCCCGATACGCTGCAGAAGAGGTTCATTACCGGAATCATCCGAAACCTTGGATTCGCCGTCATTGCGGTCCATCGCGTCGCGTCTGCGCGATTCGGCGACCAGGTTTTCCAACCGTTCAAGGCTCAATGCCAGATGCGAACCACGCTTGGTACCGGCCACCGCATGAATCTCATCGACGATTACCGTGTCGACGGTGCCGAGAATCCGCCCGGCCTTGGAAGTGAGCAGCAGATAGAGCGATTCGGGCGTGGTGACAAGGATGTCCGGCGGATGGGAGGCGATGCGCCGACGCTCCTGAGTAGTGGTGTCGCCGGACCGGTTGGCAACCGCGATTTTCGGCGCGGGCAGCCCCTGCGCCTCACATTGCGCAGCGATACCCTCCAACGGCTGTTCGAGGTTTTTGGCCACGTCGACTGCGAGCGCCTTCAATGGCGAAACATACAGCACACGCACGCCCGCACGCCGCGTACGAGACACGGTCATCAGCCGGTCAATGGCGGAAAGAAACGCGGCCAATGTTTTACCGGAGCCAGTAGGAGCGATGACCAATACGTTCCGTCCGGAATGGATCGCCGGCCATGCCTGAGCCTGTGCCTCGGTCGGCTGACCGAAAGCATGTTCGAACCACGCTTTGGTAGGTTCAGAAAACAGACTCAAGCTTTCGCACATATGTTCGATTGTAGCAATGCGGGGAAACATCGTGAAGATTCCGGTTGGGAGTCCATTGCTCGCAGGCGGGGCCTGCGCATCTCTCCCTCGCCCGCTTCACGGGAGCCCCTCGTCAAAGAGGGGGCAAAGGGAATCACATCATGACCGCCCCTTGTGAGGAATCAGTCTTATCACAGAGGGAACCGATCGGGTCTCAGCTGAAGTATGCGACGACCTCGTCGGCGGTGCCGTAGGCGCTTTGGGCGCCGATCTTCGTGGCGGCATAGGCGGAAACATAGGAGCCGATCTGCGCGGACTGCAGCAGCGTATAGCCGGCGGCAAGCCCCGCAAGCACGGTACCCATGAACGAGTCGCCGCAACCGGTGGTGTCCACCGCCTTGACTTGCGCTGCAGACACACGATGCCAACGGCCGTTTTCAATCACCACGGAACCGGATGCACCAAGCGTCACGATGGCGCGATCAAAGCCGTAATCCGTGAATCGTTCGGCGACTTCATACCAGTCGAGCGACTCCACATCGCCGTCCGGCAGCCCCAACAGCTGGGCCACTTCATGCTGATTGACCAGCAGGATATCGGTAACCTCCACCAGTTCATGGGGCAGCTCGTCCATGAACGGCGAGTCGTTGAGCAGCACAGTCACACCGGCGTCATGCGCAGTCTGAGCGGCGGCGACCACGGTGGAAATCGGGCTTTCCAGGCACAGTCCCAGCACCGAGCAACCGGCGATGGTCAATCGATGCGACTGCACATAGCCCGCAGCCGCCTTGGAATTGGCTCCCGGAGAATAGACGATGGTGTTCTCCCCCTCGGCACTGACGGTGATCACCGTGGTGCCGCTGGGGCCTTCGACATGCAGGACATCGGCGGTGCCAACGCCGGCCTCGTCCAGTTTGCTCAGCAGGAAATCCGCATTGGCATCGTCGCCCACTGCACCCAGCAGCTGGACATTCAAGCCGAGACGGGCTGCAGCGGACGCCTGATTAGCACCCTTGCCGCCGGGCATCACCTTCATGGCACCGCCCTGGACGGTCTCGCCCGGCTTGGGCAGTCGTTTAGTCGTCACTGTGTAATCGGCATTCATCGAACCAATTACGATTACCGAGCCCTGCACATCCTTCAGCGCTTCCAATCGTTCCCGTACGGGCTCCGGCATCTGTTCATGTTCTTCTTCACTTATCACCATGGGCTACAAGCATAGTAAGCGGAGAGCCCAAACGTGCACACGGTCAGCCGCGCAGCTTGCGCAGACGCTCATGCATAGCCACCATGAGCACCAACAGCACCAGCAAATACCATGGATACAGGCTGATGGTCACATACTGCGCGATGACGCCGAATAGCGGCGGCATCAGCAGCGATCCCACATAGGCACAGGCCATCTGCACGCCGACAATGGCCTGGGAATTATCCTCGCCGAAGTAGACGGGAGTCGAATGAATCACGCATGGGTATATGGGCGCACAGCCGAGGCCTACGATAATCAGCCCCGCAACCACACCAAGATGATGCGGCAACGGCACAAACATAACGAGGATACCGGCCAATACCAGTACCTGGCCGAGGCGGATCATAACCGGGTCCTTGAATCGCATGGTCAGGAAGCCGGAAAGCGCGCGGCCCACAGTAATGCCTACATAGAATAGGCTGGCCCAGCTGGCGGCGGTGATCTTATCGATGCCGCCGTGCATCACCATGTAGCTGGAGGCCCATAGACCAGCTGTGGATTCGATGGCGCAGTAGCAGAAGAACATCACGAGGATTTCTTTGGCGCCGCGTATGGCCAGTACACCGGCAACGCCGAGGGGTTTACGCTCGGCGACCGTCTCTCCATCAGTGTTTTCGTCCGACTGCGCGGTTTCGCCGGATGATTCGCCGGCTGCGGCAATACCACGCTTCTTCCACAACGGCAGGCTGAACACCAAAATGACGGTCAGCATCACTTGCAGGATGGCGATGTACCGATAACCCCATGGCCAGCCTTGGCCTTGCGAAAGCGCATAGCCCATAATGTACGGCCCCACCGATGCGCCAACGCCCCACATGCAGTGCAACCAGCTCATATGCCGGCTTTCGTAATGAATGGCAACGTAGTTGTTCAACGCCGCATCAACGCCGCCTGCGCCAAGACCGTATGGTATGGCAATCAGCAACAACACCCAGTAATTCGGGGCGACGGAGAAGCCGGCCAAGGCCATTGCGGTCAGCGCCACGGAAACTGCAGTGACTTTGCCCGCGCCGAATTTCAACGTCATACGGTCCGAGAGCAACGCCGAGACGATGGTAAACATGGAAATCACCGCGGAAATGCCGCCCGCCCAAGATACCGGCACGTTCAGATCTTGGCTCATGGTGGGCCATGCCGACCCCAGCAGGGAATCCGGCAACCCCAAGCTGATAAACGCCACGTAGATGACGGCAAGCAGCAGACTGGCCATAACCCACTTCCTATCCCATAGACGACACTGGCTGTGATAACGATGTCATCAGTCTATCGAATAACTCATGGGCAACACGCATAAAACATATGACAACGTGCTCACCTTAAACGCCAATTACGGAAATTCTCGGTAAGCACGATGTCATTATCAGCGACGTCTTCGATCAGGTATCGATCTTGGAACGGTCGAAGTCATCGGCGTTATCCACGATGAACTGTTTGCGAGGCGGCACTTCATCACCCATCAACAGATTGAAGATCTCGGAAGCCTGGGCGGCGTCTTCCATGCGAATGCGGCGCAGCATGCGCGTGCGCGGATCCATGGTGGTGTCTGCCAGCTGATCGGCATCCATTTCGCCGAGACCCTTGTACCGCTGAATATCATCGTTGTAGCCGATGCGCTTCTTATCGAGGTCGGCCAGTTTGCCGGCCAATTCGTCATCGGAATACGTGTAGATGTATTCGCCCTTATGCGAGCCGGTCAGCGCGATACGGTGCAGCGGAGGCACGGCCGCATACACGTAACCATGTTCGATAAGCGGGCGCATATACCGGTAAAACAACGTCAGCAGCAGAATACGAATGTGCGCGCCATCCACATCAGCATCAGTCATCATGATGATCTTGTGATAACGCGACTGTTCGATGTCGAAGCTTTGGCCCGAACCAGCGCCCACCACCTGGATGATGGCCGCACATTCCTTATTGGACAGCATCTGTGTGATCGAGGCCTTCTGCACGTTCAAGATCTTGCCTCGAATCGGCAGCAGCGCCTGGAAGCCGGCGTTGCGGGCGGCCTTGGCGGTACCGAGTGCGGAATCACCTTCGACGATGAACAGTTCGGCCACGTCGTCGTTGCCCGGCTGGCAGTCGGACAGCTTGGCCGGCATGGAAGCGGATTCGAGCGCGTTCTTGCGGCGCGTGACCTCTTTGGCCTTGCGCGACTGGATACGCGCGTGCATCTCGCCGACGATCTTCTCCAGCACGCGGGCGGACTGCTCCTTGTAGCCGCGCTTGGAACCGGTGATCATCTCGCCGAACTGCTTGTCGGTGAGCCTAGTGACGATCGGCTTGACCTGCGCGGTACCAAGCACATCCTTGGTCTGCCCCTGGAACTGCGGTTCTGCCACACGTGCGGTGACCACGGCCACGAGCCCAGCCTGGATATCGTCACGCTCCACCTTCATGGCGGAGTCCTTGAGGTTCACCTTGAGCTTGCGGGCGTTGTCTTCCACGGCCTTGCGAATCTGCTTGGTGATAGCATTCATGAAGCCGTCCACGTGCATACCGCCGCCAGGCGTCTCCACGATGTTCACGAAACTCATGATCGTGGTGTCGTAACCATTCACCCAACGCAGGGCGATGTCTACGCCGCAAGTGCGTTCGATCTCCTGGGCATGCAGTTCGCCGCCCTCGCCCACGGCCTGGGTCTCTTCCTTGTAGGTGCCCTCACCCTGAATGCGCCAGATATCGGAGATGGGCTCGCCTTTGGACAGGAAGTCCACGAAATCCTTGACGCCACCGGTGTGCAGGAATTCGACCGTACGCGGATGGGCAGGCTGTTCACCAAAAGCGCCATCAACCACCTCAGTGGCGGATGACAGCGAGAAATCCTCCTCGTCCGGAGCCTCGGTATCGCCGTCAATAGACGCATCGTCCGAAAGCTCGGCGAATCCGTCAAGTGGGGAGTCTTCGCCGGAGAATGACTCGGTTGCGTTAGTCGTTTCGTTCGCATTCAGTGATTCGGCTACGACTGCGACATCTTCGTTGGGCTCAGTGCCGACCGTATCGGCCCCGTTGGCTTCCGGCACGTTCTCATCGACGATGGTGATTTTAAGACCGGGCACTAGGAAACTGGTCTGACGCACACGGTCGATGAGCTGCTCATATGAGAATTCAGCAGTTTTATTGAATATTTCCGGATCGTACCAGTAACGAATGCGGGTTCCGGTGGTCTTGGGCGAAACCTTGCCGATGATTTCCAGCTCGGTGGGCTTGTTCTTACGGGTACGTTTGAACGGCGAGTCCGGAGATGGGTTGACTGGATCAGCGTCTGCGTATACGCCGGGATGCCCTTGATGGAAGGCCATGTGATGGGTTTTGCCGTCACGATCAACTTCCACATCAAGACGGGAACTCAATGCGTTGACCACAGAAGAGCCCACACCGTGCAGGCCACCGACCGCGTTATAGGACGAATTGCCGAACTTGGCGCCCGCGTGCAGCTTGGTCAGGACAACTTCCACGCCGGATAGCCCGGTTTTCGGTTCCTTATCGACCGGAATGCCTCGGCCGTTGTCCGCGACTTCCACCGATCCATCAGTGTGCAGAGTAACGACAATGTTGTTGCAAAAACCGGCCAACGCCTCATCGACGGAGTTGTCGATGATCTCCCACAGGCAGTGCATAAGACCCTGCGAGTCCGTGGTACCGATGTACATACCCGGACGCTTGCGTACCGCGTCCAGACCCTCAAGGACGGATAAATCCTTAGCGCCGTATTCTTCTTTGGGCATACAGTCCTATTTTCTAATAATTTGGCTCCCCTCTTCAGGGGAGCCTTCAACGGATGGCTCCGTCGTTTGACAGCCCTGTGGGCTGTCAAACTCCTCGCGCAGTCGGCCTGCTAAGCAGGCCGACCGTCATTGATCCAGGAAGTCGCGCAGGGTCTGCGAACGGGACGGGTGGCGCAACTTGGACATGGTCTTGGATTCGATCTGGCGGATACGCTCTCGGGTCACGCCATATACACGGCCAATATCGTCCAAGGTCTTCGGCTGGCCGTCCTCCAAACCGTAACGCATCTTGATCACACCGGCCTCACGCGGAGACAGGGTTTCCAGCACCTGCTTGAACTGCTCCTGCAGCAGGGAGAACGCCACTGCATCGGACGGAGCAATGGCATCGGTATCCTCGATGAGATCGCCGAACTCGGAATCGCCGTCCTCACCGAGCGGGGTGTGCAGGGAAATCGGCTCGCGGCCGTACTTCTGCACTTCCTGCACCTTTTCGACCGGCATGTCCAGCTCGCGGGCCAGCTCGTCCGGCGTAGGCTCACGGCCCAGATCCTGCAGCATCTGGCGCTGCACACGGCTCAGCTTGTTGATCACTTCGACCATGTGCACGGGCACACGAATGGTACGGGCCTGATCGGCCATAGCACGGGTAATGGCCTGACGAATCCACCACGTGGCGTAGGTGGAGAACTTGAAGCCCTTCTTCCAATCGAACTTCTCGACGGCACGAATCAGACCAAGGTTGCCTTCCTGAATCAAATCGAGGAACAGCATGCCGCGGCCGGTATAGCGCTTGGCAAGCGAGACCACAAGTCGCAGGTTGGCCTCCAGCAGATGATCCTTGGCCTTTTTGCCGTCGGCGGCGGCCCACTTGAGTTCACGCTTGCGCTTGAACTCCATGCCTTCACTTTCGGTATCGAGCAGATGCTGGGCGTACAGGCCGGCCTCGATGCGCTCGGACAGGTCAACTTCCTGTTCGGCGTTCAACAGGCTGACGCGACCAATCTGCTTGAGGTAGTCCTTGACCGGGTCGGCGGTGGCGCCTGCCGCAATCACACGACGCTTCGGATTGCCGGCGGGGATGATGTTCTCTTCTTCATCATCCGTGTCGGAAACCACATAAGCACCCTTTTCCTTGGGCTGCTCAGGAGCCTTCGATGCGGCCTTGCCTTCGTCTTCCTCGTCTTCGTCATCCTCATCGTCAATGTCTTCGTCGTCCGACTCGGCATCGGCATCTTCAAGATCATCGACGTCCTCGGATTCGACGTCGTCAAGATCCTCATCAAGGTTATCGACGTCAAGATCTTCCGGGTCATAGCTTTGGCTGATGTCGTTCTGAGGAAGCTCCTCCTCTTTCTTGACCTTCTTGGCCGAAGTCTTACGTGAAGTCTTCTCACCGGTCTTGGCAGCCGTGGTGCCCTTCGTGGCCTTGGTCTTCTTGGCGGAGGTCTTACGCGCGGTGGTAGAGCTGGCCTTCTTCTTGGTCTCGGTCTCCTCGCTGGACTCGGCTGTCTGCTTGGTTGCCGTCGTTTCCTTCGTGGCCAAAACTGCTCCTCCTGATCTCTTGCCTCGCAGTGCACATACCACATGGGCACACTTCTGGCAAGGGCAAATCGTCAACTATGTGAGTAAACCACCCTCCACGGACGATTATTCCCATATCGAACAAGGTTCATGTCACTGTCCGAGCACGCCACTCTTCACACCGCCCCTTCAAGGCACAGCCGATTACACCATTTTGAGCCCTCTACCCCAAGCACCAAGCCGGCGCCACACCCCGCTGCGCAGCGGAAAACACCATGGCCGCCAGAGAACATTCCTCATCGAGCAATAGGCACTGCAGGGCCATGGTCACTGCTCGGGAATCGCCCAACCACCATAAGGTGTAGGCCACCACAGCCAGTGGCTGTACACAATATGGCACTGGCGCCGCATCGGCTATATCGAGAAGCATGGCAATGCCTGCATGGCAGCGTTCCTTATCTGGCACGATGCCCTCGTCCTCGAATGCCACAGTCAGTAATTCGCCCATACGACGCTTATTCCGTTTGCTGTGCGGCCGTGCGGCAAATTCCATAAGTTGCGTTTTGGGGCATCGTTGTTCGTCAATAATCAGGGAGAGAATCAAGGCATCGCGTATCGAGAGCGTTTCATTCATGCCGACCGCGAACGCAGCCATAGTGTCACGATCCAATACCGTCTCCCCGCTGTCCAGATTGACCAGCCACTCATCCAGTGGATCCGACATCCAGTCGGCATCTGCCTGCTGCGGACCAAGCGTCTGCCTGGTCTCATGGAACAAACGAGAAAGTTCCTCCAAGGCACCGGCATCAAAAAGATTAGATTTGGATTCCGCATGTTTGCGGGTTTTCCGTTTCGCGTTCATCATGTCCTCCTCGACGTGATTTCCATGCCTCACAATTAAGGCTTTATCTTGTGTGCGCCCGCTCGAATGGGCGTATGCCCACTATGCATGAGCGGCGCCGTAAACCGGGCAAAAACCGACCTTTGTGGTTCCAGCTTCGCAACCCCCGGTTTTCCAACGTTCTTGTGTTCTTCATAACCTGTGGATAAGTTATTAGTCATGTGGACAACTGCTGACGACCTTGCAATCATCGAACCGCGCATCATACAGCTGGTGCGTGAGCTGACTGCCGCCCCTGATACCGATGAGGTATCCGACGCCTTGAAACCCGTGATGGCACAGGTCGTCGATCAGGCCGCAGCCTCCAGCCAGGGAGGCAAACGACTGCGGGCGTTGCTGACCCTGGATGCCTTCGATGCTCTGATGGCCCAGACCGGCAGCTCTACTCCTGATATGCGTGACGCCATGACTGATCTCGCGTGTGCCATAGAAGTATTTCAGACCGCTGCCCTGGTGCATGACGACATCATCGACGAATCCGATTTGCGCCGCGGCAAACCGTCCGCGCACCGTGCTCTTGAACAGGCTGTGCACAGTGGCGCCATCGGCCACGGGCTTGGTCTGATGCTTGGAGACATTCTGGCCACCGCATGCATCGAAATTGCGCGCCGGGCCGCGCGCCGTCTTGACAACACCGACGCTATCAACGAAGCGTTTCTGACCATGCAACGCGAAGTGGAAATTGGCCAGGTACTGGATCTCGCTGTAGAATTAACGCCACTCGAAGACCCGGATGCGTTGGTAGATGTCTCGCTGAACGTCTTCCGGTGGAAAACCGCAAGCTACACCACCATTGCACCGTTGCTGTTCGCTCTGCTGGCAGCCGGCGCTGACCCCGCTGAAGCATGGCAGCAGGCATTGGCGGTCGGACGGCCTCTTGGTCTGGCTTTCCAGCTTGCCGACGATCTTCTGGATGTTGTCGGTTCCAGCCGGAATACCGGCAAACCAGTGGGCGGCGATATCCGAGAAGGCAAGCGCACGGTGCTGCTGGCCGACGCACTGGCCGCAGCGGGTACGCAGGACCGGCAACAACTTATCGATTTGTTTGAGTCCGACGCTCGCACTGATGATCAGGTGGCATTTGTCATCGCGCTGTTCCAATCAACTGGAGCCGTCGAACGTTCCCGCAATCGTATTCACGCCTTGTGGCTGGAATCCCGCGCAGCAATCGCCAATCTCAATCTGGAACCCGAGGCCGAAAACCATCTGATTGCAGCATGTGCACGGTTCGTTCCCGAAAATCTTCGTTAGGTTTCGCCGGGCAAAACACCCGTGAAAACGATGCGTCCGTGTTTCCAAAGCGTAGCCAGTGCCATGTAGACTAAACGGTGTTCAGTCTTATCAAAGGAACCGTGCAGTACAACCATGAGTGAGAACGAGCCCACACAGATGATTGAGGGACGCTACCGCATCGTGCGCAATATCGCCGAAGGCGGCATGGCCACCGTGTATGAGGCGGTCGATGAGCGTTTGGGCCGTACTGTGGCGATCAAGGTCATGCACACGCAGCTGGCACAGGGACCGCATCGAGATCAGTTCGTGGAGCGGTTCCGCCGTGAAGCCAATTCAGCCGCGGCCATCGCAAACCCGCATATCGTTCAGGTTTACGACACCGGTGAGTTCAATGGCCTTGATTTTTTGGTTATGGAATATGTGCATGGCGTCAATCTGCGCCATGAGATGAACGTTCAAGGCACATTCTCCGTCCGCGAGACACTGCGCGTTATCGCGGAAACGTTGGACGGCTTGGCTTCGGCACATCGTGCGGGCGTGGTACATCGTGATATCAAACCCGAAAACATCCTGATCAACGATCGCGGCCACGTTCAAATCACTGATTTTGGTCTGGCCAAGGCCGCCAGCCAAGCAACGCTGAGTTCCACCGGCATGCTGTTGGGCACTGCGGCCTATCTGGCTCCTGAAATGATCGAGAATAATCAGGCCACCCCACAAGGCGATTTGTATTCCGTGGGCATCATGGCTTGGGAGATGCTTGCCGGCAAGGTGCCGTTCGATTCCGATAATCCGGTCACGCTCGTGTTCAAGCATGTTCATGAGGATGTCCCATCCATAGCCACGGTCTGCCCGGATATTGACCTATCCGTGGCCTCGTTCATTGCGCACCTGACCGCCCGCCAGGTCGAGGCTCGTCCTGCGAACGGCTCCGAGGCCGCCCAGGAACTTCGTCAATTGGCCGCCAAACTCCCTATGGAGGCATGGCAATATCGTTTGCATGTCGAGTCTGCGGATGCCGCCAGAACCGATGCTACCGCACCGGCTTTGGTTGGCGGACTGGTTTCGCCGGAGACCGCTCCTAGGCAGAGCTCTGACACGCCCCCGGAGCCTCCCACCGCCCCGACCACCGCTTTCAATGCGTCTTCCGCACGAGAAGACCTTACGCAAGTCATGCCCAACCCCGGTAATGAGACAACGATTCTGGCAAAGACCGGGGATGATTTCGACCAGGTGCTCGCCGCTGAAGACGATGCCGGAAGCCCCGATGCCAAGCCAACGGACGGAAAGCGCAACAAGAAGCCGCTCATCATCGCCTTGGTGATTGTTCTGGTACTGGCTGTAGCTGCCGGAACCGGCGCATGGTGGTGGTTCGCAGGTCCCGGCAGCTATTGGAGTGTGCCCAAGCCCGATGACGTGACGTGTAAGGAGGACACCGAGTGCTCGTTGTCCGGTGCTGACTGGGCCACGTATGAGAGCACGCTGAAGGTGGCAGGAATCCCCTATAAGGCCGAGAAGCAGTACAGCGACGACATCGCCGAAGGCAAGATCGTCTCCGCCTCGGTGAGTGAAAACAACGCTGTTGTAGGCAGTCACGTCAGCAAGCGTCACAATCAGCAACTGACGGTGACGGTCTCGCAGGGTGTACACATGGTCACCATTCCGAACGATGTCCTCGATACGAATTCCGCGAACGGCAAGGACCCTCTGTCCGCGTTGAAGAAAGCGGGCTTCGACAACATCAAGCACGATGATTCGAAGGACGAGTATTCGCTGGATAAGCCGGAAGGCGCAGCGCTCAGCATAAGCCCCGACCCCGGCACCACGATCAAGCACAATGATGAAGTGACAGTGACGCTCAGCAAGGGTCCCATGCCTGTCAGCATGCCTGACGTAGTCGGCAAAACCAAGGATGAGATGCAAGCGGCATTCGATGAGCTCAAGCTCACCGCCAACATCACCGAACAATTCGATGACAAGATTGCCGCAGGCGAGGTCATCTCCGCTTCCCAAGACGCTGGCGCGCAGCTCAAATGGGGCGACAGCGTAGACGTGGTGGTGTCCAAGGGACCTGAGACCACGGTGATGCCGAATGTGGTGGGTCAGCAGTATGACGCGGCAGCCGCACAGCTGAAGAAGCTGGGCTTCACTGTCAAGAAATCCGCACCGCTGGGCGACATTACCCATGTGGTGCGTATCCAGAGTCCCAATGCCGGAGAAACGGTGCGTCTACGCGACGAAAACGGCACTCCAACCGTTATCACGCTGACTGTGGTGTGAGAATCAAAAGCTCCCTCTGATGAGGGAGCTTCATTATGGGTTATTCTGCAGATGCTTCTTCTTCAGCGGCCTTCTGGGCTTTCAGCTCTTCCTTGACTTTCTGGGCGTACTCGTTCACGTACTCCTGACCGCTCATCTTCTGGATTTCCGCAGAAATACGGTCGGTCAGCGAGCGCAAATCATCATGGGTGATCTCGTCGGCGGTCTTCTTCTCAACCTCAATAGGCTTACCGTAAATCACCTGCGTCTTGCCTTTGGCTGGAATCACCGTGCCCGGCTTCTGCAGTTCGCGCGAACCGATAATAGCGGTCGGTACAATCGGACAACCGGTTTCAAGCGCAAGCCGTGCCACACCGGTGTGCCCCTTGTACATGCGACCATCCGGGCTTCGCGTGCCCTCAATGTGGATGCCGAACAGGTGTCCATCTTCGATAATCTCACGTGCGTGCTCCAGAGCACCAAGCGACTTGTTGCCACCGGAACGGTCCACGGGGAACACGCCCACGGAAGTGAACCACCACTTCTTGAACTTGCCCTTCAGCCCCTTGCCTTCAAAGTATTCGGCCTTGCCCATGAAGTGCACCATACGCGGGCAGGTAATCGGAATCAGCGCATCATCGATGACGGCCAGATGATTCGCGGCAATGATGGCACCGCCGGTGCGAGGCACATTATTGAGCCCCGATGCGGTGGGTCCAAGACGATGACGCGCGATGGGTCCAAGAACCTTGACGAAGAACCAGTAGAGCACTTAGCATTCCTCCCTCAAACGGACTGGCTATTGGCCGGCCGCTTGATTAGAGTGACAGTTATGACTGACAACCAGAATAGCAATGTCGACGGAGAGCAGCCAATCCCCACGCCGGGCAATGGACGAGATTCGGCCACGCCCGCGGATCCGCAAAAGGCAACCGATACCGGACATAACGCCAACGGCAACGGCTCCATGCCGTCCGGAAAGCATGACATAGGCAATCTGGATGACGCTTGGGCGGCGTTCGAGGCCGAGCACCAAGCCGATTTAAACGACGTGGCATCCTCCCGTCAGGCCAAGAAGTTCGAGAAGCAAGCCAAGAAACGAGAGAAGGAAGCATTGCTTTCAGTGGATGATCTTGACATTGGCTCGTTCACCGATGACGCACGCCCAGACCGAGGCCGTAAGGGTGGTCCGCGCGATTTCACCGGTTCCGGCTGGTTGGACACCGATAATGTCATGGACGCCTATGATGACGGCGGATTCACTCCCCCGAACCCGGATCTTGGCCCGGTCAAAGCGTCTACGATGTTGTTGGTGGCGTTGCTCATCATCGGTCTTGTCGGCGAAACAGTGATGATATTCGTCCCCGGATTAAATACGATTTCCCTATTGGGCGCACTGCTCAATATCCTCTTCGGGTTGGGCGTCATTCTGGGACTGGGCGGACTGGTTGCCAAAATCCTCAACCGTAAAGACCGTCCCGGAGACCAAGGCGGCTACTACGACGACGGGGCGCGCGTATAGCGCTCTCAAGGACAATACGCAACAGTAATTGGTTGACAATACCAATGAGGGGGCCAGCTGTTCGGCTGGCCCCCTCATTTATCTGAATTCAGTTCACGCCCTGGACTTGGCGGTTTCGATCCACTTGTTGAACAGGGCTTCGGCCTTGCCGGAGTCAACGGTCTTTTCGGCCAGAGTGTAAGCTTCGCCGAAACGCTCGGCCAGAGTGCCGTTGCCAACCAAGTTGCCGTCAGCCACGATGGCAGATGCGGCGTTAAGCAGCGCGGTGGTACGGGACGGGATGTCCTTGCCGGCCAGGAAGTCCTTGAATGTGTTGGCATTGACGTCCGGCACGCCGCCCTTGAGCTGGTCGACGGTAATCTTAGCCAGGCCTAGATCCACGGTCGGGTCGAAATCGGTTTCGGTGACTTTGCCATCACGAATCTCCCAGACGGAGACCGGACCGGTGGGCGCAAGCTCGTCCATGCCCTCGTGCGAGGTGTAAACCAGACCGGACTGCCCACGGCTGGCGTACACAGCGGCCATAATCGGGCTCACCTTGCGGTTGGCGCAGCCGATGGCCACGTGTGCCGGGTTGGCCGGGTTGGTCAACGGTCCCAGAATGTTGAAGACGCACGGAATGCCGAGCGCGGCACGAATCGGGCCCACGAAGCGCATGGCCGGGTGGAAGGTGCGCGCGAACGCGAAAGTGATGCCCACTTCATCGCCGACTTCGCCGACCGCTTCCGGCTTCAGGTCTAGCGGCAGGCCGAGGTCTTCGAGCACGTCGGCTGCACCGCACTTCGAGGAGGCGGCGCGGTTGCCGTGCTTGACAATCTTCACGCCGGCTGCGGCAGCAGCCACAGAACCCATGGTGGACAGGTTCACGGTGGCGAAGCCGTCACCGCCAGTGCCCACGATGTCAGTGGTCTCACCGGAAACGTTCAGCGGCACGGCGTGCGAGACCATGGCCTTGGCGGCGCCACGCACCTCGTCGGAGGTCAGTCCCAACTGCTGCTGCATGGCGAGCGCCGCACCCACGGCGGCCGGGTTCGCGTTGCCCTGCATCAGGTCATCCACGGACCACTCCGATTCCTCAGCAGTAAGGTGGTCTCCCCCGACCAGCTTGGTGAGAATCGACTTCCATGTGATCTCGGCCATGATGCCCTCCTTGGCGTTTCGTTACGCCGTGTTATGTACGTTCGTCGTTTATTGTAATTGCTTCTCATTTCGCGGCCTTGAATCTTCCATATAGCAAAATTGGCTCCCCTCTTGAAGAGGGAAGCCAATGCCCAGTATTCAGCTAGAGATGTGTCACTTCTCGTTCTGGCCGTGGCACATCTTATACTTGCGGCCGGAACCGCACGGACACGGGGCGTTCTTGCCGGTGCCGGGGAAGGTGCGGCCGTCGGCCCACGGCGTCTTGAGCTCGTCGCTCTTCGGACGCTTGCTGGCCGGGACCTTGCCTTCGGCATGGCTGATCGGGGCGGGGCCAGCGACCGGCAGGGTGGACTCGCCGGACTCGGAGACGGCGGCGGAATCAGCGATGGCCTGCTTGGCGTCCTCGTCCTCTTCCTCGACCTCGCCTTCGGCGGCTTCGACCTCGGACTCGCCGTTCTCGTCGGGGCCGGCGGCCACAGTGACGGAGTCGGCGGTCTCGTCGGATTCCTCGACCTCGTCAACGGCATCCTCGGTGGAAGCGACCTGCTTGACGTCGATGTGGAACAGCAACTGGACGGACTCCTCCTTGATGGCCTCGATCATGGAGTTGTACATCTGGTAGCCTTCACGCTGGTATTCGACCAGCGGGTCGCGCTGGCCCATGCCGCGCAGGCCGATGCCGTCCTTGAGGTAGTCCATCTCGTAGAGGTGTTCGCGCCACTTGCGGTCGAGCACGGCGAGCACCACGCGGCGCTCGAGGTCGCGCAAGCCGGTCTCGCCGATGGTCTCCTCCATTTCGCCGTACTGCTGCCTGGCGTCCTCGACGATCAGGTCGCGCACGGCCTCGACAGCCTTCGCACCCTTGAGGCCGCCGACGATCTTCCTGACCTCGTCTTCGTCGACCTTGGTTGGGATCACGGTGTTGAGCGCCTTGAACAGGCCCTCCCAATCCCAGTCCTTCGGTTTCTCGGATCCCTTGTTGGCACCCTTGATGTAGGACTCGACGGTGTCGGAAATGAAACGCAGGATGTCCTTGTGGATGTCTTCGCCCTTAAGCACGGCCTGACGCTCGGAGTAGATGACGGTGCGCTGCTTGTTCATCACGTCGTCGTACTTGAGCACGTTCTTACGGATCTCGTAGTTGCGGGATTCGACGGCCTTCTGTGCGGTGCGCACGCCCTTGGTCACGGACTTGGCCTCGATCGGCTGGCCTTCCTCCATGCCCTTGGCCATGACCTGGGCCACGAGCTGGGTGTTGAACAGGCGCATCAGATCGTCTTCCAGAGACAGGTAGAAGCGGGACTCGCCCGGGTCGCCCTGACGGCCGGAACGACCGCGCAGCTGGTTGTCGATTCGGCGGGATTCGTGGCGCTCGGTGCCAAGCACGTACAGGCCGCCAAGTTCCTTGACTTCCTCGTGCTCGTCCTTGACCTGGGCCTTGATCTCGTTCAGGGTGCCCGGCCAGCGCTTCTCGTACTCCTCCGGGGTGTCTTCCGGCGAGTAGCCCTCGGACTTGAGCTTGGCGTCGGCGAGGAACTCGACGTTGCCGCCGAGCATGATGTCGGTACCACGGCCGGCCATGTTGGTGGCCACGGTGACGGCGCCCTTGCGGCCCGCGACGGCCACGACGGCGGCTTCCTTCTCGTGCTGCTTGGCGTTGAGCACTTGGTGCGGGATCTTGGCCACGTCCAGCAGGGTGGAGACCACTTCGGAGCTTTCCACGGAGGCGGTGCCGAGCAGCACCGGCTGGCCCTTGGCGTGCCTCTTGGCCACGTCCTTGACGATGGCGGCCAGCTTCTCCTTCTTGGTGCGGAAGATGAGGTCGTCCTGGTCCTTGCGGATCATCGGCTCCCTGAGTGACGACGTAGTCCTTGTCCTTGAGGAACAGCTCCTTGGCCTTGATGGCGTTGTTGAGGTAGCCGATCAGGGCGGTGTTGGCCGGCTCGTACAGGTTGTCGATGCCGAGGAAGTCCTCGACCTTGGTGATGCCCGGATCCAGGATACCGACAACCTTCTTCTTCTCGTCGACATCGTAGTCCTCGTCGCGGGTGAGCTTCAGGACGAGCTTGGCGAACTGACGGTACCAGCGGGTCACGTCGCCTTCGGCCGGACCGGAGATAATCAACGGGGTACGGGCCTCATCGATGAGGATGGAGTCGACCTCATCGACGATGGCGTAGTGGTGGCCGCGCTGCACGAGGTCGGCCTTCTCCCAAGCCATGTTGTCGCGCAGGTAGTCGAAGCCGAACTCGTTGTTGGTGCCGTAGGTGATGTCGGCGTTGTACTGCTTGCGGC
>PPYF01303880.1_pt1 | contig 39503 bp, 38 predicted proteins | sample 1559871 | NCBI WGS metagenome assembly PPYF01 (sample SAMN08240021, study PRJNA423297) | Human gut metagenome, whole genome shotgun sequencing project.
TGATTTCAACTCCTCCGTTTTACTTTTCTACAAAAATCGCAAAGTCAGGGCAGCGTGTTTCGCACTGGCCGCATTGGATACATTTATCCTCGGCGACCACCTCTACTTTTTCGATCTCGCTAATTGCCAAAACCTGTTTGGGGCAAAATGCTACGCAGATCCCGCAGCCTTTGCAGCGATTTGTATGGACCTTCAGACTCATAATCGCGACCTCCTTCTTTCCTTTGATAAATTTGATACCGGTTTGATTTTTTTATCAAACCGGTATCAAGAAATTTTATTGTAAAAAAATTACCACAAGCCCAGTACTTTCCAATATCCCAGACCGACCGTCATATAAAGGACAAAGTTAAAAGCAACTAAAACTGCTCCTATTTTCCACCATGTCTTTTGCGGCACATAACCGGTCCCAAACAAAACCGGACCTACTGCACCACCGTAATGAGTCAATAAACAGCCATACGCTGAAGATGCACCAAGTAAAAATACCAACGGAAGCGGTGGTACCTGAGCCACAAGCCCTAAAGTGAACAAGACAGGAATAAATGCGCCTACATATGCACCCATGGAAGCAAACACATATCTGACCAGAATACTTATCACAAGCAAAATCCCCATAACAAGAGCTTGATTGACGCCGACAAAATTCATATGCTCACCAACTACTTTTGCCAGCCAAACGAAAAATTTTGCTTTACTCAATATTCCGGAGATCCCCATGATAGCTCCGTACCAGATAAGAGTATTCCATGCACCATTATTCGCAAGTACATTCTTCCAATCAATAAGTTTAAATATAGCACAGCAGGCAAAGAACAATAAGGCTACAGCAGTGCCGTCCAGTTTAGTAAAGCTGCTTGTTGCCCAACCAAGAATTGCCAGAACAAAAAATATTACCAGTAATTTCTCTTTTCCTGTCATTGGCCCAATCTCTCGAAGTCCTTGCGCCGACAGTTCTTTATGATTAGAAATCTCTTTAAGCTCAGGCGGATACACTTTGTAAATCAAATACGGAACTACCAGACAGGCCAAAAGCGCAGGAAAAGCAAGACCGATAAACCAGTCCATCCAGCTGATATCTACTTTTAAAATATCTCTGGCAAAACCTACCGTAAGAATATTAGGAGCACAAGCTGTTAGAAAAACTGCCGAAGTAGACAAACTGATCGCGTAACCGCTGATCGTTATATACGAACCGATTCTGCGTGGGTTATCTTCAGGTTCAGAATTCAGAGTGCTGGCAACATTTCTGAAAATCGGATAAACGATACCACCGGAGCGAGCTGTATTAGAAGGTGTCGCAGGGCTTAAAATAAGATCTGTCAGCATCTGTCCATACACCAGCCCCAAGGATGATTTGCCAAATCTTCCGATCATCCAGTAAGCAACACGTCTACCAAGCCCTGTATCAGCAAAAGCCTGCGTAATAAGAAAAGCTGTAAATACCAGCCACACAGTGCCGTTACCATAACCACTGAGTAGTTGACCGACTGGAACGATAAAAGATCCAAAGGCTATCACACTGAGCATTACCACCGCTTCACCCGCCGGCCTCAGGATCAGTCCTAAGATGGCTGCTATATAAACAGCAAATATTTTCCAGGCCAGCGGTGTCAGTCCACTGGGAACAGGTACCATTAAAATAGAAACCGGGACTAATAATAAAAGCAACCACCGTACTACCATAACACTCGCCTTCTTTCTTTATTTATCCAAATAACTTTTATTTAAATCATACCCACAAAAGCTTTCAAGCCTTCAAAATTCAGCATATCGCATTTGTTGACAATAACCCCTTCCGGACTTCTCATCGTTCCATCGCCTTCTTTAGCATGATTAGCGATAATGTGTGCAACTTCAACAGGCAGTCCATGTTTTACCGCAAGTGCACAGCCAGAAAATGGATGTCGGAGATTTTTTCCCAGCTGTGATTTCTGTGTTTTACCATCAGCAGTCTTTTCATACTCAATCAACTTTCCTACGTCATGTAAAAGTGCTCCTGCCAACAGATAATCTTTATTAAGTTTAAATTTCTCTCCGTATACTTCCCATTCTTCATAAGCTTTCAGAGACATTCTTGTAACCGTTCTGACATGGGTCCTGTAACTGATCATTGTATCCGGTATCAATAAAGTAAAGGGTATTGTATCAATATCATTTAGCTGCCATCCGCCTGTCTTCAACGCTTCCTCGTATGTTTCTACCACCTTTTTCTGCAGCTCCTTGTCACTGATCATTACAATTTCAGGAAAAACATCATACCAACTGTTATACATATTATTCACCTCTTTTTATAAAATCACGGCAAATCGTAAACAACATCAATAATTGTACCATCACGATATTCTACTAAACCACAAACTCTATCACCTAAAATCGTTTTTTCAGCAACTCCAGCCAGTTTTTGCGCTTTCTGATGTAATTCTTCTACTGTCATTACCGGCAGTGATGTTTTTTGTAAAATTTCATATAGATCAAGCCGTTTCGGATTAATTGCAATCCCGTAATCAGTTACTAAAACATCTACAGTTTCACCGGGAGTGACTACTGTTTGTACCTTTTCCAGCAGCATCGGCAGCCGTCCACGCAAAAGCGGCAAAGCTACTATCGTCACCTCAGCTCCAGCAGCTGCATCAGGATGACCACCAGGTGCACCAATCAACTTACCATAAGAATCAGTAAGTACATTAACATTAAAATTAATATCTACTTCCGTAGCACTTAAAACAGCCACATCCAACAGATTGACATAGGGATTGGCACTGAATGGATTCGCATATGCAGAAGCAGAAATCTCGTGATGTCTGCTATTAAAATACAGTGATTCAATAGCTTTTGTATCAAAGTCCTGTGGATCAAAAAACGTCCCGATATAGCCATTTGCAAGCATCTCAGTCAAGAATCCCGAAGCCCCGCCGATCCCGGCTGCAGCTTTTATACCAGTACGCTGCATTTCTGTCTGTACAAAACCAGCAGCAGAAATTGCTATTCCACCGCTGCCAAACTGAAAAATAATCCCTTCCTTTAGAAGCCCTGCATACTTTATGACCTCAGCCACATATTTAGAAATAACCAGCTCTGCAGGATTTTTGCTTATTCGGATCGATCCTGTAGCTATACCAGAAGGATCACCAATACTTTCCACTTCAACTATATAATCAACCTGGGTTTGCGGAATGCTGACATATTCCAAAGGTACTGAAACTAATCCGTCAGTTACAGCTACAACCTGTTCCGCATATTCGGCATCCGGCATTGCATATCCTAATGAACCACAGGCCGACTTTCCCTGCACACCGTTGATATTTCCATATTTATCACAAGTCGGAGCTGCAATAAACGCTACATCTATGTGCAGCTCGCCGCTTTCAATCGCCCGTGCCCGACCGCCATGAGTGCGGAAAATAGCAGGTTTTTTCAATTTATTTTTTTGAATAAATTCTCCTATCCTGCCTCTTGCCCCACTAGTATCTATAGCCGTAATCGTCCCATCTTCAAAATATGGAAGTAATGCATCCTGAACAAGACTCAGTGAACTTGCTGATAATGTAAGATCTTTAATACCTTTTCTGGAAATGGCCGCTACAACTTTTTGCATCACCAAATCGCCATTTCGCAGCGCATGATGAAAGGAAATCGTCATCCCGTCTTTAAGTTCTACTGCATCTAAAACCTTATCCAGCTCCAATACTTTATCTTTACCGGGCACAACACATTTCACCGGTCTTCCTGCCATTCTCCCAAAAGGTTTTACGGCAAACGCTCCCTGATATGGCATTTTATTTTCCCAACCGGGTATTTTATTAATCAACTCTATAATCCCTTTATCCATTTTCAAACCTCCATTCCTGCAGCTTTAGCATATGACAGGATGGACATTGCTCTTGTAACCATTGGTTTATCAATCATTTTCCCATTAAGCGAAGTAACCCCTGAAGCATTTTTTAGTGCGTCTTCATATGCGTTTAAAATCTCTTTAGCAGACTCTATTTCTTTTATAGTTGGTGTGTACAGCTCATGTACCACGCCAATTTGATTAGGATGCACTACTGATTTCCCCGTATAACCTAATTGCTTACCTAGCTTAACATCAGCTCTAAACCCTTCGATATTTTTAATATTACTATAAACATAATCCATTGCCATAATTCCCGTAGCATGTGCGTTCAACGAAATCAAATTCCTTGCAAATAATATCTCAGATGCATCTTCGGAACGTTCCATACGCATATCTGTACGGAAATCTTCTGCGCCTAATCCGATTGCCAGCATACGTTTGGAAGCGCTGGCTATTTTATAAGAATTTACTACCCCCAACGCAGTTTCGATACTGGCAACTATTTTAACAGCCCCAATCTCAATAGCATGTTTTTCTTCTATCTCAGTAATCAATACATCTAATTTTTTTATATCTTCCGCAGTCTCTGCTTTTGGTAATCTAAGAAAATCCGGCTGCAAAGGAACCATACTACTTACATCATCTTCATAATATGGTGAATCCGCTTGATTAATTCTTATCCCAACCCTGCAATCCGGGCGATTATACTGCAAAGCATATTTTACTAAAATTCTGGCACTGTCTTTCTCAAAAATTGATACTGAGTCTTCCAAATCATAAATAATACAATCAGGACGATAAATTTCAGCACCTATAATTTTTTTAGGGTCATTGCCTGGCACAAAAAACATCGTTCTATAAAGAGAATTCATGTTAATACTCCTTTTCTGATAAAAATCTTTGTATTGCCGTTTCCAGTCTGGCTCTTATTACAAAATCCAGGGCACCATGATCTTCAATCAGCACACGCGCATTTCCCAAATTGGCTGCTGCTAAAATTTCCTTGACACTTTTTTCAATAGACTGTCCATATTTAACTAGAACTTTACTGGTGATTTCTATTTTTACACCGTCACTTTTAGTAATTTCCAATGTTATTAAAGCGTCGCCTTTATTAGCTGTTCCCGTAGTTATTTCATGACCTCTGAACACCATATTCACACCGCCTTTTTATGTTTTATCCTAATTCAATTATATATACTTTCCAGATATATGAAAAATAGGCATTTTCGATGTTAATCATCAAAAATGCCTATCTCAAAAGCTCCTGTAAATATTAATGATTTCTCTGAAAACTGTCAAAATCAGAATCAATTACAAATTCTAAAAAGACTTTGGGTAATCTTAAATCGAGCAGCTCTTTTTTATAAATCAGCCATGTTTTTCTTTCCAGCTTAGAACCGTTCTTATGCACTAAAGGAATAGAATATAGTTGAGGATATTCTTCAATTAAAATTGATGGCAAAATTCCATACCCCAATCCGTTGAAAACCATTTCTTTACAAAGATCCAAATTACTGACCCGCGTACCAATAATAGGAGAATCCTCAAAAGTTTCATGCCACCAGCCATCAAGTAAATTTTGATAATATTGGTCTGTATCATAATCTACACGGACCATATGGGGAAGATCCTCCAGTTTAAACGGCTGAGCAGCTACGGCACACACATGATTCGTGGTTAAAAGTACGCGTTCGTCCTCCCGCCAGTCAAAATCATTTCTTACAAAACCGAAATGAATTCCCAAGGAACTGGCAAGGCTTATAACATCACTGCTTTGTGCAATCTGTACATCAAATTTCGTTTTGGGATACATATCCTGGAATCTACCCAGCAGCTTTGGCAAAAAATATCTGGCAAGGATACTTGGAGCAGCAATACGCAGGGTTCCTGCAACATCTTCCTGCATATTGGTAATAGTTTCTCTCAGCTCCTGCATTTCGCCAAGTATATGTTCAGCAAATTTTACCGTATATTCTCCGGTTTCAGTAAAAGTTATACCTTTGTTGCCGCGATATAATAATTTCGTTCCTAAAGACTCTTCAATTTGTTTAATCCGGGCAGTCAATGTCGGCTGAGACATATACAAAACTCTTGCCGTTTTTGTTATATTTTTTTGTTCATACAGTGTTTTGATGATCTGCCAGTCCCGTTCTTCCATAATGCACCGCCTAATATACAACCGTAACTTTCGTTAATTATATCATGTCCGTACCCATATATTCATATAAAATAAGCAACTATAATTCTTTTATTTACTTTTAATATCACAATTACGCCCGGCTCTTAACAAAGCGCTGGAACGGCTCCCACCTATATACCGCTCTACTCTATATCCAAGTTCTAGATATTTCGCTAAATCCGTTCCTGTCATAATTCCCATTTCCTCACACATATTTATCAAGTCTTCAGTGGCAATATTTCCTGAAGCTCCGGGAGCAAACGGACAACCGCCCAAGCCTGCAAAACAAGCGTCATAATTTGTAATTCCTGCCATTAATCCTGCTAAAACATTAGCTAATCCCATACCACGTGTATTATGAAAATGCAGTACCCATTCGATATCAGGAAATAATTTTTTTATATGAACTCCATACTCATAAACTTGCAGAGGATTAGCCATCCCCGTCGTATCTGACAATGATATTTCCTGAATTCCTAATTTTCGCAGCTGAAAAATAATATTGACCACTTGTTCTAATGGTACAATTCCATCTATAGAACAGCCAAAAGATGTTGATATAGCGCCAGACAGCACTATTTTTTTCTGTTCAGCATATTCAGCCAGTTCAGCAAATGACTTTACAGCTTCCTCCGGAGTTTTATTCATATTTCTCAAGCAATGTGATCTACTGGCCGAAACAGTTATTTTAGCTTTACTGATACCAGCAGCTTCCGCCCTTTTCAATCCCTGCATATTGAAAATCAGCCCTCTGTACTCAACGCCCGCTTTTCTGTGCAGTCTTGCAGCGATCTGATCTGTATCAGCCATCTGCGGTACTGCTTTAGGATTGACAAAAGATCCGATTTCAATAACTTTTATACCTGCTTCAGCTGCTGTTTCAATCAGTTCCAGCTTTTGTTCGATCGTCAGAAATACTTTTTCATTCTGCAGACCATCCCTCGGCCCAACTTCACAAATTTTAATAAAATCAGGTAAACTTTTCATCTTAAATCACTCTTTCTGCGTGCAGCTCTGCACATACCGACTGAGAAAATCCCAACAGCCCTTCATATATTGCATCATTATGCTCACCAAGCTGTGGCCCTACCCATTTAATTTCGCCTGGGGTTTCACTGAATACAGGTGTTATTCCCGGCATTTTTATTGTTCCCAATACTGGGTGAGACATCTCAACAATATCATTTCTTGCGGCATAATGCGGATCAGCAAAGATATCTTCGATACTGTAAACTAAATTTACAGGCACCCCAGCTTTATCTACAATCTCTTTCAGCTCAATATACTCTTTACTGCCTATCCAATCACTAACTATTTTATCCAGAGAATTGTCGTTGGTTACTCTTGCCCTCATCGTTTCATAGAGCGGATTTGTCATCAAGTCTTCTCTGTGCATTGCTCCAGCCAAATATTCCCAAGTTCTGTCAGTACTGCAGACCAAAACTACCCACTTACCGTCTTTAGTTTTATACGTACCTCCAGGACTGGAAGTCCCATTCAATTTTGGTTTTCTCTCCCTTATAATACCGTTCTTATCATAATCAGCGCACAATATTTCCATAAACCTAAAAATACCTTCATATAAGCTTACATCTATTTCCTGTCCTTTGCCATGAAGGGCATCCCGGTGATATAAAGCCATCATAGTACCCATAGCTGTATATAACCCTGCAATATAATCTGTAAGCGAAAAAGACGGGCTGACCGGAGGCCTGTCTGGGTATCCCGTAATATATGTCATTCCTGAAAAAGCAGTCGCCGGTGTTCCAAAACCAGGAATATTTTTGTAAGGACCTGTTTGACCATAACCTGTCACATGGCTGAGGATTATATCCTGTTTCCTTAATTTCATCGCCTCATAACCAATGCCCCACTTATCTAATGTCCCAGTTCTAAAATTTTCAATTACAACATCACTTTTTTCTACCAGCTGTAAAAATATTTCTTTACCCTTTTCCATACGCAGATCTAAAGTAATTGATTTTTTATTTCTGCCCATACAGGCAAAACGCATAGCCTGCCCTTCATGATATGGTCCCAGTCTGCGAAAAGGATCTCCTCCGTCCGGCATCTCCACCTTAATAACTTCAGCGCCAAAATCAGCCATCAATCCAGCGGCAAATGGTGCAGCTATTACTGTTGAAATATCTAAAACCCTGATACCTTCCAATAATTTCATACTAATACTCCTCTCATAAAGAAATACTGCGATACACAATTTCTCCACCGGTAATAGTCAGCTGCGGTACAAGCACTTCTCTGCCTATTCTTGTTTCCTTCTGTGTATCACTGAAGCAGATATATTTATCACAACGTTTTAAAATTGCCACATCCGCAAGAAATCCTTCCTGCAGTTGTCCGATTTCGCTTTCCATCCCCATAATCTTTGCCGGAATGCTGGTACAACGCGCAATAATTTCCGGCAGTGGCATTTTTAAGAACAAATACTTTGACATCAGATACGGCATTGAAAACACCGGATCTTTAAACAAAGTTTTTACTGTCAAATCAGTAGAGATGATATCCGGATAAAAGCCTTCAGCTATAGCTTTCTCCGCTACTTTAAATGACCAATGATTGCCTCCATTAGCCGCATCAATAATAACGCCGCGTTTTTGCGCCTCACGAACCGCTGGGAGCACTTTGCCATTATTATCCAAAATCGTATATCCTGTACCATGATAACAATGCGCCAAAACATCGTCAGGACGCAAAAGCTTAACAACTGTTTCCATTGCCTCAGGAGGATTTGTCACATGTACTGCCAGTCTGGTTCCCAGCTTTTCAGCAACATTAACTGCCTGTTTTAAAACATTGATCCCCAAATCGCCAACTATTTCTTTACTGATCCTTATTTTTAATCCCAGCAAAATATCATGGTGCTCTGTCAAAACATCCCTTAATCTTCCAACATCCCAACATGACGGCTCAACATTTTCATGATATTTCATCGTAGCAAGCCCTGCAGGGCAGAGATTCACAAAAGCTTTGATACGCATTTTAGAGCGTTGGATAACATCTTTTTTAAAGCATTCAAAATTTGCAATACCGGTACTACCTGCATCAACAGCAGTTGTAACACCTTGCGGTATAAAACTTAAATCAGGTTCTATTCCTATCTCTGTCCCGTCCGCAAAAACATGACTGTGGAAATCGATCAACCCGGGAACAACCAAATTTCCTGAAGCATCGATAACAATATCAGCGCCCGTAAAATTTTTAGCACTGGCTATTCTTCCGCTTTGGATATAAACATCACGCTGTTCCTGTGTTTTAAATATTGGATCTACAACAACACCATTTTTGATAAGAATATTTTTCTTCATCATTTTACCCTCCTTTAATTTACTGCTTAACAGCAAATAATTTTTTCGTTTCTCTGGCAATCATAAGTTCTTCATTAGTTAAGATCGTCCAAATAGCAACGTCAGAATCAAACTTGCTTAAATCCGCATCCTCTCCGCGCACTTCATTTTTCTTCAGATCCAGATGTGCTCCAACAACTTCCAGCCCACTGCATATTTTAGCGCGCATGTACGGTGAATTTTCACCAAGCCCAGCAGTAAAAACTATTGCATCCAGACCTCCCATTGCAACCACATAACTTCCGATGTATTTTCTTACCTGATAGGCAAAGACATCTATTGCCATCTGTGCTCTCTGGTCTCCTATCTTAGCTGCACTTTCCAGATCTCTAAAATCACTGGATAATCCTGACAATCCAAGTATCCCTGATTTATTGTTCAAATATCTATATACCTGCTTACCAGTCATATCCTCCTGTTCCATAATAAAGGGAATAATAGCCGGATCAATCTCTCCGGACCTTGTTCCCATAATCAAACCCTCCAAAGGAGTAAAGCCCATGCTGGTATCAATTGATCTCCCATCTTTAACAGCAGCAACACTGGCTCCATTTCCCAAATGGCAAGTAATTATTTTCATTTTCTTAAGGGCACGGCCTATTTTCTGCGCTAATGTGTCCGCAACATACTGATGAGAAATTCCATGAAATCCATACCGCCTGATACCATATTTTATATACAATTCATAAGGCAGCCCGTAAAGATAAGCTGTTTCCGGAATAGTCTGATGAAATGCTGTATCAAAAACTGCAACCTGCATAACACCAGGAAACAAATCCTGACAAATTTTTATTCCTTCCAGATTTACAGGATTATGCAAAGGAGCTATGGTTATGCAGGAACTGATTGTTTTCAGTACTTCGTCATTTATAACAACCGACTCTTTAAACCTTTCCCCGCCATGTACCACTCTATGTCCAATACATTCTATCTCTTCCAACGACGCAATAACCCCGTAATTTTCCTGTACGATACTTTCTAAAATCAACTGGATCCCAGTTTTATGATCAGGTATGGTCCTTTTGATTTCAATGACATATTCGTGCTTTCCAAGAAATTTTAAAAGGCTTCCATCCATTCCTATGCGTTCTACTTGCCCTTTAGCCAATAACATTTCGTTTTCCATTTCCAGCAGTTGAAATTTAATAGAGGAACTACCGCAGTTTATCACTAACACTTTCATAATATCAGCGCTCCAAATTGTATAATTTCCTTAAATTCATTATATTCTAAGCCTCATTAAATGAAAAATAGGCAATTTCTATATTGAATATAGAAATTGCCTATTACAAATTTTGATGTCACTATTCAGTTAAAATATTTCAAATATAACTATTCTTTCTTTTCGCCGCTTTCAGTTTCATAAGGCCAGCTGCTCATGCTTCCTTCCAGGCTTTGGACATTTTTATAACCTAAGGCCCGCAGCATAGTTTCAGCTTCATAACCACGCAGATTGATCTGACAGGAACAAACAAGTTTAGCGTCTTTATCAGCCAGCACATTCTCGGCTTCACTGCGCACCTTGCCCAAAGGTAAATTGATGATATTAGCACAGCCAGCGATACGGTTACTTTTATATTCTCCCGGAGTGCGCACATCTACCAAAGTATATTCACCGCTTTTACGCAATTCTTTAAAATCTTTCGGATTAATACTGCGCAGGCGTCCTTCTATTTTATTCATCAAAACATTGGCGGCTGTCGCAATATTATCTATTGGCCCGTTAAAAGGCGGCGCATATGCGAAATCAATATTGCTCAAATCTTCTAATGTCGCTCCGAAGCTCATGGCAGCAGCCAAAGCATCTACACGTTTATCAACGCCGCCGGTTCCTACAACCTGAGCCCCTATAACCTTCTGAGTCTTAATTTCCGCCAGCAGCTTCAGCACCAAACGCTGCGCGCCGGGCATATAACCTAATCTGTCAAATCCAGGTACGACCACAGACTCAAACTCAATCCCTGCGGCTTTGGCCGTTTTTTCGTTCAAACCCGTACTTCCGGCTTGCCAGTTCAATATCTGACAGATCCCTGTTCCTAAAACACCGGGATATTTTATCATGTCACCACAAATATTGTCCGCAATAACACGTCCATGTTTATTCGCAGTGGAACCCATTGGTGCAAATATTCTTTTCTTGCTGATAAGATTCATATTTTCTGCACAGTCACCGCCGGCATAAATATCAGGATCACTGGTCTGCAAATATTCATTAACAGCAATCGCCCCGCTTGTACCTAGCTCCAGTCCGGCAGCACTTGCCAACTCTGTATTCGGGCGTACACCTACCGCCACAATAACCAACTGAGCCGGAATCGTACGTTTATCAGTCTTTACTGCTGTAACTCGTCCATTTTCGCCTTCAAAACCCAGCGTCTTTTCTTCCAGATATAACCTGATACCGGCTTTTTCTAATGGTTTCTTAACTAAATCAGCCATTTCCAGATCCAGCATCTGCGGCAGGATACGATCCTGCATCTCTACAATATTTACAGTCAGCCCCTGCTTATGAAAAGCCTCCGCCAGTTCCATGCCTATCAAGCCCGCCCCAACGATAACGACATCGGTGACTTTATAGGCTTCCATCTCTTCCTTAACCTTTAGTGTCTCCCAGGGGAACCAGAAATTATGTATCCCTCCCAGTTCAGCTCCAGGTAAAGACAGTTTTACAGGCGTAGCCCCAGTCCCTAACACTAATACGTCGTATGACATTTCCTGTATTGCCCCAGTTTCTTTATCCATTACGGTTACCGTTTTATTCGCGCGGTCTATTTTTTGAGCTTCATGCCCGGTAACAACATCAAAGCCTTTAACATTTTTAAAAAATTCCGCATCACGTGCAAACCCCTGCGGTGTATGAGTAAAACTGGAAAAATCCTTTACATCTCCGCCAATGTAATAAGGAAAACCGCAGGCTCCATAACTTACCTGCTGTCCACGTTCCACTACTGTGATTTCTGCGTCCTTATCTCTGCGGCGCAGGCGTGAAGCTGTTTTCATTCCAGCAGCAACACCGCCAATAATCACTACCTTTTTAGCCATTCTGATCGCTCCTTCCAATAAAAAAATTCCTTATATACTCATTATATACGTAAATTGCAGACTTAGCTATATTTTTCTGTGAATTGTCATTCAAGCGCATGGCATATAGCTTTATTCAAATTTTCGTCACAAACAATTTTGTTGTTTTAAGTTCTTTTTCAGCTTGTTTTTTGACGAATTTTTGACGCAGAACTACAATAGCCCCCCTTAATAAAGGCAGGCTATTATTATTATTTAACATTTTTCGATTCCGCCATTAACTTCAATTCGTTTAATACAAATCGCCTGACATAAGGGGGCGGCGTTCGCTCCCCCTGTTCCCATTTTTGGATAGTCCTAAGCGGTATTTCCATTAAGTCAGCCATAGCTTTTTGTGTTAGCCCTGCCGCCAACCGTGCCGCCTGAAATTCATTTTCCATGCTCTCACCGCCTTTTTGTTGCCTTAAATAAGCCTACCGTAAATGGTAGGCTTTTACTATTTCTGCGCTAAACTCCGAAAAATATTCTAAAAAATATTCGCGCAAAATCGCTAAAAATATTCGATTAGTATGCATACGTCAGCCACATGCCGGCTTTATTATCTCGCCACTCATACTCGCCTCGAAGTCCAATGTATTTACTACCAATCCTGCGGCTCACGCCGAAACTGGCGCCACGAACATAATCATCAACATCAATCTTCAGCCCGATCTCCCGTAGCACCCCGGGCGCGGACGGTGGCAAGGATTTCAAGATTTCTTTCTGTAAGTTTTCTTGTTTCTTCGACGAGGCTTCCTGCTCTGTCAACTGCTTCTGCAGCTGCTCTTTCTGCTTCTTGGCTTCGCTTAATTCCTGATCCGATACTTTCAGCTGTTCTTTTGCTATCTGCAATTCCTTGACTAATTGACTGCTGGTTGCTAACTGCCTGTTTGAGTTTTGTTCCAACGTCACCAGCTCGCTTTCCGTTATCAGATAAACCGGCTCGGCTGAACAAATAGCAGGCAATAAAAAGAACTGCGCCAACACCCATACCGACAAGAAAGCGATTATTAAGTGTCCAACTTTTGATTTTTTCATACATGTTATTCCTCCATAGAAAAAAGCACTCTGCTTTCGCAAAGTGCTTTTTAGTGTTAAAGTCAAGAAATTTGATATTTACATTTTAATTCATTGTGCCAATTATATTGTATAAAATTATCTTTTTGTAATCTCCCCACTACTATTCCTGCATCAATTCCAATTTTATTAGCAAAACGCATAATCCCCTCTTTTGAAAAACTACCTATGTGAACATAGTCCTCATATAACTTTTCTGGTATAAGTATGTTTTTCGAAAAAATGTCAGCTTGTTGTTCATCTGCATCAGACAGACCCTCACTTTTTCCGATATCACCATGTATTATATGCGCAATTTCATGGAACAAACTAAACCAAAACTTATCTGCATCTTTACCTCTAACGGTCAATCCCATTACTATTTTTTTCCCATCATAAAAAGTTGCGCCATGCAAGAAAGAACCGCCTATGTGAGGTAAAAAAACAATCGCAATTCCGCAATCTGATAAAACTTTCCTCAACTCAGGACAAAATTCTTCGGGCAATTTTCTAGTCATAGCCCGAATATTATTTAATGAAGATTTTAATTTTTCTACATTTATAACTTTCACATCAATTTTTCTTGCTTCAAGTTTTGCTTTTTGAGCCCATGCAATAAGCGCATAATCACTACGCTCTGTTTCGGCTAACTTCCTACAAGCAATCTTATTAATTAACTGACTCTCAATACAGCCCAGCCTTACTACTTCAAAAAACTTTCTAAGGGTTATAACTTTTTCAGGCTTGTTTGTTTCTTCTTTTATCCAACCATTTCTTACCATTTCCTTGTATGGTAATTTTCTTGCTATTTCAATATCCTCGTCCATCATATTTTCTTGTTCTGCTTTAAACAGTTTTTCTTGATAAATCGCCTCTAAATTGTTCCAAATGTTAGCTGGTATACCTAACACCATTTCTAATCGATTTGCAACATCAGTAGTTAATCTCACTTCTCCATTTATAAGACGGCTAATATGTTTTTCAGTCAACTCCATTCTAGCGGAAAACTCCTTTTGGCTCATTCCCCTATCACTAAGTTGTTCTTTTATTGTAACGCCAGGAGGCGTTGCGATTATCGTACGACTTTTTACCATAATAAACATCCTCCTTTTGTACAATAATTAATGATAATCCACGATTTCTAAAATACACACGCATTGTTTTTCTATTTCGACCTTTTTAAAAACAAGACGATGTGGATGAATTAAATCCATAGCATATTGATTTTTCCGTTCGCCTACCAGTGTGTGGCATCTGCCAATTCTATACTGCAACAAGCATTCCACTGAATCAAAAGCACTTATTTGATCTATACGCAAATGAATTATATCTGCCATTTGTTCGCCATATTTTTTCTTCGCTTCTGAGGCGTCAGTGCAAACTGCTTCAATTTTTTTGTTTTTATATTTGATTTGCAACGTGTCACCTCATTTACCTGTCAGGTTAATTTTACTACTCGCATTGCAAATTGTCAATTCATTTTTGTTGCAAAAACAACGAAAATGAGTAAATTTATTCCACCACCGTCAACACAACGCTATTCCCACTATCAATAATCATACGGCTTAATACTACACCGTCAGCGTTTTGCATACGCAGACAGCCGTAAGTAGGTATCCAGCCTTGATAGTCTGCATAAGGATCAGGAAGTCCACTGCCCCCACCGTGAATATCACGAGCGCGCGGGTCGCGTGTAGTGATATAAAAGTTGCCATAAGCCGGACCATATGCACCGTCAGTTACCTCAGCAGTTACACCGGTATAGACACCATTCGGCAAACTTCCCCTGGGGTCACCTGCTGCATTGTAGCCGGGCACGAACGCATCTCGGCACTCCCAGCTATCAATTGTTCTGTACTCTCCGTCCATAGCATAAATACGCTGTTTGCTCCGTTGAAATTGAATTTCTTTTAACATATTCATCCTCCTTTTTCAGTAATACAATAGCCATGCTTAACGCTTCGACCTTCCGCTGTTCTCTATCCCATGTGAGAAAGCGGGGATCCATAGCGTCAAGCATGGCTTGTAATGTTTCTATAGCTGCTTCATTTGTCATGTCAATTTCTTTTTTACTAAATTTACTAAGCCGGTCAATTGTTCCACTCCTGCTCCGCTTAAATTCTCAACGATACTAAGCAGTTCTGTTGCTACCAGATAACAGATAACAACTTCTACCGCCCAGCCTTGCTTCCCCAAATGCTGCATCGCTACATCAACAATAGCCGCAGATAAAGCACAGATGAGATATATGAACATTTTCCCAAGAAATCGATGTTTCATTACCTCGCTGGATATAGCACCTGCACTGCGCGCCTTTCTGATATTGAGGAACGACTGTACCAGTGTTGGGTTTTCCGTCCCCGCCGACTGTAAATTCTTGTGAGACAGCTCCAGCCATTTTGTGAAACAGTCTAAAAACACAAGCAGTGTAAATGCCATAAACAGTACCGAATGTTTATGCAATATTAATGCTATAACAGCTGCCAGTAGTGCCTTGAATGAAAAGCTACTCCACAATGTTTGAAACGCTCCTACAACAGCATATTGGAATGCGACCATGTCCATTATTCCAGTCCCCCTAATTCAATTTTGTTCAGCTCTTCCACGCTTTGAGCAGCTTCGATTTTTTCTTTGGTCGATCGGTACTGCTCATGCAGTGCATTGCTTCTGACCGCGCTTGTTACAAACACGCCCATAATGTCAGCAGCCGTGATTGTCGTTGTTGTATTATCTGCCATACCCCAGCCGATTGTTGCATCTTCACCCTGTACCGATAAAGATTTTAACGCAATATCCAGCCTGTCACGGCTTTTTGTGTCGAAGTCATAGGTGTTGCCCTCGTATTCAACAGGGGCGACCTCTGCGGTATCTCTGTGCATTTTAACGGCATTGATTAGCAGTTCCTTGCAGCGTTCTAACGGTGGGTATGTTTCCACCTTTTCAATACCTAAAGCCAACAGAACATCATCACCTGCACCGACAGGAAAACTTATGTATGGATATGCCTGTTTAAGTTGCGAAAAGCTGTCATAGGTATTACCTTCGTACTTATACTTAACAACCTTATGTATCATCATTCGTACCACTCCAATTCAAAAGTAAAATCTAAAGTCGCTGCTGCTGTTAGATTTGTATAGCCCCAATTAGCTAAATCATCACTGAAAATGTTATAAGAATTACTGTTAGGATCAAAAAGACTGTCCATATTATCTATGACAAAGGGACTTCCTCCTGTCGTAGAGTGAACAATAAGCCTTGACAGCCCAGTAAACCTTTTGGAAGCAGGAGGGGCAGGCTCCGGAAGATTATAAAAGTACAATGCTGCCTCAAATAACATTATGCTATTAGGATCGACTGCAAGAGTTAAATTATAAATTTGGGTATCGTTTTTAACTGTTTGCAGTAAGGGAGACAAGCTCCCCTCTCCTTCATCTTGATAAGCACGGGTATAACTGTATACATATGCGTCTATTCCTGCATGTGTCAAAGCAAGGCTTGCGTTTCCCTGCCAGTTTATAAGCGTTCCTGCTTTCTTTGACGCTAATATCAATTTGCTTGACAAGCCCATTACAATGCCACCTTTCCGAGGATATAGATAAAGATAGCATTCGCAGGCTCATTAACTTCCATCGCAATTTTTAGTACCTCTCCATCAGCAATATCAGGCAAGGCACCATCCACCATGTAAACTGTAGGAGTATTAGCTCCAATGCCATTGTTAGAACCAATGCTGAATGTGCCAGTTCCGCCTGACCGAGCAACAGAAATAATAAACGTTTTGGCATATCCAGTCATATCGCCAGTGTCTCTAAATACTACACTTCGGTTCAAACCGTTTTTAAGGGTATAGGTCTGAATATTTGAGTCCCCTCGTTGTAAGACTGTCGGTAATGAGCCGACTGCCTGCATGTCAGATTTTGTTTTTAAAATTCCGTCAAAGGTATTTGTGGCTGTGAAAGTGTTATCGGCAGCAGCTATTACATCACCTGCACCTGCACCATCTGCGCCTTTATCACCTCTGGGGATTGATATATCAAGTATGGACGCTGTATCTGTTCCGACATTGGTTACACTTGCATTACTGCCCGGCTCTCCTGTTGTTACGGTTCCGATAGTAATTGTGGCCGCTGTACCGTCTGTGCCGTCAACACCATCTTTACCGGGACTCCCTTGTTCACCTTTTATATTCACTGGAGCAGGATTAGGGAGTCCAGCTTCATTTGTCCAAGACAACGTACCATTATTCACAAAAGGAATGAATACATTAACATTGTTTGCTATGTTTTGCGTTTCATCTTTTATGTCATTCATTTCTGTAATAGCAGTTTCTTTTATCGCTTCAACCTCGGCAATAGCATCGGCAACCGTTTGATTAACCTCTTTTTTGAAGTCGTTAAAATTTTGCTCAAAATTAGTAATCGACTGATTGACAGTTTTCTCGAATTCATCAAAATTCTGCTCAAGATTAACAATCGCCTGATTAATACTTATTTTAAATTCATCAAAACTTTGCTCAAACCTTACTATAGTTTGATTAATATTAGCCGTAAACGCATTAAACTCTGCTCTAAGTGTCCCTGGTCTGTAGCTATCTCTTGAACGCACATAGTGTTTTTATCAATAGCCGTCTCAATAGCCTTCGTAATTGTCTGTTGTGGCAATTCCGTTTGCTGGGTTATTTCTGTTTGTCTTGAAAACGTAATTGTTACGCCATCCGGTAACGCTGCTATTAATGTTACAGTACTGCCGCCGACAGTATAATCAACATTATAAGCAAGAGTTACCTTGTTTCCGACACTGTCAATATAACTTACTTTTACATCTGTTTCGTTTTGGTACTCATAAGGCAGAGAATACACTTCTCCCTCTTGGTAGATGTAACTTACAGATGTTGCGGTCGTTATTAAACTCATACGATCACTCCTTTTGTTTTAATATAAAAAGCACCGATTGTTAGTCCGTGTGTATGGTTATTTCATGTGTTATAATGTAGAAAGGAAGGTGGTGCGCTATGCTAAAAATGTTTCTCTCTATTTCAATAATTATTTTTTGTACTATGGTTATTGGCTTTACAAACAACGTACTCCTTGGATTAATTCTCTTTCTTCCCTATGCGGTATATGTCTATAAAAACGTTGAATATTCAAAAATTCATAAACGACTGTTACTAGCCTACATAGTTTTCTATTTGCCAGCACTTGCGATGCAATTTTTACAATAACATTTAAAAACATACCCCTCTAAAAAGAGGGGTATGTTTTTATTCGTCGCGTTCCCGCTTCGGTCTACGCCGGAACAAGTCTTCGGCCCTCGGTTCCATATCACCGTACAAAATATCCCAGGCATTAAAGAACCACTTGCTGAGCTGGCTCGGCATACCTTTGCCAAGAAGCGTCAAGTTAACAGCAGGCTCGACTAACTCTTCTTTTTCCTTTTCGCCTCGGAGTACATTTCCTATCGCCGTTGAGGAAGTAAACACCATATTGAGAGACGATTCAATAGGTGAGATGCGATATGGAAAAGTGTTCATGTCCAGCATTGTCCTTGCACCGTAGTTCATAACTTGCCCTACTGGGCCGCCAAGAGTTAGTGGATAAGAAAACAGTTCCGACAGAAAATCGTTGTATCCGTCGTCATCATCGTCGCCGAACGGATTTTCTCCCGCAAGCAGAAGAGATAGAATCGTAAACGTAGCCCATTTAGCAAAAACAAAGCTAGTTACCTCTTTGGCTATTTTAGAATATTCCTTGTTAGAAAGGTTTAGTTCCTGACGTTTAAACTCAGAGTACCACTGGTTAAACTGTGTATTAAAGAATGTCTGAAACATAAACATTATTTTGAGTGATCCTTTGGTCCTAACCATCGAAGAAACATCTGCCGCTCTCGTAGACCCCAGCGTCTTACGAATTATAGCGTCTGCATAATCTTTTGCTTCCTGCTGTGTTTTCCCGCTGTTCATCTGCCTTGTATAAGCTCCATACCATACTGGTATAGCAGTTAAGCCATCTGTGAACGCCATAGACATATTAGACCATTCCATAACCTTTTTTGTCACACCGTCAAACTTACCGCTTTCCATAAGTTCTCTAGTAGTAAAATCTGTTCCACGAAATCTTTCTGCCATCATCGGCGACAGCTCTTGCACAGTCAACCACATTTCACGTGCAGCTCGTGGCGATTTAGTCCCCAGTATGATCCCGTTTGTGATAAAGTCCTGCAGCGCTGCTATGTGTCCATATCCTTCTACTGTGTTACCGTAAAGCGCCACATTTGCAAGGTTTTGTGTGTTGATTTTAAGGCTCATGCCTATCATATAAGCAATAACCTTACCACGCATTTTATCTGTTATGTCGCCCATAAAAGCTTCCGCAGCAGAAACATTGTACATTCCATCCGGACGGGCCGTGGCCTCAACCTGTTCTCGGAGTGCTTTAAGCTTTGCTGTTCCAAGCTTAGCCTTCATAATTCCAACTACATCTTTATCGTTAAATATACGGTTAGCGCCTTGAATAACTTTTCTAAAATGCAAGTCATGAATAGAAGCATTGATTTCTCTTATCCCTGCATCAAGCGTTAGGTCAACAGGATATCTTGCCCCTGTAGTTCTTGCCTTCATACTGCCAGTGTTAGTATGCATGCCGTATTTTAACCGAGGCTCGTTAGTTTCGGTAAAGGGCATATTGCCTGCCGGTACGCTCCCTGCCCTAGTGTCTCTTACAAGTGGGTAATAACCACCTCTAAATACAACAGCATTTCCGTCTGAAAGCGAAATCTCTCGGGGTGTAGCTTCTTGTTTCTTGGGTGAAAATCCTTTTGTCTGCCGCTCGTTTTCTGCTTTTTCTGACCACTTGTACTCTGCAATATTAATAAGTTCCTGTGCCATCGCTACGTCATGAATCGTTAAATTATCGCTGAGAAATTGCATAATATTTTCAGCTGTAGCCTGCCTTGCGTCTTCTGCGGATATGGTTTCCGTTTCTCTTACCCACAGCGGAGAATTCTCAAGCCCCAATGGCGGAGTATCACACAATCGTCTAAAGCTCTCACGAGTGCCGGAATAAACAAGCATTTTGACAAGATTACTGCGATCAAGCTTTATCGGCTTACCATCTGCCCCGACCCCCAACTCTGGATAAATTACCTTTGCATAAACATCTCCGGTTGCTTCTTTCCACCGTCTTGCTGCAGTCTCAAACTTCTTTGTAAGATACGCAATATCTGTGCTTTCAAGATCAAGCTTATGCTTTAATGGAAGGTAAAGATTATTGTAAAAGAACCCCTGTTTGCCTTTGTCTAAAATTTCATATAAACTGTCCGAGGTTAGTCCTTGGGCTATGCCTTTGTCAATCATATCAAGCTTTGCTTTTTCGCCCGGAACAATCTTTTCAGCAGTTTTCAACTCTTGAAGTTTTGTCAGTGCTTCGGCTTTGAATTCGTTGAAGTCTTTTTTTGTCTCCAGTAAATCCGCGCCTTTTTCCTGCCTTGCCAAGGCTTTAATGTTTCTGATAGCATCCACTACATCAAAGTATTGCTCGCGCGTCAACGCAAAAGGATTCGAGATATCTACAGTTTCATCAAGCAACCACTCTGCAATATCAGCATTCCCCAAAAGTTCATTCATGGAGTTCATGTATTGTTCCAACGTCATTGTTTTATTTGCCGGGTCATAACCTTTCAACTTTATCCCCATTCTTGCGAACAATGCGCCGGCCTGTGATTGATGCACCTCATTAAACCACGTTTCCTTTTTTGCATTTTTTGCCCTTTTCAAAAATCTACCAGCCTTTTCCAATGTAAGCCTGGTCCTCATGCTCTCCATAACCAGTTCATGGTTTAATGCCTGTAATCGCTTTTGCGTTAAAGCTGTCTCCATATCACCGTCCTTTGTAGCAACAGCAGCCTTGGCCGCTGCGTTACGCTCTGCGGTGATAAACTTTTGAATTCTTACCGCATCGCTGATCGGCAGGTTATTGATCATTTCAACTGCTGCGTTTTTTGCTTGTTGTCTACGCGCTCTAGCCAGTTTGAGTTTACTTTCTGTGCTACGCTGTTTTGCCAACAGTCCGGCCGCCGTATCTTCAATAATCTGCTGCTCAATGCCAATAACCAACCCGCTTTCATCATTATAAAAAGCTTCCTTTGTCGCAAGTTCGGCGGTCTGTCTTTCACTCACAATATCCGGGAACTTGTAATTTACAGCTTTGTCAATCTCGTTTTTAACAGCCTGTGCTTCTGTAGGACTTGTAAGAATGGTCTTTGCTAAATCCTCGCCACTAGCATACCCGTTTTGCTCTGCTACGGCAGAGAACAACAACAGGTGCTCCTGCTCTTTATCGGTCAGCACCCCTTCGGGGTTCTTTGCCCTATCAATCAAATCTTGATATCGTCGTGCGGCTTGGGTTGCACTTTTTACATCCAACGTTTCAATCAGGTGTCTTTCGGTTACATAAAGGGTCTCTGCCTGAACGCTTCCGGTAATCGTCGGAGTGATCTCATCCCTGTATGCGTCTATTTCAGCTCTGCGCTCTTTTGTAAAGTTCTTAAGGCTTTCCCTCGTCAATGATTCTACGGCCTTGTCATAGGCGTTTTCTATGGCTTTACTAAGTCGTACTTTTGACGCTTCCGAAAGATTATCAACAATATCATCAGGAAGCTTAGCAAAATACCCATCCAACTTCTGACGTTCTATGATCGCCTCCTCACTCGCAAGGGCCCTGTCAAACACCGCCTGAACCTCGGGCGTAATCGGCGAAGCATATTCGTGAGCGGCAACAAAATCACTAATGGATTTATATATTCTCAAAAGCCACTTCTTAAAATTCCCAAACACCCTGCGCAGTTCCTTGCTTGGAGCTGTCCCATACATAAAATACTGTTCAGCGCCAGTAGCCCAGCGTTCATGAATAGCGGTTTTTCTGGCAAACTGTTCTTTTGTAAGTTCCTCAGGCGGGCGGTCAAGAATAGCCCACTCTTCCTCACTAGAATTGGCGTATTCAAGTAGTGTTTGCCTATCTTTACGCATTTGTTCCGTAGCGGTTGGCAACGCACTGAAGCGCATGATATTTTCAGCGAGATAATGCCCCATTGCTTCATGAATAACTGTGCTTGGGTCAGAACCTTCAAACAGGCTGATTATCGCTTTACCTTCTGCATCCCAGGTGATAGAGCCTTTTTTATCATTATTAACTTTTTGGTTATAACTATTGATTATTTTTACTGCCTGATCGTCAAAAATTACATATGATTGTCCGTCTACCATTCCAACATATTTAATGCCTTTTATCCCTAATTTATTTAAATGTTCAGATGCTGCTCTGGCTGGATTTTCCATCCCTCTCCTTCGCATTTCGAATATTAATTCTCTATAAAAGCTTTTGCCGTTATTTGCACTCCCGCCAATTCTTTCTAATTCAGCTTCGATAATCGCACGTACTTTAGGCGGTTGCTTTTCGATAGCTTTATCTTCATCGAGTAATACATCATTTTCAGGGATATCAACTTCAACCAGAGAACCTTCGTCCGTATACGTATCACGGCGGACTTTCAATCTATCCCTGTACCGTTTAGCGGTATTTTTGCTGAAAGCAAAATACAAGCCCCATCCATGTGCCTGTATGCCGGTTCCTGTACCAATGGCCCCTAAATCAAACTTTTCAAATTTATGTGGGCTTCCATGAAAAGCAGATTGATAGTATCCCTGCATTTCTTCGCGGCGCTTGACAAGGTCCGTTTCATTTGGTATATTGGCACTAAGAAAACCGCTATCTGTTGAAAACGGCATGAGCCATTCGGGCTTCTCGTTTTCAATCAGTTTAGCGGTTTTTTCTTTATTAATGTATCTTAAATTTCCGTTTTCAATTTGCTTAGCAAACCATTCGTAGCGTGGTTCGCCAGTCTTATTGTCAGTTTTGCCATACGCGCTTATAATTTCGTTCATAACATACTTATTGCTTTTATTGTCTACTTCAAGCTCAAAAGGGACTACTATAGTTGCTCCGTTTTCAGATTTTAAATCCAGGGCAACTATTTTTCTTTTTGCGCCATCCTTGCCATCATAGGTATCAAATATCATTAGCGGGTCAGTTAAGGCCCTAGGTATCTGTTTAACGATATCGGCAGACATATCACTTTTATGTTTTCCATTTAAAACCTTATCAAGATTTTCAACAGAAATGTCCACAGGCAATATTTTTGCACCAGCAACTTCTAACGCAAGAGGCGTCTGCATTACTCTAACGGTTTTATCTACCAATTTGCCTGATAGAAACTTATCAATATTATTCGCAAAGCTATTTTCATCCTCAAGCAATATTTCATTAGCACTTTTAGTCTGTAAATACCGACCGTTAGGAGTACTTACAACACGCTTTATTTCCAGCGGATTATCCCTCATATACTGCATAGGATTTTCGGGGTTATTCGCTCTTGCTGCGTTCTCCAACAGGACAACAGTACTGAGTGTTTCGCTTTTATTCAGACCGGCTTCTAACAGCTGATCCGTCATTGATTTTTTCCATGTCTCAATTTCTTCATCATTCGCTGCGACTTTTTGATATTCTTTAGCAATTTCTTTTTGTAAGCGTTCGTTGCTCACGGAATAACCACCATCATCAAAAGTAATACTATCTCTAACCGCCTCAAGAAGCTCTGGTTTTTGTGCCACTGTCGCCTCGAAGTTACCGCGAAATATATCTATGTCCTGCCCTGTTTCTGCTGCTTCTATGATAGCACCAGGTGTGACACCGAGTTCTTTTGCAAAATCATCCATATTCTGATTTTGGGCATACTGGTACAACACTTCACCATCAACATGAATAGTTTCACCTTGCAGATTAGCATTTATTACAGACGCCGCATAAGCAGGATCAGCTCCGCTTTTTCGTATTCTCTCTGCACGTTCTGCAATGTTATCAGTCATAGCGCGGTGTGCATTTCTTTCAAGAGCAACATTTATACTAGAACCGCCACCACCCAACAACGCACCAATAAGCCCTGCATAGGCAGCATCTTTAGTATACTGTCCGAAATTTTCAGCAATCCCTCGTAATATCTCTTCATTGCTTTTATTCTGATGTTGAGCGATAAACGATGTTATTTCATCCGGGTACTGTTGTATAAATTCTGTCGCACCTTCGGTTAAAGCACCTTCTAAAATCTTTAATGCTCTTGCCCGAAACGGACTTCCAGCTGGAAGTTTACTCAAGATTTTACCAACGCCCAGCTGTTCCAAGGGAGCTTGAATAGCTGCGTTAAGAGCACTGTACTTCGCCGCTGTTTCGATGTCTACACCTTGTTCTCGCAAGTCGCGGTACTGATTACCGGCAACAGAAGCTCCCATAGCAGCAACGCCGCCTGCGCCACCAGTTAATACAGTTATCCCGATTTGACTGGCAAGCTGTCCTGCACCTTGCGCTAAGTCAAGCCCAAATCGTCCAATTTGACTTTTTGATTTTACATTAAAAGGAGTCAAAACACTGCTCTGCTCCGCTGCTTGCAGCGCTTCTCCTGTAGCTATGCTGACTTCGTTTTCTACATAGCTGGGGTCTTGCGCCTTGTGCTGCGCAATGTTTACATCCCTAAGCATTCGCAGTACGCCAACTGCTCCACGGGGGGCAAGCTGAACCCCATTAACAAAAGCCTTAACCGCTTTGTAATCTTCTGAATATGCAGGATCCTCTTGCAAAAACATATAGTTGCTAAGGTTATTTTTTTTATATACTTCGCCATTGTCACCGTATGAATAAAGGTTAGGGTTTAAGCCCCGCTTGCCCTTCTCTACAAGGTCAACAATTTCCTCATGTGTCATTGCCATAGAAGTACCTCCTATTGTCCGACAATTCTTTGTAGCTCATCGGCATTAACTGTTTTGATTTCCCCATTCTTCATTACTGCCCTAAAATATTTATCGTCTACTTGGACTATGCTTGTTATTCCTGCGCCTGATAGGTCTGCTGCACTATAAGAAACTTCCTCTTCGTAATTAATATATGTCCCACGTTTCTTAACTGTGCCAATCGGCTGTTTAATTAAAGCTTCTCTACCAGCTTCTATAACCTCATAGTTAGACGGATCACGTCCATTCCTTTCCCTATATCTCGGGATAAAGTCATTTTGCAGTGCAAGTTTGACGTTCTCCCATGATATTGACTTAGCATTATCAGTTCCTTTTATATCACCAACTATTTGCTGTTTAATGCTTCCGTTCCAGTCAAAAGAGTATTTGCCTTCACCTTTTTCGTACTTAGCCCATTCCTGTGACAAGTTGTATATTTGTTTTCCAGATGCACCCGCTAGCGAGGCTGCTTCCAGCAACTCATCCAGCGCAGAGAATTTTTTGTCGGTAAGTTGATCTCCCAGATAGTCCATCATCATTTGATCTGCCTTCCCCCCCGACGCTCCGCTGCCATTTCCTGATACGCCATACATTCTATTGATATTTTTAGTAAATCCATTAAGCCGCGCCCAGTTTCCTCCTGCCGCTTGAGTAGCAAGTTTGATTGCATTGTCGTAGCTCAAGCCCTGCTGCTGCCATTCGTATGTCTGTTGAACAAATGCCGCATCTGCAGCATTAGCGGCTCTTTTTACTTTCGCTTCGTTTGCGGCAATGGTAGACGTAAACATCTTTTTAAGCTTATCACTTCTCATTGCAGACATCCCGCTATAATCACCACGGCTCCGATATTCCGTAAAATCAACATCAAAATGGCCGCCAGTAGAATTTGCGCTCGGGTCATCATATTCATTAATTATCCTGACGCCCGGCAGCGCCTGTTTTATCCTTGCAATAAGCGCTGCTCGTTCTTGTGGCATCATATTGGCAAGAGTATCAGAGGCGATATCAATTTTATAACCACCCCCATGAGTATGTTCCGCCCCCGAGGTTCCACCTGCATGAATATCAGTGCTATCATTTATACTTGTTATATAAATATCGCCAACACCAAAGGAATTTAATGCAGTAGTTAAGTCTTCTGTTCCTGCCATGGTAACTTTCTGTGCACCGGTAAAACTAACGCCCTGATTAAATGTATATTTGCCTTTCATTCCAGCCACAGTTTTATTTTTCAGATAATCTTCAAACCCTTCTTCAGTAGTTATACCAAGAGATATTGCTTCATTAACAAAATCAGCGTTTTCGGTATATTCCTGATTTTGATAAATAGCAGAAGACAGTTTAGCACGTGCGGCAGAAGTCATATTAGGACTAAAATAATCAAAGATTTCAGTTGCCAGCCCATAGTCATTACGATCAATAGCCTGCGAAACAAGCGTGCCCCCCATCTTGTCGGCTGTTGCCCTCGTCATTACCTCGCGCTGCTCTTTCGGCATTGAAGGAAACAGACCAGCTGCGTTGCGCATAGAATTTGTAAAACCTTCCTCAAAGGTCGCTGTACCGCCAATAATGCTGTCTATTTCATCATCCACAGACAAATCATATGTCGTTGCCTTAGCTTTGTCAGTTTGTGCTTTCTCCCATTCCTGGGCCCATACAGCGCCACGTGTAATTGCCGCAAAAGCATTGCGGTTAAACGTATTTTCGCCAGCCTTATACTTTAGCCCTGAGTTAGCGTAAACATCTTTTCTGGCTTCCTCTACCTGCTGTTCATATAAAGCAGCTGCGTTTTTTGCGTTGCTGCCTTGCATATTTGTTTCTATGCCAAGTTTTATATCGGCAACACGTTTAGCAAATTCATTATTAGCATTTAAAATCCGCTCTGTTTCGTCGGATTCTTCTTTGTCCTGTATTATCTTTAGCACTGCACCTGATGCTTTGCCCATCTGCCCATAAATCCCACTTTGGTCAACAATCTGCGCGCCGTTATACCCTACTTTTGACTGCTGCGGTCGCAATCCTATCGGTTGGTATGTATTATTTTTTACCGTTAAATTAGCCATTGCTATACCTCACATTAAAAAGTATTTCCAAGTACAGTTTTATAATTCTTCCCAACAGTCTGAAAGCCAATATGGTTACTATTGCCCCAGCCGTAACCATTGGAGCCTAAGCCATAAGATTGCGCCCCACCGCTTGAAACTCCCTTACTCGCCTTACCGCCGCCACCCAACAACCCACTGGCAGTAGTAAGCACACCACCTAGAAGTGCCATACGTCTGGTATTTTTCGCAGCACTTCGCAGGTTCTTCGCTGTAGCATCGGCCGCCGCTGCAGCCTGATTGCGGTTAGCAACTTCCTGTCGCAGGTCAAGATCACTTGTAAATAAATTCTGCCTGATTTTCTCTGTCTGCTGTTCAAAGCTCATTACATTAGCCCTGTCTAAGGCCAAGCCAAGCCCGCTGTCGCTTTCAAGCCCGGCGCCGCCCAGTGCTGCCGTATTTTGCCCGGCTACTAAATCTTTCCTATTGCGCGCACCTCGTAACTCCTCGGCAGCATTAGCTCCCGCCACTTCTCTATTACGTTCTGCGATCTGGGCATTGGCCCGTTCAGCTGCTGCCTGATACTCGGCTTGCTGGGCCTGCGCTTTCATCTGCGATGCCTGCTGATTGCCCTGGGCAAATGTCATTACCCCTTGCATTACTGCCATTACTGCTGCCATTATCACCACTCCCATCCTGTATCGCCATATTTTCGCTGTAACGAATTTTATTCCATCTTGCGTCAACTTTCATCAGCGTCCGTTTTTCTCTCGTTCTGCCCCTGCTTCTGCCAAAGATTTTTCTCTTGCAAATATGTAGATATCGTAAATATTGAATTTAAATTTAAACCCAAACGCTTTTGCCATTACAAAAGACTTTTTGTAGTAACTGTGAACGGTCATGTATAAACTTCCGTAACGTTCGGCCCAATCGTTTAAAACCTGCCGGCCTGTTTTCACAAAACTTTTTCTGTGCCGGTCTACCTCCAGCGTCCCAAAATGAAACACCAGATACTTCCAGCCCAAAACAGGATATTTACTTGTTATCCCGAACAGGCACATTGGTTTTTCGCCGTTATATGCAATTTTAATTTCACAGCTTTTTTCAACATGAAACGCAAAAGCCTCTTTCATATCCTTATATTCCGAAAACATTAGTTTGTCATCTTCCCTGAGGTTTGCAAAAACATATCTCGCGTCTTCTATCAGGTTTTCGGTATAGTCTTTAATGTAAATCACGACATATCCACATCCCTTGCAATAGACAAAAGTTTAAACGGATACGGCTCATCCTGCTTTATGATTATCCCACCGTCAAGGTTAGAATCAGAAGCAAGAGGCACCAATACCAAGCCACTGAACAACTCAATCTGCAGCGTTGATGTAAGAGCACTTAAGCGATCTTTTATCGTACTGAAAATAGGATTAGGCCTGCTGCCTTCACGTGAATAAACATCGCCATAGTAACTTTCCCTAAGCTCCATCGTCACAGAGGTAACAGACTTTCTAGACCCAATAGAGCTGCCCTGCTTGGATGTGCTGTGAACTGCCGGCAACTCCAAAACAAATTCATACGGCAGGCCGACGATAATCTTGCCATATACCCCGCTTTCAGGCGGCTCAATAACGATGTTGCCTTCTGCGTCTGCTGTCTGTGTTTTTACATTTATCATATCGCCGCTTGTGACAACCCAAACCAACTTATTCGCCAGGCGCGGTATAACTATCCCCTGCCCCTCCGTATCGGTAAAAATGCTGCTGCAATCCAACATTACATAATCGCTTGGCTTGATTGAATCTGTGTCAAAAGCCATTTTCTCAAGATAACGACGTCCATCTCTGACCACTGTTGTATAAATCGTGTCGGCGCCGTTTTCGGTAACAGTTTCAATTTGCTCTATCTTTCCAGCAGTTTCAATCTCACTCCATGCGAAAACCTTTTCGTTTACTAAATAGGTCAGGCAAATAATCTTGCCGCTTTCGAGCACGAAATAGATAAGGTTCTCCGGATACTTCGCATAAGCATAATCCTTTATCTCGCCGTCAATGAAGTCGTGTACAAATAAAGTCAGCTCATTGCCTGTATATCCTTCTGATTCATACGTATACCCAAAATCCCGCAAGAATTTATTGTTGCTCTGGATATAAAGAATCCTGTCATCCGCTACAAACGGAACGTGCCTGTCAGTACTACCCCACGAAGACTGCCTGCGGATATTAATGCTGGTTGGTGTTACCGTCGATCCATCACTGACGATCCTTTCATCGTCACCAGTGAATACGCACAAGTCTTTTGCGGCAATAATATTCTTGATATTATAATCATTCCGGGCAACAACGCTTGTGTTTATAGCACTATCGTCTGTCAGCGTTCCATCCCTTATTACTTCATCAAAATTTGTGTAATCACCATTCTTACTGAACCAGATACCGTTAGGCTTGCTGTCAATATTCGCTAATACAAACCTGTCCTGAAAGAAGTCTGCACATTTTGGATAACCATTTGCCGCAGAGAACAAACTAATATAGTACCCTTCTGTGCTCGCATCTGTCGCAAAGCTTTTCTGTATCTCCACTATGGCGTTTTTGGAATCAACTACTTCTTTAATATAGGCAATCCCTTCATTCGTATAGCCATAGTTTGTGAGCCGAACTGTCGCCGTACCGCTGCTGATATCTAAAAGCAATCGGTAATAATGCCCGTCACCGTCTTCCGTGAAGCTTTCATTGACATTATAATCACTGGTAGAATAATATTTCCTGTAATCAATAAAGTCTTCTGAAAGCTTTGCTCTGCGCTGTAAAATAATAGTTCCCGTCCAAGTACCTTTTGTAAGAACATTTAAACTGTCTCCTACAAAGAACTCTTTAGTACTGCTTCCGGAATAGCTGCCCTGAACCTCATCGTGGTAAGACGGTACACCGTCTGATTTTGTTTGAAGCCTTAAATGCACTGTACCGCTTGTTACAGTAATAACAAGCCTTTGACTGGGGATGGTAATATTTCCAATTCTCCCCCAGGTATAAGTGCCGCTAACTGTATAAGTGTTCCAATTTGTCCAATTGGAGTCACGGCCGATCTGAACAGTCACCGTACCTGTCCACGACCCCCATATATCCAAAGTGCTATTTTGTTGTATCAATATTGGGCCCAAAGTATTACTGCTCATACTGACGTCCTCTATCTTAGTCGCTACGCGCTGTAATATTTTTAATCCCCAAGCCTCTGTGGATGCATCGAAAAAATCAATGTCAGAGGTCAGTGTTGCGTCTCCTGTCGAATTGGATATGCTGAAATTTACACCATCCTGTAATTCGTCAAAAGGCGGGATAGGTATTTTCAATTTGTCAATGGTAAAGGTTCCGTTATTATTTCGGATTTCCATAATGGGCAGTCTGCCGGAACAAATAAACATCGTATTTGCAGACTGTGTAACTTTCAATCTCGGCAAATCGTCTGATGTAAACGGACTATCTACTTCACTTATAACATTGCCCAGCCTGCGTACTGTCAAGTGCCTGTCAGTAAATTCCAGCAGATAATCTACATCAGACTGCTTGAACGCGATCAGCCGCACATTTCCCGCTGTTGTCAAAGCATCTATATACAACGTGCCATTCCGCTTATACACGCTTCCATATGGCTTGATTATTCCGTTTTTACAACGCTTCAAAAACGTTTGGTACTTGTCCAGGTCGACCCTTGTCAAGATATCCTTAGACGCAAGGCCACCTGTCATATTCGGCGTTAAGTACCTGTATATCATCAATAATCCCTCGCTTTCAAGATATCAGGATCAATCCTCATCCTGTGCTTATCCTCGTTTGTGTTAGATGCCATAGCTTCTTTTACGGCCATGTTATACAGCTGCAGTTGTGTTGCCTGAGCATCTCCCCGCGCAGAATACATCGCCATATTATAAGCAAAGTAATGGACAAAGGCCCTCTGAAACGTCACCGGCCACAAATTTACCTCGGCGCAGTATCTTGTATAAGTAAGCTCTATATGCGGCAGTCTTGAAACAAGAACAGAAACAAAGCTATCTCTGCTTTTCAGCTTGACAGAAAGCAGCTCATATTCAGCTGCCCCTCTACATCTGCCGCTTGATACTTCGCGGATTCTTACAACATCTTCCGGATACAGATAAACATTAGATGACATGATCTTCTCTGTGGCGTAAGCTGCATCAATACTTTCAATGTCCAGTTTTGGCAAAACTCTCTTTACCTTAGCAAAACGCCAGTCAGCTCGGTTAAGCAGGTCCCCCAGCGACAGCTTAAGCATTTGTTTTGCGCTCTTCGCCTCGACTGTTTCATCATCAAGCGAAATAATTTCACGTACTTTTATTTGTCTCAGTGCCATATTAACCAAATCAACAACAGAATACATTTTCATCACTCCTATCTTTTAACTAAACAACTTAATATTTGTCTGTTTAAAAGAAAGGGCGGAGCTTTGCGCCCCGCCTTAATTCTTAGCCTTGCAGTGCGGTCAAAACGCCGGCGCGCACTTTTTCTGTAGATGCATTCCCCTTTTTTAGTTCGGGCGGCAGTTCGATGCCGTTTTCTTCCGCAAAAGCCCAAAGTTCGGACCGGCTAGCAGTTGCAATGTCAATGACATCATTACCGGCAGCATCGTTGTCATTCTCTTCTTTTTCGGGTGCGTCAACAGTAACAGTCGCGCTTTGCCCAACAACACGGCAGGCCCTTTTAGAATAGGTATCACCGATAGAAGTATCCAGTTCAACAACACTCCCAGCCTGTAGCGTTAAGGGGCGACCCGATTTTTTGACCTGAGTTGTAGAAATAGCAAATACCTTAATCAACATATTATCACCCCTGCGCCAAGCCTACACCTAACGGACTTTGAACCCCGTAGGCCAGCCCAGCATCAATATTACCTGCAAAATCACCAGCGGCAGTTACACCCAGGTAACGAGCAGGGATGGTGCCAAGCGGGGCAAAGCCGTATTTGGCACCTACCGGAATACGCACTACAGCAACAGCAACAGGACTAGCCATTGCCGCGGTTTTAGCAGCGTTGACAGTAAAGGTCAGAGCCGCTGTCGCCGGAGCTGACAGGGTAACAACATAGTTGATATTAGGATCAATGGCGTTAGAAAAATCAGCGCCAAGATCAATTACATCAGGCAAAGCACCTGCGGCATAATCCACATTGTTTGCGTTCATTGCTTGTACATCATACATATTTATTTACCTCTCTTCCTTATACAACTTGTGCTTCTGTAGAAATAATAGCGTCACAACATTTGATCGGATAGCCCTGGAATGTCGCCATAGGCTTCCCTTCGACCTCAGTAACAGCAAAGTCTACGTTGCCGCGGTCGATAGCCATTTTCCACAGATGAGCATATACCGCGTCATTACAATAAATAACCAGTTTGCCGCTTTTCTTGTTTTTGAGTTTTACGAACCCATCAACCATAAACTTGACCAGTTTCGCCTTGTCAGTGTCAGCAGCCAATGCCTCGGTATCAATATTAGCGATACGAACTACGCTGCGCAGGTCTTTTACACACAGGCCAACCTTGTGATTATAGTTGGTAATATGGGCGCGATACGGATCGCCATTTTCGTCATAAGCATCGCCAACATAAGTCGGCTCTACTTCAAGTCCCGCCTTACTTCCTTTCGGATAGATCATAAAGCAGGTTTTCAGTCCCCATACTACAAACCACAAAGAAGTTAAATCGTTGCCCGTACCTCCTGCGTCGATAATATAATCCGCGGTTTCCGGCAAGTTACCATCAGGATTTTTACGAGTAAGCGTACTGTATCGCTCTGCAAAACCAATCAGCCCATTATTGCCAGCTGCCTGCGCACCGTAAATCACATCAGTAGCAACGCTTTGCGCCATAGCGTCTAAAAACACTTCGTTCTCACGCATCAAAAACTCACGGGTTCCGCCGTTAAGTGACGCCAAATCTTTGTCTACAGCACAGCGCGCAGTGTAGATAGAAGTTGCATCAGTAAGTTTTGCGCGTGTACCCTTGGAGCTTTTAACACCTTCGTTGTATTTGCGCTTTTTGATCGTCGGCATAGAAGTCATTACTACCTCTGTGTGCTGATCGTTCTGATTGCACTCTCTAACGACTGCGTCTTCCATGAAGGGATTTTCCTGACTGAGCAGATTGACCAGATCAAGTACTGTCTTTCCGTCAGTAGATTGACCATCGATAATATCTTTGATAGTCGGATTTTTTACTTCCAAAGTTGCCATTTTTTGTACCTTCCTTTTCTTTTATTGTTTTTTATTTTAGATCGGCTTCGCTGGGATAGTCACCAAATACCATCTCTGCATAGCCTTTTACTGCCTCTGTTGCACCAATACCCGTACCGCTGTTTATACCGCCGGTTTCTTCGCCAACAAACGGCAAAATCTTTTGAAGCATCAACACAACTTTCAGGTTGCTTTGAATTCCTACTTGGTCAAACAGTTCCTTAATGCCGGGGACTTTTGCATCAACAGCAGTTATAGCTGTTCGTGCTTCGTCCATAGCCTTGATATATTCCGGCGTGAGATTATCTTCTGTTGCTCCGAAGTGCTGCATTGTTTCGGTGCAATCACTGATAATCTTGTTGGCTCTGGCAGAGCAAACGTAATTCAAGGCTTTTTCTGCCATATCGGGGTCTGTAATGCCTATTTCCTTTAGCTGGTCCCCGAACTCTTTAGTCAATGCCTCATTGTTGACATCGCCGAGCAGTTCATCAAGTTTGTCTTTAACAAACTTTTCGTCAATAACCGGAGCGGCTTCTTCCTGCTCTTTCGGTTTCTCCTCGGCTTGCTCTGCGGATTTATCTTCCTGCTGTGCAGCAGGCTGTTCAGCAACGGGCTCGGTAACAGGTTCTCTCACCTGTTCGGTAGTTTCTACAGTAGTTTCTTCCATTACTCATTCTCCTTTCGTGTAAAGCTGTCTCTTATATCTTCACGCCACAAGCGGCGTTCAGCATCTGCTTTTACGAGTAGCAGTATTTCGTTCCTGCCCAATTTGCGGATTTGCTTATAAAGGTCAAGAACAATTCCTTTCCTGCCCTCGCGCATCAATATACTGTTTGTATCCAGCGAAGGCATCGGCTCATTGAGGAAACTTTCATCTGCAAGCTTTGAGAGTATCCAGCGCCCCCGGTGGTCGTCTAGCAGCCACCTCATGGCCTCTGCATCTTTCCTACACGCTTCGCTGTCCTTGTACTTTTTATATGCCTCTTTATCAAACATCTAAAGTCACCTCACACCTGCTGTAGACTTGCTAGCAGCTGTTCTACCGCTGGGTTACTTCCATCGGTCGCCATCTCGTTTACATTGGCTACTGCGGCCGTGTAGTCCCTAACAGCGGGAGCAGCTGTTGTTATTTCTGCCATCTGCTTTTCTTCTTCCACCGCTTGTGCCTGTTGTTGTAACAACTCGCTGTACTCTTTTTTGTCGTAAAGCAATTTAGTTGGCGCGCCGGTCTTATTGGCGTACTCCCTAATAAATGTTTCAGCGTCAAGAATGCCTGCTATTTCAGGCTTGAGCTGTGCCAGCTGCATTAATCCGTTAAGAAGATATTCGTACGTTTGCAGTCCGCTCATCTTTTGAACCTGTGCCAGCGGCGATACATACTTAACATCAATATTCATTCCGTCGTATTCTGGCGGTATCGGTGCGAAACCGTTATTACGCTCGTAGTAACTGTAGACGACTTCTATCAGCCTGCCTAAAAACTCATGATTGATACGCGTAACAATCGGCGATAACTGCTGCATCTTCTCCTGATGCCTTAAATCCAGCTCGAATGCAGTACGCCCTTGCCCGTCAAACTTTGCCTGCTCAAGCATCGCAAACAGGTTGACGTTGTAAGCTGAGTTGATATTGTCCTGCGTCGCCTGGGCGGTCTCAAATATTGCCTGGAACGCCGGGGCGATATTGAACAAGCTTTCTACTTTGCCCATATCCACACCATTCAGCTCTGTAACCATTCCCGGCCTGTAGTCCACCTCTACTCCGCTCGGCGCTTGCACCGGCGGCCGGCTGAACAGCTCCATATTGCCAAAGGCATTGCGGAGCTGTGCGTGCATCATGGCCGTGTCGCTGTCTGCAAACCAGCCCGGACCTATGCCGTAATTGCAGTTTGGAACTACACAATATGGGGCGATAGCAATCGGCATAACATCAAAGCCGCCTTTGTTGATGTAGTCATCTTCTCCCTCCACCCAGTAAAGTGAGAGGTATCGCTTACCGTCCGCCCCAAATTCATTATGCTTCAGCTCCGGATTGAGCGTTATAAGCCAATAGCAATTTACTGTGCTTTCCGTACTCCGTTTATCCTTCAAAGCATTCTTTACGTTCTCGGGGCACTTTTCAAAACCAAACTTGTGGGCTAGCTGCCTATAAGTAAATTTCTTTTTAACAGCAAAGCTCATCACGTTTCGGAATTGGTCCAGCGCATAAGCATAGCTGCCAATGCTGTAATTCTCAAACACAATCCCCATTGTGGGATCAAAAAAAGCCCCCACAGGCGATTGCCCAAATGGAAGCTCCTGATAAGCATAATGCACAGCTGAATAGAAGTTTGAATGATTCAGAGCAAGATTTACTGTGTCGCGCCTGCTCTCGGCGATTTCTTTTGCAATTTGATCCTCTGTGTCCACATCAAAGTCAAACCACTCGACGGTCTGCGGAACGCTGCCGTTTGCCATACCGCCGGAGAAAATCATATTCGCCCGCCATGCTGTCATATCAATAATGCCGCGGTCTTTCTTGACAAATTTGTCGCGCTGGTCCAGCTCGCCCAGAAAAGGCAGCTGTTTGTCCTGTATCCTAAGCCACATCTGACGACAGCGGCGATATTCCTCAGCCTCAAACAGCGCGTTATGCAGTTTCTTTGCATCGCTTAAATCAATCATTGTTATGCACCCAGCGTATCGTTACCGGTTACACTACCGACCGTCTTTGCAAAGCCATACCGCTTTTTCTTCTGCTCGGCCGCCTGCGCTATGCCGTTATCGCTCGTTGGCGCTTCAACCCTCTGCGCTGCCGGCTCTACCTTAACCGCCTCTGGTGCAGTGTAGCTCGGGCTTTTAAACATATTTTTGATTCCACCCATGATTATCAATCCTTCCTTTTTTAATAAATGTCTTTCAGCGGGTCATACAGCTGCGCCTTTGCCGACGCCCTGCGTCTTACTGAAAGTTTATCAAAAGCACTGGCCTTTAATCTGACTGCAAACGTAAGCGCCAGTGCGTCAGCACGGTTAGGGCTATATGCCATATCAGCCTTACGCTGTAGTTTGATAGTACCGTTGTTGCTCGGCACTATCTCCGGGAGTATAAGCTCGTCCGCAATCTCTTTGTCCAGCGGATCAAGCGCCCCGCCTTCACGCAGCCAGCCTTTCATCTTGCCCCACATCTCGGCGCGTTTGTTAAAATAAGCAGGCTCGCATTTAGTACTCGCAAATGGTATTAAATGCCAACGGCGACCTAACGCCTTGCCTTCACTGTATATCCCCTGGCCGTAGCCAAAGTCTATACATACTGCTGCGGCTTCGTATTCATCTTCATACATAGCCACACGATGAGCAAAGGCTTTCGTGTCATCGCTTTTCTGCTCTGTGTAAAGGAGTTTGCTCCAATTGCCCTTCCTTACGTATATGGACGCTTCGTCCTTGCCAGACCAAGCAGGGTCTGCACCAATAACAGCCGGGGCAAATTGATAATCGGGCAAGTCTATTACTCTTTCCCTTGCTGCTTCGATAATGTTTCTGCCTATAAACTGAAATTCTCCGCTAGACGGTGGTTCACCAAGTATACGGACCTTCACGAAGTCACTATCTATTCCGTAATAGTCTATCCACTCCTGCAACAACTTTTTATTAGTTATCTCTACAGTTCTGCTGTCAATCTTTCGCGTGCTCCAGCGGCTTCTATCCCGCCCAAAGCAATCGTTAAACTTCCCGGTATTCCGCGTACGATTGCCAAACGCCATCCACAGAATTTCCGTGTTATCGTCAGTCATGGCACCCTCAGCTACATCCCAGATAACATCGTCGATTTCTGACGCTTCGTCGAACACAAGCAGGATGCGGCTACCCTTGTTATGCAGCCCGGCAAACGCCGCCGGATTACTCTTGCTCCACGGTATTGCGTCAGCTCTCCACGTCTTCTCATGCGCCGGATCAGCGCTATACAGCGATGTAGCAGTGTAAATAAACATTTCCTTCGCAATGTTTAAACGGTGCCACTTTGCAAGCTCTGCCCATGTTTTTGTCCGCAGCTGCGTATCTGTATTGGCCGTTATAACAGCTTTTGTATCAACTTTAGTGTAAAGCGCCCACTCAATAAGCCACGATACACCAGCAGACTTGCCGATGCCATGCCCTGATCCTGTTGCGAACCTTTGCAGCGCCTGCGGATCCTTCTCCATCTCTGCGGCCATTTCTTTGAGCAAATCCAGCTGCCATTCTTGCGGCTGCTGCCCTGCAAGCTCTCCTTCGCCCCACGGATACATAGCTTTTACAAACCCTACAGGATCATGCTCAAACTGTGCGACAAATTCAATAATTTCTTTTGTAATCATGTCTTCGCCCGTTCCTGTGCGGCTTTTAGTGTTTGGGCTATGTTAACCTCACCCGAATGCTCAATTTGCTGCTTATCCCGCCAATCTTCCGGCTTCCTGTTCTTCAGCCAAAATATCTGTGCTGTAGTATCGGGCACAACTTGTTTGGTTATTCTTTTCGTTATTCGCATTTCGCCAGTTTCTTTATCAGGTTCATAAGTACATTCTACGTATTCATATCCCAAGGCGCGTTTTAGCAAAGCGTTCTCTACATGCAAGTCTACAACTTCTTTGCTGGTTTTTAAGGCGTCCGAAAACTCTGGATAACGCTTCTGCCATTCGTATAGTGTTGATAAACCAATCCCCATATTTTCGGCAATCTGTTCGTTCGTTAGCCCATCTCTTGCCCAGCCAGCTATCCGCAGTAAGCCGTCTTCGTTATTCCAAATTTTATTAAACTCTGACGGTCTGCCGCCTGCCATATTAATCCCCCCTTATTACTTCCCATTCCGCAACAGCTTCTTGTACGCTATCACTATAACAGGTTCTCTTACCACATTTACGGCAGCACACATAACACTGTCTTCCGCTTATGCTGATAATCTCTACTGTGTTTACATCATCACAGCCACACTCACAAGCTTTCAGTTTGCTTTCTTCTGCCATATCGTCACTCCCTTGCAAATAAAAAAGCACCTACGTTAGTAAGTGCTTGGTTGTTTTATGTTTCTGGACTTGATTTCGCCATTATTTTAGCCTGTATGCTAATTTATGATATACTTTAGCGTGTTTTATCGCATTTTTACCTGGCTTTTATTTATACACTTTATGCTTTTTCGTAGGTTTCTGTAAAAATATCTTCGCGGCAAGAGTAAAGCTCCCCGCGTAAACCTTGTATAACATAGTTTCCAACAGGGACGTGCATTATGCCTTCAAGGGTTTTGACAAACAATTCAATCGGCGCTCCGTCTAGAGTTAAGGACCCAAAGTACAGTTTCCCATTTTTAAATGCTTTTACCGCCCACTCCGGTACATAATATTTACCGTCGCTCCCTTTCAAATCGCCATCAAACTGAAACGCTTCTATCACAACTGGTTTCTTTTTGTATTTCATCTCTGTTTATCCCCTCTCTACCGCTATATGTAGATTAATCAATTATTAAATAAAGCCCTGCTGTCTGACTACAACAACAGGGCGACAGTTGGAAGATTACCTGTCCAACACACGCACCTTTAAGCGTGGATAGGTATGCCCCATCTATGCCAAATTACCCGTGGCAGGACTCGAACCCGCGACAAATGATTAAAAGTCAATCGCTCTTGCCATCTGAGCTACACGGGTAATGTCCAAGCGCTAAGCCTGAACGTTTCACCTTTGCAGGTTATCCCGTTACTAGGCTTCCCTGCGATGTTTTGATACTACCAGTGCGGCCGCTGCAAGTCGCACGGTAGTGCTATGGGTAGTTATCCGCATCATTCATACGATAAATTGCAGCTATCATATGCCATCATACGGCGAACGCCATAGCAAATATATAACATACGGTTTGCCACTTGCTCAGATAATGAGCGGGTT
>PPYF01370307.1_pt1 | contig 39496 bp, 37 predicted proteins | sample 1559871 | NCBI WGS metagenome assembly PPYF01 (sample SAMN08240021, study PRJNA423297) | Human gut metagenome, whole genome shotgun sequencing project.
CGTCTTTGTTGTAGTACAGCACCGGCGTGGAGCTGTTAAACGGCTGGGAGAGCAGATGGCCGGTTTTGGAGTCGGTGTAGTAACCGGAAACCGTTGGCACAAACTGAGATTCATCGAACTTGATACCCGCATCGCTGAACACCTGATAGACCGGCTTAATCGCCTTCGAGGCCATCATGGTAGCGGTACCCACTTCATACACCTGCAAAATCGCCGGAGCGTTACCGGTACGGAACGCGGCAATACCTGCGCTCAGGCTCTGCTCGTAGTTACCTTTATAGACCGGCTGAATTTTGTAGTCCGGGTTGGCCGCATTGAAGCGCTGTGCCAAAGAGTCCACCTCTTTACCCAGTTCACCTTCCATAGAATGCCAGAATGGAATGGTGGTCACTGCCATTGCCTGGCCTGCAAAGGCCAGACTCATTGCCAACCCTAAAGCTGTATGTCGTAACGATATCATCGGTTATCTCTCTTTTTGTGCCGGGATGCGCGATATCACGCGTTTTATGTTCGCGGGGGTAACATGACATGCTCGAATGACAGAAAAATAACTTTTTTATTACAAAAAAAAGATAGTAAGGCGACAAAGGGATGGCAAGGCAGTGACGCTTCGAAGAAGGCAAAGTGGGAGCTGAGACACGTATAGGAAATAAACAGTTACGAAAGCTGAACGCAAACGTTCAATCTAAAATTCGCAGGGAAAGGATAGACCGAATGGGGAATTAACGCGCCCTATCCGGCCTACGCTGATCGGTAGACCGGATAAGGTTGTGACTATTTTACCGGGAGTTAGCCGCCGAGATAAGCGCTGCGCACGGCCTCGTTGGCCAGCAGCGCATCACCGGTATCTTCCAGCACCACGTGACCGTTTTCGAGCACGTAGCCGCGATCAGCGAGCTTCAGCGCCTGGTTGGCGTTCTGCTCGACGAGGAAGATCGTCATCCCCTGCTCACGTAACTGCTCGATGGTGTCGAAGATTTGCTGAATGATGATCGGCGCCAGGCCCAGAGATGGCTCATCCAGCAGCAGTAGACGCGGCTGGCTCATCAGCGCACGGCCGATGGCCAACATCTGCTGTTCACCACCGGACATCGTGCCCGCACGCTGGATGCGGCGCTCGTGCAGACGTGGGAACAGGTCATACACCCATTTGATGCGCTCCTGGAACTGGTCGCGTTCGGCAAAGAAACCACCCATCGCCAGATTCTCCTCCACGGTCATCCGCGAGAAGACACGACGCCCTTCCGGGACAATCGCCACCGCTTCGCGCATAATTTTCGCCGTCTGCCAGTCGGTAATGTCTTTATCATCAAAGACAATCCGCCCACTGGTCGCACGCGGATCGCCGCACAGCGTGCCGAGCAGCGTGGTTTTGCCCGCGCCGTTAGCACCGATGAGCGTCACGATTTCGCCCTGATTAATATGCAGACTGACCTCGTGCAGCGCCTGAATCTTCCCGTAGTGGGCGCTGACTCTATCAAACGATAACATCACTTTATCCATTTTATGCCTCACCCAGATAAGCGCGGATCACGTCCGGGTTGTTGCGGATCTCTTCCGGTGTCCCGTTGGCCAGCGGCGTACCCTGATTCACCACGTAGATGCGGTCAGAAATGCCCATTACCAGCTTCATATCGTGTTCAATCAGCAGGATGGTGGTGTTGTGATGATTACGCAGCTCGGCAATCAGCTCGTCCAGCTCTTTGGTCTCTTTCGGGTTGAGGCCAGCGGCGGGTTCATCGAGCATCAGAATTTCCGGCTGCGTCACCATGCAGCGGGCTATCTCCAGGCGACGCTGATCGCCGTAGGCCAGGTTGCTGGCCTGACGGTTAGCGTGCTCCAAAAGACCAATACGCTCAAGCCAGGTGGCGGCACGGTCCAGTGCTTCGCTCTGCGCACGGCGGAACGATGGCGTTTTTAACAGTCCGGAGAAGACGCCGGTTTTCAGCTGCTGATGCTGTGCCACCAGCAGGTTTTCAATCACCGTCATTTCACGGAACAGACGCACGTGCTGGAAAGTACGCACTACGCCCATGCGGGCAATCTGCTGGCCCGGCAGCCCTTCGAGGTGCTGTTCGCGCAGCATGATGGTCCCACCCGTCGGCTTATAGAAGCCGGTCAGGCAGTTAAACACCGTGGTTTTACCGGCCCCGTTTGGGCCGATGAGCGAGACGATCTCCTGAGGACGGAGCTCCAGATTGACGTTGTTGACCGCCAGCAGGCCGCCAAAACGCATCATCAGACCGTTAACGGATAATAATGGCTGGCTCATGCCTGCTCTCCTTCTTTCGCTTTCCCGTTTTTCATTTTCAACTGTGGACGGGTCATCGGCAGAAGTCCCTGTGGACGCCAGATCATCATCAATACCATCAGGCCACCGAGCATCAGCATGCTGTATTCGTTGAAGTCACGCATCAGTTCACGCGACACCACCAGCAGAATCGCCGCGAGGATCACCGCAAACTGCGAGCCCATGCCACCCAGTACCACAATTGCCAGCACAAAGGCCGACTCGGCAAAGGTGAACGATTCCGGGCTGACGAAGCCCTGACGCGCTGCAAACAGCGTCCCAGCGAAGCCCGCGAACGCGGCGCTGATGGTGAAGGCGGTCAGCTTGATGCGCGTAGGGCTTAACCCCAATGAACGACAGGCAATTTCATCTTCACGCAGCGCTTCCCACGCGCGGCCCAGCGGCATACGCAGCAGGCGGTTAATCACGAACAGGCTCAATACCACCAGCAGCAGCGCCACCAGGTAGAGGAAAATCACGCGATCAGAAGGGTCATACTTGACGCCAAAGAAGTTGCTGAAAGTGTCCCAGCCGCCTTCACGGGCGCTACGGCTGAACTCAAGGCCGAAGAAAGTTGGTTTCGGGATCTGGCTGATACCGTTCGGGCCGCCGGTCACCTCGGTGTTGTTCAGCAGCAGAATACGAACAATCTCGCCAAAGCCTAAGGTCACAATCGCCAGATAGTCACCGCGCAGGCGCAGTACCGGGAAGCCCAGCAGGAAGCCTGCCGCCGCCGACACCAGGCCAGCCAGCGGCAGGCAGGTCCAGAAGCCCAGACCGTAATAGTGGTTCAACAGCGCGAAGGTGTAAGCACCAATGGCGTAGAAGCCACCATAGCCGAGCACCAGCAGGCCTGACAGCCCGACCACGACGTTCAACCCCAGGCCAAGAATGATGTAAATCATGGTCAGGGTGGCGATATCCACCGTGCCGCGCGACACCATAAACGGCCACGCCACGGCAATTACCAGCAGCGCAATCAGGAACAGTTTTTGTTTGACGGTCGAGCCATCAATCGCCGGCAGAATAAACTTCGGCCCGGAGACGCTTTTCAGCCCTTTCTGGAACAGCGGACGCAGCATCTGGAAGAAGAACACCACGGCGGTACCGATAAAGATCCACTGCCAGCGAATGTCCGCCGCGCTGCCGACCACCAGTTTGGTGCCGTCAAGCTGCAGCTGCACGCCCATAAAAACGCCTGCCAGAACAAAGAACATGGCCGCCGACAGCAGCGCCATCGCAAATTGCATCGGTTTCATACTTTCTCTACCTCCGGGCGACCCAGGATGCCGGTCGGCATCACCAGCAGCACCACGATCAGCAGCGCGAATGACACCACGTCTTTGTATTCAGTACTTAAATACGCCGACGACAGCGCTTCCGCGATACCGAGAATCAGCCCACCAATCATCGCACCAGGAATACTGCCGATACCGCCAAGCACCGCTGCGGTAAAGGCTTTCATCCCGGCCATAAAGCCGATGTATGGGTTGATGACGCCGTAGAACTGACCCAGCAGCACGCCCGCTACCGCCGCCATCGCTGCGCCGATAACAAACGTCAGGGCAATCACGCGGTCGGTATTAATGCCGAGCAGGCTGGCCATTTTCAGGTCTTCAGCACAGGCACGACAGGCGCGGCCCATCCGTGAGTAACGCATAAACAGCGTCAGCGCCAGCATGGCCACAAAGGTCACCACCCAGATAACCAACTGCATAGTGGTGATAGATGCGGAGAAGTTTTCGCTGCTACCGACAATCCACTGGCCGTTAAACAGACTTGGCAGTGCGATATCGCGCGAGCCTTCGGTCAGGCTGACGTAGTTCTGCAGGAAAATAGACATCCCGATAGCGGAGATCAGCGCAATCAGGCGTTTGGAGTTACGCACCGGGCGATAGGCCACCCGTTCGATACTCCAGCCGTAGGCGCTGGCAATGACGATTGCCCCGATGAAGCCAGCCGCCACCAGCAGCCAGCTGGTGTCGATGCCCATCATCATCAGCGCGGCGATGATCATAAAGGAGACATAACTACCGATCATGTAGACCTCGCCGTGGGCGAAGTTAATCATGCCGATAATTCCGTACACCATGGTGTAACCGATGGCGATCAGTGCATAGGTGCTTCCCAGCGTAACGCCGTTAAACATCTGCTGCACAAAGTAGAGAACCTGCTCTGACATACATTAGCCTTTTGCTACCCCTGCGGATCTACGCCCGCCAGGGGGGAATGAAGGTTACTTCGCGATCGTGGACGAGCCGTCGGCATGCCACTGGAAGACGCCAAACTCGAATCCTTTCAAATCGCCTTTTTCATCCCAGGAAAGCGGCCCAATCACGGTTTTTGCCCCGTTAGCTTTTAAATCTTTAATCAGCGCCAGCGGATCGTCGCTGCCGGTACGTTCCATGGCGGTTGCCAAAGACTGCACGGCGGCATAAGTGATCCACACGTAAGGACCGCTTGGATCTTTCTTCTGCGCTTTCAGGGCATCGACGATAGCGCTGTTTGCCGGATCCTGGTCATAGCGTTTTGGCATGGTCACCAGCATCCCTTCACCCGCATCGCCGGCAATGTTCGACAACGAAGCGTTACCGACGCCTTCCGGCCCCATGAACTGAGTTTTCAGACCCACCGCACGCGCCTGACGCAGCATCTGGCCCATTTCCGGGTAGTAGCCACCGTAGTAAACAAAGTCGATGTTCTCTTTTTGCAGACGGGCGAGCAGCGCGGAGAAATCTTTTTCACCGGCGGTGATACCGTCAAAGAAGACCACATTAGCCTTCGCCGCTTTCAGGCTCTGCTGAACGGAACGCGCCAGACCTTCACCGTACTGCTGTTTGTCATGAATGATGGCAATACGCTGCGGTTTAACGCTATTAAGGATATATTTCGCCGCCGTCGGCCCCTGAGAGGAGTCGAGGCCAGCGGTACGCATGATGTATTGATAGCCACGCTGGGTCAGCTCTGGGTTGGTCGCCCCCGGAGAGATCATCAGAATGCCTTCATCTTCATAAATGTCGGAAGCGGGCTGCGTGGAAGAAGAGCAAAGGTGGCCAATCACGTATTTAATACCGTCATTGACGATCTTGTTGGCAACCGCCACCGCCTGTTTTGGATCGCAGGCGTCGTCGTACTCGACGCCGACCAGTTTGTCGCCCTTGATGCCGCCTTTGGCGTTGATGTCTTTAATGGCCTGACGCGCGCCGTTGAACTCCATGTCGCCCCACTGCGCGACCGGGCCGGACATGGCCCCTACCACCGCAACTTTAATATCAGCCGCCAGCGCCGTGTGTGACATAGCCAGTGCGACCATCCCTGCGATTACTGTTTTTGTATTCCTTTTCATACTTCGGGATCCCCATTCGTGATGTCGTGTTTACACGTCGTGGCGTGTATATATTTTGTAATTTAATGGTTAAAAAGCATTCTGTACTTTTATTATACAACGCTACTTTTACCATTATCTTTAATGAGTTAGCGCAGCTTTTTAACCAAATACAGACTAAATTCTCTATTTTTCAGTCTATTAAGAAAAGATAATATTCTGATTTTTGCCATAGATAAACAAAAATAAGTCAGATTTCAGCATAAAATAACGACACATACGGCCGAATAAAACGCTGGTTTTCAGGTTAAAATTCTGGTTATTTTTCTATCTATAATGTTTCAAACTGCCTTCGTGGACATCGAAAAACTAATCCCCTGTTAGACGCCGTAAAAAGAGAAAGCCCCCAGCAGGATAAATTGAGTAAACTGACCGCAATTTTTCAGACTTGAGCAAACCGTCTATGAAACTGACCATCATTCGTTTAACCACGTTTAGCGACCAGGATCGTATCTGCCTGAGCAAGATCTGGCCTGGGGTGACCGCCGCCGACCTTCCTCTTGATGACACCCACCGTTTGTACGCTGCACGTTTTAACGAGCGCCTGCTCGCCGCCGTTCGGGTCACCCTCAACGGCAATCAGGGCGTGCTGGACGATTTATGCGTGCGCGAAATCACCCGCCGCCGCGGCGTGGGCCAGTACCTGATTGAAGAGGTCATGCACGACAACCCGCAGGTCAGCCGCTGGGTGCTGAGCAGATTCGCTGCTGAAGAGAGCCTGGAAATGGCAGCGTTTGCCAAAGCCTTGGGCTTTGCAGTGCAGATTGACGGCTGGGTTAAAGAGTAACGCGGGCGGCCGCGCTGCGACGCTCGTCCGAACGACGATGAGGTCGATCGGACGAGCTCGTGGCGCAGGAATGGCCGTGCGCAGCCTTGCGAGTCTTATTTCGCGTCGGTTGCAGTGCCGTTAGCGTGCCAGTTAAAGATGCCGAACTCGAAGCCTTTCAGATCACCTTTCTCATCCCATGACAGAGGGCCCATCACGGTGTCGACGGTGCTGGCTTTCAGGTATTTGGCGATCTCAGCCGGATCGTCGGAGTGGTTCAGACCAGCCTGCAAAGATTGCAGCGCAGCGTAGGTGGTCCACACGAACGCGCCGCTTGGATCCTGTTTCTTCGCTTTGATCGCATCCACGATTGGTTTGTTAGCTGGAACCTGGTCGTAGTTCTTCGGTTTGGTCACCAGCAGGCCTTCCGCAGAATCACCCGCGATATTAGACAGCGACACGTTCGCGACCCCTTCTGGGCCCATGAACTGGGTTTTCAGGCCCGCAGCACGCGCCTGGCGCAGGATCTGCCCCATTTCCGGGTGATAACCACCGAAGTAAACGAAGTCGATGTTTTCTTTCTTCAGACGCGCCACCAGGGTGGAGAAGTCTTTTTCACCCGCGGTAATGCCGTCAAAGAAGACCACGTTTGCGCCGCCTTTCTTCAGACCGTCCTGTACAGAACGCGCCAGACCTTCACCGTACTGCTGCTTGTCATGCACGATAGCGATGCGCTGCGGCTTCACTTTGTCGATGATGTATTTCGCCGCGGTTGGGCCCTGATCGGAGTCCAGACCGGTGGTACGCAGAATCAGCTTATAGCCGCGTGCAGTCAGCTCTGGAGCGGTTGCCGCTGGGGTAATCATCAGAATGCCTTCGTCTTCATAGATATCAGACGCTGGCTGCGTGGAAGAGGAACACAGGTGGCCGATAACGTACTTGATGCCGTCATTGACCACTTTGTTAGCGACCGCAACCGCCTGTTTTGGGTCACAGGCATCATCGTACTTCACGATTTCCAGTTTGTTGCCCTTGATGCCGCCTTTGGCGTTGATATCCGATACCGCTTGTTCTGCACCGCTGAATTCCTGATCGCCATACTGCGCAACCGGACCGGACATCGCACCCACGACAGCAACTTTAATATTTTCTGCTAATGCCATATTGCTGAATGCCAGTGCAATACATCCTGCCAGTAACGCTTTACCCTTCATATTCATCCTGAGGTTCCCCATTGTTATGGTTATTGCATTTGTTGTGATGTTGTTATTTAGCACATTATTCTTATATGAGGCTCTCACCAAGTATAAGATATTAATATTAAGGGATACTGCCTGTGCTTTTGCAGCATACTCTGCTAAAACATACCCCATTTTTATGGAATTGAAACGATAATTTTGACGGATTTGTAACGCAAAAATGACAAAAAAAGCCACTCATCAGAGTGGCTTATTGGCTGGCAGGGTTCAGCAACGCGCTATTCGGTCAGCGCCCGTCGAATCACCTCCAGCGCCTGTTGGAACTGTTTCTCCGGGATCGTCAGAGGATAAAGGAAACGAATCACGTTGCCATAAACACCGCAGCTCAGCAGCAGAACGCCTTCCGCCAGCGCGCGCTCCTGAACTAATTTTGTAAACTCCGGCGACGGCTCGCCGCTTTGCGGATCGATAAATTCGACCGCTACCATCGATCCTAAGCCGCGCACATCGGCAATTGCCGGACAGGACTCACGCGCTTTATTGAGCACTTCAATCAGATGCTGACCAAGGTGATTAGCCCGCGTGCACAATGCCTCTTCTTCAATAACATCCAGCACGGCATGCGCCGCCGCCACCGCCAGCGGGTTACCGGCGTAAGTTCCGCCCAAACCGCCTGGCGCCGGTGCATCCATCACTTCGGCGCGTCCAACGACGCCGGAAAGCGGGAAGCCGCCGGCCAGACTTTTGGCCATGGTGATAAGGTCAGGCTTCACGCTATGGTAATCCATGGCGAACAGCTTGCCGGTACGGGCAAAACCGGTCTGCACCTCGTCAGCGATCAGCAAAATACCGTGGGTATCGCACAGCGCGCGCAGCCCCTGCATAAAGTCGGCTGGCGCGACGTTGAAACCACCTTCGCCCTGCACCGGCTCGAGGATAATCGCCGCCACCTGGTCGGGCGCGATATCGGCTTTAAAGATATGGGTCAGGCTTTTCAGCGCCATTTCAGTGGTCACGCCGTGGGCGGCGTTCGGATAAATACCGTGATAGACCGAGCCAGGGAACGGACCAAAGCCAATTTTATACGGCGCGACTTTGCCGGTTAGGGCCATGGTCATAAAGGTGCGGCCGTGAAAGCCACCGCCAAACGTGATAAGCCCTGGACGTTTGGTGTAGGCGCGGGCAATCTTCACCGCGTTTTCCACCGCCTCGGCCCCGGTGCTGAAGAAGGCTGTTTTGGCATTTCCAGCAATCGGCGCCACGGCATTGATACGTTCTGCTAATGATACATAGCTTTCATAGGGGACAATTTGATAGGCGGTATGGGTGAACGCCTTGAGCTGCTTTTCCACAGCGGCCATCACCTGCGGGTGGCGATGACCAGTGTTCAGCACCGCAATCCCCGCAGCAAAATCAATATACTCATTACCCTCAATATCCCACAGCGTGGCGTTCTCCGCGCGCTCTGCGTAGAAACCGCACATCACGCCAACGCCGCGTGGCGTCGCCTGTAAACGCCGATGATTCAGTGACTCGTTACTCACGGTAAACCCCCTGCCGATAAAAGACGGAAAAATGCGTAGCGCATATTCAGTCTTTGCGATTGTTTGCATTAACGCCAGCGGCAAAACGGAAATAAACAGAGGAAAGCGTGATGACGGTGGGATAAAAAACAAAACCCCCGGATGGGCATCCAGGGGTTATCGGGGCGGTGAACTAACCGGCGTTATCAGGCTTCAATCGCCGCACGCAGTTTTTTCATCGCATTCTTTTCAAGCTGGCGAACGCGCTCGGCGGAAACGCCGTAACGGTCGGCCAACTCTTGCAGCGTGGACTTGTTGTCTTCGTCCAGCCAGCGGGCGCGAATGATGTCCTGACTACGCTCGTCCAGACCCTGCATTGCGTCGGTCAGCTTGTTAGCTGCCTGCTCTTCCCAGTTGTCATCTTCGATGCCATCGGCAAAGTTGGATGACTTATCCTGCAGATAAAGCACCGGTGCAACGGCATGGCTTTCTGAGTCATCATCAGAAGACATATCAAACGCCATATCCTGCGCCGCCATGCGGGATTCCATCTCGCGGACGTCTTTGCTGGATACGCCCAGCTCGCGGGCCACCATTTCAACTTCATCCTGGTTGAACCAACCCAGACGCTGCTTGTTTTTACGCAGGTTAAAGAACAGCTTACGCTGTGCTTTAGTCGTTGCGACTTTAACGATACGCCAGTTGCGCAGCACGTATTCGTGGATTTCCGCTTTGATCCAATGCACGGCAAAGGAGACAAGGCGCACGCCCACTTCTGGGTTAAAGCGACGCACCGCTTTCATCAGGCCAATGTTGCCTTCCTGAATCAGGTCCGCCTGCGGCAGGCCATAGCCCGAGTAATTACGAGCAATATGAACAACAAAGCGCAGGTGAGACAGGATCAGCGTTTTAGCTGCTTCCAGATCGCCCTGGTAATGCAGCCGTTCAGCAAGCGCCTTTTCTTCATCAGCCGTCAACATCGGCCATGTGTTCGCAGCCCGGATATAAGATTCCAGGTTACCGACAGGGGCTAACGCTAAATTTTGCATTTCTTTGGTCATTCAAATCCTCTCAATTCACTTCATACTGGCGGTGGCTTGCCGCTCTACGCAACAAACATGCCAGGCTCTATGAGCAACGAGAATATCATCCGCTCTTGTATCAGACAGTGAGTTTATCCACAAGTTCAATGCAACAGTGTGAACAAATTACGCACAAAATGTGACACGCGATAGCCGCGAGGGCAGAAAGATGGGGTTTAAAACGCATCCCCTGCGGACGTGAGTCGTCGCAGGGGAAGAGTATAACAGAACTTTATTAATCGGGAGTAAAGTGGCGTAAATGTTGGACCGTGGCAAGCCAGGCTGCCACCCAGCCAATCATTGAGCACACCAGCAGCAGGAGCAAACACTCGTCAAACGACAGCCCACTCAGCTCAAACTGGGTACCAAACACCCGCGCCACATCCGTCACCGCCGATGACAGGCGCATCACCAGAATTTCCGACAGAATCAGCGACAGGAACGCGCCGGAGAAACCGAGCAGCGCGCCGCCGTAGAGGAACGGGCGCAGGATAAAGCCGTCCGTTGCGCCAATCAGCTTCTGTACGTTAATGGTGTCGCGACGGGCAAAGATGCTCAGACGCACGCTGTTACCAATGACAAGGAAGACTGCCGCCACCATCAGCACGCCGATCATTGCCGATACGCGGCCAACAAGTCCGGTAATGGACGCCAGGCGGGAGAACCAACTGTCATCCATACGCACTTCATTAACGCCCTGAATCTGCGCCACGCGGTCGCGTAAGGTATTTAATGCATCGGTAGTCTGGAAGTCGATTTTCGGAATCACGACCGCCACAGCGGGCAGCGGGTTCTCTTCCAGCATATCCAGCGCGCCGCCAAAGCCCGACCAGTTACGGAACTCGCCCAGCGCTTCATCACGGGAGAGATAGTTAACCTTATCGACGCCCTGTTCGGCCTGCAGCTGCCCAACCACTTTCGCCGCCGCATCGTCGTCCAGCGTTTTTTCCAGATAGACCGTAATCTGCGGTGAAGGGTAGTACTGCGAAGCCGCCGTGTTGACGTTCTTGTACACCATGTAGCAAACGCTCGGCAGCGTCAGGGAGATTGCGATAACCATCACCGTCAGAAAAGTAGCGAGTGGTTTGCTTTTCAGATCCTGCAAGGCACCCTGCCAGGCATAGCGAACCTGTTCATTGAATACATTGGTTTTACGCGAGTTCGGTTTCGGCGCCGGCTTACCGCGCTTCGGCGCGTTACGTCCCGCATCGCCAGATGATGTGACCGACTGACGAAAACGATCAAGACGGCCGCCGAACTGGCGGATTTGATTCATTGCATCACGCTTATTCACCCGTCATGCCTCCATGCAAGTGACCGTCGCTCAGCGTCAACATACGGTATGAACGACGAGAGATCAGATTGATATCGTGCGTCGCCATCAGCACCGTCACCCCGACGCGGTTAAACTCTTCGAACAGACGCAGAATGCCTTCCGACAGCGCATCATCAAGGTTACCGGTCGGTTCATCCGCCAGCAGTACCGCGGGCTTATTCACCACCGCACGGGCAATCCCGACGCGCTGCTGTTCACCGCCGGAGAGTTGAATCGGGAGATTTTTCGCTTTATCGAGCAGGCCGACTTTATCCAGCGCCGCCGAAACGCGGCGTCGAATATCATCATAGCTCGCACCCGCAATAATCAGCGGGATAGCCACGTTATCAAACACGGTGCGGTCCATCAGCAGATGGTGATCCTGGAAAATCATGCCGATCTGGCGGCGCAGGAACGGCACCTCACGGTTTTTCAGGCGGCTGATGTCATGGCCGCTGAACATAATTTTCCCGGCGCTTGGCCGCTCAATCCCACAGATAAGCTTCAGCAAAGTACTTTTACCTGCGCCGGAATGACCGGTCAGGAATGCCATCTCGCCTGGCTGCAGGTGAAAAGTCACCCCCTGCAGCGCTTGTCTCCCGCCGAGATAGGCTTTGCTGACGTGTTCAAAGCGAATCATGATTAATCCTCTCGGGCAAAAAGTGCCTCTATAAAATCGCCCGCTTTAAACGGACGTAAGTCCTCAATACGTTCGCCGACGCCGATGTAACGAATCGGAATGCCGAACTGATCTGCCACGGAGAATATCACCCCGCCTTTCGCAGTTCCGTCGAGTTTAGTCAGCGTGATGCCGGTCAGGCCCACCGCTTCATGGAACAGTTTGGCCTGGCTGATAGCATTTTGCCCGGTACTGGCGTCAATCGTCAGCATCACTTCATGCGGTGCATCAACGTCAAGCTTCTTCATCACGCGGACAATTTTCTTCAGCTCTTCCATCAGGTGCGACTTGTTCTGCAAGCGCCCAGCGGTATCGGCAATCAGCACATCCACATTACGCGCCTTAGCGGCTTGAATCGCATCGAAAATCACCGATGCAGAATCGGCGCCGGTATGCTGCGCAATCACCGGAATATTGTTGCGCTCGCCCCAGACCTGAAGCTGTTCAACCGCCGCCGCACGGAAGGTGTCACCCGCCGCCAGCATCACCGTTTTGCCCTGCTGTTCGAACTGACGCGCCAGCTTACCGATGGTGGTGGTTTTCCCCACACCGTTGACGCCGACCATCAGAATCACGAACGGGGTTTTGCCTTCAATATTAAGCGGTTCATCCACTTTTGCGAGAATTTCGCCCATTTCATCTTTCAGCAGGCCGTACAGCGCTTCCGCATCTTTAAGCTGTTTACGGCTGGCCGTTTCGGTCAGGCTGGCAATGATCTTACGGGTGGTATCCACGCCGACGTCGGCAATCAGCAGCTGCTCTTCCAGCTCTTCAAACAGATCATCGTCGATTTTCTTGCCGCGGAACAGACTGATAAATCCGGAACCGAGGTTTTCTTTGGTTTTTAACAGGCTGCGTTTCAAACGCGCGAAGAAACCTTCTTTGGTCGGTTTTTCCTGTTCCTGCGCCGCCGCGGGCTCTTCATCCCCCGCCTGTTCTTCTGCTTCTTCAACTGCCGCTTCATCTTGTGGATCGGCGGCCAGCGCCAGCGCTTCCAGCTCTTCGTCAGTCAGTTCAGCATCTTCGGCATCGGCTTCTTCGGTCGCAACGGTTTCAACATCAGTCGCAATCACCTCAACGACCGGCAGATCTTCAACGCGTTCCGGCACAGTGTCTTCGACAACCGGCGTTTCTTCAGGGGCCGCTGGCGCGTTGTCTTCAACGACCGGCAGTTCTTCCACCAATACAGGGGCAATCTCTTCGACAGCCGGCGCTTCTTCTACCGCGGCAGGTGCGTTTTCTTCCACCACCGGCAGATCTTCTACCCGGACAGGCTCTTCGACGCTCGGCGTTTCGGCAACGACGGCCGGCGCGTTGTCCTCAACCACCGGCAGCTCTTCCACCTGCACCGGTGCGGACTCTTCGGCGACCAGAGGTTCTTCAACGGCAGGTGCAGCGTCTTCAGCAAGCGCGTGCGATTTTTCGCTTTCCGCTACCTGCTCAGTGACATCAACCACATCAGCGGCGAAAACTTCACTTTCTTCAAGCGTATGCGCGTCAGCATTCTTTTCAGCAGCAACGTCTGCAACAGCAGGCGTTTCGGCGACCGTTTCAGGCTCAACCGCCGACGTTTCTACCGCCGCCTGTTCTTCAATTTTTTCTTCTGATTCAACAACCTGATCCTGTTCTTTTTGACCAAAGCCCAGCCAGGAAAAAAACCCGCGTTTTTTTTCTTTTGCCATTTGCAACCACACTCCCCGCTGATAATTGATGGCGCCACTTCGCCACAATCGACGCGAAGGCTGAAATAATGATGAAATTAGTCGCTTAGTCTACCACTTAACTTCCCTGGCTTCACCGCTTTCACCCGGCAGAGCAGATCGCTAGAATAGCAGGCTGAAAGAGCGATCAGAGCGAACAAATGAAAAAACCAACCTCCGGCGGCAGTGGTCAGATCCGCATTATTGGCGGACAGTGGCGCGGCCGAAAACTTCCTGTCCCCGACAGCCCAGGTCTTAGACCCACCACCGACCGCGTGCGTGAAACCCTTTTTAACTGGCTGGCACCGTCCATGGTAGACGCCCGCTGTCTGGACTGTTTTGCCGGCAGCGGCGCATTAGGACTGGAAGCACTCTCCCGCTATGCCGCCAGCACGACGCTGCTGGAGATGGAGCGCCACGTTGCTCAACAGCTGCAAAAAAACCTCGCCACGCTAAAAGCCGAACACGGTAAAGTGGTGAACACCAACACCCTGACCTACCTTAACCAAAGCGGCACGCCGCACGATGTCGTGTTTGTCGATCCACCGTTCCGTAAAGGGCTGCTGGAAGAGACGCTAAACCTGCTGGAAGTGAACGGCTGGCTGGCGGATAGCGCGCTGATCTACGTCGAAAGCGAAGTGGAAAACGGTATGCCGCCGGTCCCCGCCAATTGGGAATTACACCGGGAGAAAATCGCCGGTCAGGTTGCTTATCGCCTCTATCATCGTGAAGTGCAGGGAGAAAAGGATGCTGATTAATCTGGGTCGTTTGTTGATGCTGTGCGTATGGGCATTTCTGGTGCTGAACGTCATTCAGCCGTTCCCGCGCCCGCTGAATATTTTCGTCAACGTCGCGCTGATTTTTATGGTGTTAATGCACGGGATGCAAATGGCGCTGCTGCAATCCACAATGCCAAAGGATGGGCCGCAAATGACGTTTGGCGAGAAGGTGCGTATCTTCCTTTTCGGCGTGTTTGAACTGCTGGTATGGCAAAAGAAAACGGCTGCTAGCCTGAAAAAGAAGAAATAATCCCTCCGGCCTGGTGGCAACAACAGGCCGGTATTCTCTATTCCGCCTTAAAATCGACAAAGCGCGAGCCTTTATAGCTCAACGTCCCTTTATCCCCGACAGTCAGTTGATGATACTGTGCCGCTTCCACGCGGAAACTCACCTCTAGCCCGCCCTGTTCCGGCTTAAAGCTCACGTCATAGCGCATCTCGCTGCCCGCGGGTGCCACGGTCTGTTGACGCGAGCGGCGATCGTTGAGCACTTTTTCCCGTTTGTTGCTGACCACCACTCGCTTTTGCAGCAGCGGTGCTGCGTCGTTATCCATCTTTTCCCGGCGCTGCTGGACGTAGCGGAACGAAGCGGCAATGACGATGACCGCCACCACAACGATAAAAAACAGAGGCATCTTGCTCATTTCAGGTTCTCATAAGAATTTACGCAAATCAGAGTAAACGACGCAGTCAGTCATTGTCATCCAACCATCCCCACTACTACACTGGACATTCAGGACTGGCAATACCGTACCTATTAAGATAACAGATACAGGGACTTAATATGCTTTGGTCGTTTATCGCAGTTTTCTTTTCCGGGTGGCTCTACGTTGATGCTGCCTATCGTGGCCCAACCTGGCAGCGCTGGGCATTCAAACCTATCACCCTCATTTTACTGCTGTTTCTCGCCTGGCAGGCGCCAATGTTTAACGCCATCAGCTACCTGGTGCTGGCGGGTCTGTGTGCCGCGCTGGTCGGCGATGCGCTAACGCTCCTGCCGCGCCAGCGCATGCTCTACGCGGTGGGGGCCTTTTTCCTCTCGCACCTGCTTTATACCATCTGGTTTGCCGGCCAGCTGACCTTCACCTTCTTCTGGCCACTGCCGGTGATATTACTGGTGATCGGTGCGCTGCTGCTAGTCACAATCTGGACAAGGCTGGAAGAGATGCGCCTGCCGGTGCTGGCGTTTATCGGTATGACGCTGGTGATGGTTTGGGTGGCGGGCGAGCTGTGGTTCCTGCGCCCAACCGACACCGCGCTGTCTGGCTTCTTCGGTGCCGCGCTGCTGCTGTTGGGCAATATTGTCTGGCTGGTGAGCCAGTACCGTGGCCGCTTCCGCGCGGATACCGCCATTTACGCCGCCTGCTACTTTGCCGGACACTTCTTTATCGTTCGCGCACTTTATTTGTAATTTCTCGCTTGACTCTGGAGTCGACTCCAGAGTGTATGCTGCGCTTAATGAAACAACGATCATTAACCGGAGGATACGATGTCGACTCCAGAGACGCATGACAAAAAAGCCCCGCAGTTCTCCTCATTCAAGCTGGCTCCTGTCCCACAGGTGCAGGACGATTGCTGCTGCGACAGCCAATGTGCCACCGCGCAGGAGCCGGTAGAAAGCGCGCTGGATGCACGCTACAGCTGGGTGGTTAACGGTATGGACTGCGCCGCGTGCGCCCGCAAAGTGGAAACCGCCGCGCGCCAGGTCACGGGTGTGAAGCAAGCCAAAGTGCTGTTCGCCACGGAAAAACTGCTGGTTGATGCCGATGAAGACGTCCGCGCACAGATCGAAAAAGCGGTCAGCGCCGCGGGCTATACCCTGCGCAGCGAGGACGCTCCCGCACCGGCAGTAAAAACCTCCCGCCTGCGGGAAAACCTGCCGCTGATTGCGCTTATCGTCATGATGGCCATCAGTTGGGGGCTGGAACAGTTCAACCATCCGCTCGGCAATTTAGCTTTTATCGCCACCACCCTTGTCGGGTTGTTCCCGATTGCTCGCCAGTCGCTGCGCCTGATTAAGAGCGGTAGCTGGTTTGCTATCGAAACGCTGATGAGCGTCGCGGCGATTGGCGCGTTGTTTATCGGTGCAACGGCGGAAGCGGCGATGGTACTGCTGCTGTTTTTAATCGGCGAACGGCTCGAAGGTTGGGCCGCCAACCGCGCGCGTCAGGGCGTGAGCGCGCTGATGGCGCTCAAACCGGATACCGCCGTGCGGGTGCGCGATGGCCAGCGTGAGACCGTGGCGCAGAAAGATTTACAGCCCGGTGATGTCATTGAGGTGGCTGCCGGAGGACGTCTCCCGGCCGACGGTAAGCTGATCACTCCGTTTGCCAGCTTTGATGAAAGTGCCTTAACCGGGGAGTCGATTCCGGTTGAGCGCAGCGCGGGTGAAAGCGTGCCGGCGGGCGCCACCAGCGCCGACCGCCTGGTACAGCTCAGCGTGATTTCCAAACCCGGCGACAGCGCCATTGACCGTATTCTGCGCCTGATCGAAGAGGCCGAAGAGCGCCGCGCGCCGATCGAACGTTTTATCGACCGTTTCAGTCGGATATACACGCCGGTCATCATGGCGATTGCGCTGCTGGTTGCGCTTGTCCCGCCGCTGCTGCTCTCAGCCTCATGGGAAGAGTGGATTTACAAAGGGCTAACCCTGCTGCTGATTGGTTGCCCATGTGCGCTAGTGATCTCCACGCCGGCAGCCATTACTTCCGGCCTGGCGACCGCCGCGCGCCATGGTGCGCTGATTAAAGGCGGCGCGGCGCTGGAACAGTTAGGCCGCATCACCCAGATGGCCTTTGATAAAACCGGCACCCTGACGCTGGGGAAACCGCAGGTCACAGCGGTTATCCCTACGGCGGATGTTGATGAAGCGACGCTGCTGGCGATGGCCGCCGCCGTCGAGCAGGGTTCCACTCATCCGCTGGCCCAGGCGGTGGTGCGCGAAGCCCAGCAGCGCAACCTCACCATTGCGCCAGCACTGGCTCAGCGCACGCTGGTCGGTTCGGGGATCGAGGCAGAAGTTAACGGCCAACGTATCGTTATTTGCGCGGCGGGCAAGTTCCCCGCCGAGGCGCAGCAGACGCAGATTGAGCAGCTAGAAAGCCAGGGTAACACGGTGGTGCTGGTAACCCGCGACGATACGCTGCTGGGGATTCTGGCGCTGCGCGATACGGTACGCCAGGAAGCACGCCAGGCGGTTGAAGGCCTGCGCGAATTGGGCATTCAGGGCGTGATTCTGACCGGTGATAACCCGCGCGCCGCGGCAGCGATAGCCGATGAACTCGGCATGGCGTACCGCGCAAACCTGCTGCCAGCGGATAAGGTCAAAGAGGTCACCGCGCTTAACGCCAGGGGGCCGCTGGCGATGGTCGGCGACGGCATCAACGATGCGCCGGCAATGAAAGCGGCTGCGATGGGGATTGCGATGGGCAGCGGCACCGACGTGGCGCTGGAAACCGCCGATGCGGCGCTGACCCACAACCGATTAACCGGGCTGGTACAGATGATTCGTCTGGCGCGCGCCACCCATGCCAACGTGCGGCAAAACATCACTATCGCCCTGGGGCTAAAAGGGATTTTCCTTATCACAACCCTGCTGGGAATGACCGGGCTGTGGCTGGCCGTGCTGGCCGATACGGGGGCTACGGTGCTGGTGACGCTCAATGCGCTGCGTCTGCTGCGAGGGAAATTTACCGCTTAATGGTGAGCGAGTCAGGCCTACACATGACGTAAAACGTGCAGGCCGGGTAAGCACACCCGTCGACACCAACACCGTGCCGGGCGTTCAATCTGAGCGCCCGGCACGTCGATATCATCCAGGCTGATTTATCGCCTCAAGCACCACCAACTGGTCACTGACGAATTTCTTCGCCGCTGGAGAGCTTGCCGCCGCCAGCTCCGCCTGCAATGCCGCCTGTTTCTGCTGCTTTGCCTGCGGATCGCTAAACCGTAATGCCTTCACATTGAAGGATGCAACGTTGCTGTAGCGCCCATCTTCGCTGGTTGGGACGCTAATTTTTCCCTCATTGAGCAGCGTTTCGACGATTTTACGCTCACGGTCATAACCCTGTAGACCGACCAACTGCCAGCGCTGCTCCGTCACGCCCTGATATTGCCCCTTTTTCACTTCGCTCAGATAACGGATCGTCAGATTGCGTATCGTACCGGCCTCTTCGCCATACTCTGCTTTGCTGTCAGAGAGCACCGGGAACTGCATACCTTCCAGCGCGCCGCCTTTTTGCGTCAGATGGCCCATGCGATAGCTATTCATCCCGAGGCGAATCGGCGTGCTGTCCGTTACCGGCGTGCCGTCGGCCATTTTCAGATCCTGAATACGCTGCCCGGCCGGCTGGCGCAGATCGATTTTGTAGGTCACCCCGTCGAAGAAATCATTGGTGGAGTATTTTGAGGCCCGACGCTGCGGATTAAAACTGTAGGTCACGTCGCCGTCATGGAGCTGATTGAAGTAACCCGCAGACCACTCCATGTATTTCTTCAGCTCTTTGCCCGTCAATTGATATACGGTGATTTCACCCCCCGCATACTGGTAGTTGAAGGCAATATCTTTCGCCGTGATGGTGCCGACGTTTAATTTAGGACGATCGTTATCAATTTGCAGCGCAATCACCTGCGCCTTCGGCGCATAGTGGCGGCTGGCTTCCTGATACAGCTTGCTGATGCCTGTATCCTGAACATGCACCTGCGGAATGCCCTTCACGGCATCCGGTGGCACCAGATCCTGACCACTCAACTGGGCAATCGGGCGATTGGCATTGGCGCGCAAAATCTTGTGATACGGCTGATACACCTCTTCCAGCTTCTTATCAGAAGCCATGCCCTTGATGGTATAGGTGTAGCTGTCTTTATTGATCAGCACATACTTACCGTTGTGCTGTTCGAACTGCAGATCGATGCGCGACAGCGCGCGACCATATTTGTCCGGCTCGGTGACAATCACGCCATTAATCACCTCTTTGTCGACCTTCACGTGCATGTGCCCGGCAACGATAGCCGCCAGTTCAGGATTCGCGCGCGCGATATCGCCTACGCCTGTACCCGGGCGCTGGTTTTCGTTATCGATCCCCATATGCGCCACCAGCACAATGGCGTCGACCTGCCCCTGGAGCTGCTGGATAGTCTTTTTCACCGCGTCAACCGGGTCAGTAAAGTTCAGCCCTTTCACCCGGTCGGTGCCTTTAGCGAACTCGGCGGTCATCGGGGTATCCATACCGATAATGCCAATTTTCACGCCCTGACGTTCAATGATTTTAGATGCCGGGAGATACGGTTTTCCGCTGTCCCATAGAATATTGCCGGCCAGCGCCGTGCCCTTAAACTGGTTCAGCGAGGTCGACAGTGATTTCAGGCCGAAGTCGAATTCGTGGTTGCCCATCACCCAGACGTCATAGTCCAGCGCGTTAAATCCGAGGATCATCGGGCTGGTTTTGTCGTGCTTGAAGGTCTCGACAAAGTTGCCCTGAATGGTATCGCCTGCGTCGACCAGAATGACGTTAGGCTGTTCACTGCGCACTTTGCGCACCTGGGTAGCAATCTGGCTCAGGCTACCCGCCAGATTTTCGGTGTCCGTTGAATAGTCCCACGGCACAAAAGTGCCATGAAGATCGGAGGTGCCGAGGATAGTGATATTGACAGGGTCAGCCATCGCCGCAGAGGTACTTAAGCCAAGTAAAAGCGCAAGAATCGATTTTTTCATTTTTATTTGATGTGCCGGAAGGGAAACAAGGGGAAATTATGCGATTCACATCAATAAATTGGCTAGCGGCTTTACAGGATAGACATTGAAACTGAGAGGCAGCTCAAGATTAGCCCTACGAATGCTCTCGTGAAGGGAGCTGAGAATGGCCGCGCCTATCAAACAAATAAAATCAATGCGTTATGATAAGCATGCTCATTAATAGAGGCGCAGCCGCCATTCGTCATTAGTGACTTTTACGTAACAGGTATTGATACGGCAGCGACTCGGTCTGCTCGGCAATCAACTCATGTTCCATAAAACGGCAAAAACCGGGAATATCGCGCGTGGTGGCGGGATCGTCGGCAATAATCAGCAGCGTTTCGCCCACCGGCATCGTACGCACGGTTTTACGCACCATCATTACCGGCTCCGGGCAGCGGAGGCCCTGCGCATCTAAGGTGTGGTCGGGGCTGGAGAACAAATCGGTCATTATCATCTCGTCATGTGAAAAAACGGCATTAGTTTACGCCGACCCACTCGCAACGCAACAAGGTTAACGATTGCGTGAAAAACAACCATTGCAATGAAATGCGAAAGCAGTATCATTCCGCCCCTGCAATAAGTTTGCAGATTATTGGGTTCCCTCACCCCAACCACTAAAAAGGTACAATATGACTCCCTTTACCTCCATTCAGCGCCAACATGCGCTGGTTTGGCTATCGCTATTTCACCTGTTGGTGATCACCTCCAGTAACTATCTGGTGCAGCTGCCGGTGTCGGTTTTCGGCTTCCACACCACCTGGGGCGCGTTTAGCTTTCCGTTTATCTTCCTGGCTACTGACCTCACCGTGCGAATTTTTGGCGCACCGCTGGCGCGGCGCATCGTCTTTGCGGTGATGATCCCAGCGCTGATGATCTCCTACGTTATTTCTTCTCTGTTTTATATGGGGGAATGGCAGGGCTTCGGCGCGCTGGCGCACTTCAACCTGTTTGTCGCGCGTATCGCCGCGGCCAGCTTTATGGCCTACGCTTTGGGGCAGATCCTCGACGTCCACGTCTTTAACCGCCTGCGGAAGAGCCGACACTGGTGGCTGGCACCGACGGCTTCCACGCTGTTCGGCAATATCAGCGACACGCTGGCATTCTTCTTCATCGCCTTCTGGCGCAGCACCGATCCTTTCATGGCTGCACACTGGGTGGAGATCGCTCTGGTGGACTACACCTTCAAGGTGCTGATTAGCATTGTGTTCTTCTTGCCGATGTATGGCGTGTTGTTGAACTTACTGATGAAGAAGCTGGCAGATAAATCCGATTTATCCGCAGCACAGCCCGGTTAAGAGTTCATGACATTGGTTGTGATAAGATAGCGGAATGAGCCGTTAGTGGCTGTTTATCGAAAGGAAGAAGTCAATGCGCAAATTGGTGAAATATGTTGGTATTGGCCTGCTGGTTGTGGGTCTTGCTGCCTGTGACAACAGCGATACCAGCACCCCTGCACAGGGTTCTGCTGCCGCAAGTGACGCCGCCGGTCAGGCTATCAGCCTGCTAGACGGTAAACTCAGCTTCACGTTACCGGCCGGGATGACCGACCAGAGCGGTAAGCTCGGCACGCAAAGCAACAACATGCACGTTTATTCCGATGCCACCGGCCAGAAAGCGATCATCGTCATCGTGGGCGACGGCACCAATGAAGATTTGGCCGTGCTGACCAAGCGTCTGGAAGAGCAGCAGCGCAACCGCGACCCGCAGCTGCAGGTTGTGACCAACAAAGCCATCGACGTGAAGGGTCATTCCCTACAGCAGCTCGATAGCATCATTTCTGCCAAAGGGCAGACCGCATACTCTTCCGTGGTGCTGGGTAAAGTCGACGGCAAACTGCTGACTCTGCAGGTGACGCTGCCAGCGGACAACCAGCAGCAGGCGCAGACCGACGCGGAAAAAATCATTAATACTCTGGTCATCAACTAAGCTAGCCTGATGACCCAACGGCCTCTGGCGTGATTACGCTTGAGGCCGTTTTTTTAACCGCCATCCCAACAGCAGCGCCAGCGTCACCAGCCCCGCGGCCGCAAGATAAATCGTCGATACCCCCATCCACGCCATCATCAGCCCAGCCAGCGGCCCAGTGATCCCTAGCGACAAATCCATAAACACGGTATAGGTGGCCAGCGCAGCGCCCTGGTTTTGCTGTGGCACCGCTTTTACCGCCACCACGCCCAGCGCCGGGAAGACCAGTGAAAAACCGGCCCCGGCCAGGAACGTCCCAACTTTGGCCATCAGCGGAGTCGCCGCGATGCCCACCAGCAGCAGGCCCAACACTTCAACGGCGAAACAGATCATCGCCACGTTCAGGCCGCCAAGACGATTAATACCATTGGGGAACAGCAGTCGGGTACCGACAAAGGCGCAGCTAAACAGCGTGAGGGCAAAGGCCGCACCGTCCCAGCCCTTGGCATCGTAAAACAGGGTGATAAAGGTGGCGATAACGCCAAACCCGGCCGATGCCAGGGCCAGTGCCATTCCGTAGGGCCAGACACGGCCCAATACGGCGCGAAACGACATCGGTTTACCTTTGCTGGCTTTCACCTCCGCACGCGGCAGCGCCGCCAGAATCGCCACCGCAGCGACCGCCATAATCGCCAGCGCCAATCCTTGCAAGCCGATGTAACGGTAGCAAAGCACGCCCAGCGGGGCGCCCATCGCCATCGCACCGTAGGTGACGATACCGTTCCAGGAGATCACCCGGCCAATATGGGGAGCGCCAACCACGCCAACGCCCCACAGGGTGGAGCCGGTTCCGGCAAAGCTTTGTCCAATCCCCAGGATCACCCGCCCGACGCACAGCAGCACAAGGCTCACCAGCGGCCAGCCGCTGCCAAACGAGGCCAATAAATACCCCAACCCGCTGAGAAAGCAGCCGCATAAGCCAAAGACGACGATTTTTTTCGGCCCGAGCTGGTCGGCGTAGCGTCCGGCATGCGGGCGGCTGAGCAGAGTGGCGAAATACTGTAGGCTAATCACCAGCCCCGCCCAAAAGGCGCTAAATCCCATAACATCATGGACATAGCCGGGCAGCACCGCCAGCGGCAGGCCAATGGTCAGATAGCTGGCGAAGTTGAAGATAACGACGGAGACAATACGCAGATTGAGGCGCAAGCCGCTAAGCTGCACCTCTGCGTCGGCCGCTGGCATAGATAATCCCTTATATACTCGTCATACTTCAAGTTGCATGTGCGTTGGCCGCGTTCGTTCACCCGAATCACTTACTCGAGTAAGCTCATCGGGATTCTCTCTCTTGCCGCCTTCCTGCAACTCGAATTATTTTGTGTATAAACAAAACCAAAAGGGCATTATTGCATATTTTGTCGCCGGGTCGAGACCGCGCTAGGCGGAGGAGGAAGGTTTGTTCGGCCAGAAAATGGTGATCACCCCTGCCACAATCACCACGACGCCCAACAGTCCGCGCCAGGAGAACGGTTCATGCCAGCCGGGAAGCCAAATGGCGGCCAGCCACACCACCATATAGCTCAGGCTCAATAACGCATAGGCCTTCGCCAGCGGCAGGCGCTTAAGGGCAAAGAACCAGCAGGCCATCGATGCCACGTAGCCGGAAAGCCCCAGCAGCAGCGCGAGTGTGCCATCGCCAACGTGCAGCAAATGCTGCAGCAATAACCACGGCTCATCCGCCGATGGCAGCGTGGTCATCGCCGTTCGTAGCGTCAACTGAGCGGCGCTCACCAGCGCCACGCTCATTAATGCCCACAATAGTCCCATCAGACGCTACTCCCCACGAGCATGATGCCAACGATAATCAGCGCCACGCCCGCCCAGTGACGGCGGCTTACCGGTTCACGCCAAATGATTCGCGCCGCCAGCGTGACCCAAACAAAGTTCAGGCTCAGCATCGGGTAGGCCACGCTGACCGGGATCTGCTGCAACACCAGCAGCCACAGCAGCATTCCCAGCCCAAGCAGCGCCAGCGCTAACCCGAGCCAGGTGAGCAGGTGACGGCCACGCTTCCCTTGCGGCGCGGGGCGCGTCGCCTGCTTTTGACATAGCTGCCCCGCGCAGCTCAATAGGCTGGCGAGCAGCAGACAGCCCCAGACAATCATTGCGGGCGATACTGAATAAAGACGGTGCGGTCCATCATGTACACCTCATCAGGTTTCGGCAGCGGCAGATCCGCCAACTTCACGTTGCGCGACAGCAGCAGCACCAGCGAGATAGGGCCTTCCTGGCGGTGCGCCGCCAGCCACTGCGGGAACTCATCACTGTCAACAAAGCGGCCCTTAGCATCAGGATACGAGAGCCCGTATTTCAGCTCTCCCTGCTGACCATACAGCATCACATCGCTGCGTTTAAGCTCCCAGGCAAGCCCTGCCGCAACGCCGACGCTGTTACTCAATACGTAGCGACTTGGCGTCAACGACTCGTTAACTATATCCACCAGAAATTGCGGTTGCTTACTGTCGGTCACACGGTCAGGTATCGCCAAACCGACCAGCAGCGCCAGCCCAATCGGACAGAGCGCGGCCAGCGTCCAGCGCTGGGTTCCCGGTTTTATCGACAGCCAGCCCATCAGCGCCCAGACAAAAAAAGCCACCGCCGACAGCACGCATTTATACAGCTCAATTTTCATCCACACCGGGTGCTTCATCGGCCCCCACGGCGAGACGACCCACACCGCCACCAGCCCCACAACGCCGAACGCGATGTTGATAAGGCCGTTTACACGCAGCGCTTTCGCGCCCGTTTTTGCGGCCTCCACCGCATAGCGGGCCATCAGCATCGCCAGCGGTGCAAAGCACGGCAGAATGTAGGTTGGCAGCTTGCCCTTGGCGATACTGAAGAACAGAAACGGCATCACTATCCAACCCAGCAGGTACAGTGCGCCACCCTGCCCCTCACGCTCACGCCAGCCCTGTTTCAGCGCTCCCGGCAGTAACGCCAGCCACGGTAAGCTCCCGGCAATCAGGAACGGGATGTAGTACCAGAACGGCGCTTTGTGTTGGGCATCGCTCTGGGCGAAACGCTGAATATGTTCCACCCAAAAGAAATAGCGCCAGAAATCACCTTCACGTTCAGCAATCGCCAGCCCCCACGGCAGCACCGTGAGCACGCAAACCAGCACCGACAGCCAGCCCCAGACCAGCACTTCCCGCCAGCGTTTTTGCGCAATCACCCACGGCAGCACGCCAATCACCGGCACCGCCAGCGCGAGGAAACCTTTGGTCATCACCCCCATCCCGCAGGCAACGCCGAGCAGCACGTAGCCCCAGAATCGCTGACCGGTTGTTTCAGCCGACGCCGCCAGCCAGAAGCTGGCCATCGCCATGGTCATCCACAGGGTGATCATCGGGTCGAGTACCGCGTAGGTGCCAATCCCATAAACCAGAAATGCGGTTAAAAAAATCACGCCGGAGAGCAGCGCTACCTTGCGGTCACGCCAGATTTTCCACGCCAGCCAGACCACCAGCAGCGCAGAAACGGTAATCGAGAACACCACGCCAAAGCGAACGGCAAAATTGTTATGACCAAATAACCATTGGCCAATGCTGTTGATCCAGTAACCGGCAATCGGCTTTTCAAAATAGCGTAGCCCCAGGAAGTGAGGCACGATCCAGTCGCCGGTTGCCAGCATTTCACGGCTTATCTCCGCATAGCGAGTCTCATCCGGCTGCCACAGCAGCCGAAAATTGAGCGGAACCAGGTAATACAGCACGAACAATGCAACTAACGAAATTCCATAGCGAAGGGATTTCATACATCGGGGCTCAAAAGTTGTTGGCAACCTAGCCAGCCTTCACGGCCGGCCATCTCTCCACGTACCACTTTACCAACCGGTAGCTGACTAAAGTCATCCGGCAGCAGTTGGCTTAGTGGGCAAAAATGAATTTCCTGCTGACTAGCCAGCGTCAACAAATGGTCGAATTGCTCGGCGCAAACGCCGCCTTCCACCTCAGCATGAATGGTATAAACCGGCGTCCCGGTATCGAGACGGATTTTCTCCAGCAGCCAGCGGTTAAAGCCTTCTGCGCTCACTACCGTTCCTACCGCTTCATCCCAGGTCGGCAGCGTCACGGGAATTTGCACCGTGGCAAAATCACCGTTATTCAGCTGCGGGCGAAACGGCTGCGTGCCGCGACAATCGCTATTGTAATGAAAATCAAACGACTCTTTGGCCTTCACCACCCGCTGATCGGCGCGCCAGCCGGCTACTGCAGAGCAGGAGACCGGGCGTCCAAGAATGGCTTCCAACTCGTGCAGGCCGCGGCCGATTTCATCGATCAACTGCTGTTCCTTCCATACGCCGCTCCACTGCTGCCAGCGATGGTGATCCCAGGCGTGAAGGCCAACTTCATGTCCCTGCGCCACGCTGCGGATAATCTCCGCGTTCGCTGCGCCAATGCGCCGCCCGGGCCAGGCGGTCCCGGCGAGCAGAATATCCCAGCCATACAGCGAAGCTGCGCGCGAGCGCAGCATCTTCCATAAGAACTTCGGTTTTACCAGGCGCCACAGATGACGCCCCATGTTATCCGGCCCGACGCTGAAGAAAAAACTGGCCTGGATACGGTGCTTTTTCAGCACCGCCATCAGCCGGGGAACGCCTTCGCGCGTACCGCGAAAAGTATCCACATCAACGCGCAAACCTACTTTTTTCATGATGGTTTTTCGTCCGTCAGTTCCACCGTCCGCAGGAAGAAGTCCAGCGTCTCTTCAACCGTCTGCTGCATCTCAACGGTAGGCTGCCAGTCGAGACAGCGTTTCGCGTTGCGGATGCTCGGCTTACGGTGTTCAACGTCCTGATAACCCTTACCATAATAGTCGCTGCTTTCCACTTCGCGGAAGCCGGCAAACGGTGGGAAACGGTCGCGCAGAGGATGACGCTCGAAGCAGTCCAGCAGCATTTCCGCCAGCTCTTTGATGCTCGCTTCGTTGTCCGGGTTACCGATGTTGATAATCTGCCCGTCGCAGCGACCATCTTTGTTCTCAATGATGCGGAACAGCGCTTCGATACCGTCGCTAATATCGGTGAAGCAGCGTTTCTGTTTACCGCCTTCAATCAGCTTAATCGGCGAACCTTCAACCAGATTCAGGATCAGCTGGGTAATCGCACGTGAACTGCCGATACGCGCAGCGTTCAGGTTATCAAGGCGTGGCCCCATCCAGTTAAACGGACGGAACAGCGTAAACTTGAGACCGGTTTTGTCACCGTAGGCCCAGATCACGCGATCCAACAACTGCTTGGACACCGAGTAGATCCAGCGCTGTTTGTTGATGGGCCCCACCACCAGATTGGAGGTGTCTTCGTCAAAGTTGGCATCGGTACACATGCCGTACACTTCTGAAGTCGATGGGAAGATGATGCGTTTGTTGTACTTCACGCAGTCGCGAATAATCTTCAGGTTCTCTTCGAAATCCAGCTCGAACACGCGCAGCGGGTTACGGGTGTACTCAATCGGCGTGGCGATCGCCACCAGTGGCAGCACCACGTCACATTTTTTGATGTGATACTCAATCCACTCGGAGTGGATGCTGATATCGCCTTCCACAAAGTGGAAACGCGGACAGTCAAGGAAACGGCTAATGGCGTCGGAGCCAATATCCAGACCGTAAATCTCGTAGCTATCATCCTGCAATAGGCGCTCGGTCAGATGATTACCGATAAAACCGTTAACCCCCAGAATCAACACGCGAGTACGGCGTTTTACGGCGGTAAATGGACGGCTGGAGAGCAGAGCCCCTGCTACCAAACCCATGGCTGGAGCCAGTTGGGTACCTTGCATGTAAACGCCATTCGTGCTCTGACCGGTAACAATTTCCAGCGCCCCTTCACCACAGGCAACAACCAGCGGCGCCACCGAAATGACGGTGCCCGGTTTCGCTGCCGGCAGATCGGTACGCACGCGGGATTTCCAGACGATGAATTTGCTGGTTCCCACAAATCCAAACGCACCCGGCCACGGATCGCTAACCGCACGAACCAGATTATGCAGCGTCTGCGCGGGTTTTTCCCACTCCAGACGCCCATCTTCCGGGGTACGACGGCCCACATAGGTGGCCTGCGCATCATCCTGCGCACGTTCCTCGGTTTGGCCGCTGCGGATTTTCGGCAGCGCATCGCCCAGCAGCATCTGGGAGGCAGAACACAGCTTACGGTGCAGCGACAGCGCGACATCGGAATCAGCAATTGCAACAGGCTGTTGAGCCACGATATCCCCGGCGTCAGCGCGGGAAATCATGCGGTGCAGCGTCACACCCGTTTCACTCTCACCGTTGACCAGTACCCAATTCAGCGGCGCCCGCCCACGATACTTCGGCAGCAGAGAACCGTGCAGGTTGAATGCGCCTTTTGGCGCAAGCTGTAGAATCTCGTCGCACAGCAGGTTGCGATAGTAGAAGGAGAAAATCACGTCCGGCGACATGCCGCGAATACGGTCAACCCACAGCGGGTGATTAACATCTTCCGGAGCATAAACGGTAATCCCCTGCTCGGCCGCCAGACGGGCAACGGAGCCGAAGAAGTTATTTTCACCCGCGTTATCCGGGTGAGTGAAGATCGCCTCGATGTCGTACCCGGCGTCCAGCAGTGCCTGAATACCAGTGCAACCCATGTCGTGATAGGCAAATACAACAGCTTTCATTACTGATTTTCCTCTTCAGACACCAGACTTTCCTGGCGTACAACACGTTGAATAAAGTAACGGGGACGGGCACGCACATCGTTGTAGATACGGCCGATATATTCCCCAAGCAGCCCCATACCAATGAACTGGGCGCCGATGAACATGAACAAAATGGCAAAGAGCATGAACACGCCGTCGCCCGCCCACTCCGCACCGAGTACCAGACGCAGCACCACCAGCAGGATCGAGAAGGCAAAACCGAGGGCGGCGATAATACTGCCGACCACGCTCAACAGACGTAGCGGCGTGGTGGTCAAACAGGTCACCAGGTCGTACATCAGGTTAATCAGGCGCATAAAACTGTATTTGGAGTCGCCAAACTCGCGCTCGGCGTGATGCACCGGGATCTCCACGGCGCGGCGGGCGAAGGTATTCGCCAGAATCGGAATAAAGGTGCTGCGCTCATGGCAGTTGAGCATCGCGTCAATAATATGGCGACGATAGGCGCGCAGCATGCAGCCGTAATCGCCCATCGCTTTACCGGTGGTCCGCTGGATCAGGCGGTTAATCATTTTCGATGCAGTCTTACGGAACACGCTGTCCTGGCGGTTTTGCCGTACAGTACCGACCACGTCATAGCCTTCGTTTGCTTTCTCAACCAGCCGCGGAATTTCTTCCGGCGGGTTTTGCAGATCGGCATCAAGGGTGATAATCAGATCGCCGGTCACATGGCTGAACCCGGCCATAATTGCCGAGTGCTGGCCGTAGTTACGGTTGAGCAGCACCGCCACCACGTGGCTATCCGGCGCTTCGGCGGCCGCAACCAGCATCTGCGCCGAGTCATCGGCGCTACCGTCGTCGACCAGCAGAATTTCATATTCACAGTCTAACAAGCTGCACGCCGCATCGGTGCGGCGGATCAGCTCCGGCAGGCTTTCCTGCTCGTTGTATACCGGGATCACCACGGAGACTTTTTTAACCTTCGGGTATTCAAACATTTCAACGTCCTGCCAATTGATGGAGCGCCGTCATCACGCGGGTGACATCGTCATCGGTCATATCGGGGAACAAGGGGAGCGAACAAATACGCGCGCTGTTCCATTCGGTATTGGGTAACGACAGCTCCGGGAAGCGCTCGCGGTAATACTTTTGCGTATGTGCGGCGCGAAAATGCAGCCCCGTACCAATCCCTTTCGCCTTCAGTTGTTCCATCAGCGCATCGCGGCTGATGCCGCAGCGCTGCTCATCAACGCGGATTATGAACAGATGCCAGGCGTGCAGATGCGCCCAGCCCGGAACGGCCAGCGGCTGGAACGGGGTATCGGCCAGTTCCTGGGTATAGCGCGTCGCGATTTCGCTGCGGCGCTGGTTGGCCTGACCCAGTTTGCCCAGCTGTACCAATGCCAGCGCAGCGTTGATATCCGCCAGGTTGTACTTGAATCCCGGGCTGATAACTTCCGCCTGTGGGGCGCGCCCGTGCGTCTGGCGGTCATAGGCATCCACGCCCAGGCCGTGGAATTTCAGACTGCGAATACGGTTCGCTAGCTGTTCATCGTCGGTGACAATCAGTCCGCCTTCGGCGCTGGTCATATTTTTGATGGCGTGGAAAGAGAAAATCGCCGTCCCCTGCCAGCCAACGTGACGATTCTTGTAGTAGGTGCCGGCAGCGTGAGCGGCATCTTCGATCATCGGGATACCGTGGCGTTCGGCGACGGCGCGAATGCCGTCGATATCCGCTGGCGCGCCAGCATAGTGCACCGGGATAATCGCTTTCGTGCGCGGAGTGATCGCCGCTTCAACGGCCTCAGGGGTGATCATCAGGTTGTCAGGATCCACGTCGATCATCACCGGCGTCGCCCCCAGCAGGACGATCATATTGAGGGTGGAAACCCAGGTTTGGGATGGCGTGATCACTTCATCGCCGGGGCCAATCCCCATCGCCATCAGCGTCACGTGCATCCCACCGGTGGCCGAGCTCACGGCGATAGCAAAACGGTTGCCGGTTAAGGCACAGAACGCCTCTTCCAGCGCCTGATTCTTCGGCCCGGTGGTGATCCAACCGGATTGCAGCACCTCTTTGAGCGCCGCAAACTCCGCCTCACCCATAGAAGGGCGGGAAAACGGCAGAAAGTCACTCATGAATGTTCCTTACCCTATTACTCAAATGAGCACGCCTGAATGGTGAATAAACTTAACGATAGTTGTTTTGTTAAAATCAGGGGTGAATAGACATGATATTTAAGCCAGCAACATTCGATGGCGATTAAAGTATCAGTGTTATCTTAGGATAAGATTAAGAAAGGTGGAGGGGTTGAGACAATAAATGAGGAATAAACAAATTTAATTGTTTATCAATTAATTACGTTCTTTATGCAATGAAAATAAAGCGCCCAGCTTACATGCTAACTGAGCGCATAATCACATTATTCAACGCAGTCTAAACAGATATTTTATTTAATGAGTAAATTAACCTTCGTTGCATATTAGTGTAATAAATAATGCATGTAGCCGCACTTAACAATTAATGCAAATTAGCGGGAAAATCTTTGGGTAATTCACTGGCGGCACAGTTGATCACGTTATCGTTATTGGCACCGCAGTCACGCACGAAGGTAATTGTCGCAAATTCATCAATCACTTCTGTCGGATAGGCAGGCCCCGCATCACGATAGGCGTTCATCAGCGGAATATGCTCATTCTGGAAACACACCGTTTTCTCTGGGTTATTCATCACCCAACGCGGGAAGAAGATCGTACCGTGGAACAGTTTGTCGCCCAGATTGACGATCAGGCTCACGTCGGTCCCAGTCGGTTCGGTCCAGGAAATTTTGTAGACGCTTTCGCCAACGCGCACGATGTACGCCTGCTGATCTTTCACCCAGCGATTAGCCACGATGCCGCTGTGAATACGGTAGTCCAGAGTGCTGTCGTTTTTGACGTAAATTTCGTAGTTCCAGCCGTTGTCATAGGTATAGACCAGATGTTTACCCACAAAACCGCTCAAATCATGTTTATCAAAGTTGCTCATAATGAAATCTCCTTGTGTCGATGCAGAGATCTTATTGCTTTAAAAAGCGAATGAATAACGCTATGTTTTAATTAAATTCATCTAATTTTTGAATCAATCATGCACAAAACGACCCTGGAACAATGGGCGCTGCTGGAAAAAGTGGTGGAGCTGGGTAGCTTTGCCAAAGCTGCAGAGCAGACCAACCGCAGCCAATCGTCGGTCAGCTATAACCTCGCCTTGCTGCAAGAACGGCTGGGCGTTGCGCTGCTGGTTCCGGAAGGCCGGCGGGCCGTATTAACCCCAGCGGGTGAGCTGCTGCTGGGCCAGGTGAAGCCGCTGCTCAAAGCCTTTAGTCGCGTTGAGACCCGCGCCGCCACCCTGCGTGAGGGGATGCGTACCCGGTTAGATCTGGTGGTCGACAGTATTTTCCCCCGCCAGCGGTTGTTTGCCATCCTGCGCCAGTTTCAGCAACGCTACCCGCAGACTCAGGTACGACTCACCGAAGTACTGGAGAACGCCAGTGGGAATGACGTCGCCCAGACCGAAGCCGATGTCATGGTATTGACGCGCCGTCAGGACATCACCGGGCGCGGGGAATGGCTTATGAATATTGATTTTGTCGCCGTGGCCCATCGCGACCACCCTTTATTCAGTCAGCCAGGGCCGCTCAACGATGAGCTGCTGCGCCCGTGGCCGCTGATTCGCATTGCCGAAAGCGACAGCGATCGTCAGGCAGGCCGCGATGCATGGACCTTCTCCACGATTGATGCTGCGATCGACGCGGTGATGTATCAGGTAGGTTATGGCTGGCTGCCGGAGGAGCGAATTCAGGCGGAGCTGGCGCAGGGGATATTAAAGCCCCTGCCGTTAAATCATGGAGCCAGGCGCGCCACCCCGCTACATCTGATCGTCAAACAGGATTTAGCCCCGCTCGACGAACAGGTCGAAATGCTGCTGGCGCTGTTTAGCCAGCAGGAGAGATAGCGCGTTTACTCGGCCAGCGCCTGCGCGCAGGCCCAGGCGCTCGACCACGCCCACTGGAAGTTGTAGCCACCAAGCCAGCCGGTCACGTCCATCACTTCACCGATAAAATACAGACCCCGCGCTTTCTTCGCTTCCATCGTGCGCGAGGAAAGCTCATTGGTATCAACGCCGCCGAGGGTGACTTCCGCCGTACGGTAGCCTTCGGTGCCATTTGGCTGCACGCGCCAGTTCGTCAGCGTATCGACCAGCGTTTGCTGCTCACGTACGTTGAGCTGTTTGAGCGTGACGTCTGGGATTTGCCCAAGCTGCTGCAGGCACTCTACCAGACGTTTTGGCAGTTGCATCGCCAGGGTGTTTTTCAGGCTTTGATTTGGATGCTCAGCCCGCTGCACGTCGAGGAAGTCGGCAAGATCAACGTCGGGCAGCAGGTTAATGCTGACAAACTCCCCCGCCTGCCAATAGCTGGAAATTTGCAGCACTGCCGGGCCAGAAAGCCCGCGGTGGGTGAAAAGCAGGCTTTCGCGGAAAAGCGTGCCGTCCTCAGCGGTTATCGTTGACGGCACGGAGACGCCGGACAAAACCTGGAATTGTTCCAGCATCGGTTTATGCAACGTAAACGGCACCAGACCTGCGCGGGTTGGCAACACCTTCAGCCCGAATTGCTCTGCAATTTTATAACCGAATGGCGTCGCCCCCAGGCCCGGCATCGACAGGCCTCCGCTGGCAATAACCAGCTTATCTGCGGCCACAACGTCACCGTTAAGCTGAAGGGTGTAGCCCGCATCATCCTGAGTCACGCTGAGGATTTCACTGCGCAGACGAGTGGTCACCTTCCCTTTTTCGCACTCGGCCACCAGCATCGTGACAATCTGTTCGGCGGAATCATCGCAGAACAGTTGGCCCAGCGTTTTTTCATGCCAGGCAATGCCGTGCTTACCGACCATGTCGATAAAGTCCCACTGGGTGTATCGCGCTAACGCAGATTTGCAAAAATGCGGGTTTTGGCTGAGATAGGCCGCGGGTTCGACATAAAGGTTAGTGAAATTGCAGCGTCCGCCTCCGGACATAAGGATTTTACGCCCCGGTTTTTTGCCGTTATCCAGCAGCAAAACACGACGTCCTGCCTGCCCGGCCATGGCTGCACAAAACATTCCCGCCGCTCCGGCACCCACTACAATGGCATCAAACCTTTCCACGCACTATCCTCAACATAGGTATTGTCGGGAAGTGTAAATTTTTCATGGATGTCATACCAGTGAAATATCCACAAAGCCGACTTATCTGATTGATACAATGGAAATAATTATTTGCACTCGCTGACAAGGTGCGGATAATTATCAAAAAAAATAGAGATTTCACTTTGCCCGCGCTGCCAAAGTCCCTGATAATGCCGCGCGTTCATGTCCTCAAAATGGCGTAACGTCCTATGTTACATTTGTTCGCTGGCCTGGATTTACATACCGGGCTGTTGTTAGTTTTGGCACTTGTGTTCGTTCTATTCTATGAAGCCATTAACGGCTTCCATGATACGGCTAACGCAGTTGCTACCGTAATTTACACCCGCGCCATGCGCTCGCAGCTTGCGGTTGCTATGGCGGCAATCTTTAACTTCCTCGGCGTTCTGTTGGGCGGTCTGAGTGTAGCCTATGCCATTGTGCATATGTTGCCGACGGATCTTCTGCTCAATATGGGCTCCGCGCACGGCCTCGCCATGGTCTTTTCCATGCTGTTGGCTGCCATTATCTGGAACCTCGGCACCTGGTATTTCGGTCTGCCTGCGTCCAGTTCCCACACGCTGATCGGCGCTATCATCGGTATTGGTTTAACCAATGCGCTGATGACCGGCACGTCAGTGGTTGATGCACTCAACATCCCGAAAGTGATTAACATTTTCGCGTCGTTGATCATCTCGCCAATCGTGGGTCTGGTCGTCGCTGGCGGTCTGATTTTCCTGCTGCGTCGTTACTGGAGCGGTACCAAAAAACGCGCCCGTATCCACCTGACTCCTGCTGAACGTGAAAAGAAAGACGGTAAGAAAAAGCCGCCATTCTGGACCCGTATTGCACTGATCCTCTCGGCGATTGGCGTGGCATTCTCCCACGGCGCCAACGACGGTCAGAAAGGCATTGGTCTGGTTATGCTGGTGCTGATTGGCGTTGCACCGGCAGGTTTCGTGGTCAATATGAACGCTTCCGGTTACGAAATTACCCGTACCCGCGATGCGGTCAACAACGTTGAAACCTTCTTCCAGCAACGCCCTGAGCTACTGCAAAAAGTGGCCGACAGCGCTGAGAAATTGACGCCGGAAGCGATGGCGGCGGTGGAGTTCCACTGTCACCCAGCGAATACCATCAACGCGCTCGACCGCACTAAAGCGATGCTGGCCAACATCGAAAGCTACGATAAGCTCTCCGTTGAACAGCGTGGCCAGCTGCGCCGCATTATGCTTTGCATCTCTGATACCACTGATAAAGTGGCGAAGATGCCGGAAGTGAATGTTGACGACCAGCGTCTGCTGAAAAAGCTGAAAACCGACATGCTGAGCACCATCGAGTACGCGCCAATCTGGATTATTATGGCCGTAGCATTGGCGTTAGGCGTGGGTACGATGATCGGCTGGCGTCGCGTCGCAACCACTATCGGTGAAAAAATCGGTAAGAAAGGCATGACCTACGCACAGGGTATGGCGGCACAGATGACCTCTGCAGTCTCCATCGGCCTGGCGAGCTATACCGGGATGCCGGTATCCACCACCCACGTACTGTCGTCCTCCGTGGCGGGTACCATGGTGGTTGACGGCGGTGGTCTGCAAAGAAAAACCGTGACCAACATCCTGATGGCTTGGGTATTCACATTACCGGCATCAATCCTGTTGTCCGGCGTGCTGTACTGGCTGTCCCTGAAGCTTATCTAAGCGTCAGGCGCAAAAAAAACGGGTCAGGAAACTGGCCCGTTTTTTTTTGCTCAGTGCCAAATCATCAGGCCAATCAAGCTAATCAACACCAGTCCGCAGAGGGAACTGGTTAAAATAAACTGCCGACGCACCCGCTCGCAGCGACGGATAAACTCGTCGTCATGATGATCGCGGTAGCGCTGTCCGTATATGTACCAGACCAGGCGCACCTGCTTGCCAGGCTGGCCGTGGGAGGTAAAGAAACCGCCACCATCAACGTACTGATAAAGCAAGGGATCGCAACCACGTAGTACAACCAATAATGCACGCAGTGATGAAAAATAACGTGCCATATTCACAACACAAACGATACACAGGGCCCAAAACAGCGCAATCGTGCTGATCATAACGCCTCCCCGGCGACCAGTTCCCAAAGACCTCTCCAGGAACATCCCGCTTCCCCATATCCAACCAACGGCTCAGTAAAAGAGTGCGATACCGATCACGTTTAAATATTCGATCGGCTCATTTAATAGTGTAGGAGATCAGTTAAATTTTTTACCACAAGGTTAATCGTTATCAATACGTAGAATGGAATAATTTGTTTAACTAATTGGCGAACCGGATGGATTGACGGCGCCTAAAGGCCAAGATAAGGTAGAAATATCTACTACAATTAGGTCTTTAATGGCAAACCCCGCGCATGTTGCACGCAGGACGCGGGCAAGGGACAGCGTATGGGCTGTCTGGTCCAACAGTCATCGACAACTTTATGGAAGGAGTAACACCATGGCTTACAAACACATACTCATTGCCGTCGACCTTTCACCAGAAAGCAAAGTACTGGTCGAAAAAGCGGTATCTATGGCTCGCCCTTACAATGCCAAAGTCTCCCTGATTCACGTTGATGTGAACTATTCAGACCTGTACACCGGTCTTATCGACGTTAACCTGGGGGATATGCAAAAACGCATCTCCGAAGAGACTCACCACGCGCTGAGCGAACTCTCCACGGGTGCCGGCTATCCAATCACTGAAACCCTGAGCGGCAGCGGCGATCTGGGCCAGGTACTGGTTGATGCCATTAAGAAATACGATATGGACCTGGTTGTTTGCGGTCACCACCAGGATTTCTGGAGTAAGCTGATGTCTTCTGCACGCCAGCTGATCAACACCGTCCACGTCGATATGCTGATTGTCCCGCTGCGCGACGACGAAGAAGAATAAGCCGCTGCGCACATGATGCTAACGCCCGCTTTTGCGGGCGTTTTGTCAGGCAGCGCTACGCTTTTCGCGCGGCAATCCACTCCTGCACTTCAATAACAAATTCATCCGGTGCTTTGCGATACATTTTGCGCGCCAGATCGAGAATCGTATGCTGCCCCAGCGCCTCTTCCATACGCTGCTGCGCCATATCCATCACCGAACGCACGCCGCATATGCCTTCACAGGCCCACTCTGGCGGCTGCTCGTCAAAAACTGCTAAGCGCTGGCGAATCTCGCGGCACTCAAAAATACGCTTATCGCCATCAATCGCATTCGCCACGTCCAGCACCGTAATGTGCTCGGCAGGTTTCGCCAGTTGGAAACCGCCGCCCTTGCCTTCGATACTGCGTACCAGCCCGGCCTTAGAGAGGCGGGTGAAAATTTTGGCCAGGTAGTCGTAAGGCACGCTTTGCAGCTCAGCGATTTCACGCACGCTCATATCGCGGGCGTCGCCTTTGCTGTCCACCATACACATCAAGCTATGAATGCCGTACTCAACCCCAGAACTGTAGAATGCCATGCTTTTATCTCAGCCAAAATTAATCTGAGTTAATTGTATCTTTTCCAGCTAACAGATGCCATACGGTCAACATAGCTTCAATTCAATCAAAATTTTAACTAATTAAATATCAATCAGATAACCAAAAATCACCGCACAACTTTGTCATTAAATGTGGATCCGCATTGCAATTCTTAACTACGACAAATAAAATCCGAGTCAACAAATCGTAGTCACCAGTGAGAAAAAGCAATGCGTAAACAAATTCTGATCGTCGGTGCTGGCTTTGCCGGTATGTGGGCAGCCCTGAGCGCCGCGCGCCTGGCGGAAATTAACCAGCAGTCCATTGATATTACGGTGATTGCGCCACAGCCCGAGCTGCGCGTGCGTCCACGTTTTTATGAAAGCGCCGTGCAGACGCTGGTTGCTCCGCTGCAGCCGCTGTTCGATGTGACGGGCGTTAAATTCCTGCGCGGTACCGTTGAACAAATTCTACCCGCCTCCAAAGAGGTAAGCTGGAAAGATGACAGCGGTGAAGTCCGTCTGCGTCGCTACGACCGTCTGGTTCTGGCCAGCGGCAGCCACGTCAATCGCGATATGGTCGCGGGTGCCGCAGAGCACGCCTTCGATCTCGATCAGCTGGAAAGCGCCAGCGTGCTGGAACAACACCTGCTGGATCTAGCCAATCAGCCAGAAAGCGACGCTCGCAATACCGTCGTGGTCTGCGGCGGTGGCTTTACCGGGATTGAAATGGCGCTGGAACTGCCGGGCCGTCTACGTGAAATTCTGGGTGCCGATGCTAAGACCAGAGTGGTCGTAGTTGAACGCGGTGCGCAACCAGGCGGTCGCTGGAGCAAAGAACTGCGCGATGTGATTATCGAAGCCTCAGCCGAGCTGGGCGTTGAGTGGCTGGTGAATGCCGAAGTGGAAAGCGTTGATGCCTCTGGCGTAACGCTCAAGGACGGTCAGGTCATCACGTCACAGACCGTCATCTGGACAGTTGGTGTCCAGGCGAGCGGCCTGACCGCACAGATTGACGCGCCGCGCGACCGCCAGGGCCGTCTGCACGTGAACAGCAATCTCCAGGTACAGGGCCATGAAGATATCTATGCCACCGGAGACGTGGCCTACGCGGCGACCGATGACAAAGGCAATCATGCGCTGATGACCTGCCAACATGCGATTTTGCTGGGTAAATTTGCCGGTAACAATGCGGCGGCAAGCCTGCTGGACGTCGAGCCGCTCCCGTATCGTCAGGAGATGTACGTCACCTGTCTGGATCTGGGCGCATGGGGTGCGGTGTACTCTGAAGGCTGGGATCAGCAGGTGAAACTGACCCGCGAAGAGGCGAAAAAACTGAAGGTATCGATTGTCAGCGAGCTGATTTACCCGCCGAAAGCGGAGAGAAAGGCGGCGTTTGACATGGCGGATCCGTACGCGCCGTTTGTTTAAGCGATAAGGGGCAGTGGCGCTTGCTGTTGCCCTCCCCCCAGCCCACAGCCCGTTCTGAACGATCCCCTCTCCCCTGTGGGGAGAGGGTTAGGGTGAGGGGAAATTCACTCCGCCGTTCCGGCATAAATATCAAAGCGATGCCCTTTGGTCACCACCGCATTCGGCGTGGCCACGTCTGCCAACGGCGGCGCGTAATCCGGGCGTTTCACCACCACCCGTTTGGTCGCCAACTGGCGCGCCGGTGCCAGCAGCCCATCGGCATCCAAATCCGGCCCCACCAACGACTGAAACACGCGCATCTCTTTCTTCACCAGCGCACTTTTCTGCTTATGCGGGAACATCGGGTCAAGAT
>PPYF01171800.1_pt1 | contig 39491 bp, 44 predicted proteins | sample 1559871 | NCBI WGS metagenome assembly PPYF01 (sample SAMN08240021, study PRJNA423297) | Human gut metagenome, whole genome shotgun sequencing project.
TATACTGATGACAGTATACAGGGCAATCCAGAGACATGCAAGCAGAGCAGCATAATGCTAAACTATGAGGTCAAAAACATTCACGCAGTCTGCGGAAAATACCTTCCACATACTCTTTTGCAGTATTGGTTATTGTTTTCAAATAGTCGCCGTCAATATCTGCTGTGCCGAAACGAAGCACACGGGTAATCATTTCTTCGGGCGGCTCTGCGTGATGAACTCTCATCAGATTTTCACGGATTTGGAGCATACACTGGTGTGTTCCGAATTTCTCGGTAAAACAGCGGTGAGGGTTCGGCTTTTTGTCATTGACGAACATAATATTCATCGTGCCGTTGCCGATATCGCAGAGCATATTTACACCTGAAAAATCGGATAAGTGATTGGCAATAGCGGCAAATCCCTGTGGATAAACATCTGCACCGACAATGCGGATATGATAATCCTTGCCTTTGAAATTAAAGTCAACTGTTTCGTGCTTCAGTAAATATCTTTTAAATTCTTCTCGCTGTTCGCTTACCCAAGTCAGCGGAAGCCCGGCGGCAATCAATACATCAGCAGAATAGATTTTTGCAATATTCAGCTCTCGTGCGATTGCCGCAAGCGTCAGAACATAATAATCCTCATCCAACATTTTATCTGCTGAAAACTCCTTATGCTCTGCGCCGATAAGATAATACTTGTTATTCCAAACAAGTAGATTATCTTTGAAAATTGGTTCTTTTTCATATACGGTCACACCTGTCTGAAAACAGCAATTAGCCGTTTTCATATTTCCATAGCCGTGGTCAATACCGATGATATATGTTTCTTTATATTTTTTCATTGTGGTTGTCCTCCTTGATTTTAGGAATCTCTTGTTTGATTTCTGCAAAAACAGGACAGACACTGTCGGTTATCATCAAACAGCTTTGGTGTCCGCATTGCATACATAAGGTGTCCTTAATTTTGATTTGTTGTGATTTTATCAGATTGTACTGCACCCAAAAGACCTCCTTTCTGCTTTTGCGCATAAAAAGAACACCTACCGATTTATACATCAATAGGTGTTGTTAGATAATTTTCTTATTGCTGAATCCTAAATCTTCACCGCTGAACTTTTCGTAAGCTAAGCCAATCCTTCGGATTCTTTTGTGAATAGCACTGTGAGTTTTGAAACCTAATTCTTCTGCAATTTTTTCGAGTGTAACATCATCCATTCGCATTGTGAGTATTTTCCTGTCTGTTTCAGAAAGAGTGTCTAAAAATTTGCTGACTGCAATCGGTTCTAATACGGTACTCTCAACATTAATACTGTCATCGGGAATGTCCCACTCCATGCCGTCTGTATTCTCTGCATACTTTTCTTTTAATTCATCAAGGGATTCAACGGATATTTTTGCACGGGTGTGATACCACTTGCGGTAAAAATCAATTTTTTGTCGACTCTTTCGGTAATCAAAATCTTCAAAGCAGCGATATTCTGCCGCCACAGCAATGATCTCATTCATATTGTGTTTTGCCATTATTTTAGGAACGAGCCAAGTGAATGTTTCTGAGATTTCTTCTTCGGATATATATCCGAGGTCTTCGTCTACATTGCTGCTTTTTAATATCTCCTGTAACTTAGGGATAACCCCTTCATCTTCCATTCCTTTGATCCAAATAGAAGCTGCATGTGCATATCTCCAAGACGGCTCATATCCTGAATAAATCTCCCTTTTTGCTCCAAGCCCCATAAAAGGCCACACCATAAAGGCGTAAGCGTCGATGATTACCAGCTTAAATAAATCACTTTCTATTATTTCTATGGCACGACGATCTTGAAGCAATTTTCTTGGATTTCTTGGAATACTGTTTATTTCTTCTCCGCATTTATCCAAAATGCTTTTGGGAATGAAGTAGAACGCAGAAATATATTCTGCATTGCGAAACGGTGTGATTTCGCCGTTTTTTCTTTTTAATAATATCGGCATGTTTTGTGCCTCCTTTCCAGAGAGTGCGCTCTCTATTTATTAAACGACACAGAAATCTTATTTTGTTCCTGAATTATAAAAATATTATAATCTTTTTTGCAAAGAAACTCAATAAAGTTGGAGCAAAAGCTATATTAATAGGTCTTTAAATTGACATTTGCTTTAAAACACGATAGTATGTTGGTATGCAAACTTACATACTAATTTTGAAACGGTGGTGATTACTTGATTGTTGATGATTCTATGAAATTCTGTAATTTGCTTGCGCAAATGATAAAAGAGGCAAATTTATCAAATGTCAAGTTTTACACCGCACTTGGCATAAAGAAACCTTACTTTTATAATATTTTAAGCGGTAAAGTTAATCCACCTCCTCCTGATAGACAAATTGCAATGCTTCGGTTATTGAATCCAAAGCCTGAACAAATAGCGTTGTTTTTTGATTTAGCTGCACAAGAACGAAATGAAGTACCTGCTGATATCGCAAAAACCTTAGAAAATAAAGATTTGTGCAGAGAATTGAGAAATGGTATAGATTACGAAAAATTATTAAAGAACGGAGAATACAAAAATGAGCGATAATAAAAGAGAACAAGAGAGAACAGAACTTTACCGTACAATATGGTAGAGATGGATGTAGAAACACAAAAATTAAATTAGTTAAAATACATATAGACTTGATGAGAAAGAAGCAAAAAATGATTTGATGAACGGAGGCGAAATGTAGTGCGGCTCTTTTATGGAGTACCCGAAGATATCGAAAATTGGATGAGTCTTGTAACTCGGGTTAGATGGAATTTCCCAGGTTTGGAGACGCAGGAGAAGATGGATGAGCATAGAGCTACCGTTCTCAGATTTATGAGCAAGCGGCAGGCTATTTGCGTAAAAGAAGGAAACGAAATCGTCGGCGTTATGCTGTTCTCACGAAGACACAATATGCTCTGCTGCCTTGCTGTCTCTCCAAGCTTTCGCCGGCGCGGTGTTGCTTCTATGCTTATGGATGAAGCTTTCCGTAATCTAGATAGAACAAAAGAAATATCGGTTTCCACTTTCAGAGCCGATGATGAGAAAGGCACTGCTCCGAGAACACTATATGAAAAATACGGTTTCGTTGAGGAGGCTCTGATTGAAGAGATGAATTATCCGAATCAGAAGTACATCCTTTATCCTGTGGGTTCAGAGCGTAAAAACAGACAAATCGCGATCAACAAGATGGTGCGTGAGATCAGCAGTATACTGCAAGGTAACGAACCATCAATTTACCTATATGGCTCCTCTGTTTTGAATGACTTCAGACTGGGATGGAGCGATATTGATATCTTAGTTTTGACAGATAAACAGATCACTGAAGAACAGGCTAAAAAGCTTGTCGGTCTACGACAAGTGATGCTTGAGAAAGAACCCGACAATCCATATTATCGTTCCTTTGAAGGCGGAATGCTCACACTGGATGCTTTCCTTACCGGAAAGGCAGACCGCGTTGTTTACTGGGGCACCGGCGGCGAAAAAATGACCGATCATTTTGTGCTGGACAGCTTCGGTATGACAGAGCTGATCGAAAGCAGTATTTTGTTATACGGAAACGACATCCGTAATCAACTGAAGGCACCTAAATTCAGTGAACTGTATTCCGATGTAAAGCATCATTACGAAACCATACGGAAATATGCGCAGAATACCAGACGCAGCATATACTCTTTTGGCTGGATGCTGGATATCGCACGGTGTATCTATACCCTTCACACCGGCAAAATCATTGCAAAGACCGATGCCGGGCAATGGGCGTTAGAAAATAATTTCTGTCCTGTTCCGGATGCGCTTAAAACAGCGCTGAAGGTTCGCAAATCACCGTTGGAATTTAAAAAAGATGAGTCCACACTGGACTATGCTCAAACGCTCGGTGAACTGATACAGAAGTTTGCGGACGTGTTGGAGAAGAAATTAGAAAAATATTCTTGCATATAGGAGATAAAATATGATATTGCTTACTGCGTTCAAAGGGAATAATAATTCGTCAAAAATACTGTTGGACAGTATTAGTGGCGATAACATTAGGAAGAAATTACTTACAAACAGTTTTGATGCGTGTGAACAAGAAATAATAGAAGCAATATCTATTTTTCAACCAGAGTATGTAATTTCCTTCGGACGAAAGCCGGTTATAAACAGGCTCTATATAGAACCTGCGGCTTGTAATGAAGGTGATTGTATTAGAACGAACTTTGATATTTCAGTTTTAGAAAAAAGTCTTTTAGAGCACGATCTTCCTTATAAAGTGTCTTCAAAATTAAGTAATTACCTATGTAACCATGCGTATTATTGTGGATTGAGATATATTGAGAAGAATACGGCTGAAACAAAAATGATTTTCATACATATTCCCGATATGAAAAACATTCAAAATATGGATTCGATCATTTCGTGGTTAAATGACTTTTGTGGAGGATTAAATGAATTTCGTAACTAAAGAGCCGATCAACAAGGGTTGGTCGAAAGACAAAAAATATTTTGTCACTGATGAGAATGGAAATCGGTATCTTCTGCGTGTTTCGGATATAGCGGAATATGATAAGAAACAATCGGAATTCAATATGATGAAACAAGTAGCTTCCTTTGGGGTGCCTATGTGCCAGCCAATTGAGTTCGGCACTTGTGATGAAGGCGTGTATTCCATTCAGAGCTGGTTTGACGGTGATGACGCAGAGGAAGTCATTGCCACACTTTCAGATACCGAACAGTATGTATATGGCTTGGAAGCTGGGCGGATACTCAAAAAGATTCATTCCATACCGGCTCCGGCAACGCAGGAGGATTGGGAGATTCGCTTCAACTGTAAAATGGATTACAAAATAAAGAAATATACTGAATGTCCCCTGAAATATGAAAACGGGCAGGCTTTTATCGACTACATAAATGAGAATCGTCATTTGCTGAAGAACAGACCACAGACTTATCAACACGGCGACTACCACATCGGTAATATGATGATCGACCGTAACGGCAAGCTGTATATCATTGATTTTAACCGTAACGACTACGGTGATCCTTGGGAGGATATTAAAGCTATCACTTGGGATGTCGAAGCCAGTCAGATGTTTGCAAGCGGAAGAATAAACGGATATTTTGACAACGATGTTCCCGAAGAATTTTGGCGCATATTTGCTTTGTATATCTCCTGTGGAATATTATCATCACTCCCTTGGGCGATTCCGTTTGGCGAGGAGCAAATTCAGGTAATGGTCAATCAGGCGAAAGAGGTTCTGTCCTGGTATAACAATATGAAGAATCCAGTACCGACGTGGTATTCCAAAGGCTATTATTTGCAGTACATTGACGGAATTCCTTTCAAATTAAAAAGCCCCTTTGATTTCAGTTTTCTGAGTGAATACGGCAGAGTTTTTAAGGTTTTTGACGATCAGGATTCCGGAAATATATGCTTTGGAACCGAAAAAGACGGTCAGCGTTATTTCATTAAGTTCGCCGGCGCTCCAACCGAGCAGTATAACGGCGATCCTGCGGATGCCATTGTCAGACTGAAAGCAACTTTGCCGGTATACAGCGATCTGAAGCACAAGAATTTAATTGAACTGGTTGAAGCAAAAGATATTGCCGGTGGATTTATGATGATGTTCAAATGGGTTGACGGCGATTGCATGGGAAGAATGTATACTGCACAGCACAAAAAGTTTATGGCATTATCTGTCCAGGATAAGCTTAAAGTATTTGCGGATATTCTTGATTTCTTTGAATACATTGCCTCTCAGAACTATGTGCCTATCGACTTCTATGATGGAAGCATTATGTATGATTTTGAGTGCGGGAAGACAACGATTTGCGACATTGACTTTTACCGCAAGCAACCGTGTATTAACGATATGGGACGTATGTGGGGTAGCTCTCTCTTTCAGTCACCGGAGGAATACCAATTGGGAGCAGTGATTGATGAAGTCACGAATGTCTATACTATTGGAGCTACAGCCTTTGCCCTTTTCGGCGAATACAACCGCACACGAGACAAATGGCAGCTTAGCGATGAACTCTTTGAGGTTGCAACAAGGGCAGTTAATGATGATAGAACTAAGAGACAGCAGTCGATAAGACAGTTAATCGATGAGTGGGAAAACCACCCATAATAAAATCCGAGGAAAAACATATGAAAACTTTAATCAAACCGAAACGCTTAAAGTATGGAGATAAAATAGCGGTTGTCAGTCCGTGCAACGGATGGGCGGGCGATCCGGATATACTGTGGAAATACAATTTGGGTGTTTCTCGTTTGCAAAAATTGGGACTTGAAGTAATTGCTGCTCCTAATACGCTGAAAGGCTCTGAATACCTGTCGAAAAATCCGAGAGCACGAGCCGAAGATATTATGTGGGCATTTGAAAATAAAGATATCCATGCGATTATTTGCTGTATCGGCGGCAATGACAGCATAAAGCTGATCCCATATATAGAACCGAAAAGTATTTCTCAAAACCCTAAAATATTTATCGGATATTCCGATGTGATGAATCTTCATTTGTTATGCTATCACTGCGGTCTGTCCTCTTTTTACGGAGACAATTTGCTGAATCCCATTGCCGATCAATCCGGTTGGCATGAATACAGCAAAAAGTGGTTTGTGAAAGCCTTGTTTGAAGCGTCGCCAATCGGACAGATAACCCCTTCTCCGGATTGGACATTTGAACCAGCCGACTATATCAATCCCGGCTGTAAAAGAACTTACTATCGCAACAGCGGATACCAAAAGATACAAGGCAAGGGTATTGTACAAGGCAGACTGATTGGCGGACATACGGGATTAATGGAACTTGCGGAAACCCCTATCGAACTGACAGCGGAAGATTTTGAGGAAGCAATATTGTTTGTCGAAGATATTCCGGAATTTTTTGATGAGGCGTCTGTACAAAAATTTTTCTCTTATCTCGGGGAAAAAGGGATTTTACAGAAGCTGAATGGTATCATTATCGGAAAAGTAAATGAAAACAGGTCTTTTGAAGAACGAGCAAAAACGATTCACCATGTTATTTCCGAGGAGTATTCCTGCTCTGTTCCCGTATTGTACGGACTGAATTTCGGCCATAGTTCACCGATGTTTGTACTCCCGTATGGAGCAATGGCGGAAATTGACTGTGAGAAAACCACTTTTTCTATTTTGGAGAGTGGTGTTACGGTATAGTGATGGAGGAATGATTGATGATAAAACTCAAAGAAATAAAAGCGGATAATCTTGAGGATGTGTTAAAACTTAAGGTGTCGAAAAATCAAGAGAACTTTGTTTCAACTACAGCCTATTCTTTGGCACAAGCGTATGTTTACCGAGGAAATGCCTATCCTTTTGCAATTTACGCTGATGATACATTGGTTGGATTTATTATGTTCGGGTTTTATGAATTGAGAAATCAATATACATTATGGAAGTTTCTGATAGATGAGAAATATCAAAATAAAGGCTACGGTAAGATTGCGTTGCTTTTAGGTATTGAGTACATGAAAAAACAACATGGCATTAAAGAAATGTATACAGGAGTTGCTATTGATAACAATGTTGCAGAACATTTATATCAGTCTATTGGATTTCAAACCACAGGATTGGTTGAAAACGGTATGAAAGAACTGAGATATGTGTGCAAGGAGTGAAAATAAGCGAGAATCGCTAAAGCTCAAAATACTTCAAAAATAGATCGTGAGGCAAAAAGGAAGGTGTCGTGATGACCTTTTATCACGGAAGCCCTGTCGGGGGACTAAACGAACTGAAACCGTTTTTATCGGAGCATAAAAAGCAATACGTTTATTTTACGCAAAATCCGGTGGTGGCGCTTTTGTATGCCGTACATTCTGTAGACAAGCCGTTCAGCTATTATCCATATGGTTTTGATAAGGACGGCACAATTCATTATTCGGAATATTATAAGGATGCCTTTTTGGATATTTACAAAGGTAAACAAGGGTATTTGTATGAATGCGATCATATTTCAAGCGCAGGAAATCCTACACAGATTAACGGGGTTTTTGTCTGTGAGAATGCGGTAAAGGTTGACGATGTGACAATGATTACCGATCTGTATGACTGCTTGATGGAATATCAGCAGCAGGGACTTTTCCGGATCAGGCCATTCGATACGATATCAGACAAGGAAATGCAGTCTGTGTATGATGATCTAAAGCAGACTATTCAAAAACACAACCTGAAGCAGTTTCCGGATAAATTAATGAGCCGTTTTATCCGGAAGCATTTTCAGGAAGTTTGGGAGATGGAATCATTATGATAAATGTTATTATAGTTTGCGGATTGAACGGTGCAGGTAAAAGTACATTGGGAAAAGCTCTTGCCGAAAAATTGAATTACCGATTTATTGACATAGAAGATATATATTTCCCAAAAGACGATCCCAATTATATGTATTTAAATCCCCGCCCCTTTGAGGAAGTGGAACGCATTTTGTTAAATATTATTTCAGAAAATGACAACTTTGTTTTGGCGTCGGTTAAAGGAAATTTTAATCAGGATATAGTATCTCACTTCATGTGCGCGGTTTACATCGAGGCTCCGAAAGAAACACGAATGAAAAGGGTGTATGAACGGTCATACAACAAATTCGGAGAAAGAATGCTTGAAGGAGGAGACTTATACGAAAAAGAAAAGGCATTCTTCGACTTTGTTAAATCTAAAGATGAAAACACAGTTGAAGTTTGGCTGTCTTCAATATCTTGCCCGATTATCAAGGTTGACGGCACTTTACCGATAAAAAATAACGCAGAGTTGATTGCAGATAAATTAGGTAATTAGTTTTAAATTAAAGAGAGAACATGGATGAACGCTATTGCATATTGCGGACTGGTGTGCTGTGTCTGTTCCGAGAATAAAGATTGTATTGGTTGTCAGGACAGAGGCTGTGAAATCCACGGCTGGTGTAAGAATTATAACTGTTGTAAAGAAAAAGGCTTGAATGGTTGCTGGGAATGCACTGAATTTCCATGTAGCGGCTCTATGCTTAACAAGCCACGCATCCGTGCTTTTGCGGAGTTTGCGAAACGGTACGGTGCAGATGAATTGGAAAAATGTCTCCTCAGAAATAAGGAGAAAGGTATCATATACCACTATGACGGACAACTTGTAGGTGATTATGATAATTGCCAAACCGAAGAAGAAATTATTGAAATGATTAAGATAGGTGGTGTACAAAATGACTCAAATAGATTTGCAAAATTATATGAAAAATCCATGTAGAGTTTCGTCAATCCCCTACTGGAAAACTAAGACTGTATCAGTTCCCGATGGTATGCTGATTATCCATGACGAACTGTATAATGACGATTATTTAAATAAATATGATGATGAGCGCTATTTCAGATTACAGCATAATCTTATAAATTTATATAAACCCGAACTGCCCGAAGGGTATTCTGTTATTTGCGCTACATCAAAACAGTATGCAGACCATATAAATAGTTGTTATTATGATCTTACTGTAACAGAGGAACTTATTGACAGCTATACTACACATGCAGTTTATGATGAGGATTTATGGATAGCGGTAGTCGATAAAGAAACGAATAAAATTGTAGCTTCCGGAATTGGGGAGTATGATCGGGAGATACATGAAGGAGTTTTGGAATGGATTCAGGTAACAGAAACATACCGTAGTAATGGTTTGGGCGGATTTGTCGTAAATGAATTGCTTTGGAGAATGAAAGAAAAAGCGGATTTTGTGACGGTTTCCGGAAAATCAGACAACAAAACAAATCCGGAAAGATTATATCGAAGCTGCGGATTTACCGGGAATGATTTGTGGCATATACTTAAACTAAAAGAGGTATAAGAATGACAAAGCAAATTGAAACTTACATTGAGGAACATTTGTCCGGCAACATGAAGCAAACCGCCATGGATTTTGTTAAACATTTGAGAAAAAACGATCTGACCTTTTACAGAGATACCTGTGGTTGTTGGAAAGACAAAATCTATTATTGGATAATGTTGGGCGATGAGTGCGTTTGCTTTATTGCCATTGCAGATCCTGATGAACCGAATAACCTTTGGACTGTGTGGTCAGATGATAGTTCCACCTATGAGGATGCATCCGTAAGTGATGAAATCAAAAATGTTGGTTGGCAATATGTAGACCATTGCGGAAACTGTGGCTCCTGTGGTGGCGGAAAGGAAAAAGTCATTTTCGGCAGGCGTTTCCCGAGTGTATGCGGCTGTACTTTCAGAATTGATAACGCTAAACAGGAGGATCTGACGTTTTTGAAAACAATGGTTGATCTAAGAATTAAGGAAAAAGGATATAAATGATATGAATAATGTTATGGAAATGGTTATTGCCGGAACTTGTACAGGCTGTTCAAGATGTGTTTTGTTTTGCCCTTTTAATAATCTTACTATGCAAAACGGAGCTCTCGGCTTCCCAGTGCCTCACGCCAAAAACGAAGAATTATGTAAAGAGTGCAACGAGTGTATAAAGGCTTGCCCTTTTTCAGATGAGTATGGTGAGAATGAATAATACCGGGGGTATACGATATGACTGAATTAACATTACATATCCCGTCAGACAAGGAACTTTCCTATCGGAGCTATCTTATCTTAGATGAAGCAACCATGTCCTACAATATGGGATATGGGGATAATGGAGGCTGCACCTATCACAAAACGGCAGAGGAACTCTATGAATGGTATCAATACTGGAAAACCCCGGATCGATTTTATGCCTACATTCAAAGAGATAAAGATCATGCTTTTATCGGTGAAGTAAGCCTTCATAAAAACGAAAGGAATGATTGGTTTGAAATGGGGATTATCATAGAAGCAAAGTATCGCGGTATGGGATATTCAGTTCCCGCATTGAATCTCCTTTTAGAACATGCCTTTACAAAAATGAACGCCAAAGCGGTTCATAATTATTTTGAGGAGAGCAGAAAAGCGGCTATAAATCTCCATCTGAAAGCGGGATTTATTCAGACCGGTCATAAAAACAGAATGGTTGATTTTCTTATCACAAAGGAGCAGTACGAAAAAACAAAAAGAGGAATTGAAAAATGAGTATTATTAAATCGCATAATATTACACTATATGGCGGAAATGATGAGTACAAAATTATACTTCGCCCTTTATCAGATAACTATTTGCCATTGCTTTATAAATGGAACTCCGATCCGGAAGTTTTATACTGGTCAGAGGGGGATGACGTTAACGAGAATTCGCCTGAGGTGGTACATCAAATTTATGGCGGAATTTCGCAAAATAACTTATGCTTTGCTATTGAAGTAAATGGAAAAACGATTGGCGAATGCTGGCTGCAAAAAATGAATTTGCCCCAAGTGAAAGCAATGTACGATGAAAACTTGGATGTTAGAAGAATTGATATGTGTATTGGAGAAAAAGACTATTGGGGAAAAGGGATAGGGACTTTGCTTATTAGTATGTTAGTAGATTTTGCTTTCAATAAGGAAAAAGTAGATGTTTTACATTGTATGTGTGAAGATTATAATATTCGTTCCAAACGTGTGTGGGAGAAAAATAGTTTTACACTTGCTTTGGAAGAAAAATTGCCTCAACCGCAAAAAGGTAAAATACAATATCATTGGAGACTAACGAAAGAAGTATATGAAAAATATCACAGAGAAAATCTCTGCTATTGCGGACATGACTGCTCTAAATGCGTTACCTATATTGCGACACAGAGAAACGATGATAACCTGCGGAGACAGTCTCAAAGCTTTTATAAAGAAAATTTCGGACTGGACATTCCGCTTGAAAAGTTTAACTGCAACGGCGGCAGATCAGGCAAGGTTTTTGAGCTTTGCAAAGAGTGTCCTTTTATCAAGTGCTGTAAACAGCATGATATCGATTCTTGCAGTAAGTGCCCGGAATATCCGTGCAAAAATATTTCGGATTACCAAGCAAAGTATGTGAATAAATGCAATCAGATATAGGATAGTTTTCATGGTTTCAACATCATATTTTGATGTTTGAATATAAAAACGAATGAAACAGAAAGGGTGATGATATATGAAAATGAATCGTGTATGGAGGGTTCACATTTCCTAATTCTCCGAATAAAACTTTGGAGGAAATATGATGGAAAAACAAATCAAGTATGTCCAGCTCTCTGCGGATAATGCAGAAAATTGTAAGGTGTTTGAGTCGCTGATGTATGAATATATTGATGAGATGAATGAGCATAGCGAACGCCCACTACCGAAAGAGTTTCAGCAGAAATGGATCAACAGTATCATTGCCATGCAAGGACCGACAGATCGCCATTTAGAATTGTGCTATGTCGGAGAAATGCCGATTGGTTTCCTTTACGGAAAAATCGACCATGAAAATCACAAGGGCTTTATTAAACCCGGATATGGATACATTATGGAGTTCTATGTAAAGCCAGACCATCGTCGCAAGGGTTATGGTAAGATGATCTTTAAGCGTTTGGAGCGATTGTTCCACATTGACAGTGCTGAGATGATGTACTTAACTGCCGATCCTGTTACCGGAAAACCGTTCTGGGAGGCAATGGGGTTTAATAATATCAATGAAAAATCGCCAGAGAATCAACTGTATATTTACGAGAAAGCCATTTCGCCCATTGGATTAGAATGTGGGGTGCTCAAACCTTTAACCAAAGAAACAGTCGCAGAAATAGCTCGCTGGGAATATGAAAAGCCATATGATGCTTATAACTTCACCAATCATCCAAATGGGTATCTTTTTGATGATTCCACATGGGGAACAGAACAGTTTTGCTTAGTTGACGGCGAAACAATTTTGGGTCAAGTAACCTGTCAGCTCGATGGGAAAGACTTGTGGGTTGGTTGGTCAATGGCTCCGCAATTTTGCGGTAAAGGCAATGGTAGCAATTTCGTAAATCGGTGTGTAAGAGAACTGCGTGAGTTTACAGGACATACCGGAAGAATACTACTAAGAGTTGCCGCATGGAATCAAAGAGCCATCCGTGCTTATCAAAAATCTGGTTTCTCTTATGTAAAAACCATTCAAGACGAAATTGCCTATTCGAATCATATGGAAGATTTTTGGGTAATGGAATTGTTGTAAGTTCTCAGATAAAGAACCATTTTCGCCCGGGGAAAGTCAGACATCCAAAAAGCTTTTTTGATAAACTATATGTGAACAACGGCAAACTGAAACTTACAACCAAGGAACGGAAAAATTTGCTGACAATTATCGTGCCGAATAAATAAAATGATACAACCCACAGACTCATTTGAATCTGTGGGTTGTATAATCATTATGAATATATGAGTTCTGTGTTTACGATCTCTCTTGCACACACCTGAATGTTGTTCATATGTTGCACCCATTCCATTGGATTTTTGTCTTTCAACTGTTCAGTTATGCCTTGCTTTTCTGCCATTTGCTTTATCAGTCGGGAAAACATTGCTTCAGCTTCATTGTTGAGTTCTGCAAGGTAAGCATTTAGCTTGCCACTTGTAAACAATTCCGTATAACGTATTCTACGATGTTGCTTAATGTAGTGCAAGTGTCGCTGCCCCCATATACCGATGGGTTGCTCTTCTTCGACAGGTAATATGAGATTAGGCAGAATATAATCTCCTTGCTGTGTGTAGGTACCGCCCATTTGTTCAAATAATGATTTTTCCATTTTGTTTTCCTCCTATGTCTTATTGTACTTTTATTTTACTGAAAAACGGGCAATAACACCAATGTGCCGATAAAAAATACAGCGTACCTGTGGAAAAAACAGATACGCTGTATTTTCATATATTAATTTCGGGATATGTAGTTACCAATTGCCGATACATTTTTCTTGACGGTCTGCGGTTACCCGCCTCCCATTTTGTATAGATGCTCGGGCTGATACCGGCTTTTTGTGCAAAATCAACTTGGCTAAGTCCATAACGCTTTCTGACCGTATGTAATAGTTCTGTATATGGCGCACTTATGAAAACACAAAAATCATCAAACAGTAGTTCTTCGGATATATGTAGCATTTCAGCCGCAGCTATGGAAATTTCATACGGTATCGGGAAACGCCCCTGTTCATAGGCAAGAACTGTTGCCGGTACAATGTTTAACTTTTCTGCAAGTTGCCTTGTGGTGAGCTCCCTCAGTTGGCGATAGTAACGCATATATTCTCCGGGACTGTTTAATTCACTCAATGTTTCAAAGATAAATCTTAAATGCATAAGCATTTTTCCGTGTCGGTATTCATACAGCTCTGTGTGATAGAGAATAGTGTCGCATTGTCAACAGTATGCCATACATATATCACACAAGAAGAAAAAAGTGATTTTGTTCTTTACTACTTTTCTCATCAATATGCTTGGAACTTTTTCCCTGAACAATCAAGAGAGAAAGTGAAAGGGAAACTTATAAAAATGGCGGCAGCTTATCGCACAAAACACCCTGAAAAAGATTTGAAGGTGCTGTTTTGGCCGAAAGCTGCATTAGCAGGATTTCAGGGTATGAATCACTATGACCCTTTATTCGGAGAAGCGTTTTATACCGACAGTTTTCATTGTGGAACTTTGCACGAAGATATTTTGAGAAAAATCAGATGTAAAACAATTTTTATGAAAGCAAAAACAAATATCAACTCTGACGGAATACTGATGGCTGCACTGAATGACGATGATGTGAAAAGAGTTTCAGAGTTGATTGGGGATTGCAAAATCATTCATTTCGATTGCGGACACGGTATCCATATTGAAAAGCCAAAAGAATTTGTGAAATGCCTGTTAGACTTATAAAACGTAAAAGGCAAACATTGTGGAGGTGATGATATGAACACAACAGCGTGGGTATATTGTCCTGTCTGCGGTAATAAAACCCGCACTATGATACGGGAGGACACCGAGATGAAGAACTTCCCGCTCTACTGTCCGAAGTGCAAAAAAGAAACAATCATCAATGTCGAAGATATGGAAGTCACACTTGCAGAACACAAATAGGATTTCGTATGTATACCGCCGCTATGGGTGAAACCGTAACGGCGGTTTTCAATGCCTATCGGCTGTCTCTGTCAAAGGATTTTTTACGCTGCCTTTGTGGCGGTTTCTGCCTGTTTCGTTCCTGTATCTCCCGCAGATGTTTTAGCACGCTCTGCTTTTCGGGCGGTCGGTATTGTTCTTTGGCGGCTGTCGGTTTCCTGCTGACTTGGTATTCCCACTCGGCAAGGTCACGGTTATATTGCTCTACAACGCTTTCCATTTCTCCGAAAGTCCGCATAAAGACTTGCACATCGGGATAACCGTCCTCTTTGAGTGTATCGGGGATTTTATCCAGCCTGTCAGAAATCTCAGCTTCGGTTTCTTTGATTTTTACCTCCAACGCTTTTCGTTCTTTGCCTTTGAAAAGTCCCTTTGTATCGGCAATCTGCTGTTTCAACTGCGGCAAGACTTTATCCTGCAAATGTTTAATCTCCCTTGCCTTGTCCTGTACTTTTATCATCAGGCTTCGCATATGACGGAACTCTGCCATATCCATATCAAGCGTGGGCTTGGGCGGCATATCCTTTTCTCGGATAAGTTTTTGCAGGAAGTCTTTTGCCTTGCTTACAATACTGCGGAACAGATTGGGCAGCCAGCCTTTGCTTTTAATGGATTGGCTTACTTTTTCGTGTATTTCGGTCTGCTTGACTTCTAAAATCTTTGTTTCGGAAATGCCCGATATGAGTGCCATATCCGCTGTCCTGTTCCATTCCTGCCTTGCGGCGTTATCCGCTTCAATCTCGGCGGCTTTGGGATTGTTCTTGCCGATTTTCTTAGTGGGAAGATAAACGCTGTTTTTATCAAATACCTTTAACTGCTGTTCGGGATCGGAGATATGCCGATTGATAAGGTCGGTGTAAATCTCTTTTACCTCCCGAAGAAAAGGCTCGCTTTTGAATTTATCATCTTTCACGGTAAAGAGGTGGATTTCGTAAACCTCGCCCTTTTTAATGACGGTGCAGCCTTTTCGTATCTGCCCGTCCTCCCCTGTGATTTCTTTCTTGGTGCGTACTCTTTTGCCTGTTTCATCATAGAACACGCTGCGTGTGGCTATCTTGATGTCAGGTTCGGGGAGCAGTTTTCTTTCGCCGAAGATAAGGTGGATATGATAGTTCGTCTTGCGTTTGTTGTGGTGGAGGGCTGACACGCACTCCACACCATACCGTTTGCGGAACTCCTCCGTAAAATCTTCAAGGACTTCCTGCGGCTCGTATCTTGTATAAATTTCGGGCAGGGCGATAATCAATTCCCTTGCTTCAATACATTTGCCCTCTGTACTGCTTCGCTTAAATTCCTGCTGGCTTTCCCTTGCAAGGTTACTCCAAAATTCATTGTCGGTGGTGCGGTAGGTGGCATAAAGGTTTTCCTGCCTTGCGTGGCTTGTGATATAGGATATTCTTCCCTTGACATTTGGCAGCTTCGACATCTGTATAAACGAATGTCTTGCCATATACTCCTTTCTCCCGTGACGGGCATACTCTTTTTGCAACCGATAAATCGGTTGCCGTTGTTTTGGCGGCGTCAGCAGACAGAACAGCGGAGAAAAACGCTGCGGCGGTTTTCTCGTGATAACACTGTAAACGGAAGTGTCGGCGTTATCACTTAGCCCCCTGCAAGGGCGAAATACCCAGAGTACAAATCGAAGATTTGTGCGAGGGGTGTATTTCGCTCTCAAACGCCGAGGGCTTAAAGAACGGTTATTCTACTTTGCGGACATCGTTTTCGTTCAGCAGATTTCTTCCCTGATTGGCAGTCATAAACCGCTCTAAAGTATCCCTGCGGATAATCGCTTTCCTGCCGACTTTGAGAACGGGAAGTTTTCCCCAGTCTACCAACTTACGCATTGTATTTCTTCCGATACCCGTACATTCCGCTGCTTCTTCTATGGTTAAACCCATTTTGATGTTGCTCATTTTATCGACCTCCTTTCAAAACACGCATTTTGCAACTATGTATCTGTTATTATACTTATTTTGCTATCTCTTGTCAACTTGTTTTGCAACTTATCAAGAAATATTTTTATCTTTTATTAAATTCGTGGTTGCAAAATAGGTTTCGCTGTGCTATACTGTCAGCAATAGGAGGTGAAAACCTTGAAAAAAGAAATCACATTCACCGCAAAACAGGTCGGTGAACGAGTAAAAGAACGCCGAACAGAATTAAACTTAACAATGCCCGAACTTGGCAAGCGTGTCGGAGTAAACAAGTCCACCATTCAGAGATATGAAGCGGACGGAGTAGACCCGAAGCGTACAATGATTATCAACGGGCTTGCAGAGGCGCTCCTGACCACTCCCGAATGGCTGACAGGACTTTCCGAAGATAAGGAATATGACAGCCGCACTTTATGTGCAAGGGATATGGAGGAACATATCAAAAAATATCTTGATACGGTTTCTTCTGTGGTAAAGGGAGAACCGCACCAACAGCTGCTCACGACATTCCTCGGAAAGATGATTGACCTCTATACGGTTATGACTTATCATTTTGCAGACGCTATGGCGGAAGTTGACCGTGTAGCGGAGGACGAGGGCTTAAAGCAGTCCTTACGCCGCTATGCGATTGAGTCAGGAGCGATTACAGAAAGAGTCTACCGTAAAGAAATGGAACTTCCTATCGAGGATATGAAACAGTTTTTAGACGGGATTTTACATATCTACGATGAGGGACGTACCGCCGTAAAGATGGGCGACCTGTTCGGGATCGTGACAGCAGCCGAAGAAAGGGTTGCTGAAAAAGAAAAATTCCGTGGCACTTTGACAAGTGAAAATGCCGATTGACATTCATCGGCATAAGTGACACTATTACTTTACGCACACCATATGTCGCAGTCCCGATTGCCACGGATAGAAAGGAGAAATTTTATCTATGGCAAAAGGTTCTGTAAGAAAAAAAGGCAAAAAGTGGTACGCACGCTTCTACATCGAAGATGAAAGCGGCAGAAAAGTACAGAAAGAGTTTGTGGGAACAGAAAGCAAGTCTGAAACAGAAGCCCTGCTCAGAAAGGCGATTGCCGATTATGAAGAAAAGAAGTTTGTCGGAAAAGCCGAAAACATTACGGTTGGCGAAATGCTGGATATGTGGGTAGAGGAAGAACTAAAGCCCGGCAGTCTTAGCAACGGTACGGTTATGGCATATATGGCGGCAGTCAAAAAGATTAAGAAATATCCCATTGGCAGCCGAAAACTGAAAACTGTGACCGCCGACCATTTGCAGGCGTTTATCGACCTTATGAGTTACGGAGGGGTAAATCCCGACGGTACAACTTCAAAGCCTATGAGCAAAGGTTATATGCTGCAATTCTCGGCGGTACTGCAAAATTCATTCCGTTTTGCGGTGTTCCCGAAAAGGCTGATAACCTTTAACCCGATGCAGTATGTGAAACTGCGTGGCAGAAAAGAGAAAACGGATATTTTCTCGGACAGCGAGGAAGATATTGTTCCTGTTCCTACCATTACACACGGGGAATACCAAAAGCTGACGGACTTCTTAATGGCAAAGAAACACCCTGCTCTGCTTGCGGTGCAGATAGCCTATTATGCGGGCTTGCGTATCGGAGAGGTCTGCGGTCTGACTTGGCAGGACATCAATCTTGACGAGCAGTATCTAACCGTAAGACGCAGTATGCGGTATAATGGCACAAGGCATAAGCACGAAGTCGGCACGACAAAACGCAGTAAAGTCCGCACCGTTGATTTCTGCGACACATTGGCAGACATCTTGCGGAAAGCAAAAACAGAACAGCATAAAAACCGTTTCCGCTATGGCGAACTGTATCATCTGAACTACTGTAAGACGGTCAAAGAAAAGGGTCGTACCTATTATGAGGTTTACAGTCTGCAAAGGACGCAGGAAACGCCCGAAAATGACAGGGAATTATCCTTTGTCTGCTTAAAGGAGGACGGTGCTTTTGTTTCGGCAAGTGCAGTCGGTCAGATTTGCCGCAAGGCAAAGGCAGAGATTGAAGGCTTGGAGGACTTCCATTTCCACACACTCCGCCATACCTACACAAGCAATCTGCTTTCAGGCGGTGCAAAACCCAAAGATGTGCAGGAACTTCTCGGACACTCTGATGTCAGTACCACAATGAACATCTACGCCCACTCCACAAGGGAAGCAAAACGGACTTCTGCAAGGCTCTTGGATAAGGTTGTGGGCGAAGCATAAAAAATTTCCCTTGTTTCGGCTCATAAGGGCAAAAACAAGGGAAAATACATAAGGTTTTGATATTTGATAGGCGGTAAGCCTTGAAAAATCAAGGAATTTCGGAAGATTGAATTTTAAATTCTAATTTGGGAAGAATCGATAATGCATATGAAAGGAGAATCGATTTATGGTTTGAAAGGATTAAAGAAAATAATTGTTTACAGTATTTTGCAAACAAGTATGACATCGCATATAGTAAGAAAGAATATCATGATTTTTTGGGTAACCTTCCTATGAAAATTCCTGAATATACTACACTTATGAATTATATATTTACGAAATTGGATAAACATCATATCAGTGTATGGGATGTTTATTATAGAACGCTGGAAGATAACAAAGCTGATCCGTGTAAAGAGCGACAAGATATGAAAAGCAAGTTGCTAGGGAAGTTTTATTATAAGTATCAAAATACGGATATAGCGAAGAATTATCGTAAGCTTCGACCAATTCTTGCCCCAGTTGGTGTTGATGATTCTCTTTTTCCGGATTACCCTTCTGAAGGAAGTCTCTCAATTATAGAGTATGGCCAGATAAATATTGGAGATTTGGAAAAGTGTGGGTTTAATATATGGGCGCATCCTGATGTAGATGAGTTGAGAACCACTGATAAGATTTCAGAATATGTTAAAGGATATGAATTAAATTATCGGAGTGAAAAGGAGGACAATGTTTTTATTGAATCAGTTGCAGATCAAAGAAATATGATAATTACACGGGGATCAGATACACATAACCTTAATGATGGATTATATCATGATAAGGATTTTTATAGGATATCTCGAAATGAATTGAAAGCAATTATAGAATTGGCAGAAGGGACGATAGTATAAGATAATGGAAATGGATTTTGAAAATAGTTTTGATGAAATGCCGGATGGAGAACCTTTTATTTGTTCTTTCAGTGGAGGAAAAGATAGTGTTATTGCTCTTTCAATGGCATGGGAAAAAGGAGAAGCTAAAGGTCTGATAAATTGGTTTGATGAGGAACAAAACAAATCTGTTTTTCATAATCAGGATTTAGATTTAATTAAATTGCAGGCTGAGTGTGTGGAATTACCTTTGTATACCACAAGATATACACCATGGAGCCATCGAGTTGAATTAATAGATATCTATAAACGGTTTTCTGAGCAAGGTATAAAAAGCATAATATTTGGAGATATTTATTTGGCTGATTCAGCAAAATTGCAAACCATTCTATGTAAAAAGGCCGGATTGATCCCAAGATTTCCTTTATGGAATAAGGATTTAAAGGATTTGTATAATATTATGCAAAATAGAAAGATAAAAACAATCATTTCTAGAGTAAATACTGCATATTTAAATGAGGAATGGCTTGGAAAAGAATATAATATGGAAATGTTTGATTCGTTCTGTAAAATGGGAATAGATCCATTTGGTGAAAAGGGCGAGTTTCATACTACTGTAATAGATGCTGATATTTTTAAAGTTTCATTATTGGATAAATTGATAGATGAGGATGCGAGAATACAATTATCTGCACATGAATTGAAGGATAATATTTATCGATTGCTAAAAAATGAATATAAAAAGGATGAAATTATATGAAATATGTGTTAGATGAGATGTTTGCATTTCGTTTTTACGAAAAAAAGGATGGGCCTTTTGTGTCATTGCGCCAATTCAATTATGATGAAGTAACCGAGATTGGTAAGAAGGCTGGCATTTGTAATATACATGATATATACAAGAATCGAGTTATGATAGAAGATTTGCTTATGCGACTTTTTAAACGTAAAGGTGGTATTAGTGATTTGCCATATCCATATTATGCAACGGTATTTGATGAATTACCTTCAAATAATCAGTTACATGTACGTTTCAATGAACCACAGTGTCTTAAAATTCCAATGAAAGAATTTCCTAAGGATAAGGTAAGTTTTACCTATGGACAATCCCCTAGAGCACTGACAAGAAAGGATAATCATCCTACAAGAAGGAAAGTTCTTTTGTGGGATGAGGCTGAATGGGTAATTAATCAATTTCCATATATATATGATGAAGGAACATGGTTGGAAATGCAAATATGGGAAGATAATACACTAAAGAAATTTTATCAAAACAGTGAAAATATCACAGATTTTGTTGTAGAAGAAAGATTGAGTGAACAGGAGCGAGTAGATCTGATAAGAAAGTATTCTGAAGAGTTTAGAAGTCTTACAAGTGATCTTTTCTTTTCACCGAATTCTGTTCATGGGCTTTCACATGCGAGAAGAGTATTAGTATTATCAGATATTATTGCAGATTATTGCGGAAGAGTTGAGAAGGACAGAAAAGTTTTAAAATGTGCTGCTGCTTTTCACGACATAGGAAGAATGAATCACAAAGAAGATGAGAATCATGGTGTAGAAAGCTATAAAAAAATGGAAGAACGAAATGTAATTCCGAGTGACATTGAGGCAGAAGACAGAAAGTTATTACAATATATTGTAGAAGAGCATCCAAGAGACTTTGAAAAAGCAAAAAAAAGATTGAATGAATTAAATATTCATGATAAACAACGCGCGGCAGATCTTTTGTCTATCTTAAAAGATGCGGATACACTAGATAGATGTAGATTTGGGAATGTCGATATTTTGTATTTAATTAACCCAGAATCTAAAAAACTTGTCAATTTAGGATATCAATTGTTAACTATATATCCTGAAATATTAAATTAAGGAAGGTTTATACATAAAAAGAGATGCATATGATAGAAGATGGGCTTTACCTATTTGTATATTCAGAAATAAATCCAGTACTTAATGTTTTGGGACATTCATTAAGGCATGATCATAATATGGCATTATTTAAAAAGCAGGGAATGCATGTAGAACTTGTTTTTCATACAGAGTTAGAACGCTTTTCAGGGATTAAGCATCATAACGTTGCCTTTTATGATAAAAAAGAGGCAAGAGAGTATATAAGTGAGGTTCTTGAATCATTTGATATTTGTATGGATGATTTAAGGGGAGTATATGGAGTTCCAGGATTAGATGATAATGAAAAACTGGATTACTCTAGTCTTATATCTGATAGTGGTTTTTCTTATCACGCAATATCTCATTTATATACATCGATGCTCGATACTGAAAAAATTATGAATAACGATATGATTTCGTTAGCATATGATGGAGGGCCTGATAGTTTAATAGATGAGAAAGTTTTTCAGAAACCTCTTTTTTGTGGATGTGTTTCAAGAAAAGGAAAAATCTCATATTTTCCAATTTCGTCGCCAGGTGGTTATTGGTTGTATGTTTCAAATATTTTTGGAATGCCAGAAGGAACATTGATGGCATTAGCATATGCATCGGAAGTAAGAAGTTTGGAGAGTTTTGATACTTTTCCAGATTATGTTTATTCTTCTGACAAAAAAAAATGTATGAAAGCTCTTGATTTTGTGATAAACAGGATTATGAGCTATAAAAAGGAAGACAAAGGAATTTTATTTTCAGATTATGATGATAGATTCTCTTTTGAAGAGATTAAGATAAGTATGATCATGAAAATAATACAAGAAAAATCGATAGAGAATGTTTTTTTGCAAATTGATCGTATATTGGAAAAATATGAATTGAATCCGAATGAAACTATTATTTCACTTTCCGGAGGATATGCTCTTAATTGTCCTACAAATTTTGATATTATGGATCGTTACAAATTTAAAGAAATGATGTGTGCACCATGTGTAAATGATGGGGGACTAAGTATAGGTATGGGGCTATATTTCTTTAAAAAGTTTATGGACAGTTTTATATACAAATTTGAAGGTGCTTTTTATGGATACGATGACAGAAAAAATTTTGCAGATACTGTAGATATATATAGAGATTATATATCAGATGTATCAGAGAATGTAAAGAAAATATCAGATGACATTTTGAAGTCACCAATTTTGTGGTTGGATGGAAATGCTGAAATAGGACCTAGAGCATTGGGACATCGAAGTATTATCGCAGATGCTCGAAACAAAGATCATAAAGATTTGTTGAATATCTATAAGCAAAGAGAATGGTGGCGTCCCGTAGCACCGATTGTGTTGGCAGAGGACATTGGAGACTGGTTTGAGGATTCATATTTATCACCATATATGCTTCATAATTTTACTGTTAAGGCTGAAAAAGCGGAAATAATTCCGGCGGTGTTACATTTTGATCTTACTGCCCGTGTTCAGTCTTTAAAGAGAGAGGATAATGAGAGTTTATATAATGTGATAAGAGAAATAAAGGAAAAAACAAATGTTCCAATCGTGTGTAATACATCCATGAATGACAAAGGCGAACCAATAATTAATACTTTGGCTGAGGCGATTAATTTCGCTTTGAGAAAGAAGATTGGGATAATTTATGCATATGGGCATCGAATTGTATTGAAAAATCATGACTTGTATACAGAAATGAAATGGTTGAAACGAAATGATTGGCCATTTGTCAATCACAGAAGAGATAGAGAAAGCGTAATGAAAAAGTATAATCCTTTTAGACTTCCATACCAGGATTTTTTGGTTTACATGTTTAATCCTCAATTGAGAAAAATGGATATTACAAAAGAAAAGGATTATAAAAAAGTTGAATCTATGATAAAAAAGATGAAACTATTAGGATCGAATTTGATAATTTTTGAAGAATGGGGAAAGAAAATTGGAGAAGGAGATATCGAGGCTTGAAAGAAGTTAGAGATGGTATAGATTTACATATTCATACAAAATGTTCAGATGGAGTTCTTACTCCAACGCAAGTGGTTGAAAAGGCATATCTCAAGAGATTAAAGACGATAGCAATTACTGATCATGATACAGTAGAAGGAATAGAAGAAGCTTTAAAAGCAACGAGATATTTTGGTGAAATAGAAGTGATAGCAGGGGCAGAATTTACAACAAACTATAAGCCTGTGGCGCATATATTAGGTTTGGGGATAGATATAAATAACAAACATTTAATATCCCATTTTAAACAGTTAGAAAGAAAAAAATTATTTTTTCTTACAATGGCAATAAAGTTTTTAAAAGCAGAGGGTATTAATATAAGTATGAAAAAAGTTCAGGAAGAAATGCAGACATTGACTATTTTGAATATTAAAAATTTTCTTCTTGAACAAGGACTGACTATTAAGGGAGATGCGCGGGATAATAAGCTACAAGAAATAATAGATGAGTGGGTTTTAGCGACTCCAAGTCCGCAAGAGTGTATTGAACTTATTCATGTTTGTGGTGGAAAAGCAGTTTTGGCGCATCCCGTACATTTACACGATGATAAGAGTGTTTTAAAAAATAAAATAATTGATTTTTGTAATTGGGGAATTGATGGTATTGAGATTATTCATCCGGATCATACAGATGCAGATCGAGATATTTTCAAGATGTGGGCTAAAGAAATGAATCTGTCATGCAGTGGCGGAAGTGATTTTCATGGAGTAAATGGAAGAGATGATCTCGCTTCAGGTGATTCAAAAGATAGATCATTTGTGCCATATAGATATTGGGAAGAACTGAGAGGTAAATGATTTGCTGAATGTACCATCTATATTATATATAAATTGTATTGGAAGCTATTATTATAGTATTCTTGAGAATTTGAATAATGATGCAAAGTATCATGAGCTTTTGTTGTATCTTTCGCAAGGAAAACTTGTTTATGAAGCAAAAGATAAACAGGATATATATGCGAAGTATAAAAATAATCCATGGGGATATCAGCCTATTTCTATTCGTGATATAGAAAATAAAGAAATAAGGATTGATAGAAAATTCTATGAGTTTTTAGAGCATTCTTTAAACGTAATAATAAAAAAAGAAGACATTAGTCATGAAGAATATATTGAGGATAGGATTATCCATAATATGAGAAATGGATTTTATTCCATTATTGATGTTGATGAGTTTTATATTCCAAGCAGCAAAAAATGTTTTGAAAAAAGCCATAATAAACATTCACTTTTGGTAAAAAATATAAATGCAGATAATAAATCAATTGAGATGATTGATTCAGAGGAAAATAATACGGTTGAAATACAAATTCGGGATTTGAAAAGATCAATATTAATGAGCGAATTTAGTCATAATTATATTTATAATATTAATACAACTAATTATTTTAATGATCATAAAAGAACAATCAATAATGGATTTGAAATTACACATTTTTTTGATGCAGATTTTATTGACTTTTGGATTGGTGAGATTTATACAAATTCGTCAGAAGAGATGAATTACTATTTTAGAGGGTATTATTATAATATTCTGTCTAAGATAATACCATATGTTAGTATGCTTTATTATATGGCTGAAAGCCAACATTTGGATATATGCGATAAAGTATTGAGTATTTTAAAAGAATGGCGTGCTTTATGTACATTTATGCGTGTTAAGATAATAAAAGGAAATTGTGATTATGAGTATTTAATTAGACAACTGATGAATATAAAAGAGAAATATATAGCATTTGGTCAATGTTAAAGATACTTGAAAATGTTCTAAAATCCAAATATGAAAAATGTAGAACAATATGACAATCCAATATGAGGAGATAGAAGGAAAATGGATGATAAGAGTTTACATCAATTACATAATGAAGAAATTAACCAGAAAGATGGATTCAAGGAAGTAAATAACCCTGATTATTATCTGGGAAAAAAATTCTATCCCAGTTGTCAATATTTAGAGAGTGGTATGGTATTAGGGTCAAATGGTATAAATCATTGTTGTGGCAAGATTTCAAGTGAATTTAGCGATAATTGTGTAATGGAATATGATCATACTTTTGAAGAAGATATAAATTTATTTTTGGACAAGTTTATTGATGAAAAAAAGAAAGTGATAAAAGCAAATTGTGAAGGAAAAGAAACAATTTGTACAGGCTGTGAATATTTAAAAGAAGGATGGTGGGATGAAAAGAAGATGATTCGTTCACTCAACATTTCTTTTGACAATTCCTGCAATTTTAGGTGTATTTATTGTTACAAAGTTCGTAATGGTATATTTATGACACATATGGAAAGAGCTGAGGAGGATATCATTAAAAAGATCTTGTCAGCAGAAATGGTGGATATTGAAAAACAAGTAATATATTCAAGTGGTGAAATATCGATTCAACCCAACGTGGATAAGATACTTGATTTAATTCAAGGATTTGAATTATCTATTTTCACTAATGCATCGGTGTATAATAAGCGAATTCATGAAATAATTAAAAAAAAGAATTGTAGTTTATTGATTAGTGTCGATAGTGGAACACGGGAAACTTTTAAGAAAGTTAAGGGAGTGGATTTATTCGAACAAGTCTGGGAGAATATTGGAAGATATGCTTCAGATAATGGGAATGTTATTCTGAAGTACATTTTGATGAGTTCGAATTACGGAATAGAAGATTTGAATGGTTTTATTGAAAAGTGTAAACAGTATGGGATTAAGCATTTAAGAATATCGCGTGATTGGTATTATAATGGTGGAGAGATTGAAAATGGAGTTGTTAAAGCTTCGTTATTATTAATCAGAAAGGCGAAAAAATCTGGTATAACGGTATATAATGACGGTATAACGCAGATTTAATAGTGTATATGTATTATCGGTTTGATGATTGCATTGATAATGGATTGGATTTACAAGGAAATTTAGAAAAATACTATGGATTTCATATATCTAATATTCGTCCGGCAGATAGAGGTTCCTATGGTGAAACCTGGTTAGTCAATACACTAGAGGGAAATTTCTTTGTAAAAGTTCATTTTTTGAAGAGTATTTTGGAAGATTATAGAAACAGTCTTATTATTTTGGATTATCTGCAAAGACAAGCTATAGAGTTTATTCATACAGTTATTTTAACAATTGATGGAAAGTTATGGTGTAAATATAAAGGCGGAGTTATGGCCGTTTTTTCATACATATCGGGACAGCATTGCAACAGAGGGGTTGTTCCATGTAAAGAAATATGTAAGCTGTTAAGCGGTTTATATAAAATACCCGTAGAAGGCAGATTGATGGAAACCTTTTCAAATACTTTTGATAAATCGTTTGAAACACTTCAAAAAGTGAGAAACATTCCTTCGTTAATAAAGTATGTGCCAACTATTGAGAAGTATTTCAATATGTTGGATGAAGTGGCAAAGATATGCTTTAATGGAAGTTTAAAAAAAGTAATAACACATGGAGACATAGGTAATAATATGATTTTTCATGATGATAGGTTTTTTGTAGTAGATTGGGATACTGCGAAGATAGCGCATCCTGAGAGAGATTTATGGTATGTGGTTAGATCTTGTGAGGAACTTGAGCTTGCCAAAAATGAATTAGAAAAAAATGGTGTGGGCGTGTCGATTAGTATTAATAGAATGATATATTACGCTCTACAAAGCTATTTTACTCACCTTTGGAATCACATAGTTGCTATAGAGGGTACAACTGATGAACGAGAGAAAAGACGATTGGTGAATTATATACGAAGATATTTTTTTAATGGTTTTTTTAATGATCAAATTGTTTTTTTTACAAATATTAATTCTCAAAGTGATTAGATAGAATAATAAATTATTAAGAAAGGGTATATGGTGTATCGATTTCGAGATGCATGATATTAAAAGTTAAACTATATGAAACAAAAACTGATGAATTTTCTTATGGATTCTTTTAAAGATAATACTAGACAAATGATAGATATAGCTATTAGAGATAATGCATCTTTTTTGATATCAAAAGACATAAAAGAACTAGATAAAGATGTGTACAAAAGAATACGTGCTGAAAAAGTCGTGCAAAAAATATTTTATAATAAAGTTTTAAATGAGATTCAGTTGCTTATTTCAGAATTTGATAAAGAAAAAATAAAACTTGTTTTTGTAAAGGGTGTATTTTTAGCATTAGATTTGTATGATGATATTTCTGAGAGATCTTCAAAAGATATAGATATTTCTATTGATAAAAATGAATATCATAGGGCTCATTCGCTTCTTAGAAAAATAGGCTATAGTTGTGTTGATTTTTCTGATGAAGAAATCGAAGCGGATAAACATCTGGAATATTTATCAGAACAACATATATGCTATGAAAAAATGAATGGAAACATAAAGATCTATTTGGAATTACATGGAAATATTTTAAATGCTGGTGAAGCGTTTGACTTTTCAACGCAAGAATTTTTGGATAATTCGGTACGTTGTTCTGTTGGAGGACTTACTCCGTATATATTGAAACCAGAATATAATCTGATATATCTGATACTTCATTTTTTTAAGCATATTCCATTGAGTTATACGCATTATTCTGTTATGGGTATGAAGCCGGAAATTAATTTAGGAGCATTAACGGATATAGTATTATTAATAGAAAAATATAAAGATCAGATAGATTGGAACTTTTTTCTGAATTTATGTAAACGGATGCGTATTGTTAGATATATTTATGTATCGATAAAATTAGCGAATGATATTTATGTTGATCCATTTCTTGAAGAATTGTTAAAACAGTTACAGAAGGAAATTATTCATACTTATATGAATGAAATTGCATATGAAAGATGTGGTTGGGGCAAATTCATTTGGATGTTGGATAAAACACTAGACGTCTTGGAAGAAAATAATTTGAGTATAATACTTAAGGGTACTTTTTTGGATTATATTGATATGATCGACATAGCGGAGAAATATTCTCATCATAAGGTTAAAGTATCTGATCAATATGAATTTCAACAAGAATTTAAAGTTGATTTGAATATTGAATGCGGAATATCAAGGTCTTTTTTAAAGGTTACAGTTAACAAAGAAGGCATTAATGTGTCTTATGAAATCAAAAATAAAAAGATTGTTGGATACACCGGTGAAAAAAAAGCATATCATTGTGATGGAGTAGATATTTTGGTTGTTACATCTAAAAAGATAATGCATAAATTATTCATTTTGGGTAATGAGCAGAATGGGTATTATTTAGCTGAAAGTTCACAAGATGATTTTTTCGAGACTGTAAATCGAGTATCAAACAACAAATATGAAGAGAAGATAAGCGTTATGGAGGATTCCTGCTTTATGAACATGAGGATTTCGTGGGATGAAATGGGGATTGATCCTTTAAAAGATAAGGTGGTTCCTTTTAATGTGGCAGGTTTGATGACAAGTCCAAAAACTATGGAGAATACGGGGAATTATCAATTATTTGATAATAAAAATGATCTTTTTGATTTCCGTTATATTCCGGTTCTTCATTTTGAATGATAGAACAAGAGGTATACTAGTGATTAAAGTTGTTAGTTTTGACATTGGCGGTACGTTAATAAAGACAAAAGGGAAAAGTCAGTTTCGCTATGAAATGATGAGATTGTTGGAAAGGTATGGAGTTCAGTCTAGTGAAGCGATTGAGTGTTTAAGATTGAAAGATTTAAGTATTGAAGAATTCTGTGAACAGTATAAGTTAAAATGTATTGAACAAGTTAAGGAATTAGTGAAAAGAAATACTTACGAAAAAGAATTATATGATGAAGTGATGGAAGTTCTTTTAGAGTTAAGAAAAAAGTATAAAATCGTAGCGATTTCAAATGCGTATTCGATTAGGACTAATAGTTTATCAGAGTATAATATAGGTCATTTGTTTGATTTAGAATTGTATTCGTTTCAATTTGGAGAGTTGAAACCGAATATCAAAATGTACAAGTATGTCGAAGAAAAAATGGATGTATTAAGTAAAGAGTGTATTCATATAGGAGATACTGAAAATGATATAGAGGGTGCGAAACGTATTGGATGGTTAAGTGTTTTATTATGCAGAAATGGGAAACCACATAGAAATAGTAGAATTCAACCTGATTATGTTATTTCAGATTTAAGAGAAATATATGAAATTCTTAATCATAACAGCTATATAGAAAGCTTCCTGTATACTTTAAATCAAGGAGTTGACCAAAGAAAATACCTCAAGTAAATTTAGATTATTACTGACCTGGCGTGTTGGTAAAATCTAAAAATACAAGAGGTATCTGAAATGAATAGTAAAACAAAACGAGCAAATAATCAAGTCAATTCTGTGATGAATGTACAGGAACAGAGGGAGATGGTAGAAAAAGCAAACCGAATACTCAGTGAGATGAAATCCTTCACCTGGAGAGATCTTGAGACTCAGGGGAAATTCAGCAAAAATGATAAGCTCTCATTCATCAGCGATGACATGCTGATCCTTGGATGCGATATTGGCAGTGAGACACATTATGTCAGGGCAATCGATACAAGGGGCAGGGAGCTGAGCAGGAAGGCGCTTGCATTTGATAACAATGCGGAGGGATTTCAGAAAGCCCATGACTGGGCAGTGCAGCTGGCGGCTGCAAGTGACAAGAAACAGATCGTCTTAGGGCTTGAGCCGACCGGTCATTACTGGTTCTGCCTTGCGGCATGGATGGTATCAAATGGGATCAGTGTCGTGCAGGTGAACCCTTATGCGGTAAAACAGACGAAGGAGCTGGAGGATAACAGCCAGCAGAAAGATGACAGGAAGGATCCGAAGCTGATTGCAAACCTTGTGAAGGATGGAAACTATGGCATGCCGTATCTGCCGGAAAAAGTATACGCGGAACTGCGGAGACTCTCCATGTTCCGGGAACAGCTGACAGAGGACCGGAACCGGAGCATGAACCGGCTGCATAGGGAGATGAAGATTTATTTTCCGGAATATAAGGACGCATTCGGAAAAATAGATGGGGCTTTCTGTATGGCAGTCCTGAAGGAAGCGCCGTTTCCGGAGGACATCCTGAAACTGGGAGGAGAAGGGATCCGGGAGATCTGGCACCAGGCAAAGCTGAGAGGACGCGGCTACAGCAGGGCGGCTGAGATCGTAAAGTATGCAGAAACGAGCATAGGGCTGAAAGATGGCACAGCAGCCGGAAGGGAAGCCGTACGGTGGTTCGCAGAGAAGATCATGGAACTGGACGAAGAGCTTGCAGAAGTAGAAAACAAACTGAATGAAAAATGCAGGGAGATCCCCCATGCGGAAAATGTGTTGGAGATACCGGGGATCGGCGGGAAGATCCTTTCCGGGATCCTTGCGGAAATGGGAGATATTTCCCGGTTTGACGATGCAAAAGAGCTGCAGAAACTGAGCGGACTGGGGCTGGTGTCATGCAGTTCCGGAAAGCATAAAGGAGAGACCAGGATCAGCCATAGAGGACGCAAAAGGCTGAGGTACTGGCTATTCCAGGCAGCCCGGTCAGCGGTGGCACATGGAGAAGAATATAAATGGATCCATGCCCACTATACAACGCGGGCGGGAAATGCGCTCCAGAAGATGCAGTCACTGATCGTGATCGCATGTAAGCTGCTTCGTGTGATCGATACGATGCTGAAGACAGGGAAACCGTATGATCCTGAGAAACTGTTGAAGGATATCCGGTATCCAGAGAATGTACAGACAGCAGCAGCGTAAACGAACAGATCAGAAAAGAAGAATTCCAGGATCCTGCTGAGTTGCAGAAACGTCTGGTACTGAGCAGGGTTCTGGAAAGGAACCCGAAGGAGACGGGGAAAAGGAATCCCTGTCATCAGAAGACCGACTAAGGGGAGGCACAGAGTAGCGTCCACTGAATGAGTGCTGTACGGAACCGGTCAGGTCAGTAAATAATCAAACACAAACAAGAGCTGTAGCCGGCAGGAGTATCCTCCATAGGGCATAGACCCTGTTAGAAAGCTTAGCTGGCACTCAGTGTATGAACAGGTGGGACGAAGGAAGTTGGGACGCGATCCCTGTAGACACGGAAGGTTCACCATCATAGCAAAGCAGAGGGGAAATAGCCTTTATAATCGTCAATCAAAGGATGCTTTATGAAGTGCACCCATCTATAGCTATTCAGTACAAGATACTATGACTGTTCATCACTTTTGGCTCTGTTTATATGAGGTAACAAGTTAGAAAAAGCCTGAAAAATCAATGTTTTTAGGCTTGACATTATAGGAAGGAATATATGATGATTTATTTAAGATTATCATGTGCTATATTATGGGACTAGCGAGTAATGTTGTAGAATTAAGTTCGTATATGAATGAATGGAACAAATTATTTGAGAAGGAAAAAAAGATTTTATCTGAACTATTGGGAGATAATGTGAAGGAAATAATTCATGTTGGAAGTACGTCGATTCCATATATAGAATGTGCCAAACCGGTTATAGATATTGCCGTTGGTGTAGAAAATAGTGAGAAACTTCAAGATGTTAAGAAAATTCTTGTTGAAAAAGGATACTATCATAATCCTAATGCAGGTGATTCGGATAGATTATATTTTGCGAAAGGGAAGCGGAACGATAGAATTTATAATATACATGTTGAAATACTTGGAGGAGAATCTTGGAGGAATCATATAGTTTTTAGAAGGAAACTATTAAACCATCCGGAATGGGTTAAGCAATATTGTGATTTAAAAAGAGAGCTCGCTTTAAAATATCCGGATGACAGATTGAAATATACAGAAGGTAAGGCTCAATTTATAAAAAGTGTGTTAAATTCAGATGAGTAGAAAGATGAAGGTGTGTGATGAGGATTCTAATTTGCTTAAATCCGTTTGTGAGTCATTTTATTCCTATAATTCCTGTGGTAGAAGGTATATTAAGAAGAAAAGGAGAAGTTGTATTTATTGGTTTTCCACAACTGAAAGAAGAAGTAGAAAAATGTGGCTATGAGTATGTGACTATTGAAAAGAGCACAGATGAAAGAATTCAAAAAGTAAAAAGGGAACATAATTATGATGAATTAGAGTATATTTTTAAAAGTATACATGCTGAATTAAAGGAGAAAATAACTGAAATAAATCCAGATTTAGCACTGTTCCATATTTCAAGATTTGACATATACTATATTCCTATACATGATATGAAAATCAAATATATGACATATGACATGAGTTTTGGTAAAGTGAAATTCAGCGCTTTTTTACCACCTAGTACTTCTTCTGTTATTCCTATTGGAATGCTTGATATGAGATCAACTTTTGCGTGGTTAAAGCGTATGAAACGCAAAAACAAGGATTTAAAATGGTCGAAATTAAAAACAAAATATCCTTATGCTGAATTAGAAACGATTAGAAAAGAAAATAATATGAAATGGAGATTCTGTATAGATGGATATTATTTAGAGAGTCCGCATATAAAATTTTCCCCGGGACGTATGGAGTATCGAAAAGAAAAGAATGTTCTGTATGCAGGGCTGTGTGTTAATAGTCAAAATGAATATAATACGCCAATAGTATTTGAACGGAATAAAAGAAAAATGATTTATTGTACGCTTGGAACAATGAGTAATCGATACTTGAAAGGAAGAGATTTTATTAGATGTTTAGTAGAAGTTATAGGCAAGCATTCAGAATTTGATATGGTTATCAGTTTGGGGAAAAAGGGAGAAGTATTTCCTATAGATAAAATTCCTTCAAATATTAAGATTTATGATTACGTAAATCAGATAGATATTCTGAAAAAGGTTGATTTAGTTATTACCCATGGTGGGGCTGGAACAATTAAGGAGTGCATATGTCATGAAGTTCCGATGTTGATTGTGCCGAGCAGTTATGATCAAATGGGCAATGCTTCCAAAGTGCATTATCATAGGATAGGTTTAAAAAATTATTCCATGAGAAAAACTTTTTTTGAACAGCATTTAAATAAATCTATAAAAAAAATAAATGTTGTTCATTTGGAAAAACAGATATTAGAAGTTCTTAATGATCAGCGATTTAAGGATCGTATTTCGGAATTTCATAAAAAAATAGAAGAAGATAATGAAAAAATACATTTTATAGATAGCATATTGTGTATTTAATGAGGATATAGAATGGAACAGATAGAAAAAATTGATAAGTATTGGAGAGCTGCAAATTATCTTTCGTTGGCACATATTTTTTTGAAAGATGATGTTTTACATGAAAGAGAATTGAAAGTAACAGATTTAAAGCTTCATTCCAAAGGACATTGGGGAACATGTCCGGGAGTAAATTTTATCATCGCGCATCTAAATAATTATATTTCGTGTTCAGGTAGAAATATTCAATTGATTATAGGTACAGGACATTCTGGAAATGCTTTGAGTGCAAATCTATATATGGAAGGAAGTTTGCAAAAAAAGTATAAAATGTCAAAAAATGCAAAAGAATCATTAAATCAGTTTTTGAATTTGGAAGAGAACTTATATGGATTTCGATCGGAAATAAGTCCGTTTTATCCTGGTACAATTTATGATGGAGGAGAACTTGGATATTCACTTGCAGTTGCAATGGGTGCTGTGTTGGATAACGAAGATTTGACAGCAGTAGTTATATTAGGTGATGGTGAATGTGAGACAGGTTGTATTTCAGCAGCTTGGAAGAGCATAAAATGTTTGGGAAAAAAAAGAGGACACTTATTACCAATCATTAATCTTAATGAATATCGTATGGGTGGAAGATCTTTGCTGTCTATGATGGATGAAAGAGATATTACAAACTTGTATGGGAGTATGGGTTATGATGTGAAGTATGTTTATGGAAAGCATGAAGAAATGATTGTGGCTTTGAATTGGGCAGATGAGTATTTTGAAAAAAACATAGATTTAAATGAAGGCAGATCCCCTTTGATAATTCTGAAAACGCCTAAAGGTTGGACAGCACCAAGTGATAAGCTTATTCATATAGAAGGGAATATAAGGGCTCATAAAAATCCACTTAAGAATTTAGATGTTGATGATTATGAATTTCGATATTTTAAAAGATGGTTAAGCAACTATCAACCAAATGAATTATTTGATAAGAATGGAGAATTACTTGAAGAGATAAAAGAGATACTACCTAGTGAAGAAAAGAAAATCGGAGAGAGAGAATATCAGATTAAAACATTGCATTTACCGATTATTGAGGAAATTGTCAAAAATGATAATAATGTGGAGAGTAATTTTTATGCCATTGAAGAATATTTGAAGGAAGTAATAGAGCATAATAAAGAGTGTTTTAAAATTGTATCTCCTGATGAATTGACATCTAACAGACTTGGAGGGTTGGTTCAATATAAAGATAATGTTCTTGAGATTCTAAATGAAGTCATATGTCAAGCGTGGATGCAGGGATACACTCTTTCTGGAAGAACTTGTTTAATGATTAGTTATGAGGCATTTATGCCAATTATATCAAGTATGGTAACACAGTTTACAAAATATTTATATCAAGCAGAGAAAACAAAATGGCGAGGTCCATGCCACTCGATAAATTATTTGCTGACTAGTACTTGTTGGGAGAATACGTATTCTCATCAGAATCCGGAATTTATCGGTGCAATAATAGCACAAGAGAATAAATATGCTAAATTATATTTTCCAATTGACGGAAATACGTTGTTAGAGTGTTTGAATACAAGTTTGAATTCTATGTCGCGGATAAATGTAATTACTGTGTCAAAAGGAGGAAAGGCGCCTTTGTTGGACATTGAAATTGCAAAAAAAGCTATTAATGATAATTGTATTGTTTGGAAAGAGGGAAGAAGTGAACCAGATGTTTGTTTTGTAGCAATAGGCGATTTTTGTTTTAGTGTGATGAAACAGGTGGTCACAGAATTTGAAAATATATTCCCACAATTGTCATATCGTTTTATTAGTATAATAGAATTGATGAGTTTTGTTAATACAAAGGCGAATGATACTGCAGGTAAGAATAATCAATTGAAAGGAAAGATTACAATTGCTTTGTTTCATGGATATCCTATGGTTTTGGAAGCCGTTTTATCGAGGCATTTTAAAGGAGGTGATTATTTTGTGTTTGGATATAACAATAGGAGTATTTCTTCTGGAAATATTAATGTGAAAATGAGAGATAATGGATGTTCAGTGGAAGAGATTCTTATTAAAACGAGTGATATGCTTTTTGAAAAGCAATTAATAAAGGAAGCAGAGCGATATGTGTCAGAGAATTGAAGTATAAAAAGTCCATAGGTATTTATTCATTAAAAAAGAAGTTTTAAAAATGAATTAAAGATGTTTATGTATGACAGATTTCAAAATTAAATGTCAGATTATCAGCATCTTTAAAGCGTGCCTAAGAAGGTACGAATATACATGCTAAGGAGAAAAAAGAATGAATTTGGAAGAACAAGCATTTGAATTGTGTAAGAAGATTGTAAAAAAGAATCCACAGAATTTTAGTGGGATCGGATTAGTTGTGTATGATAGTATGTTATTTGATCAACATAATCATTGTAATTTGAGACCTGATATAGAATGTCCTCATTATCATTTGGATGATGAAGAGATAATTGATTATTTGGTTGATATATCAGATTATCATAATACATTACATGATGGTTTTCATATGGCAAACGAAGAAGGAATACTAACAGATGTAGCGCAGTATTTTGTACCACCTGTTATTGAAGGATTGTTACCAAATCAATATCATGGGGTTAGATTTCATAGTTCTTTATGTGGTTCAACAATGAAAGGAGTTAAGTTTATAGCAGTTATTTGCTCAGATGAAAGTGTTTATATCTTAAAAAATGGCAAGATCATAATGAAAGAGGGGGATAAGGCATATGTTTAATATGAAAGAAGTTGAGAGTCTTTCAAAAAAGTATAACATTCCTCAGGCAGATATTTTGTTGATTGCACTGAATCGATATGGCATACGCGCCAATATTGATGATAATAGAATACGATTTAAAATACATTTGGATATATATGACGAAATATTTTATTTTGCCATTTGTGTTAATACATGTGAAACTCCTTTTGAGATGACTGATGATTTGAAGCTTTTGTTTAACGGAGAAAAAATTGCTACCATTATTGATGTTGAAAAAGATACATGTGACTCGACATATTTTAGAAGAAATAAAACGGAACTAACATTGAATTCAAACATGAGAAGTCAATGTAAGGGATGTAAGTTTTGTGGAACTTACAATTTGGATTCAGCTGACATGTCAGATTTAAGTACTCCAGATAAGTTGGAAAGATACCTTGAGACAATTTTGAAAATGAATGATATGTCGGATTTTGAACAAGTAGTAAGAGTAACATTATGTACAGGTTGTTTTGGAAGCGAAAGAGAATTATTGGATCATCTTTTTATGGTGAATGAATCATTTAAGAAGTATGGATTCAATAAGAGAATACGATATATTGGTTCCCAGCTAAGAAGTGACGAAGCGATGAAAGAAATCCAAGAGAATATTAATGCTTTTTCTTTATCTGTCACAGCGGAATGTTTTTCTAATAGAACTAGTATAATGCGAAAAGAAAAAGCAGAATTGGATATTTATAAAATAAAGGATTTGTTAGAACGCGCTAAAACACATGGTTTCTCAGCGAATTATTTATACATTTTAGGATTGGAAAGCCTTGATGAAATGGAAAAGGGAATGATTTATCTGCATGATAGTATTAATCGATTTCCGGGAGTGCAGATACTACAGAATTTTGTTAAAGAACATGAGGAATATCGTCTGCAGGAAGCTAAAGATGTAGAGTATTATTTAATGGCTAGAAAAAGAATTGAAAAGATTTTTGGCAATGATATTTATAAACCACGTTCTTGGGAGAATTATAGAGGATTATTTTATACACAATATGCGGATAAAGAATTTCATTGCATAAGAATTTAAAGAGATAGGTGATAATAGCATGGAAAACAAACTAATTTTTGGGGAAGATGTAAAATTATATGATATGTGGCGACCTCATTATCCAGATCGAGTATTTGAAGAGATATGTAGTTATGCAAATGTGTGTGAGAATTCAAGTATTATCGAAATTGGATGCGGAACTGGTCAGGCTACAGAACCCATGCTTAAAAGAGGTTATAAAATCCATGCGATAGAGGTCTCAAAAAGCATGTGTGAATATGCAAATAACAAGTTTTCGAATTTTCCTTTTGTTGCAGAGAATATCTCATTTGAAGATTGTGAAATTATGGAAAAAACAGTAGATTTGTTTATGGCAGCAACCGCTTTTCATTGGGTTGATGAAGAAATCGGATATACCAAAATGAGTACTGCTTTAAAGAAAAATGGTTCTATTGCATTGCTTTGGAATCGTCCATTTGTAGCAAGAGATAATGATAGAATGCATTTAGAAATACAGAGGATATATAGAAAGTATACGGAACGCAAAGATAGAGATTCCAATTTGAAACAAATAGAAGATGATTGGGAAAGATACAAAAGAATAAGTAATACAATTAAGAAGTATGGTTTTAAAGATGTTGAATTTCATATGTTTAGAAGTGTTAGAAAATTCGATTCTAGAGGATATATAAACTTACTAAATACATATTCGGATCATCGATTAATGAAAGAAAAGTGTAAAAATGAGTTCGAAGATGAAATTGGAAATGCGATTGATTCATTAGGTGGAATTCTAAATGTTTACGATACTGTGGAATTGTATTTAGCTAAAAGAAGTTAAATTTTATGTTATTCGACTTCGCTTCGATCTATAATGGTCTCATGTAAAAAGAAAGTAAAAACATACATTTTTTCGGCAATTATTTTCCAGCATTTTTCAAAAACTAGCTGTTTATGCGTAAGCGATGAATAACTACCCGTTCCAAATTTTCATGCATTTATGAGATAATCAATCCACATAGAGTTTAATGGATCCTTTAGAAAATTTTGATATATAGCACTTTACTCTATAAATTTTCTTGATATATAGCATTTTACTCTAAAGTATGTTTAGGAACGGAGTTGATACACTCATATGGATTACCCACAAAATTTATCTAAGTCTGATTGTCGTTGGTATGATTTAATCCTTCAATGCCGAACAAGCGGCTTATCCGATCGACAATGGTTAGAGGAAAACAATGTTAGTTCTCCGACTTTTTATTATCATTTAAAACAGCTTCGAAAAAAGGCATGTGAAATCCCAGCTAGTACATTTTCAAGCACATCAACAAAACAGGATATTGTGCCATTGATGATTGAGGAAGCACCAGTTCATACCCATAATGCAGATATTCAAAATATCGTATCGTCTTAAGACATCGCATTACGACTTATTGTCTCTGGTGTAACAGTAGAAATCACAAATCAGGCAACACAGTCTGTGATAAAAAATACATTAGCTGCGTTGCAGAGCTTATGTTAGGCGATATCTCGGGCATCAGTAAAATTTATTGCGTTTGTGGCTTATCCTCAGCATATTTTTATCCTCAGCTTTTCAGTTATGCCCCATAATTATTGCGAAATTACTCTCAAAGCTGAGGATAATTATTATCTTATTCCACAGATCCTAGCTAATTCTTCCTCATCATCTAGCCATTCAGCTGTTTCAGATACATCAACACTATTGTTTTCCATGGCCTGGTCCTATGTCAAGATTTAGCGCAAGTTAAAATGAGAAATTTATCCTCATCTTAACTTACTAAGAGCTGTCCGTTTG
>PPYF01267227.1_pt1 | contig 39462 bp, 33 predicted proteins | sample 1559871 | NCBI WGS metagenome assembly PPYF01 (sample SAMN08240021, study PRJNA423297) | Human gut metagenome, whole genome shotgun sequencing project.
CGGTGTTCAAGTCACCGATGGCCCACCAGCGAAATCAAGCCCTTACAGTGAATAGCTGTAAGGGCTTTTTCCGTTGGGGGAACACGAGAAGTGCAACCAGAGGCAGGGCAGTCCAACCTTTCCGCTTCGAGGTACACCTCTCCCCTCCTCCGTGCCCTCTGAGAATCGACTGGGCATTGTCACATGGGGTACACGGAGAGAGCAGCCCTACTCATTCCTCTGATTCAGTTCTTTTCATGCGCCTTCACCTTTTCAGGGGCATCCCGATCCATCTTCTCCGCCGCCCGCGCCTGACAACATTTCCTGTCCCAGCGTTGACGTTCTTGCTTACCCTAGAGAGGGTCTTTTTCACACGTTTCCGCCCCCAATGCGGCGCAGCGCATACCTGAAAAAGGGGGCACCGCATGAGGCGAGTCATCGCCATCCTGCTTGTGGTGCCTTTCCGCCCGCTTTCAGCGGCAGATTGCCGACTTAGGTAAAAGCGAAGCCCCGTAGCAGGTGCAACTGCTACGGGGCTCCTTGTGGTGTACCATCGACAAAGCTACGGGACGTGCGAGGCGCAAACAGCGCTGCGTCAGCCCCGGTCTCTGTTCGCGCAGGAACCGGAATTTTTTTGCTGCAAGCCTTCCCTTGGGGGTTGGCAGGTATTCAAAAGATCGGCGGGCAGACGTTCAGCAACAGGGGGGAAGTATAGGTACCCCCTTCAGCTCGCCCGCTCCGAAGCTATGGCTCTGAGGAAACGGTCCGTGACCGCGTCGGGCGTGGCGTGTCTGTGCGCCTTGTTCGGGGCCATGCTTTCCGAGAAGGCGGCGATTTCGGCCAGCCATGCCTTCAGCGGGCCCTTGCCCTCTTCCCCGATCAGCTCCAGTTGTTCTTCAAGCGAAAACACGGGATGATCCCGCAGTTCCGCGGCGGCATCCGCTTCCGAGAGCGTCTTGCCCATCCACTCCCCGGCGAAACGTACGTAGTCGGGAGCCAGCGCTTCCGGGCCTTCGTCGCGGATGGCGTTCACGCCGCGCAGGTAGAGCTTGAGGAACGCCCGCACGGTTTCGGGGTGCTCGGCGGCGAAGGTCCGATCCGCGACGAGGAGGACGGGCTGGGGTGCGCCGCAGTCCCGCGCACTGGTCACCGTCTTGTACCCGAGCATCTCGGCTTCACGCGTAAAGGGCGACCAGACGGCGATGACGTCGCCGTACCCGTTTCTGAAGACGCCGAGAGCCGGAGTCGGCTCCAGCGGGTCGATCTTGACGTCCCGCTCGCTCAACCCGAGGGCGGAGAGCCACTTGCCCAGCAGGTAGTGGGCCGACGTTTTTTTCGGGCACAGCACCGTCTTCCCCTTGACGGACTCGGGCGTCCCGAACACATTCGGGAAGTCGGGGTTGAAGCCCCGGCTCTCGAGGATCGGACTGTCAGGCCGGGTCAGGATCGCGTTGGAGAGGGATTCGTCGTTGGCGACGGCGATCACCTCGATCTGATCGCTCATGGTGGCCCGCATGGCCGGGACGGCTCCGCATCCGGCGACGGCCCAGTCGTAGGCCTTGACGTTTTCGATGAGGTCCCTGCCGGAATCGAACCGGAGCATGGCTATATCCAGCCCGGCTTCCTTGTCCCAGCCTTTTTCCTTGGCGTACCAAGTCAGAAACGCCTCGTGCTCGCCGAGCCAGGCCGTGCGGAGGGTTTCGGACAGGGCGGGCGACGACTGAAACAGGCTGCCGAAAAGCGCGCATACTGCAAACAGTGTCTTGAATCGCATAACGGGTTCCTTTTGGGTTGAATGTTGCAGGCCGGATTTCAGCCCCGGCCCCTGCCGCCCATAAGCAAGAAACGTTCCGCCCGTTTTCCGAGACCGCCCGTCACGGACCGGCGGATTCCGTTCCGGGAAAGCGACGCACACGGACCGCTGGACCTGAACGACGTTGCGGCCCTCTCCACGCGAAAGCAACGCGCGCCAGCGGGACGGATGCCTGAGCCCCTGATGTTGCTCCGCGCCTCGCGGACGCGGTGAGCGCCGTAGGCATTGGAAAGGGCTGATGACCGCAAGGGTCCCGGCACTGCCGCCGGGTGGACGCCGCAGGCATGTGGGAATTGCCGCGCCTGCGGACATCACCAACGCGCTGAAGAGTGCGCTCCGTGCGTATGTGGACGTTGCCGTCAAGGGTGCCGCCTTCAAAGACGATACGGGGTGAGCTTGTAATGTGGGAGTTGACCCGCGAAGGGCAGGCGGCGGAACAGCGCCCGCAGTGAGCTCCATATGTATGTGGGACTCCCCTCCCGTCCGCTCCATGCGGGTACGCTACGCACGGCGGACAGGACGCCGCCTCTCCGGTCCGCATCATCGTGGTGCCCGCAGCGGCGGAACGGGTCACCCGTTCTTTCCCGGACGCGGCTGCGGCACACACGGCCGCTCGCAGGGAACGCGTGTGAAGAAAGAAGCCTCCGGAGGGACGAGCAGAGGTTTTCCGCGACTCCGGCGCATCCCGCCGAAAGCCCAGCCTTTCGGCGGCGTACTCCGCAATGCCGGAATCATTCAGCGCGGCGGAACGCTGTTTCGATAGCCGCGATCCCGGCGCACGCACCGCCGGAAGTCCGCCGCGCCGCCTTGCGGATGGGGCACGCGACCACGGCACAGGGAACGCGGAACCGCCTTTGTCCCGATATCTCCGCAAAGTTCGCCCCTTATGCTCGCAAACAGGAAAAACGCATGCTCCCGCAATACGAATTTCACATGACCGTCATCGCCCCCTACAAGGGGCTGGACGCCAAAGTCTTCCGGCAGGCCGCCAAAAACCTGCGCTGCCGTCTCCGGTTTGTGGATGCGGCCTTTGAAGAAGCCATCGACGCCGCCGAGCGCCTTTCCCCCGATACCTGCGACATCGTTCTCAGCCGGGGGGTCACGGTAGACGTGATCAAGCGGCACTCGACCATCCCGGTGGTGCCCATCGACATTTCCGCATGGGATGTCCTGCAGGCGCTCCAGCCTTATGCGGGAAACGTCCGCAACGCCGTCTTTTTCCGCTACGGGACGCCGCTGCCGGGGCTCGCCAGCGTCGGCAGGGCGCTCGGGATGAAGATCAAGGAATACCTCTACACTTCGCGAAACCAGATGCGGCTCCAGCTCCTCCAGTTGAATCCCGCCGATGTCGACCTCTTCGTGGCCCGGGGCACGCTCATTTCCGAATGGGCGGCCGCGATGGGCTTCGCCACCCTCGAAATCATCGACGGGGAGATTTCCGCCAAGCGGACGTTGCTCGAAGCGGTCAACGTCGCCCGCGCCCGCCGCGCCGAACGCCAGCGCACCGCCCGGTTCGAGGCCATCCTCAACGCCGTGGGCGAGGGGATCGTGGTCTATGACGCTCAGGGGCAGGTCAATCTCGTCAACCCGTCGGCGGAACACCTCCTCAAATGCCCCCGGAAAGAGGCCCTCGGCAACCACATCCGCACCGTCATGCCGGGAGTGTTTTCCCCAGACGCCGTCACGACGGACAAGGCCGAACACGGGCGCATTCAGGACATCCGGGGGACGACCATCGTCATCAACCGCGTGCCCATCCTTTTTCAAGGGCAGAACATGGGCACGGTCTGCTCCCTTTCCGACGCCAAACGCATTTCCCGTGCCGAAGAAAAGCTCCGCACCAACCTGAAATCAAAAGGATTCACCACGCGCTACCGTTTCGGGGACATCCGTACCCGTTCCCCCCATATGCGCCACCTCAAAGAACTCGGCATGCTCTACGCCTCCACCGACGCCAACCTGCTCATCTGCGGGGAGTCCGGCACCGGCAAGGAACTGTTCGCCCAGAGCATCCACGCGGCCAGTTCCCGCGAGGACAGGCCCTTCGTGGCCGTGAACTGCGCCGCCATCCCCGAAGGGCTGCTGGAAAGCGAACTCTTCGGCTATGAGGAAGGCGCGTTCACCGGCGCGAAACGGCAGGGCAAGGCGGGCATGTTCGAGCTGGCCCACACCGGCACCCTGTTCCTCGACGAAATCGGGGACCTGCCCCTCGCCCTTCAGGGCAGGCTCCTGCGCGTGCTTCAGGAGCGCGAACTCGTGCGCGTGGGCGGCACGCAGGTCATCCACCTCGACGTCCGCGTCCTGTGCGCCACCCATCAGGACCTTCGGCGGCTCATCGCCGAGGGACGGTTCCGCGCCGACCTCTTCTACCGCCTCAACGTCCTGTCGCTGCGTCTGCCGCCGCTCCGCGAACGGCCCGAGGACATCATCGATCTCGCCGTGTCCCATCTGCGGGCGCACCTCGACGAGCCTCCGGCGGAGGAACGCCTCATCGCGCAGCTTCGGACGCCCCTGCTCCGCCATACATGGCCCGGCAACATCCGCGAACTGCTCAGCGTCATGGAACGCATGGCCATCGTGGCGAACCACATGGCGGAAGTGACCGACTGGGAGCGGCTCCTCACGGAACTGTGGGAGGAATCCTCCCTCGCGCCCCGGCCCGAACCGCCCGCCCAGGCCGAGGAGACGCCCCTTTCCCTCAAGGCCCACATGGCGCGGGAGGAGGCCCTGTTCATCCGGCGCACGGTGGAACGCTGCGGCGGCGACATGGGCAAGGCGGCGAACGCCCTCGGCATCAGCCGGATGACCCTCTGGCGCAAATTGCAGGCTCCCCGCGAAGGGGACGCCTAGGCGTTTTTCGTAACAGATATGATACGAACAAGGCGGCCCGCCGTAACGTTTTCGTTACCGGCGGGCCGCCTTTGCTCGTTTCCGAAAACGAATGGGGGGCGATTCCCCCCAAAATCCACTGGCATATTTCTTGATATAATGACTCTCATACGGTCGGCGGCACCTTTCGCCGACGGCCCGCCGAAGGAAGACGCGGACGCTCCCCGCGCATCCCCACAACCCAAAGGATGGAATTGCCATGAAGAAAAGCATCATCGCCTCGTTGCTCCTCGCCTGTGCCCTGTTCGTCGGCGGCAACACGGATGCCCGTGCCGAGTATCCCTACGACAAGCCCATCAACGTCATCGTCCCCTTCGGCCCCGGAGGCGGGGTGGACATCGCGGCGCGCATCCTCGCCGACTACTTCCAGCAGCACTACAACATCACGATCAACGTCATCAACAAGCCCGGCGGCGCGCAGGCCATCGGCATCAACGAAATGCTCCGCGCCCGGCCCGACGGCTACACCCTCGCCTTCCCCGGCTTCAGCGCCCTCGCCACCACGCCCAAGCTGACCAACGTGGGCTACACCCTCAAGGACATCAAGCCCGTGGCCCACATCGCCGCCATGGAATGCGTGCTCAGCACCAACAAGTCCTCCGGCATCGACACCTACGCCAAGTTCCTCGAAACCGCCGAAAAGGACCCCGACGGCACCGTCTACGCCACCACCGGGGCCATCTCCACGCAGCGCCTCTACATGACCAAGCTGCTCGACCGCTTCCACAAGGGCCTCAAAATCCGTCACGCCGCCTACACGAGCGGCCATGAGGTGAGCACCGCTCTGCTCGGCAAGCACGTCACCGCCGGGTTCCAGGTTCCCGCCAACATCCTGCCCTACGCCAACTCCGGCGACTTCAACGTCATCGCCATTTCCCGCAAGGAACGCCGCGCCGATCTGCCCGACACCCCCACCTTCCGCGAACTGTACGCCGACCAGATGACCCCCGAAGACGAAAAATGGATCGACCTCGGCGCGTGGCACGGCCTCGTCTTCTCCAAGAAGGTCAAGGACGACCGCGTCGCCAAGCTCGAACCCCTCATCGAAAAGGCCATGAAGGACCCCGCCGTCATCGAAAAGTTCGACAAGATCGGCCTGTCCGCCGACTACCTCTCCGCCGAGGACTTCGGCAAGCTCATCCAGTCGTCCTCGGACCTCGCCGACGAAGTGCTGGCCGGGCGCAAGTCGCTTGACTAACCGAACCTCAGGGCGGAGCGCGGTTGCGCCCCGCCCCTCCTTTTCATGACGGGGGAGTTTCATGAAAAACAAGACGGACTTTTTCATCGGATTGGCGCTGCTCGTCTTCTGCTGCGTCATGGCCCACCAGATATACCTGATTCCCGAATCGGCCTCGAAGGACGTGTTCACGGCGGAATCGTTCCCCATCGGCATCACCGCCGCGCTGGCCCTCCTGTCCCTCGTCCTCATGGGGCGGGCCGCCTTCGGCAGGGAGGCCGGTTCCTGCTGGCCCGAAAAGGCCCTCTTCACCAAGATCGCCCTGATGGGGGCGTGGATTCTCGCCTATGTGGTCGGCTTCGTCTTCCTCGGGGAATACGCCTACGACATGGAATGGCCCGAAGGCACGGGCTTCGTCATCTCCACCCTGATCTTCATTTCCGGGGCGCAGTTTCTGGTCGGGTACCGCAATCCGCTCAGGACGGGGCTCGTCGCCGCCGGGATATCGGCCTTTCTGTACGTCGTGTTCGCCATCTTCTTTAAAGTTCCTCTTCCCTAAAAGGTGGTACCCCCATGTTCGACGCCTTCATCTCAGCCTTCGGTTCGGCATGCAGCCCTGAGGCGATCATCGCCAACTTCATCGGGGTCGCCCTCGGGATCGTCTTCGGAGCCCTGCCCGGCCTCACCGCCGTCATGGGCGTGGCCCTGCTCATCCCCCTGACCTTCGGGTTCGCCCCGGTCATCGCCTTCTCGGCCCTGCTCGGCATGTATTGCGGAGCCATCTACGCGGGCAGCATCACCGCCATCCTCGTGGGCACGCCCGGCACGGCGGCGGCCGCCGCCACCATGCTCGAAGGCCCCCGATTCACGGCCCGCGGGGAATCCCTCAAGGCGCTGGAAATGACCACCATCGCCTCGTTCGTCGGCGGCATCTTCTCCTGCGTCATCCTCGCCACCGTGGCGCCCCAGCTCGCCCACTTCGCGCTCGACTTCAGCGCGCCGGAATACTTCTCCCTCGGCATCTTCGGCCTGACCATCGTGGCGACGCTCTCCGAAGGGGCGCTCCTCAAGGGGTGCATCGCGGCGCTGCTCGGCATGCTCGTTTCCATGATCGGCATGGACCCGATTTCGGGCAACCTGCGGATGACCTTCGGCTCCTCCAACCTGATCAACGGCGTGTCGCTCGTGCCCGCGCTCGTCGGCCTGTACGCGCTGTCGCAGGTGCTGATCACCCTTGAGGACGTGTTTCTGGGCCGCAAGCTCTCCGCCGCCGAAATCTCCCGCAAGGGCATTTCCCTGAAGGACCTCTGGAGCAACCGGGCGGCCCTGCTGCGCGGCTCGATCATCGGCACCTTCATCGGCATCGTGCCCGCCACCGGTTCCGGTACGGCCTCCTTCGCGGCCTACAGCGAAACCAAGCGCCACTCGAAGCATCCCGAACTGTTCGGCAAGGGGTCGCTCGAAGGCATCGCGGCCACGGAATCCGCCAACAACGCCGTCACCGGCGGCGCGCTCATCCCCCTCCTGACCCTCGGCGTGCCCGGCGACGTGGTCACGGCGGTCATGCTCGGCGCGCTCATGATTCAGGGCATGACGCCCGGCCCGCTGCTGTTTCAGGAACAGGGCACGCTCGTCTACAGCATCTTCATCGCGCTGTTCCTCTCCAATTTCTTCATGCTGGCCCTCGGCTACTACGCGGTGCGGCTGTTCGCCAAGATTGTGCTCATCCCCGGCGGCATCCTCATGCCCCTCGTGGTCACCCTGTGCGTGGTGGGCGGCTACGCCCTCAACAACTCCAACTTCGATCTCGCCGTCATGGTGGCCTTCGGACTCATCGGCTACATCATGACCAAGGCGCGCTTCCCGCTCGCGCCCCTGCTCCTCGCCATGATCCTGTCCGGCATCATCGAAACCAACTTCCGCCGGGCGCTCAGCATCTCGAACCAGAACTTCTCGGTGTTCTTCACGCGTCCGGTCTGCGCGGCGTTCCTCGCCATCAGCCTGTTCATCCTGCTCAACCTGCTCTGGAAGGAATGGAAGAAGTTCCGTGCGCTCCGCGCCCTGCCCGAAAACGCCTGACCCCGCAACCCCTCTGAGGACAACCATGCGACACGCGACCCATATCTACCGGAACGGCGTCATCCTGACGATGGATTCCCGCTGCTCCATCGTCTCCAGCCTTGCCGTGCGCGGCGAAACCATCCTCGCCGTGGGTTCGGACGCGGAAACGTCCCCGTTCCGCGACGCCGAAACCCGCGTCGTCGATCTCGGCGGCGCGTTCATGATGCCCGGTTTCTACGACTGCCACAGCCATTTCATGCGCGCGGGCATGTACAACCGGTATTATCTGGACGTGAATTCCCACCCCATCGGAACGGTCAGGACGCACGAGGACATCCGCCGCAAGGTCCGCGAAGCTCTCGAAGGGCTGCCCGCCGGGGAATGGCTGCTCTGCGCGGGGTACGACGACACCGCCGTCGCCGAGGGGCGGCACTTCACGCTCGCCGAGCTGGACGCGATGGCCCCGGATCATCCGCTCTTCCTGCGCCACATCTCCGGACACCTCGCCCTGTGCAACAGCCGGGCCTTCGAGGCCGCCGGGATCACGGACGACACCCTGAATCCGGCGGGGGGGCTCTTCCGACGCGACGCCGGGGGGCACCTCACCGGGCTGGTGGAGGAACCCGCCGCCATGGATACGGTGCTCGAAGCCTCCCCGCAGATGATCGAGGAAAAGTGGCTCGGCGCGCTGGAGCGGGCCACCACCGACTATGTGGCCAAGGGCGTGACCACGGCCCACGACGGCGGCGTGACCACCCCCATGTGGCGGAACTACATGCTGGCCCACAAGCGCGGGATGCTCAAGAACCGCGTGCAGCTGCTGCCCAAACACGGCTTTTTCGACTTCTCGCTGGCGCCCACCACACGGTGCGGCGCGCCGCTCACCAACGACGGCCTGCTCAGCATGGGCGCTGTCAAGCTGTTTCAGGACGGCAGCCTGCAAGGCTATACCGGGTATCTGAGCAATCCCTACCACCGGGTGCCGGAAGACCTGCCCGACGGGGATTTGTGGCGCGGCTACCCGATCCATCACCCGCAGCGGCTCGTGGACCTCGTCTCAGGCTATCACCGGCAAGGCTGGCAGGTCGCCATCCACGGCAACGGCGACGCGGGCATCGACGACATCCTCACGGCCTTCGAGGAGGCCCAAAAGGTCTACCCTCGGGCCGACGCTCGGCACATCGTCATCCACTGCCAGACGGTCCGGGAAGACCAGCTCGACCGGATCGAACGGCTCGGCGTGGTCCCGTCCTTCTTCACCGTGCATACCTATTACTGGGGCGACCGTCACCGGGACATCTTCCTCGGGGAAAGCCGCGCCGCGCGCATCAATCCGCTGCGGAGCACGCTGAAACGGGGCATCCGGTTCACCTCCCACAACGACACCGCCGTAACGCCTATGGACCCGCTGCTGTCCGTCTGGTCGGCGGTGAACCGGCTTACCGGCAGCGGCAGGGTGCTCGGCCCGAACCAGACCATCCCCGTGCTGGACGCCCTGAAAAGCGTGACCATCTGGGGCGCATACCAGTTCCACGAGGAACGGACCAAGGGCAGCCTCGAACCCGGCAAACTCGCGGACATGGTGGTGCTCGGCGAAAACCCGCTCGCAATCGCGCCCGAACGTCTCCGGGACATCCCAATTCTGGCGACGCTCGTCGGCAACCGGCTGGTGTACGGTTCCCTGTAGGCGCCTTACGAACCGACCGGCGTTGACGCTCCGGCGCGCTCCGCTCACTTCATCGGACAAAAACGGGCCCCGTTCCATTGAGGAACGGGGCCGCTGTCTTTTCCCGTACGCGCTGTGCGAAGAAGGCCGTTTTCCGGGAAACGGCACACTCCCTATCGCGTACCCCGGAGCGTGAACAAGGCTATCCTTCCTTTGGGTACACGTCGCCAGCCGCCGTCCGTGTGCAATCCGTCAAAAAAACAGGGGATACCTCAAGAGCATAGCGCCTCAACGAAAACTCACGGAATACGTCAAAAGCCGGATTCCCCGTCACAGCAGAAGAACAAGGGAACCGGCCGTGATCAACGCGCCGCCCAGTATGACTTTGAGGCTCACGCTTTCCCCGAGAAGCAGGATCGAAAGGAGTATGGTGAGCTTTTTTATGATCGAAGGTTCAGACATTTCGTAGATGGATGGCTCCGGCTCCTTTGATAAATCACAGAAACCGAGAAGCAGGCTTCCTTGCCTGTTCACTTTCTTATGGCAGAGTCAAGGGTGGAAACGCACATTCGTTTGCATTTCACATGGACAATATCTAGAGTTTTTATAATAATTATATTATTTAATAACAATATATTACGAAGTGTATACTTTTACTTTGTGAAAAATAGGATTGACATCCCTTTTGAGGGCCGCTATGGTCGAACCAACTTATATATACGAGTAGATGATTATATGAATCAGGAACCCATGCTTTATTCTGCTGTCCCCACAGGCGTTATCCTCGGCGAAGGTCAGATACGCCTTCCGGCCTACTTACGTGTCGAGCAATCCATCCGTAGAGACATTGAACAGGCGAAGTGGCTGCCGGGAGACATGATTCCCTCGGAAGCGCAACTTTCCGCTATCCACAACGTCAGTATCGGAACCGTCAAAAAGGCCCTGCACAATCTTGTAACCGCAGGTTTTCTCTACCGTATCCAAGGTAAGGGCACTTACGTTGCAGGAAGCTTTCTCAGGTGCGAGAAGTTGCGATTCTACAGGAATCAGCCGGCGTTTTACCAGCCCGAACCTCCATATTCGGCACATTTCATTGCCTGCAAAATCATTCCGCCGGTTCCAACGGCAAATGCTGCGCTCAAAATAGCCATGAATGCCAAGTTGATCCGTCTGACGCGTATGATGCGCATGGATAACAAGCCGTTCGTTCTCATCGAATCCTATTTTGCGGCGGAGCGTTTTCCCTCGCTTGTGAATGAAAGCCCATCACGTTTTGAAAAACAGGCGCTTACCTTGATCATCGAGAACGACTATGCCACTCCGACCATGGCAACGCAGGAACTGGTCAGCGCCATCCCTGTCGACGCCAGCCTTGCTGAACGACTGGAACTTCCGGCAGGCTCACCGATGCTGCTCATCGAGATGGTCTCGTTTACATACAAGGACGATCCGTATGAATACAGGATGAGTTATTGCGTCCCCGGAAAAAAGATATTCCGGGCCTACTGATGAAGCCGAAGGGCTACAAAATGTGCGGACTCGAAGTCATAGGGACTTCGTTACCGTATATAACGGCAGGAGATGAGTATGTATCACATCGTTGAAACCGACGTTGTCATCGTCGGCGCAGGCGCGGCGGGGACCTTTGCCGCGTTGCATGTGCACAAGACCGATCCGAAATTGCGAGTAGCAGTGCTCGACAAAAGCAAAATGGAGACCTCGGGTGCTGCAGGACGGGGCATGGATGCTCTGAACACCATGGCCCTTCCGCCCTACAGCACTTCCGAGGATGTTGTGGAAATGCTGACCAAGATTTCCGAAGGCGTCCTTGACCAGGAAGTTGCCTATGCGTTCGGCGAGCGTTGTCCAGACGTGGTTCGCGAACTTGAGGAAATCATGAATCGACCCAAGGGCGATCTCTTTCCCGTTGATAAAAACGGAAATTATCTCCTTTGGTATCTGCACCCCACAAACAAGCCGATGTTGTTGCCCATGCATGGGGAAGAAATGAAGCGTGCTCTTGCCAAGGCCGTAAGGGCTACCGGAGCCGCTGTCTACGATCGTACCCCCGCCATCAAGCTGATCACGGAAAACGGGCGAATTGCCGGTGTGCTGGCATTCAATATCCGTACGGGCGAGTACACCTATTTCAAGACCAAAGCCGTCTGTCTTACCGCCGGTTGTGCGGGACGTCTCGGTTTAGCCACATCGGGTTACCTTTCAGGGCTCTATGAGTTCCCCGGCAACTCCGGGGACGGGTTCACCCTTGCCTATGAGGCCGGAGCTGAACTTGCGAATATGGAGTATATCCAAGCCAGCGTAAAAATCAAGGATTACGAAGGACCGGCGTGCAGCTATGTTGCCGCGCCGCGAGGCGCCTATTCCGTAGACCGCAACGGCGACAAGATCGTTGCCAACGGTTGGGCCTCGGGAGACAGCCGTCTTATCATGTGGAAGACCTTCGCGGAAGGGCGCGGCCCCGTCTATCTGAAGATCAACCATCTAAAAGAAGACATGATCCGCATCATCGAAAAGGTTCAGTTCGGGAACGAACGGACGACGCGAGGCATGTTCCACGAGCGGCGGCACAAGAACTATCATGACGAACATGCCGTTGAGCTTTCGATGGATGAACCAATCGGTTCCTGCGGCGGGCACGGGCTTTCCGGTATCCTCGGGAATAAGGATGGTGCAACCAACGTGCCCGGTCTTTATGTAGCTGGAGATGTGGACGCCGGTCTCCCACAGTCCTATCTGGGCGGTGCCTTCGTTATGGGCATGATTATCGGCGAGAAAGCCGCCGAATTTGCGGCGAATCACGAGCAACTCTGCATGGACGGTCTCAAAGCATGGATACGCAAGGAAGCCGATTTGTTCGAGGCCCCGCTGCACCGCGCCAAGGGGCTACCCACCAACATGGTGGAGTACAAGGCCAGGGCTCGCATCCAATACTACATCAAACCCCCTAAGAATCCCGCCTATCTCGAAAAAGCCGATTGGTGGATGCAGCGCATCCGCGAGGAAGACCTCCCCTTCATCAAGGCCGTCGATTATCATGACCTGATGAAGGTACATGAAATCCGCAGCATTCTGCTCGTCGGAGAAATGATGGCCAAAGCCAGTCTGTACCGTACGGAAAGCCGCTGGGGCTACCAGCACTGGCGTCTGGACATGCCTGCAAAGGACCCCGCATGGGATGGACAGTGGGTTATCGTCAAAAAGGGCGCCGACGGCGGCATTGAACTGAGCCGCCGGGCTGTCCCCGCCCCGAAGTGGGATTATCAGAACTTCATGGACTACAAGTATCCCGTCCTCTCCTTTGACGTGGGCAAACAGTTCCAACGCGATCCGAACCTGAAGAATCCGCCGGATGATCCATGGATGAAGGCCCATCTGGATGAGGAAGGAATGGGAACGCCAAGACGATTCATGCCCACGACGGAGGACTAATATGGAACCGCAAAATCCGAATCTTGTTGCCGAATCTTTATACTCCTGGATCGAAGTCGACGAAAAACGCTGCAACAAGTGCGGCCTGTGCATCGATATGTGTCCCATGAACGTGCTGGACAAAGGGTCTCGGGGTTTTCCGTTCATGCTTCACCGGGATGACTGCTGGTACTGCGACGCCTGTGTCTTTCTCTGCCCGCGTCAAGCAATCAAACTGACTGATCTGCCCTACCTCATTCGTTAACATCGGTTCGGCGCACGAAACCATCGTGCGCCGCCCTCCATCTACGGTGATGACGCGCCGGAGATGCCTTTCCCCCGCGCGTTGTCTCCAGGGAGACGATTATGCGTCGATATTTCAGAATCGCGACTTTGGCCCTGACGGTTGCAACCCTGTTTTCATGGGGAGTTACGGCATCTGCCGAAACGGCATACCCTCGTTCTCCCATCAGCTTGATTTGCCCCTTCGGAGCGGGTGGAGCAGGCGACGTAGCGGCCAGAGTGTTGGCCAGCGCCGTCAAAAAGGACTTTTCCCAGCCGATTATGGTGGTGAACAAACCCGGAGCGGCCGGTGTCGTGGGAACGATGACGGCTAAAATGAGCAAGCCGGACGGGTATACCCTGCTTGCCGGACGCGTCGCCAACAACGCCATCATCCCGGCCCTGAACAAGACCATCAAGTACAAGTGGGATGATTTCATCTGCATCGGCCTGCTTGACCTGAACCCACTGGTCTTTGTCGTTCACAAGGATGCTCCCTATAAGACGCTCAAGGAACTTGCGGACGACATCAAGGCCAATCCGGGCAAAATCAGTTTCAGTACGGCCGGTGCTCTGAATATTCAGGAAGTCGCTGCCTACATGCTTTTGTATTCCGTCGGCATGGACAAGAACGATGCGGTCAGCGTGCCTTTCCCGTCCGACGCGGCGGGCAAGAACGCCATCCTCGGCAAGCACGTCGTATTCGGTGCGCTGAATCTGTCAGCCGTACAGGATCAGCTCCAGGAAGGCGGCAACCTCCGCGCACTGGCCGTCACCACACCAGAACGGCTCAAGAATTTTCCGGATGTGCCCACGGCACGCGAAGCCGGTTTCCCCAAGCTGGAAAACATTCTTGGGTGGAATGCGCTGTTTGGCCTGAAGGGAATGCCACAGGCTGCCTTGGACAAGTGGGTTGCCGCACTTCAGCATGCGAAAATCGATCCCGAATGGATCAGCCATACCGAAAATATGGGTTCCATCCCGCGGATTCTCACACCTGAAGAAACCAGAGCCTTCGTCAAGGAGCAGGTCGAAAAATTTGAAGCACTCGGCGCATCAATGGAACTTTTTATTCGCTAACTCAAGAATATCATTAGAACATCCTGTTTGTCCCCCGCGTCCCGCGGCGCGGGGGATACCCTTTCCTGCGCACATCAAAAGAGTTCCTCTTTGGGAGAGACGCTATGGACAATCCCCGTAACGATGCTCTGTTAGGCCTTTTCCTTTCGGTATGCTTCGCCTTCGTGCTGTTCGTCATGATCCCCCAAGGTGTTGACATTCCCACTGAATACGATCCCGGACAGCTCCCCCCCTCGGCGTATCCCACATGGATCGCCATTGCCGCACTGATTCTGTCGCTTCTTCTGACAGGGGTGTCTCTCTGCCGAATGCGGGGAACCACCGCGCCCGAATCAACTGCCAACGTTCCCTTGAAAAGCGTTTTCCGTGTCGGACTGGGATTTGCCCTGCTTTTGCTTTTTTGGATATTTATTCAGGAAATCGGTATGTTACTGGGGAGTTTTTTGCTCTACGCCCTGTATGCCGTACTCTCCGGTGAACGCAATTGGACAAGGCTTCTCCTTGTGGATGCGTGCCTGTGCGGTCTGCTGTATTTCTTTTTTGTAAAGCTCGCGGCCCTTCCCGTACCTCTGGGGCCGTTCCAGTCCCTCGTCCTGTAGGAGAAAATTTCATGCTTGAAGCTCTGACCGCAGGATTATCACTTATCGCTTCATGGACAAATGCCCTGGCCCTGCTTTGCGGCATGCTCGGCGGCGTCATCATCGGTGCTCTGCCGGGTCTGACCGGAGCCATGGCGGTGACGCTGGCCCTTCCATTTACCTTTTATATCCCTCCGATTACCTCCTTGATGTTGCTTCTCGGTATTTATAAGGGCTCCATGTACGGCGGCTCTATCTCTGCCATTCTTATCCGTACACCGGGTACGGCCGCAGCCGCCTGTACCGTCCTTGACGGATACCCGCTGGCGGAACGCGGAGAGGCTGGAAAGGCTCTCAAGATGGCACTCTACGCCTCCTGTTTTGCAGACATGGTTTCTAACTGTGCCCTGATTTTCTTTACCGGAGCCATCGCCAACTTTGCCTTGCGCTTCGGACCACCGGAATTCTTTTCACTGATCTGTTTCTCGCTTACCATTGTGGCTGGTCTGGCGGGAGATTCCCTCATCAAAGGGCTTCTTTCCGCCTGCCTCGGTTTACTCATGGCAACAGTAGGCATGGATCTTGTTTTCGGCACCGGACGGTTTACATTCGATAATGTCAATCTGATGGCTGGCCTCAGCTTCATTCCGCTGGTCATCGGGCTGTTCGCTATCCCGGAAATCTTCAAGGTCATTGCCAGCTGCGGCAAGACAAAATCCATGCAGATGACGATGGGGGCTTCCCATATCTCATGGGCGGAATTCAAGTGTTGTTTCAAGAGCATCGTCCGGGGAAGCGTCATTGGTGTGATCATGGGAGCCATTCCCGGCATCGGTGGGGCCCCGGCGGCCTATCTTTCCTACAGCGAGGCCAAGCGTTACTCGTCTCGACGGGATAATTTCGGGAATGGGGAACTCGAAGGAGTCGCAGCCGCAGAAGCGGGCAATAACGGTGTCTGCGGCGCGACACTCATTCCCCTGCTTTCACTCGGTGTTCCCGGCGATATCGTGACTGCCGTCATGCTCGGTGCGTTCATGATGCACAACATTACCCCTGGCCCTCTCCTTTTTCAGGAACATCTGCCACTTGTGTATGCACTGTACATAGGTATCATTTTCAGTTCCGTCCTGTTGTTCTTTTCCGGCATCGCTTGCATCCGCGGCGTTTCAAGGCTGACCAGCGTCCCCAAGATGATTCTATTTCCCTGTGTGCTGACCATTTGCCTGTTTGGAGCCTACGCCGTAAACAACAGCGAATTCGATCTCCTGGTCATGGCATGCATGGGCATCGTCGGTTATGGCATGAGCCTGTTCCGTATTGCTGAAGCTCCGTTTCTCGTGGCCTTTATTCTTGGGCCACTTTTTGAGGACAACCTGCGTCGCTCACTGCTGTTGTCACATGGAGATTGTTCCATTCTCTGGAGTACGCCCATCTGTTGGTTTTTCATCCTACTCACCGCGGTTTCGCTGTTCGTTACGATTCGCAAGGAACTGACAAAGTTCCGTAGCGGCACACGAGGCTGATACGCTCGTGCGTAACACTCCCAAATCGCCTTTCCCCGACGATTTGGATCAAGATTTGGGGAAATACGGAGGCATTCTCTATGCGATCCGCATGGCTTTTCTCTGCATTGTCTGTTTTGCTGTTGTTCTTCGGAGTACCATTTGTCCATGCCCAAGAGACTGCTCCGCTTAAAACGGCATGGCTGGGTGAACACGAAACATTCGTAGTCTGGTATGCCCAAAAGCATGGATGGGACAAGGAAGTCGGGCTGGACATATCGCTGATTCATTTCCGATCCGGTAGGGAACTTGTGGATGGAGTGGCCGCATATGAATGGGATATTGCCGGATGCGGGGCCGTTCCGGCTCTGACGGCAGCCTTAAGCAATCGTCTTCTCATCATCGCCGTGGCCAACGATGAATCGCGAAGCAACGTAGTATTTGTACGGCAGAATAGTCCTATCCTTTCCATAAAAGGCAATAATGCAACGTATCCGGACATATATGGCGACTCTGAAACCCTGAAAAATGCACTGCTCCTTTGTACAAAAGGTTCTTCCGGACACTACCTGCTGGTTGCGTGGCTCAAAACACTCGGCATGAAGCCCGAGGATGTGCGGATCAAATTCATGGAACCGGCCCAGTCTCTCGGCAGTTTTTCCAATGGGTTCGGCGATGCCATAGCCGTGTGGGCACCTTTCACCTATGAGGCGGAACGACTCGGCTTCAGACCCGTCGCATCCGCCGAGGATTGTAAAGCGCGACAACCTGTTGTTATTGTGGCAAATAGAAAATTTGCAAATCAATATCCCCAACGGGTAGAAGCCTTCCTACGGCTGTATTTTCGAGGTATTACACTTATACGCAAAACCCCTGTCGAAGAACTCGTCCCGGAATATCGTACTTTTATCAAAGAATGGGCAGGGCGAGAGCTTTCTGAAGAAACGGCCCTTCGTGATTTGCAAAACCATCCCGTGTTCACCTTGAAGGAGCAGCTTGAACTTTTTGATGTTTCTCAGGGAAAAAGCGTCCTGCAACAATGGTTGTCCGATATTGCTACGTTTCAGGTCAATGCCGATCCTGCTGGCTTGAAAAGCATACCTGGGCCGAAACATCTCGACATTATTACAGATTCTTTTTTAAAGGCAATTCATTAATACTGTGTTTTATAAATTGAATTCACCAGTATCTTAACAATATCATATGAGATGTGAGAATAGGATTGCAATTCGATCCTATTATTTCTATTTTTATTAAAAAAATAAAAGGTATCCGGTATACTATTACCGGATACCTTTTATACAGTTCTATTACCTCTGTTGGGGTTTCTTGATCAGGATATTCACCTTATACCCCACCAGCTCTTGCAACGACTTCCCATGACGAGAGATTGAATCCGCCATGACTCCTCTTCAACCATGATTCTGCAAACTAACGATTCACAAAATTTGCTTATTCGCGTCTCTGTAACGGCATCAAGAAGCGCGAATAAGACTTATTCTTGTGAATAAAGAGGCAGTCAAAATCCCCCGGCAAAGCCGGGGGGCTTGAAACGCGGTGACCGCTCGAAGCGGTTTTTGCTATTCGCCTACGGCGAATTACAGCAGCTTAAGCTGCTCCACTCTCCTGTCTTCCTTTTCCTGATTTCGTATGTAGAGTCGAATTTCCCGCTCTCCCATTCCTACCGTGCTCACGAAATAGCCTCTGGCCCAAAAGCTCTCTCCTGTTATTTTACGAACTTTTCCAAAGCGCCTCGCGATTCCGGGCATCAGAGGCAGCACCAGCACGGAAACGTGCATATCCCGCCGGAGCCAATGTGGTTTGCATGGAAATGACTTGTGCTGCAACCCATATAAACAGGCACAGCATCATGGCGATGGGAATAAATTCGGGCAGTGCAAAGGAAAATTGCCATGTCGGACTTTCAGGATACAAATGTGTCCAGACGTCAATATTGCTCAGCGGGATGAAAAAACTCGAACGGGAAAACCAGACAAAAAAGCCGATAATCAGCATGGGAAACGATATGCCCCAGAGTTTTCCAACAGAATTTCGCAAAATTCCGCTGGCGATAATGGCGATTATGGTAAAAAGCCCTGCACTGAAAGGCAGCAGGAAAATGGCTGTGCTACTCAATCCAATATCGATTGTAGTCAATGCGTAACCAGTAAAAATCTCTCTGGAACCCTTTTCACGCAGATAGGCGAAAAGCGACGTCCAGAGCATGACAAAATAATAAAAATCAAAAAACATTTTCCCTGCTATGCTCGAACGCTACTGTAATTCTCTGCGGCAGCGGCACTACTGCTATTCAGAATCAGATACAGCATCGCTCCACCGGCACCGAGGAGGCTGGGCCTTACCGCAAAGCCAATACACCGGAAAAGATGATAATATACGATAGGAGCAAAAAAAGGCTCATCCCCCGACAACCTGATGCACAAAGACGATTCCGGAAATATTGAAGATTCTGGCAATAAACGCTACGGATGTCTCCATCGCCGAAAGATGGTGCATAGGCGACAGTTCGGGAATATCTTTCATTTCGAATAGAGCAGTGTACTTGCTAATCAACTCATCAAGATGTTCAGCATAATATAATCCCCGAAAAAAAGCTGATATCATCCATATCCGGACGAAGCGTAAATCAATTGATGCATAATGAACTGTGCAAAGCACAAGCAGCATTGCACAGTTCATATCAGGCAACGTTACACGACAGCTCTTTTTTATAATGAGAGGCAGACCGTACCGTATCATCATATCCCAGTATTTTGTCGTGAGATTGTCGAAGCCCCTGTCAGGGGTCCTAAGGTAGGAGGCAGGCTGAAATCTGTGGAACGCAAACCATAATGCCAGAGAAAGTTCATACAATATGGCTTCATTTCGGTCACTTGAAAGAGACACAAGATCAAAAAAACTTTAAAGACTGTATGCTTCACCACATCTGAGAAAAATACCAGGTAGTAACTCTGCAAATGCGGCTGATGCAGATTACTGCTCACAAGCCCAAAAAATCACAATCAACCGTAGCCATTGTCTGATCCACAGATTCAAACGAGCCGACAGGGCCCAAAAAACTATCATTAGTTAGAATAAATTCGTCACAAGAATACAGAGATGGGTACAGGTTCAGGGCCGCCTTCCAGCTGGTAAAGTCATATCCTGAACAGGTTCGACAGAGAATCGCGTCGGCCCACTCGTGCAGTGTGTATCCAGCTCAACACCTTCAACCCTACTTGCCGAAGCTATTATGGCCTTTCGGCCCATTTGTCTGAAACTGCGCGCTAGATACTTAATACGGATATATCCTATGTTCGTGGTCCCAGTGCGCCATAATAACAGCCCTGCTTCCTGAAAAATCATGCATATTTCCCCAGAAGCATGAGACAGAACCAGCTATGGAACTTGGAGTTTCTGGAAGCTGATGCAAAAGGACACCAACCTTTTCTTTGGCGTCCTTTTCCCCGTTTACCAGCCCGGGAACAAGTGCACCCCTTCCGCCAGACAGCGGGACAACAACAGGTCACCTGTGAAGTATCGCATATGTCATCACGACAACCAGAATACTTCCTTTCTCAACGATCTTACAGGCAATTCGAATAGAGTCCCGAGTACTGCCCAACAAAAAAGGCTCCGCTTTGCAAGATTTTGTCGTACAGAATACCTTTCTGCAGCATCCCTGAAAAAAGTTTTCCCGGAGCATAAGGCCTTCATCCTTGTTCGCATATCGGGATAGTAGGTGAAGCTTACAGGAAAAAGGCAAAAAACGACAATGATCCTTCGAATAAAACTTCCCAACCGGTCAAGGAGTCCCATTCCGGTTAACCGTTATTTCATCAGGCCCGCTCCTCATTTCGAGGAACAAAATCTGTCAGAAAATCCCGAAGTTCATCTTCCCAATGAGGCATGGGAGGTAGACCGCAAAGGACCAGCATCTTCTTTTCCAGACGGGAATTGGCCGGTCTATGGGCCGGAGTGACATATTCATCGGAAAAACAGGGAACGACCTTCTGCGCTACGCCCGCCAGCGCAAAAATCTTACAGGCAAAATCATACCAAGTGGCCTCGCCCTCACACGTCAGGTGGAACGTTCCCACAAGCTCCGGCCTAACGATGATTTTCCGGAGAGCCCGCACCACGGCAAAAGTACTTGTTGGGTTCCCATGCTGATCATTAACAACTTTCAGGACATCCCGGCTGCCGTCGGCCAGTTTCAACATGGTATGCACGAAGCTTGGACCGCCGGGGCCATAAAGCCATGAAATTCTGGCGATAACATGATTCGGGCAATGGGTGCGGATGGCCTGCTCTCCCGCCCACTTACTTTGCCCATAGATGTTGATTCCGCCGGTCGGCGTATCAAACTCGGTATAGGGCCTTTCAGAATCTCCTGAAAAAACGTAGTCGGTAGATATGGCGATGAGTCGAATCCCATTACGATGACAGGCTGAGGCCACATTGGCAGAACCAATCGTGTTGATTTTCCACGCCATGTCTGGGCAGTTTTCACATCTGTCTACAGCAGTCATAGCCGCACAATGGATAAGTACGTCCGGTTTGCAGGCTCTGCATATGGCATCAATCCCGGCTGCATCGGTAATATTGATTTCAGGTAAATCGGCTACGAGAACCTGGTGTTCCCGCAATTCGGCGCACAGAGTACGACCAAGCATCCCTTTGCCACCGGTAATGAGAATCTTCATAAGACCAATCCGTTCGTTGCAATACGTTCTCGGCGCTTCAGGCAAGCAGCGTGTTTTTCAGTTCGGCAAAACCGGGAGCGGCCATGTCCTTTGCTGAGAGGGTGGGCTCGGCAATGGGCCATGCAATGTTGAGTTCCGGATCATTCCAGCAAATGGATCCTTCATCCTCCGGGTGATACACGTCCGTACATTTGTAATGAAAGTGCGCGGTCTCACTGGTGACGACAAAACCGTGGGCAAGCCCGGGAGCAATCCAGAGCTGCCACTGGTTTTCCTGCGTCAGTTCCACGCCGAACCACTGACCGAAGGTTGGTGAGCCCCGACGGATGTCTACGGCCACATCAAAAACACTGCCAAGCGAAACACTGACCAGCTTTCCCTGGGGAAAAATTTTCTGAAAATGCAGACCTCGCAGGATGCCCCGGCGTGATGTGGAGTGATTGTCCTGAACGAAGGGCAGCCTTATTCCCGCATCTTCATACCGTTTCTTCTGCCAGGTCTCGACGAAATAACCGCGGGCATCTCCCCAGACTCTGGGCTTGATGAGCAGGACTCCGGCTATCGGAGTTTCGACTACTTCCATGTCTTTCCCCCCATTTCGACCAGCTCATACAGGTATTGTCCGTAGCCGTTTTTATCCATGGGTTTGGCAAGACGGCGCATATCATCCGAAGAAATATACCCATTCCGCCACGCGATTTCTTCGAGGCAGGCTATTTTCAGTCCTTGGCGTGTCTCCACAGCCTGTACGAACGAACTCGCTTCAAGCAAAGAATCATGCGTTCCCGTATCAAGCCACGCAATTCCCTGGCCCATGAGCTCTACATTCAGAAGACCACGTTCAAGGTAGATATTGTTGACCGAGGTGATTTCCAATTCTCCTCGTGCGGAAGGCCGGACCTGACGTGCAATGGAAACGATCTCTGAGTCATAGAAATAAAGGCCAGTTACAGCATAGTTTGACTTTGGATTCTCAGGTTTTTCTTCGATACTGACAGCGCGCAGGTTGTTATCGAACTCCACAACACCGTAGCGTTGAGGTTCGCGAACGTGGTAGCCGAATACGGTAGCGCCTGTTGTCCGACTCATGGCCTGTCTGAGAAGTGCATCCATGCCGTTGCCGAAGAAAATATTATCACCGAGAATCAGGCACACGTTGTAACCCAAGATGAAGTCTTCGGTCAGCAGGAAGGCTTGAGCCAGCCCTTCCGGTCGCTCCTGCACGACGTAGTGGAACGAACAGCCCAGCTGAGAGCCATCCCCCAGCAGTTCACGATACAGGGGCAAATGTTTAGGTGTGGAGATAACGACGATATCCCGAATGCCGGCCTGCATGAGTATGCTTAACGGATAATAGATCATGGGTTTGTCATAGACCGGCATAAGCTGCTTGCTCACGCTGCGCGTCAGGGGGTAAAGCCGTGTTCCGGATCCACCTGCGAGTACAATGCCTTTCCATTCTTTCATGATTTACATTCTCTCCGCATAGTTGCTGCGAATCCAGTCTCGGTAGGCACCGCTCTGGACGTGTTCTACCCATTCGAAATTGTCGAGATACCACAGGACTGTTTCGCGCAGACCTTCCTCAAAGCTATGGTCTGGTTTCCAACCCAGTTCGGATTTGATTTTTGAACAGTTGATCGCATATCTGAAATCGTGACCCGGGCGATCCTTCACGAATTTGATAAGAGCGGCATAGGAACCATCAGGAGATGAACGCACCTGGTCGAGTACTTCACAGATACCGTGAACGACCTGAAGATTTGTGCATTCGGAATTACCGCCGATGTTGTAAGTCTGCCCTGTCCGCCCTGATTCCAGCACCCGTTGAATGGCGGAACAGTGATCTTCAACATGAAGCCAGTCGCGAATGTTGGAGCCGGAGCCGTACACAGGAAGGCTCTTGCGAGCCAGTGCATTGAGCGTAACTAATGGAATAAGTTTTTCCGGGAACTGACGCGGCCCATAATTGTTGGAACAGTTGGTAATCAGTGTCGGCAGACCATACGTCTCGTGAAAGGCACGAACAAAATGATCGCCGGATGCCTTTGATGCAGAATAGGGACTGTTGGGACTGTATGGAGTTTCTTCCGTAAAGGCGGGATCCCCGGGTTTTAAAGCACCGAAAACCTCGTCGGTCGACACATGAAGAAAGCGAAATGCTGCCTTTTCGAGTGGAGCAAGAAGTGTCCACCAGTCCTTGACGGTCCGAAGCAGAGAACAGGTGCCAAGCACATTGGTACGCACAAAGGCATCCGGATCAAGAATGCTTCGGTCGACATGGCTTTCCGCAGCAAAGTTGACTATCGCATCGGGCCGGTACACCTGGAGAAGATGGGCAACAAGTTCCGTGTTTCCAATATCGCCCTGTATAAAGATGTGTCGCGGATTATCCCGGAGGGAAAGCAAATTGTCAGGATTTCCCGAATAGGTCAGCTTGTCCAGATTGATGACGGTATCCCCAGCGGCGCACCGTTTCAGGACATAACAAGAGCCAATGAATCCGGCCCCACCAGTAACCAAAAGCGTCTGCATGCCTTCAACTCAGCTTTTTAAGAATGACTTTGATCGTTGCCTTTATGCCAATCTCCTGTATTTGCACGCAAAAACGTATAGCCAGTTCGGCCCAGACGGGCAACAAGAGAAAGTATTTGTACCAACAGTCCCTTTTCCGTGTGTAATTGGGAAGCAGCTCTGTCCGAAGGCCTCTCCAAAAAATGGAAGCAGACTTGGTATATTGGGTGAAAGAGGCAAGTTTCGACGCGGCGAATGGCTTGCATCGTGCAGTAAAACTGTTGCTGTGCAGCCGCCAACGAGTCAGCTTGGGCGGAATGTAGGCAAAAGTTGTTTTTTGCGCGGCCTGACACCAGAGCCATCTGTCTACCCATTGGGGGACAGGGGAATTCAGATCACAAGCAAGCAGCATGGAACGCCGAATCATGGCGCAGGAGAAAGTAGGAATCTGGTTTTCGATCAGAAAGGCTCCCCTCATTTCATATGAACCATATGGGCCATTTTTCGCATCGGCTACACGACGGGAATGGCTCCTCATAATTCTAGGAACATAAACATCGAACCATGCTGTGCTGGCCCCTTCCATGCACAACACTTCTACATCATTAAAAATAACTCCGGCATTCGTTGCGGAGGCAACCCGCATTCTCTGCTCAAGACAAACAGGCAACCAGATATCGTCCGCTTCCAGAAAAGCTATGTACTCACCTTTGGCTTCAGCAGCTCCAAGCTGCAGAGTCGCCGCCAGGCCATGGTTTTTTCCATCCTGATGTTGCAGCACAGTGATGCGTTGATCTTGTTCAGCAAAAAAACGGGCTACAGTCACAGAATTGTCTGTAGATCCGTCATCGACAATAATCAGTTCAAAATCTTTCCATGACTGTTGAAGCACACTTTTAATGGCTTCATGCATATAAGATTCATAGTTATAGCTCGGTATAATGACTGAAATAGAGGGCATTGATGAGACCACTTCGTTTATTTATACATTATTAACAGTACGCTGTACTGTTCAATCAATGCATTAGGCATTTCCAAATATAAAAGACACCCATACATTTATCTTCATTTCCCTGTCTTTGGACCACGCCTGACATCCTCAGCAGGAGGCAACAGATCGGCCGGGATACCCAGTTGAGCGAGTTCCTGGTGTCGTTCCGAAGGAATACACTCAGCCTTGCACAGACGACCTACATGCGAGTTATACCGAGCAATTCATCTATTTTACTGAAATTCACATTATTTCTTCTCAGCCAAATGATGAGACGTTCCAATCCGGTAAGTTTGATGTATTCAGTCATGAGATAGGTATTTTCGATGAGAAAAAGATGAAATATAAGTGTTCACCCCAACATATTTTCTAAAAAAATCGTTTAATTCAAAAAACAAAAAGAGTGGAGCGTCAAAAAGAAGGTGTACTTTTTGTCATCCCATCATTTAACTTACTCCGTACTCTCTTACCCCAAAACTATTCAACTTTCCAGCCTAAAAACAGCCCTTTCTCCTCTGAGATTTTTGGGCTTCACTCTCGTCAAAAGAGTACACTTTTTGTCGGGTTGTAATTCATTCCCCCGGCATATCTTGGCACAAACGGTATCATAACGTATAACCCCTCACGATTACGGCTGAAATCGGATGACATACCTCCATACCTCGTGTACCCGAACAGCCGCAGGGGAGTACGTCTCAAATGGAAAAACGGAATGATCACCCCGATGGGGGACAGAGCGTCATTTCAGAAGAAAAAGACGGGGCACAGAATGCTTATGAAGATTCGTTTCCCAAAACGATGGGAACGATTTTGAAGGAAAAACTCTCGGCGCAGGCGGGAGGCATGGACTCGGAACACTGGACGGTCGCCAAGATTCGCCCTGTTACGCCTGACGCCATTCCCCCGGATACGCTGAGAAGGATAGAACTGATTACAAGAGGATTGTCCATCAGGATTCAGGGACTCATGCAGTCGCTCTCCATGTCGGCTTCCTATCCTTCCACAAAGGGGAGGCTTAATACTGCAAAGCTGTACAGAATCAAAACGGAAAATCCGAAAGTATTCATCCAACGGACGGAGTGCGTCGCCGTCAATACGAGTCTCCACATCCTGCTGGACGCATCCGCCAGCATATACGGCAAACCTATGAAACTCGCGACGGCATCCTGCCATGCTATTGCCTCAGCCTGTTCAGCCCTCAAGGGGCTTAATACTGCCCATAACTGCCTTCAATGGAAACTACAGGGGAGATGTTGGTCTGGTCTATCCACTGCTCAAATATGGACAACCCGTTCATACCCGCATCAACCTCATGCCGAGCGGAGGAACACCTCTCGCTCCCGCACTCTAGTGGGTCATGCAGCAACTTCTATTCACTAAAGAACGGAGAAAAATGCTGTTCGTCCTGACGGATGGGCAACCCACCGATATGACCGCCACGAGAAAGGCACTTAAAATGGCGCACAAAATCGGTCTGGAAGTCTACGGGTTGGGAATATTGGATGAAAGTATCAAGCAATTTCTTCCCGCCTCCAGCAGAAGTATTTACGATCTGGGGGAATTACCCGTGGCACTTTTTGACATACTTGGGAAGAATATTATTGGCATTCCAAGAATATAGTTCAATAATTCAAAGTAAATTTAGCTATGAATATCTATCCAATAGGTCATTGTCCGGTATGTAAAAATGAAATACACCCAACTTCAAATGATATTCTTGAAAAAAATAATTTCAGAAGAAATGTCATCAAATGTCCGTTATGCAAAACAAGAATTCTGAGATGCATTGCACCGGGATGCAATAACTATACGGAAGGTGGAGATTTATGGGATGATAAGATATGTCCGTCATGTAAAAATCCGTCAATATTTATCCCCTATATGGAAAGTACGGCCAAGACTGGAGCGGTCATCATAACTTCAGTTCTAGCCGTACTTCGGTATCTCGACAATAAACCGTAACAGAGTATAAAAATGGAACAAATACAGGAAGTGGAATGTGAAGAATGCGAAGGCTCTAGTGTGATAGAATGTCCTATCGAATATGGGGGAAGGCATCCGGAAAATTGTCCTGCATGCGGGGGAGAACAAAAGATCGTTTGTCCCATATGCGGAGGAACGGGAAAACATAATGCGGAATTCGATTTCATGTAACAATTTTATAATATTGATAAAACATCAAAACAGGCATCTTGCCAACTATAACCTTTTGCCTTATTCTTCCTTCATGAACACAAAAAAGTGGACAACCCGCACGATTTGGTCGCCAGAAAATACTTCTCGAATCCCGGAGCCATGGGAAACTTCCTCAGAGAGTTCCTGCCGAGGGAAATGTACGAAGCCTTGGACATCTACAGCCTGGAACCAACAAGGGAAAGCTTCATAGCGCCGGGGCTGAAGGAATCCATCGCAGACATCGTCTTCCGGTGCTTCACGAAGGACGGTAAACAGGGAAGCATCTACATCGTCTTTGAGCATAAGCACAACCCCGCCCCTACCTGTGCCCTTCAGCTACTCAGGTATATGGCCCTCATGTGGGAGGACGAGGTCAGTTCGGGGCGATATCAAGCCAGAGGCAAGCATCTCCCCTTCATTATCCCCATCGTGTTCTACCACGGCAAGGAAAGATGGAACGGAAGGCAGATGCGGGAACTCCTCATGGAAGGCACACCCTTCAACATGTGTATTCCTGATTTCAGCATGTTGGTCTGCAACCTCGCAGAACTCCCCGAGGAAAAGCTGAAAGCTAACTTCACGGACAATGCCATACTTCTTTTGCTTCAGGCATTATTGCTGAAGCATCCCGTAGAACAAATTGCAAGGATATTCCTGCTTCTGGATTCTGCTATGAATCGTGAAGTTATGGATACCATCAGGCTGTTCCTGAACTATGTCCAACAAACCAATCCGGACATTACTGAATCACGTATCAAGCAAAGCATAGAGGAAATTGCCATGCAGGAAGGCATCACCCTCCCCATGAAGTCTTTTGAGGAATACTGGTTTCCGGAATTCTACAATAAGGGTAAGCAGGCTGGGAAAGCTGAAGGAATTGTTGAGGGAGAGGCTAAAGGATTACGTTCCGCAGTAACCAGTCTGCTACTTTCTCGCTTCGAAAAAATTGAACCTTCTTTACTCACGAAAGTTGATCAAATTAATGACGTCGCTACGTTATCGTCTTTGGTAGTGGCAGTGGCAAAGGCAAGTTCATTAGATGATATCCAAAGTCTCATTGAACGTTCCTTCTTGAAAATTCAATGAAACGAGCTCTCCGCTCCTTCTGAAAGAGCGGAGAGTTTTTCATTAAGCTGTCCAGTAAGAACACCCTGCGTGGGTACAACTCTGATCCGAAGAAGAGTCAGCACATATCTTCACGAAGAAACACTTTTCATCCCAGAAGGAATGGGGACAACAGCGCCCCACAACCAGAAAAGGCCCTACAGCTTTCGCTGTAAGGCCTTGTACTTTCTGGCTCCCCGGGACGGACTTGAACCGCCAACCTAGTGATTAACAGTCACCCGCTCTGCCGATTGAGCCACCGGGGAATGAGGCACGTCGTTGGTGCGAAAAGAGGTCTACCGAAACGGGGCCTCTCCGTCAAGCGTTTTTTTCTCTTTTCCTGAAAAAAATTTTTGGGACGCGCCACGTCCTTGACTGCACAGCACAATTGGACTACGGCTTTGCGGATACAAACTGTGCGATCAGGCCCGCAGGGCGCCAAGGCCGGAGGGGTGTTCCCGCCGCCGGAAGCCGTGGGCGGCGCAACGGAACGAAAACCGTCCGGTTTTCTCTAACCCGTTGGAACAGTGTAAGGCTTTCCTGTAGAGTCGTCATGCCGTCGCAGGGGGCAGTCCGCCCGGCACCGCAGGGCTTTTTTTCCGCCGTCCGGAAACGCGAAGGATTCCGCCGGTCGCCACATCGCTATTCTAATTGATGGAGAGATTCCCTTGAGCAATCAGGAAACTACACACCACAAGCCCGTCAAGCTTGCTACCAAATCGGCCCACGCAGCCTATTTCATGCCCATGCTTCAGAGCCTCGCCGACAAGGACGAGCTCAATGAAGTCGTCAAAAACTGCGTGGTGAAATCCTGCGAACTCATGGATGCCGGAGTCCCCCTTCATCTCAACGGGTTCGTCAAGACCCACGACGCCGGGGCCATCCGCGCCGAATACGAAGCCTGTTCCGCGACCGAGCTTGAGGAACTGACCGAAACCTTCACCTGCGCGGGCCGCATCATTTCCCACCGCTCTTTCGGCAAGGTGGCGTTCTTCCATCTTATGGATCGCAGCGGCCGCATCCAGTGCTACGCCTCCAAGGACCTCATGGGCGAAGAAGCCTACAAGAACTTCAAGAAGTTCGACATCGGCGACATCGTGGGCGTGCACGGCAGGCTCTTCCGCACCAAGACCGACGAACTGACCCTCGCCTGCGATCAGGTGACCCTGCTCACCAAGTCCTTCCGCTCCCTGCCCGAAAAGCACAAGGGCCTCACCAACGTCGAAATCCGCTACCGCCAGCGCTATGTGGACCTCATCACCAACCCGAAGGTCCGCGACATCTTCCGCAAGCGCAGCAAGATCATCCGCACGTTCCGCGCCTTCCTTGAGGAACGCGGCTTCGTGGAAGTGGAAACCCCCATGCTCCATCCCGTGGCGGGCGGTGCGGCGGCGCGTCCGTTCATCACCCACCACAACGCGCTGGACATGGAACTGTACATGCGCATCGCGCCCGAGCTGTACCTCAAGCGTCTGCTCGTGGGCGGCTTCGAAAAGGTCTTCGAGCTGAACCGCAACTTCCGCAACGAAGGCATCTCCATCCGCCACAATCCCGAATTCACCATGTGCGAATTCTACTGGGCGTATGCGACGTTCTACGATTTGATGGACCTCACCGAGGAACTGTTCTCCACCATCGCCACCGAGGTCTGCGGCAGCCCGATCATCACCTATCAGGGCACCGAACTCGACCTGACCCCCGGCAAGTGGCAGCGCCTCACCTTCCACGAATCGCTGGAGAAGATCGGCGGGCACTCCCCCGAATTCTACAACGATTTCGAAAAGGTCTGCGCCTACGTCCGCGAACGCGGAGAAAAAATCCTCAAGACCGACAAGCTCGGGAAGCTCCAGGCCAAGCTCTTCGACCTCGACGTCGAACCCAAGCTCGTCGCGCCCACGTTCATCTATCACTATCCCACGGAAATATCCCCGCTGGCGCGCCGCAACAAGGACAACCCGGAGATCACCGACCGTTTCGAACTGTTCATCATGGGCCGCGAATACGGCAACGCCTTCTCCGAACTGAACGACCCCATCGACCAGCGCATGCGCTTCGAGGAACAGGTCCGCGAAAAGGCCGCCGGCGACGACGAGGCCTGTTCGATGGACGAAGACTACCTGCGCGCGCTGGAATACGGCATGCCCCCGGCCGCGGGCGAAGGCATCGGCATCGACCGTCTGGTGATGCTCCTGACCGACTCCCCGTCCATCCGTGAAGTCATCTTCTTCCCGCTGCTGAAGCAGGAATCCTGACCTTTATGCGTTTTGAACTCTTTGTAGCCTTGCGCTACCTCTTCGCGCGGCGCAAGCAGGCCTTCATCTACATCATTTCCGCCATGTCCGTGCTCGGCGTCGCCATCGGCGTCGCCGCGCTGGTCGTGGTGCTCGGCGTCTACAACGGGTTCACCACCGACATCCGGGACAAAATCCTCGGCGCGAACGCGCACATCATCGTCTCCGGTCCGCTGGCCGCCCTCACCGCGCGCCCGTCGGACGCGGAGTTCGACGCCCTGCGCAACGATGCCCCGCATCTTTCCGGCATCGATGCCGTGCTCAAGCGCATCGACGCCACGCCGGGCGTGGTGGGCTCGACCCCCTTCCTGTATGCGGAGGGCATGCTCTCCTCGCCGCGCGGCGTGAAGGGCGTGGTGCTGCGCGGTATCGATCCGAAAACCGCGCCGTCCGTGCTGTCCATGCTGGACAACCTGACCAGCGGCAGCCTCGCCGGGCTGACGCCTTCGGTGGAGGGCGCGCCGCCGGGCGTGCTTATCGGCAACGAGCTGGCGCAGCGCCTCGGCCTGACCGTAGGCAGTCGCGTCAACCTCCTCTCTCCTTCCGGCCAGAAAACGACCGCCGGTTTCCAGCCCCGCATCCGCCCCTATCGGGTGGCGGGGATTTTCCAGACCGGCATGTTCGAATACGATTCCTCGCTCGGCTTCATTTCCCTTGCTGCCGGGCGTGATCTGCTCGGCCTGCCCCCGGATCAGATTTCCGGGATCGAGGTCACGGTCAAGGACGTGTACAAGGCCGACAAGGTGGCCGCCGAACTCCAGGAGGAACTCGGCCCGCTGGCTTCCGTACGGACGTGGATGGACATGAACGCCAATCTGTTCGCCGCGTTGAAGCTGGAAAAAATCGGGATGTTCATCCTGTTGGCGATGGTAGTGCTCATCGGCTCGTTTTCCATCGTCACCACGCTGGTCATGCTGGTCATGGAAAAGACCCACGACATCGCCATCCTGATGTCGATGGGGGCCACCAAGGGCATGATCCGCCGCATCTTCATGCTTCAGGGCACGATCATCGGCGTGGTGGGCACCCTGCTCGGCTACGTGCTCGGCATCGGGCTGGCCCTCCTGCTGCAACGCTACCAGTTCATCAAGCTGCCGCCCGGCGTGTACACGCTGGATCACCTGCCCATTCTTCTCGACTGGGTCGATATCGTCGTGGTCGGCGTGTCCGCCATGACCCTGTGCTTCCTCGCCACGATCTACCCGGCGCGGCAGGCCTCGAGCCTCGAACCCGCCGAAGCCCTGCGGTACGAATGATGGAACAGCCCTCACTCGCGACGCCCGCCGCCCCCGTGCTCTATGAGCTTGCCGGGGTCGAAAAGTCCTGCGAAGGCCCGGCGGAGCGCATCACCATTCTGAAAAACATGAACCTGACCATCCGGGCGGGCGAATCCCTCGCCGTCGTCGGCGCGTCGGGATCGGGCAAGTCCACCCTGCTCCACCTCCTCGGCGCGCTGGACGTCCCCACGGCGGGGTCCGTCCTGTTCGAGGGCAGGAGCCTGCCGGACATGACGCCCGTGGAAAAGGCCCATTTCCGCAACCGGAAGCTCGGTTTCGTCTTCCAGTTCCACCACCTGCTGCCCGAGTTCTCCACCGAGGAGAACGTCGCCATGCAGGCGCTCATCGCCGGCATGGACCGGCGCAAGGCGCTGGAGCTGGCCCGGCGGGCGCTGGACCGCGTCGGCCTCGGCGACAGGCGGAACCACAGGGTCACGACCCTGTCCGGCGGCGAACGTCAGCGCGCGGCCATCGCGCGGGCCATCCTGCTGGAGCCCCGCGTACTGCTCGCCGACGAGCCCACCGGCAACCTTGATCAACGGACCGGCGACACCGTCGCCGAACTGCTTCTGGAACTGAACCGCACGCTCGGCATGACGCTGGTCATCGTCACCCACAACCGGGACATGGCGGGAACCCTCGGGCGTTGCCTCGAACTGCGATCTGGAGAACTGTATGAAGAGATGCGTACTCGCGCTGCTGGCGCTGGCGCTGTGTAACCTGTTGTTCCACGGCATGGCTCAGGCGGCTCCCAAACCGGCCGCCTCGGACGCCGTCCGCGTAGCCGTGCTCCCCTTCCAGATCAACGGAGGGGCCGACATCGACTACCTGAACGAGGAACTGCCCTCGCTGTTCGCCCAGCGGCTGGCGAACAAAGGCATAAAGGTCATCCCGCCGAAGGAAACCCTCCGCCTGCTCAAGCGACAAAAGGTGGGCCAGCTCAATCTGGCCGCCGCCCGAGCCATAGCCAAGCAGACCGGCGCGGACTACGCCGTGTACGGCAGCTTCAGCAAGACCGGCGACGCCTTCAGCATCGACGCCCGCATGGTGGACGCCACCGGCGAAAAGAGCGCCCAGCCCCTCTTCGTCCAGAAGGCGAACATGATGGAGCTGCTGCCCGCCGTGGACGAACTCGTGGAAAAGATGGGCGGCGGCGCGGTCAAGGGCGACGCCATCTCGGACATCCAGATACGCGGCCTCAAGGTGCTCGATCCCGACGTGGTGCTCATGCGTCTGTCCACCCGCAAGGGCGACGTCGTTGATCCCGCCACTCTCAACGCCGAAATCAAGCGCATCTGGGACCTCGGCTACTTCAGCGACGTGAGCGCCGACATCGAGCGGAGCGGCATGGGCCGCGTGCTCGTGTTCACGGTCAAGGAAAAGCCGCGCATCGACGACGTGATCGTCAACGGCTCCGACGAAGTGAAGAAGGACGACATTCTGGCGGCGATGAGCTCCAAGACCGGGTCCGTCCTCAACGATCGCCTGCTCGCCGAAGACATCCAGAAAATCACCGAACTGTACCGCAAGGAAGGCTTTTACCTCGCCGAGGTGAACTATCGCATCGACCAGAAGGCCAACAGCGCCTCGGCCGTCCTCGTCTTCGACGTGAAGGAAGGCAAGAAGCTGTACATCAAGGAAATCAAGATCGAGGGCCTCGAAAACATCGACGCCGGCGATCTCAAGAAGGAACTCGCCCTTCAGGAACACGGTATCCTCTCCTGGGTCACCGGGACGGGCGTGCTGCGCGAGGAATACCTCGAACGCGACTCCGCCGCGATCACGGCCTACGCCATGAACCACGGCTACATCGACATTCAGGTGGCCGCTCCGCAGGTGGACTATGAAGAGGACGGCATCACCGTGACCTTCACCGTCAAGGAAGGCACGCGCTACAAACTCGGGGAAATAGGCTTCAAGGGCGACCTCATCGACACCGACGACCGCCTGTTCGAAGTGATCAAGCTCGACGACTTCAAGAACAGCGACGGCTACTTCTCCCTCTCCGTCATTCAGGACGACATCAAGGCCCTCACCGACTTTTACGGCAACTACGGGTATGCCTTCGCCGAAGTGGACATGGACACCCGCAAGCACCCCGAAGACGGCACCATCGACATCTTCTTCGTGCCCAACAAGAAGCAGAAGGTGCACATCCGCCGCGTGGTCACGCAGGGCAACACCCGCACCCGCGACAACGTCATCTTCCGTGAACTGCGCCTCGCCGACGGCGACCTGTTCGACGGCTCCAAGCTGCGCCGTTCCAACGAACGCCTGAACCGCCTCCGTTACTTCACGCAGGCCGACACGACCATCGTGCCCACCGACAAGGAAGACGAGGTCGATCTGCGCGTCAACCTGAAGGAAGACCGCACCGGCGCGCTCATGGGCGGCGTGGGCTATTCGAGCTTCTACCAGTTCGGCGTGAGCGGCAGCATCATGGAACGCAACCTGTTCGGTCGCGGCTACTCGCTCGGCCTCCAGGGCTTCGTGTCCGGCAAGTCCTCCTATCTGGACCTGTCCTTCGTCAACCCGCGCATCTACGACACCGACTTCGGTTTCAGCAACAACGCCTACGCCATCTGGGAAGAATGGGACGACTTCAAAAAGAAGACCATCGGTAACACGATCCGCCTGTTCCATCCCCTCGGCGAATACACCTCGGTGTCCGTGGGCTACCGTCTCGACCGCTACACCCTGTTCGACATTCCGGACTCGGCCTCCCGCGCCTACAAGGAATACGAAGGCAAGAACCTGTCGAGCGTGCTGAGCTCCAGCGTGACCTACGACTCCACCGACTCGCGCGAACGTCCCACCTCCGGCGTGGTGGCCCGCCTGTCCGCCGAATACGGCGGCGGCGGCATCGGCGGGAACGACAACTACTTCAAGCCCATCGGCGAAATGCAGTCGTTCCACACCCTGTTCCGCAACCCGAACCACATCTTCCACTGGCGCGGACGCGTCGGCGGCGTGTTCGAAAACTCCGACAAGCCGGTCCCCGTCTTCGACCGCTTCTTCATCGGCGGCATCGATTCCATCCGCGGGTACGACACGGAAGACCTCGCCCCGCGCGATCCCGAATACCACGATGAAATCGGCGGCGACCGCATGGGCTTCCTGAACCTCGAATACATCTGGACGGTCCATCCGGAAATGGGCATCGCCCTCGTGCCGTTCTTCGACATCGGCTACAACATCGACTCCAAGCAGCAGTCCGATCCCTTCAGCGAGCTGAAGAAGTCGGTCGGCCTCGAACTCCGGTGGCGTTCGCCGATGGGCGACCTGCGCTTCGCCTACGGCTACCCGCTGGACAAGAACGTCAAGGGCGACAACCCCGGCGGACGGTTCGAGTTCTCCATGGGTCAGTTCTTCTAGGCTCTACGGGGCCCTTCCGCGGAAGGGCCCCTTTTCTGCCGCGTCTCCCACGCGGTTCACCGCCATCACAGGCTTCCCTTCATGAGCATCCCCGCCGTCAGCCCCCTGAACGATTCCCCGCTTTCCGGCGGCTTTTCCGGCTGGCGTGCGTTCCGTCTGCTGCTGGCCGCCTGCGCGGCCTTTTTCCTCTTCGCCTCCCTCCCCGATGCGCACGCGGCGCCTTCCTTCGAACAGCAGTACGAAAAAACGAAGCGGGACATGGAGCAGCTCAAAAACGACGCCAAACGCGGCGGCTGGCGGGAACCGTGGGAAGTCATCGCCCAGTCGTTTCTTGATCTGTACGAAAAACACCCCCGCTGGCGCAACCGACCGGCGGCCCTGTACCGTTCCGCCCTCGCGATGGAGGAACTGGCTTCCCGTTCCATGCTCCGGCAAGACGCGCAAACGGCCGTCGCCCGCTACGAATTGTTCCTCAAAAAGTACGCCGCGCATGTGCTGGCCGACGACGCCCTGTTCCACATCGCCCGCATCAGGGCGGAGCGCTTCGGCGACGCGGTCGGAGCGCGGGAAGCCCTGAACGCCGTCCAGACCCGCTATCCGCGCGGCGACGTGGCTCCGGAGGCCAAACTCTACGCCCAGCGCATGAACACCGCGCTCGAAGCCGCCAAAAACAGCACGCCCGGCAAAAAAAACGCCGCCCTGCTCACCGACATGAGTTGGGAAAACCGAAAGGGGCTGGCCGTCGTCACACTGGAATTCGACCGGCCCATCATCTGGTCCGTCTCCTCGCAGAGCGGCAACAAAAAGAAAGACGTGCCCAGCCGGATCATCGTGAACCTGTCCGGCGTCGCTCCCGCTCCGACCATCCGTCCCGGCATCAAGGTACAGGGCAGCTCCCTGCGCCGCATGCGCCTCGATCTGTCCGCCCCGGACAAGACCCGGCTGCTCCTCGACTTTCGGACGGTAAAGCGTTTCACGGTCAGCACCGAAACCTCGCCGTTCCGCATCGTGATCACGACCTCGGCCACGGACGCCGGACTGCCGCGCGGAATCGCCATCGGCCAGACGCTGCAATCCGGCGATCCCCTGTTCCGGTTCTCGGCCCGTACCGTCATGATCGACGCGGGGCACGGCGGCAAGGACCCCGGCACGGTGCACAACGGCATCGTCGAGCGCGACGTCACGCTGGACATCGCCAAACGCGTGGGGGCCATCCTCGCGGCCAAAGGCCTGCAGGTCCGTTACACGCGCACCGACAACACGTGGGTCTCGCTGGCGACCCGCTCCTACAAAGCCAATCAGGCGCGGGCCGATGTCCTGCTGTCCATCCACGTCAACGCCAATCCCAACGAAGCGGCCTGCGGACTGGAAACCTATTTCCCCGACACCGCCAGCAACACGGACGCGAGCAAGCTCGCCGGGGTGGAAAACGCCAACGGCGACCACAAGGCCGGGGACACGGCGTCCGCACCCGGTTCGCGGGCGCAGGCATCACGCCGTCTCGCGGACACGATTCAGAAATGTTCCCTGTCCGTCATGAAGGAAAAGACCTTTACGGTCCGGGACGGCGGGGTCAAGGCCGCGCCGTTCAAAGTGCTGCTCGGCGCATCCATGCCCGGCGTGCTGGTGGAGGTCGGCTACTGTTCCAACCCGCAGGAAGCCAAAAACCTCGCCGTGCCCACCTATCGGCAGGCGTTGGCCGAGGGGCTGGCGTCCGGCATCGTCGCCTACATGGGCAGTCTGGAAAATACCCGGAAAGAGCACGGCGGCTCCTGACGGCAAGGGTTCTCTCCCCGCCGGGGGAAAACCGCTCTGCGCGCAAGGCTCGCCAGACTCGAAGGCTCGCCCGACGGCACGGCCTCTCTAGGACCGTCCTCTGGAGAGCCCTCGCCTTAGGGCGTCCGCTCGGAGCGAGACCGAAGGGGCACGGACCCCGTGAAGCTGGAAAGAAACGGCGTATCCGGTTGCGGGCTCATCGCTGAGGGCGGAGCAATCGGCATCCGTTTTTTCGACATGGAACGGCGCGAAACGCGGGATATGCTGGGGAAAACGTTCCTGAGAAAAGAAACATCGGGAAGAATCGTCCCTCAAGAAAGGTTTTCTCCTCCGATCCGTTCCCGCTTCATCATCCGTTGTTTTTTCAATAGACTGATATACAAGGGAATACCTGTCTTCAACCCGCCTTTTCCCCGCCCCGTTCCCGGTGCGGCACGGCTTGACGACTCACGCGTTGGAGGCTATCCATTGCGATCTGCGGGCTTCATCCCGCTATTGTCTGCACATTCAAGGAGAAAAGTATGTTCAGAGTATTGTCCCTTGCTCTTGTGGCTTGTGTCCTGATGGCGGGTTCCGCTTTCGCCGACATGAAAATCGGCGTCTTCAATTCCCAGGCCGTCGCCATGGACAGCGACGCCGCCAAGGCTGCCCAGCAAAAGTTGCAGTCCCAGTTCGGCACGGAAAAGTCGCAGCTCGAAAAGCAGGCGAAGGACCTCCAGTCCAAGGGCGAAGCCCTGCAGGCTCAGGTCGCCAAACTGTCCGCCAAGGAACGCGAGGAAAAGCAGATGGAATTCCTCCGCCTGCGCCGTTCCTTTGAAGAAAAGTCCCGCAACTTCGCCCGCAAGGTCGAAAACACCGAAAACCAGATTCGCCAGAGCATGGCTCAGCAGATCTACGACGCCGCCACCACGATCGCCAAGCAGCAGAAGCTCGACCTCATCCTCGACGCCGCCGCCGGCAGCGTGATGTACGCGACCCCGACCCTCGACATCACCAAGCCCGTGCTCGCGGAAGTCAACCGCCTCTGGAAGGCCGGCGGCAGCAAGTTCCCCGAACCCAAGTCCGGCAGGAAGTAAATGGTTGCCCGTAAACTCTCCGAAATCGCGGCCCGGCTCGGCTTGACTCTTCAGGGCGAAGACGCCGACGTCATCGGCGTCAACACCCTTGAGGGCGCCGGGCCCGACGAAGTGAGCTTTCTGGCAAACCCCAAATACGCTGACCAGCTCGCGGCAACGCGGGCTGGCGCCGTTATTGTCCGTCCCGAGCATGCCGGGGACGTCAAACGCGCGCTGATCAGCGAAAATCCCTATCAGGACTTCGGTCGCGTTCTGGAACTTTTCGCCGCCCCGCAGGGCAGCTTTTCCGGGATCAGCCCGTTGGCCTTCATCCACCCCGACGCCCAAATCGACGAAGGGGCCACCGTCTATCCCTTCGTCTACATCGGTCCCCATGCCGTGGTGGAAAGCGGCGTCAGCCTGTTCCCCGGCGTCTACGTGGGCGAAAACGTCCGTATAGGCAAGGGGACCACCGTCTATCCCAACGCCGTGCTCATGGCGGGAACGCAGGTCGGTGAAAACTGCATCCTGCACCCCGGTTCCGTGCTCGGCGCGGACGGCTTCGGCTTCGCCCGCACGCCCGCCGGCATCCAGAAAATCCCGCAAGTGGGCCGCGTCGCCATCGGCAACGCGGTCGAAGTCGGCGCCAACGCCGCCGTGGACCGGGCCGTACTGGACACCACCCGCGTGGGCGACGGCACCAAAATCGACAACCTCGCCCAAATCGGGCATAATGTGCAGATAGGCCGCAACGGCTTCATCGTGTCTCAGGTCGGGATTTCCGGCTCCACGACCATCGGGGACAACTGCACGCTTGCCGGCCAGGTCGGCGTTGCCGGGCACCTGCACATCGGCGACAACGTCACCATCGGCCCCCAGTCCGGCGTCGCCAAGGACATCCCAGGCAACGTCGTCGTCGGCGGCACCCCCGCCGTGGATCAGCGCACCTACATGCGCACGCTCACTCTCATGCCCCGCTATCCGGAACTTTTCAAGCGCCTGTCCAAACTTGAAAAGGAACTGGAGGAACTCAAGGGCGGCAAGCCGGACGCCTAACCTTCTGACTTCAAGGAACACACCGCATGGACCAGCCCATCTCGTTCGACATCCGCAAGATTCTGGACCTTCTCCCCCACCGCTACCCCTTCCTCCTCGTGGACCGGGTCAACGAAATCGTGGACGGGGAATACATCAAAGCCCACAAGTGCGTCAGCTTCAACGAGCCGTTCTTTCAGGGGCATTTCCCCGGCGTTCCGGTCATGCCCGGCGTGCTCATCGTCGAAGCCATGGCGCAGACCGGCGGCCTGCTGGTGTTGCACGGTTTCGATCCTTCCGAAACGGCTGACAAGCTCTTTCTCTTTTCCGGGCTCGAAAAGGTCCGCTTCCGCCGTCCGGTCTTCCCCGGCGACCGTCTGGACCTCGAATGCCGCCTGATCCGCCACAAGCTGAAACTGTGGAAGATGGAAGGCCGCGCCTATGTGGACGGCGTCCTCGCCGCCGAAGCCGAACTGACCGCCGCCGTAACCGACCGGAGTGAAATGTAATGAGCTGTTGCAACATGGCTCCTCCTCAGGGCATCCACCCCACCGCCATCGTGCATCCCGGCGCGAAGATCGGCGCGGACGTGGAAATCGGGCCCTATGCGGTCATCGAAGAGCACGTCGTCATCGGCGACCGCTGCCGCATCGACTCCCACGCCGTCATCAAGAAGTATACGAAGATGGGCACGGGCAACCACATCC
>PPYF01670423.1_pt1 | contig 39426 bp, 39 predicted proteins | sample 1559871 | NCBI WGS metagenome assembly PPYF01 (sample SAMN08240021, study PRJNA423297) | Human gut metagenome, whole genome shotgun sequencing project.
GCAGTCTCATACCTTATTATGTGACACGTGACACGCAGACGACCAATACCACGGTGGTCAATTTAGCCCGAGCCTTGGTGCGCGGTGATATGGACGGGATGTTACGTCTGCTGCAGACCTTCCTTTCCACCGTCCCTTATTGCGACCGCACGGACTACGAAGGCCATTACCAACAGATGCTCTACATCATCTTCAGTCTCCTTGGCGCGTACGTGGACGTGGAAGTACGTACCCCGATGGGACGGGTGGACATGGTGATGCGCACGGCCACCACGCTCTACGTCGTGGAACTAAAGCTGAACCAATCCGCTGAAGCCGCCATGCAGCAAATCGACCTGAAGAACTATCCCGAACGCTTCGCCTTGTGCGGCCTGCCCGTAGTGAAGGTCGGCGTCAACTTCGACATGGAACGGCATACCCTGAAGGATTGGATGATTACGAGATAAAAGACGGATGGGGGATGAAGTTCCTGCCGGAAACCCGCCATGCCCCTATACATTCCACCCTAAGAGTTTGCAAAAACATCCTTCATCCTTCAGGAACTGTGGTAAACATCTATTGTATAATATATTACAGTCTGAACGATGGAAAGCCCATCTTTCAGTCCCCTTTCATGGCTGAAAGCCGTCAAACGCTTTGCGCCAAACGATATTCCAATCTCAGCCAAACGATTTTTCATTCTCAGCCGACTGATTTTCCGTCCTCTTCCCAGCGGAATGAAACGTGGATGAAAGATGCCTGAAACATCTTTCAGGTTATAACTTCAAAATAATGAGTGGATTAACATGCATTCTGAAAGATGAAGGATGTTTTTGGAAAATTCCTGTGTAGGGGATACGGGTGGTAATCGTCCAATTCAGGCAGTTGTTTAAAACAAATGGAAATAGTCTATGGACGAAGGGATTATGAGAATCTCCTACCTATAGCTATTGGAACTGTACAAACAATAAAAAATAGTTTCATTTTTGATTTATTTACGAAGATATAGGATTTCTGTCCCATATTGATGGCAGCCAAAATAGAACGAAAGCATGCCGTGAAGAAAAACCGTTGTCGAATTGCGGAAGTGTGGTTTTTAATTCTAATTATATCAATGTCTGATGTATCTCAAAATAATAAGCGGATAGCGAAGAATACATTATTGTTATATTCTCGAATGTTTTTCATGATGGCAGTGTCATTGTACACAAGCCGTGTCGTGCTGAATACATTGGGGGTAGAGGATTATGGTATTTATAATGTTGTGGGCGGTATCGTAGCGATGTTTAGCTTCATAAATAGTTCTATGTCGGCTGCGACTCAACGCTATATCACATTTGCGTTAGGGAAAGATGACAAGGTACAGTTAAAGAAAGTATTCAATACCAGTTTGATAATACACGGTGGAATATCAATTTTATTGATTCTTTTAGCTGAAACAATAGGCCTTTGGTTTTTGTGGAATAAGATGCAGGTACCTGTGGAACGTATGGAAGCAGCATTTTGGGTATATCAAAGTTCTATCGTAGCTTCTGTCATTATGATAATGAGTGTTCCCTATAATGCCGCCATTGTTGCCCACGAGAAAATGTCTGCGTTTGCTTATATATCTGTCTTGGAAGTTGTTTTGAAGTTGTTGATTGTCTATCTGTTGTTGGTTATCTCCTTTGACAAGCTAATAGTTTACGCTTTATTGATAGTTTTAGTGCAAATCTTTATCAGGTTATGTTACAGTTGGTATTGCAATAAATATTTTAAAGAAACTTTATTTACATGGATTTTAGATAGAGGATTGATAAAAGAGATGATAGGATTTGCCGGATGGAATCTTTTTGGAGCTTGTGCATACATAGCTTTCACACAAGGATTGAACATTATATTAAACATGTTTTTTGGTCCAGTAGTGAATGCAGCTCGCGCTATAGCTGTACAAGTACAAAATGCCATGACGCAATTTATAAGCAATTTTCAAATGGCTTTAAACCCACAAATCATCAAATCTTATGCCGCAGGCGATTTGCAATACATGCACAGTTTAATATATAGAAGTTCTAAATTTTCTTATTTCTTGATATTTTCCATATCATTGCCTGTAATCATCGAGACTCCTTTTATATTGAAAGTTTGGTTAAATAATGTACCTGAAAACTCCGCAATATTTCTTCGACTGATGGTTTGTACTTCGTGGATTTCGTCTATTTCAAATCCTTTGATAAATGCGGCTCAGGCTACTGGAAATATCAGAAAATATCAAACTGTTATAGGAACGATGCTTATCATGATTTTACCTATATCTTATTTATGCTTAAAAATAGGTTTTCCTGCTTGTTCTGTTTTCATAGTCCATTTGATAATAGAATGTTTGGCACAAGTGGTTCGTCTGTTTATCATTAAACCCATGATTGAATTGTCTATCGGTGAATTTGTCAAGAACGTAATTCTCAAAATCATATTAGTCTCCTTTTTAACGATTTTGTTACCTTATTATGTCCATACAGCCATGCATGGTGGATGGCTAAGGTTAGTTTTTGTGGCAGTAGCGAGCTTTTTATCTGCTACTTTTATAATTGGGGGGATAGGGTTGAGCACACCTGAGAGGAAATTTATTCTCACTACTATACGAAAAAGAATGCACTGTAAAAAGAACTTGCCATGACAATATCGAGGAAAGATAGTAATATGGTCAAGGGATGGGGTATACTCATGATGTTAATGCATCATTTTTGGAATCCTTTGCTGCAACCGGTATCCCAAACTGTGGTGGTAGCCAATACGTCTATCCCTAATATAGAAATCGTTATTTCTGTTTTTTGTAAAACTTGTGTCTCAGTTTTCGCTTTTGTTACAGGATGGATCTTGGCTTTGAATGCTGAAAAATACCAATCCTTTCAATATATATTGCAAAAGCTATTTGCCTTCTTGAAAGATTATTGGGTGATTGCAATTATCTTCCTTTTAATGGGTTGGTTGTTGGGGTGCAATCTCCCCACAATAGAAATCTTTATACTCAATTTGTTTGGGTTTGAAGTCGGAGTTCAGGAAGTCATGGGGTACAATTACGTCAATGTCGTTTTTGCATGGTATGTAAGATTTTATCTATTAGTCCTTTTGTCCTCTCCCTTTATGCTTAAGGTTATAAGGTGTTTAAGTAGGTATAATCATTGGGCGGTTTACGCAGTTCTTTCTTGTTGTTCGATTATATTGGCTTATTGGTGCAGGCTTTCGGATGTGTATATGGTAAAAAAACTTTTTGCCGTATTTTTTGAATGGTTGCCTTGCATTCTTGCAGGTTATTTTGTTTGTAGGTACAAAATGGCTACATGTGTGGAAAAGATATTTTCTACTGTTTGGGTGGCATTTATTGGAATGCTTGTCTTGATATTCTTTAGATACAAATTTCCTCAACCGTTGGGGATGAACTTGGATTTTATTTATGCATTTTTCCTCATAATTGTTATGCTCAAGTTTACACCGTCATTTTGTTGTAGATTTTTGCAACATTTAGGTGAGCTGAGTATGCTTGTTTGGTATTTCCATGGGATGTTTTTTATTCCTTTAAGGCCGTTGAAACCTTTGTTGTCTTGGACAGGAAACAGTTTTTTATCTTTACTCATAGGGTTGGTGTGCAGTGTAATAATGGCTTTATGTTTTAAACTTATAAAAGAATTTGTATTAAAGTGGAAAATATATCGTTAATTCCTATGGATTCATGTACCGGTTGTGGTGCTTGTTTGCAAATATGTCCGAAGCATTGTATTACCATGGAGGAGCGAAAAGATGGTTTTTTGTCTCCGGTTGTAAATACAGATGTTTGTGTCAGTTGTGGAAAATGTCTTAAGGCTTGTCCTGCAAAGAAGACATTTGTCGGCAAGATACCTTTGGAATCTTATGTGGCTTACCACAATGATGACCAAATCCGGCTGAAAAGTTCGTCGGGTGGTGTCTTTTACGAATTGGCAAAATGAGTATTGGACAAAAATGGCGTTGTCTTTGGTGTTGTCTTCGATAGGGATTGGTGTCCGAAACATGTATCAGCAGAATGCGTGGAGGATGTATTACCTATGTTAGGAAGCAAATATGTCCAAAGCGATACTAAAGACACATTCAATGAATGCTTGTCGTATCTGAAAGAAAAGAGGTGGGTGCTTTATTCCGGCACACCTTGCCAAATAACGGGACTTTCCAAATTTTTGGGAAAAGAATATGAACGGCTGATTAAAGTGGATTTTGTTTGTCATGGCGTGCCTTCTCCGGGTATTTGGAGGCGTTATCTTACAGAAGTCCTTTCTGGAGAGATATCCACAATAAAAGAAATATCTTTTAGGGACAAACGGTTCGGATGGGAAAGATTTAGTTTTGTCATTTCGGGGAAGCCTGTTCATAAAGGGACCCCCAACTCTATTTTGTTGTCAGACATACATTATGAGAACCCTTATATGAGAGGGTTTCTGTATGATCTTTATCTGCGCGAGTCATGCTATCGTTGTCCGTCCAAAGGTTTTTCTTCACAAAGCGACATTACGCTTGGTGATTTTTGGGGTGTTCATAAATTAGGAATGGATGGCATGAATGATTGGAAGGGATTAAGCCTTGTGGCGGTCGGTACAGAAAAAGGCAGGCATGTTTTTAATGATATTGCAACCGGATTCCATCGGAATGAATTGTCATGGCAACAGGCTATAATGAGCAATCCCAACCTTGTGGCCAGTCAAAAGAAAAACAAACGAAGAATATCAAAGTTCAGAAAAAATGTATCTCGAATGACATTGGCAGAGGCCGTTGAAAGGACTTTGAAGAAAAGCTATTTGCAAAAGAAAATAATATCGTTTAAATATAAGTTTGGAATTTTAAAATGAACAGTAATATCGTTGCCATACAGACTCCTCATTATGCGTATAATTATGGTGCCCAGTTACAAGCTTATGCATTGGGCATGGCGATAAAATCATTAGGCTATGACATAGAATATATAGACAGGAGACCGCCATATTATTTCGAATCATCCCATTATGTATCCAAGGTCTTCAAGCATTTGGAACGAAGAACGAGAGGAAGAGGATTTGAGCAATTTGAAAAAGACTACCTCAACCCAAAATCCGTAAGAATCCTTCATAATAAAGATTACCCGAAACTAAACGTAGGCAAATATAGGACCGTTGTGGTTGGAAGTGACCAAATCTGGCGTGATGACTACTTCTTTCATTCTTTTGAGTATAGTCCGTATCTATATTTCTTTAAAAGTGGTGTCGTCAGAAAGGTGTCTTATGCAGCTTCTTTTGGAAAAAACACCTGTAAGCAACCGGATGAAAGGAAAAGTAAAATTGCAGAATGCTTAAAAGACTTCAATGCTATCTCCGTTCGTGAAGAATCAGGTGTTCAAATCTTAAAAGATTATTATAATGTAGAGGGAAAATGGGTGTTGGATCCTACATTGTTGCACGATAAAGATTTTTACATCAAAGCATTAAAACTCAAAGAGTATCCAATAGGGCGTTCGTTGGTAACTTATATTTTAGGAGCCAAATCCGAAAGAATGGATAAGATAAACAAACTCGGGGCAGCATTGGCTGTTAGTATAGACCATATTTATAAAGAAAGCAGATTTCAACTGATGTATAAAAGGCCGTTCTCACTGTTAAAGAAGTACAAGAAAGTACCGTCCACGATAGAATGGTTGAATAAGATACTCCATGCAAAATATGTAGTTACCGATTCTTTTCACGGAATGGTTTTCTGCATACTATTCCACAAACAATTTGTCGTGATTGATAATATAGAAGGGGGAAGTGAACGTTTTTTATGTCTATTGGAGAAATTGAATTTGAGAGACCGCTTATGTTCTTGGCAGGACGTGAATGAGGTGCTGATCAGTAAACTGAAGAACGTGATTGACTATGCCCGTGTTGACGAGCGTCTCAAGTTTCTTAAAGAAAATTCGATGAGTTTTTTGAAATCCAACTTATGAACTACACCGTACTACTATTCTTTCTTTTTTGTAACAGCTTTTTCGGAACCTTTATGATTCCGGGAGCTGTCACGACCCCTTGCTTGATTTTGTGTGCTTTTTACGGTGCAAAGAACAAAACCATATACAAAAACTCGTTCGTTTTGATGGGGGTGGGGCTTGTGTGTATGCTTATGTCCTGTTGGATATATAGAGGGCAGACACCCATTGACACGGTCCGTGCCATGCCGGCCTATTTCGGAATCCTATTTTATTTTTTCTTGAAAAGGCAAAACGTGAGCTTGCACTCGGCTGAAAAGATTTTGGTGTTCTTGATATGGACGTTTGACATTATGTATATTGCACAATATTATCTTATTGACTACGGGATTAATTTCATGCATATCGATGAATGGATGCTGTCAGACGAAGACGGAGGAAACCGTTTGAGGGCGATGTCTTCCGGGCTATATTCTTTGGGGATATTCTATGGATTAACCAACTATTACATAACCCGTGATAGGAAATACCTGCCTTTTATCGTTTTGGGAGTGTTCATTATGTTTCTTGCCGGTTACAGGCAGTTGTTTGCTTCTTTAGGCTTGGCTGTTTTGTTCATGCTTTACCGGTTTAAGCGATTATTTTCAGTCAGAACTCTGTTTTTGGCGGTGTTGTTGGTCGTTCTGTTTAATATTATGTTGTATATCCCTGACGTACAAGACAAAATTGCAGGTATGTATGCCCGTTCAGATGCGGGTAATACATTGGACAACGAAGATTATATTAGGGTTATTCAGTTTGAATACTTTGAAAATTCATTTTTCCATGATGTATGGGAACGTATTTTTGGGGCTGGTATCCCATTGGGAAGTTCTGTTTATGGCAAATTTTGGGCTCCTATCAATGCCTCTGGGATACAATTTGTGGATTGGGGATTGATAGGAGCTAGTTGGATGTTAGGTACAATTACTGTTTTAGGTATGATTCATTATTCTTGTAAAGCCATATTGGTGAAAGTCCCGTCCCGTTATATGTATGTATGCCTATGGTTTATCTTTCTGTTGAGTTCAGCCATTACAAATTGGGAATTCTGTCGTAATGGGAATTTCTTGGTACAAGCACTTGCATTATATATTGTCGAATTAGCATCATTAGAGTATGAAAAGAGTCGCTTTCTTCCTGAATAATTCTAATAGCATGAATTGTATGGATATAAAAAAAGGAAATCCCGGTCTTGGAGGGACGGAGTATCAAATAATCCTTATAGCCTCACTTTTAGCGGAAAGGAAAAACGGTCTGGAGATTGTCTTGCTGTCTCCTTATAAAGGGAAACTCCCTCCTGCATTATACAGACAGGACGTTTCATCCTTTTATGAAGCTTCTTTATATTGTGTAACAAACAAGGTTGATTATTTGATAGTCAATTATACATCTGTTGATAAGAATGTCATAAGTGTTTTTTCAATGTTGAAATACATTATATGGTGTCATAATTTTGTTAAATTCAAAGACTTGGATTATTTTGCTTCGAAACGGAATATATTGAGAGTTATATGTGTTGGTAATGAACAGTTGGATTTATATCGCGATCATAAAGCTTTTGATAAATCGGATTATATCTTCAATACGATTCCTTGTGATGACTGGAAAAAAGTATCGTATAATAATATTCCTTTTAAAAATAGGCAAAATAATGTTTTGTATATAGGCAGCCTTATAGAATGTAAAGGATTCTGTTATTTGGCAAAAGCATGGCCACGGATTCTTGCTTCTTGTAAAGATGCAAACCTATATGTAATTGGAAAAGGGAACTTATATGATGAGAACTCTATTTTAGGCCCATATGGTTTGGCGGACTCAGGGTTTGAAGCAGCTTTTATGCCTTATTTGACAGATAGCCATGGTAAGATTCTTCCTTCAGTTCATTTCTTGGGAATAATGGGGAAAGAAAAGATAGAGGTCATGTCAAAATGTAAGGTCGGAGTACCTAATCCGGGGGGAGAAACAGAAACTTTTGGGTTGACTGCCGTGGAAATGCAGATGATGGGAATGGAAGTGACAACAATCGTTTGTCCAGGTTACTTGGACACGGTTTACCAAAAAGAAAACTTATATCAATCTACAGAAGATTTAGCGGACCGTGTAGTCAATTTATTAAAATCGCGTCAGCCTTCTGCTTTGCAGGAGAAAGTCTGGGATTTTATTTGCAGTTGTTTCTCTTTTGAAATTATATTACCCCAATGGGAAAGGTTGCTGTGCGAGTGTTTGGACAAAAACTCATTTCTGCATCATAGGGGATGTTGTAACCCTTGTTTTAATTATCATAGCAAAAAGATGAAAGATAGGATGAGGAAAGTTAAAAGCAAGTTTGGAGGGTTGTCCTTCTTTCCAACTATTGAGCGTTTTTATGATTGGGATAAAAGAATCCGTTTGAAGATACAACAGTTTATTTAGACTAATTCTGTGAGAATCGGATGAATACAAGCAATGAATGTGGGTTGTTAAATGAAACAATACAAGAATAAGTAATGATTTCGATAATTATACCTTTATATAACAAACAAGACTGTATAGAACGGACTATATATTCTGTTATCAGGCAGGATTTTGAGGATTTTGAGATTGTCGTTGTAGATGATGGTTCTACAGACTCCAGTGCCAAGGTGGTGAATGAGATTCCGGACGAGCGCGTGAAATATTTTCATAAAGATAATCAAGGGGTTTCTGCGGCACGTAACTATGGGTTGTCTTTGGCTAAAGGCGAATGGGTGCTGTTCTTAGATGCTGATGATGTTTTGAAAGAACATGCTTTGTCGGCTTTTAAGGCTGCTGTTGTCGAGAATCCCGATGTTGAAGTTTTCGTTTCCGGATATTCTGTCCTTGTGGACGGCAAAGAACAAGATCGTCCATGCCCTATGGAGGGTTGCTGCGATAAACCATTAAAATATTATTGGAGAGGATATTTTTTCCCAAGAACAGGTAATACATTACTCTCGAAAAATGCTGCTTTGTCTATCAGTCATTTTGACGAGCGTATGTCCTTTAATGAAGATTTTGCAGTGGTACTGAAGATATTGGAATTTTATAAAGTTTTCATTATACCTGTGTCTTGCATGGTTTATACTGACGATTACAATACGCTTAGTACTCGGAATACAGATGTTTTTAAGGAATTTATAGCTTATGCCCATACTGTTTCGTTGGAAAATAAATATATCAGACGTATAATCTTCAATCATTACAAATATTCTTTAGCCAGACGAAGAAAGATAAAGGATGATGATGGGTATTGTTACTTGAAGATGAACTTCGATACATTATTTTCTTTTCGGGACAAGATTATTTTGTCGTTTTTTGCGAAGTGCAATATTGTCATACGAAAATTAAGGTTATGAAAAGGATATTGAAATTGCTTTTTTTTAGATGGAAGAACAGAGCAAAACATGTCAAGCTGTTTTGGACTGCAAATATTTTAAGAAACACACGATTCGAGGGATACAATAAAGTCTGTGCACATAGTCAATTTGGAGGTTATTTGGGGCTTTGTTCTTATATTGGAGGGCATTGTAGACTGCGTGCTCGCATAGGCCGTTTTTCTTCCATTGCTTTTGGTTGTGAATCGGTCACGGGAGTACATCCATACAAAGCTCCTTATGTTTCCACAAGTCCTTTATTTGTCTCCCAACGGGGGCAAGTTGGGGTGGTTATTGCGGACAAACAATATGTGGAAGAAAAAATACAGGCTGATAAAACCAACAATTATGATGTCGTTATTGGAAATGATTGTTGGATTGGGTACAAAGCAAATATTGTATCAGGGATAACTATCGGTGACGGTGCTGTGGTTTTAAGTCGGGCTTTTGTTGCAAAAGACGTTCCTCCATATGCTATCGTAGGTGGAGTGCCGGCAAATATAATCGGATATAGATATGACAAAGAACAAATAGATGCTTTACTCAGAATAAAATGGTGGAATATGCCATTAGAGCAGATCATTCAAAGCAAATATTTATTTTTAGATATAGATAAATTTATAAAGCAATATGACGTTTAAAAGTGCATTTTGGCGTTTTTTTAATTACATGCTGTTTCGCATGAATGGGGTGTGTATAGGAAAAAATCCGGATATCAAATATAAGATATATCTTCGTAAGGCAAGGAATAGTAAGCTTATAATAGGTGATAATTTTACTTTGTATTCAGATGGAAACCTTAATCCTTTAGGGCGGAATCTCAGAAGCTCTATTTGTATTAGTGAAAATGCGGAAGTGTCCATTGGGCATGATGTGGGTATTTCAGCCAGTTCCATAAGAGCCCGTAAATCTATTACAATAGGAAATAACGTGACTATCGGTGCAGATTGTATATTACTTGATTCCGATGGACATTCTTTGGATTACCGTAAGCGTGGAACCAAGGAGGATATTCCTGTTTCGTTGCCAATCGTCATAGAGGAAAATGTCTTGATAGGAGCAAGGACAACTATACTAAAAGGTGTTACAATCGGAGCCAGAACCATAATAGGAAGCGGAAGTATTGTTACTAAAAGTATTCCTGCTGACTGTATTGCAGCAGGTAATCCTTGTAAGGTTATTCGGCATATAGATAATTGGGATATATTTTCTCAAAGATAGAATAAGAAAGGTTTGTATAATAAAAGAAATAAAACATGATTACTGTTTACATAGGTGGGGGACTGGCAAACAAAATGTTCCAGTATGCTTTTTCTTTAAATATAAAAAGGCAAGGCTTCGATGTGAGGTATGACACTCATACCTTTCAAACAGAATTTGAACACGATCAGGTGAGGTTAGATGAAATCTTTCAGTATATTGATTTGCCGGAATCTACAGAAGTCTTTTTCGCTGTTGGAAAAAACTCCAGATTATGGAGATTGTATAAGAAGTTGTCCCCACGTTATATAATGGAGTCTGCATACCAATACAACAGTAAAGTTTTTCAAGCTTTGAAGGATGGTTGCCTCGTTGAAAGTAGTTGGCAGGATGAACGTTATTTTACGGAAGTGGAAAATGAGGTGCGTAAAGCTTTTACATTCCCGGAATTACAGGACAAACGAAATATTGAAATGGCCGAGCGCATGAAAGAAAGTGATTCCGTAGCCATTCATATTCGTAAAGGTGATGGATACAATAGTTGGAATATATTTCAAGGAACTTGTACTAAAGAGTATTATGCCAAAAGCTTGGCCTATATCAGGGCACATGTGGATAATCCGAAATTTTTTGTTTTCACAGATAGTCCCGATGTGATTAAAGAATATTTGGATATTGAGACTTATGTTTTAATTAATTGGAATCCAACAATAGGAATACAGAATTATTTGGATATGCAGTTGATGAGTTGTGCTCAGCATAATATCATTGCTAATAGCACTTATAGTTGGTGGGGTGCATGGCTCAATCCCAATAAGAATAAAATCGTAATAGGTCCGAAACATTGGTTTAATCCGAACTGTAAATATGCAAATGTTAATCATGTCGTACCGCGTTCATGGATAAAATTATAAATATAGATTAGACATATGAAGGTTATGTTTTTACACCGCCTTTGGCCGGTTTATGGAGGAGGTGAAACAGTTACGGTATGTTTGGCCAATGAAATGGTAAATCGTGGTATTGATGTACATGTGGCATACTTTCGAGAATCCGATAAGGGTTTGAAGAGGCCTATGTTGGATGAAAGAATTCAATGGCATCTTATAGAAGGAGTGGAGTTCAATGAATACTCTAAGGACTTTTTTATAAAAAAACATGAGGCGAGGTATATAAACGAGAAACTGATAGGTTTGATTCAATGTGAACACATAGATATTCTTCACAATCAATGGTGGCCGGTGGAATTCTTTAAGGAAGCTAAGATTAGGACGGGAATAAAAGTTGTGACGGTACTTCATATGCAAGTAGACATACGGAAGGCCGTATATTTTACAGGTGTGACTAAGTTATTGTTTAATTTGGTTGAGCCATTTTATCGATATGTTGAAAAACAAAATAATCTGCACCGTTCAGATAAATATTATCAATATAGCGACAAATATATATTTTTGGCAAAAGATTTTATGGATTACTACCGTAAAGAGAGAGGTCTATCTATGGGTGATGGTAAGATTGATTATATCTATAACCCTTCGACGTTTAATACTTATAGTGATGAAGAGCGACTGAAAGAAAAAATGAAAGAGGTACTTGTCGTTGGGCGTTTGGTAGAAAGCCATAAACAAATATTTAGGCTACTTCAGGCATGGAAATTAGTACTCGATAAAGGAGTTAGGGGGTGGCGGTTGACGATAGTTGGTGAAGGTCCAGATCGTCAACGTTATGAGGATTTTATTGTAAAGAAGAAGATTGGGAATGTTTATTTTGAAGGTTTCCAACAGCCTCTTATATACTACAAACGGGCTTCCATATTTTGTATGACTTCTGCATATGAAGGTTTTTGTATGACTTTACTTGAAGCTATGCAAAATGGTTGCGTTCCTGTTGTTATGGATACATTTGCGGCTTGTCGGGTAATCGTACAAGATGGAAAAAATGGAATTTTAGTGAAAGACGGTGACGTGAATGCTTTTGCGAATGCTATTATATGTCTTATTAGAAATTGTGGCCTGCGAATCATGTTGAAAAAAAATGGTTTGAAATCATGTAGAGTTTTTCATGTGACCAAGATTGTAGACCGTTGGGAACAACTGTATAATGAACTTATTGTAAAATGAAAATCACTATATCTATCTTTGATATATTGGGTGCTTATTGTGGTATGCACTATTATGACATGGCTTTTGCTGAAGTGTTGCGAAAACGCGGGCATGAAGTTTACATCTATTCAAACTTTAAGGAGAGAGAATCGGACAAAGTTTTCTTTCCCGACTTCTTTTCATGTAAAAAGTTAGTAGGTATTATACGTTTTTTGACCGCTTACATGCGTTTTCTGAAATTCGTTTTGTTTTCTGGTTCAGATCGGATTGTATATTTAACTTATGGGGAGTTTTACGAACTGCCATTCCTTTTCATAGCATGTTTCTCACGGAGAGTGTATGTAGATGTACATGAGATACATGCACTCAAGTATGATGACGCTTCTTGGGTTTCCCGTATTTTTGAGAGGCTATACCGAAATGGTATTCGTCATGTGATATACCATTCGGAACGTACACGTGGTATTTTGAATGGTAATGAATTAGATATGATTTATGTGCCGCATTTCAAGTATGTGTTTCAGAAAGAGTATAGAGACATAAAATTAGCGGATGAAGTAAAAGCATGTTTCCAAACAGATTATAGAAAGTTTTTATTTTTTGGTAATCTTAGTACCGTAAAAGGAATTGATACTGTTATGGATGTGTTTAAAAAATTGAAGTCGGATAATAGGAACTGGGAATTGGTAGTGGCAGGAAAAAATGTGGATAACATTGATTTTTCAGACTTTCGAGATGAACGGATCAAGGTGATAGATCGTCATATCAACGATGATGAGTTGGTGTATCTTTATGTTCATACGGATTTTATCCTTTTACCTTATAAAAAATCGTCCCAAAGTGGAATTTTTGCCATGGCTGCCTATTTTCATAAACCAATGATTCTTTCCGAGATTCCTTATTTCAAAAAAATGATAAAGGAATACCCTAGCTTTGGGGTGGTAGCAGGACTTTCCGATTTTCAGCCAATCATTCAAAAAATGATAGATGTACATGATGGCATTTTTTATACACAAGAAGATTGCAATAGGTTTGAGATGAAAAGTGAAATAGATAAATTCGTAAACTCCTTATGTAATAAGTAAATGAGGTATTATGAAGATAAATAATTTCAATCCATAAACATATTATATGAAAATAGCATTTATCAGCACCCGTGGCATACCGAACAACTACGGGGGCTTCGAGCAGTTTGCAGAATATATCTCCGTGGGATTGGTCCGACGGGGGCATGAAGTTGTGGTGTACTCTCCGCATTTCCATCCTTACCGGAAGCCTGATTACAAGGGGGTACGCATAAAGCATATTTATAGTCCGGAGAAATGGATGGGGAGTTCCGTGGGGAGTTTCTTTTACGATTTCCTGTCTTTGCGTGATGCTTTGAAGAAGGAGAAGTTCGACATTATTTACGAAGCGGGCTATACGAGCATCGTTCCGGCTTATATCTGGTTTAATGTGAAGCGTATCAAGTATCCGCTTTTTACGACAAACATGGACGGGTTGGAATATAAACGTACGAAGTTTAACAAATGGGTACAAAAGTTTGTATTCTGGGAAGAGCGTATGGCGGTGAAGCACAGTCATTATTTGATTGCAGACAATATGGGTATCCATGATTATTATAAGGAGAAATACGGAAAAGAAAGTAAGTTTTTGGCATACGGGGCTGACGTTCATGAGGATTACGATGCGGATGTATTGAAGGAGTACGGTTTGGAAGCGGGTGGTTATTTCATCGTGGTGGCCCGTCTGGAGCCGGAAAACAACCTTTTCATGGCCATAGAGGGATATTTGGCTTCGAACCAGTATGGTAAGCATCCGTTAGTGGTTGTGGGAAAGACGAATACGCCTTATGGAGAACATTTGGTGGAACGATATGGTCGCGACCGTAACATCCGCTTTGTAGGTGGTATATATGACTTCCGTAAACTGAACTCCATTCGTCATTATTCCTATGCTTATTTTCATGGTCATAGTGTGGGCGGAACGAATCCTTCTTTGTTGGAAGCCATGGCTTCCGGATGTTTTATTTTGGCACATGACAATATCTTCAACCGTGCGGTCTTGGGCGAAAATGCCTTATATTATGGATCTACGGATGCAGCTACGGAGATGTTGGACGGAATAGACCAGGCGGTGTCTGCCCATAAAAAGGAATATACGGAACGTAATTTGGAAGTGATACGACGTGATTATTCATGGGAGAAACTGGTGGATGAACATGAAGAATACTTCAAATGGATGTTGTCACAACGAAAAGGTGGCTGACGTTTGTCCGTAGTTGTGAGAATTGGCATGAAAAACAAATCCCCGTGAAAACTTCAACATCGTTTTCACGGGGATTTGTTTTGAGGCAAGGGCGGTTTACAATGTTTTCACCCCTTCAGCAGTGGGAGGAATCGGCTTGATGCTGCCATCTGCGTTATATTCCATCGGTTCGGCTACGACAGAGCGGCTGTAACTGGTGCCGGTTGGCAGACCGCCATTATGGCTGATGAATATCCATTGGCCTTTAAAGTTTACTATGGTCGGATGGGTCGTGTTACTGTTTCCGGCTATTTCTGAAATTATCCCTTTCGTTTCGTACGGGCCTTCAATGTGGTCGGCTACGGCGTAGGCTATTTTTTCCGGCCATTCGCTGGCGTATGTGAGGTAATATTTGCCATTGTGTTTGTGAATCCACGGAGCCTCAGTGAAAGGATGGCTCTCGTCAATATGGATGCGTTTCACCTCTCCTTCTGTTTCTATCATATTGTCTTTCAGTTTCACGATGTAACATTCGCGGTTACCCCACGTGAGGTAAGCCTGGCCGTCGTCGTCGATGAATACGGCAGGGTCGATACAGGCCCAACTGTGGTGGGAATCGAAACAGTCCTTGTTGGTGAGCAACGGCTTGCCTAAAGCATCTTTGTAAGGGCCGGTGATTTTGTCGGATACGGCCACGCCGATACCGCACCAGTTGGTACTGACATACCAATAGTATTTACCGTTGCGTTCAGCCACATGTCCGGCGTACGCCTGTTTACTGGCAGCCCATTTGAAATCTTCTACTTTCAAGGGGACCGGGTATTGTGTCCAATGCTTCATGTCGGTAGTGGAGAACACGAGCCAATCTTTCATCACGTAACCGCTTTGGTTACCGTTTTGGTCACGTCCGGCAAAAAGCCACAGTGTGTCTCCTTGGACGAGTGCGGCGGGGTCGGCCGTATGGATGTGGCGGACAATGGGATTGCCTTGGCTTTCAAACTCGTATTTGACTACGTAGCCCCACTTTTCTTGCAAACGTTGCAATTCGTCACGGGTCAGTGAAATGACGGAACCGTGGCGCGGGAAAAAGTCCTTGGTGAACGCTTTGGGTTCGGAGAAATGGTAAAGGTCCGTGCTGGTCTGGTATTCATATCGTCCGCTGGTGTACATGTCGTACATCAATACGTATTCGTCTTTTCCGTTCAGTTTGAAGATGCTCGACCCCTCCACGGGTGTCTTTCCGGCGTAAGCGTCCAGATACTTGAAGTCCTCTTTCCACTTTCCTTTCAGGCTTTTCGAGGTGGCTTGTTGGATGCCGTTCTTGATTTCCTTGCCGTTCTCGTCTTTGGTATTGCCTTTATAGAAAAGGTGGTAGGTACCGTCTTTTTCGATGATGTCGTTGTCTATGCTGCCGTATTTGGCAGAGAAAAGCTGTTTCGGCTCGCTTTCAAAGCCCGTGAAGTCCTTGTTGGCGTATGCGTAATAAGTGATGAGGCTTTTGCGGTCGTTGCGTTGCAAGGTAAAATAAATCATATATTTTTTGGCCTTGTGGTCGTAAATGGTCTGAGGAGCCCATACCCAATAAGCATCACCGAAATGTTTCGGATAATCTTTGGACAGATTGATCTTGGCGTGTTTCCAATGAAGTAGGTCGTCCGAACTTAGGAGTACGATGCCCGGGTTTTCGTTCCAACCGTTTTTAGCGGTATTCATGTCCGTGGCTACGATGTAAAAGCGTCCGTCTTCACCGCGCAGGATGTGCGGGTCGCGGATACCGCCACTTTCGCTGATGGTGTCGGAAGCGATGACGGGGCGGTTTTCGTTGAGCGCGCGCCAGTTCACTCCGTCGTCGCTGAGGGCGAAACGCAGGTGTTCCTGTTGCTTGGCATCTCCTCTTCCTTCGAAATAGGCAAAAAGATATCCCTCAAAATTAGCCGGTGTTTTGGCTTGATTCGGTGTTGTCTTTCCGTGGCTCATGGTTGTAGCTAATAACAGAGCGGCAATGATGGTTTGTTTTTTCATGTGACTGTTGTTCTTTTAAGTGTAATGTTTTTCTGTCATTTTCAGCGGCAAAACTATGAATAAAATATTGTACAAGCAAGAAAACGGGCGAAAAAGGTGTTAAATATACACGTGTTATTCCTTTTAGACGTCGTTTTGTAGAACGATGTCTTTATGAGGACTTTCCGGTTTTAGCCGTAAGCGAAATGGTCCACGATGAAGTTCGGCATCCAGACGCAAAGTCCCAGTCCGATGAGCAAGGCTGCAAAGACCGCTAACGTAGTCTTGTCTTTCCATGACGGGAGGAGTGTGGCACGGCGCATGCGGAGGTAGGTCAGCAGGTAGCCAAACAAGATGAGGAAGACGGGGATACCGAATGTCCAGCCATGTACCCATTGTTGTGCGGTATTATGGTAAACGAAATCCTGTCCGATGAAATAAAATACGGTACAGAAAAATGTAAAATAGTACATCAAGGACATGAGCAACACGAGGCTCAGCGTTTTTTGGAAAGGTTTCTTCTGCCAATAGGTTCCGCCCAAAATGAACAAGGCTTGCAGGCCGTAGGCTTGGAGGATGGCTAAGGGCAGGTACACGTCACATTCGCTACTTAACCATGGGACGGGGAACGACAACGAGACTTCAGGATAGAGGAAATGGATGAAACCGATACGGGTGAAGTCGGCCAATACGGTGGCTAAACAAAAGATAGGGAAGGATATGATGGAGATTCTGAACCATCTCACAATAAACTTCTCGGCATTTGAAACCGGGAATGTCAGGTCGGTGATGTAATCCTTCCGGTATTTTGATGTCTTGAAAAAAGTGCTGCCCGCAAAGGCCATGAAGAAATCGAAACACAGCACGGCCATGAAGACAATGGAAAACCAACAGTCGTCTTTCCCGGACAAGGCGTTCTCCATAATCAGTTGGTAGCTGTTGTTGTCGGTTTCCATGCCTTGCCGCACTTGTTTCAATGCCACGACCACAGAGTGCGTTTTGGTGAAATCCATCCAGATGAAGAGCAGGGTCATGATACCGTAGGGGATGATGAAATAATAATAGAGTTGTGCGGCGTTTTCGCTCCAATCTTTGCGGAAATATTGGAGGAGGCGTTGGGCGTTCAATGTATTCTTGTTCATGATAAGGGTTTTTAAAGGTTGGACATAGTGTCAGAGGTGTCTGACAAATACTGCCGGTAAAGGGTTTCGAGTTCTTCCGCCGTGATGCCGATGGAACGGGCTTGCCGGAAAAAGTCGTAGAGTTCTTCATTCATGAAACTTACCCTTCGAAACGAACGGATGCGTTCCGATGCGCCCGGTTCTACGAAATAACCTATGCCACGTTGCATGCGGATGACAGAGTGGGATTGCAGGAAGTCGTAAGAGCGCATGGCCGTATTGGCGTTCACCTCCACCGTGGCGGCGTAATCGCGCACGGAAGGGATACGGTCGTTTTCAGCGTACCGTCCTTGTAGTATCTCATCGCAGATACGGTCGGCGATTTGCAAGTAAATGGGTTTGTTTTCCTTGAAATTCATACGCTTTTCGGATTGAGGGCATATTGGTATTTGAGGTCGTTCTTCTTCATTCTGCGGTAGGCCGACAGCCAAAAGAGGGAGGTCACGGCAAGCCAAAAGGCATGCCATACCACTTCGGCAGTCGCTGCTCCGGGCTGTTGGGGGTAAGTGTAAGGGTCGCCTCCGGCAATGAGCGAGACTCCGATCGTCAAAAGGAGGGGCAACAACAGGATTGGGCATTTGCCGAGTGCGCGGCGCAGGGGTGTCCGTCCCGTTTCGCTTCTGGTGGAAATGGCTTGGCCCAACAGACTGGTCGTGAGGAGCATCCTGAGCACAAAGCCGGAGGAGGCCGTATGAAGTCCGGAAGTAAAGAGGAGGGGACGGGCGAAGCTGTAATCCGGGAAGGCTATGTTGCAAATGATGACACGGGTGATGTCCGCTGCCAAAATAATAAGAACGCCTGCTAAAATCGAAAGAGGAACGGTATAGAGCCACCATCGGGCGAACTTCTCGAACGTGGAGGCAGGGAGTAGCAAGTACCTGATGTGCTGTCCCTTGTTGTATATGGGCGCGTTCCATAGCCACGGAGTGAATATAAGGAATAGGAAAAAGAATGCCGTAACGGTGGCGAACGCAGCATTTTGGTTAGTGGCCGTGTCTGTGAGGTGGGCGAACTTGTCTTCCAGTATATCCGTTGGGACGGTCTGTAGCAAGGTGGCGTTTTCCGAATATACTTTGAGGCAAGACACCGTGAGAATGACAGAGAGTAACAAGTAGCCTGCGGCGAGGGTGACGAGGCAACGTGTACGCCGGGCTGTCCAGTCTTCGCGGAGTAAGGCCGCGAAGCGTTTGCGGTCGAAACAAGAACGGTTCATAAGCTTAATGTTTGGGGAATTTGACATAAGTGAGGTCGGTTTTGAAGATATGACGGTAGGCCATGTACCAGTTGAGGACGGTGCACAGCAGAAAGAAGGCATTCATGAGGATGGGGCGGAATAGCCAAAGGTTGAAGGCTTCTCTCAGGGCATTGTGCGAATTTACGAGGGCGAAAGGCACGAGGACGACGAGCAGGAGGACGGCGGTGCGCACGCTTGCCCGTTTCGTTTCTGAGGTGCAGATGAAAACGGACTGCGCCCAAAGCATCAGGTTGAGCAGGGTAAGCAACCAGTATGGGTGCACTCTGCCGTTCCAATACTCTGCGTATGGCAGCAGGTGGGCATAGTCCACTTGCGGGACGATGAGGCTGCAAAGCCCCACACGTGTGAAGTCGGCGGCGACGAATACCGCACAGTAGGTCAACAGGGCGAGTGGGACGGCATAGAGCCAACGGAGCAGAAATTGCTCGAAGGTCGACACGGGGAAGGTAAGCGTGCGGGCAGCCTGGGACGTGGTCTGCAATGCCCTTTGTGTCCGGCGTGCAGTGCCGACAAGGTAGAAGGCAAGAATCGGGAAAAACAGGGCACTCACGGAAGTCCAGCTTCCGTCCACGCCTTGGGCGAGGTCGGCCGATATGGCTTTCCATTCTTCCACGCGTTGGGGGCTGACGTAATGGCGGAGGGCATTGGCGCGGAGCGCGCCGCGTATCGTGTAGAAGCTGGAAAACACGGTGAGGACGGCGTAAATCACTACGGCCTGCAATCCCAATGCTTTCTGTCTTTCCGTCCAGTCCCAACGGCACAAGGCGATAAAACGTTTCCGGTTGAAAAACTGTGAATCCATATCTTTTTATTTTTCAGCATTAAACAAGGGGCAGATGGTTTCCGGGTGTGCCAGAGTGCCGTTGAAAAGTAACTCCAAGTTGATTTCCGAATCCTTGTCTTCCAGATTCGGGAGCATGACGCTGTGCCCGTTGTAGGAGGGGAGGGCATAATAAGCCTCTGAGGTTTCCGATTCATTGTCGGTCTGCGTGAAATATAATTTATGGCAGATTTCAGTTACCGACGCATCGAGCAGTACGCGGGCGTCATCTAAGATGACCACGTGGTCGAGAAGTTGTTCCACATCTTGCACCTGATGGGTGGAAATCACGATACCGCGCGATTCGTTCATTTCGCGGATGAGGAGTTTGCGGAATTGGCTTTTGCCGGGGATGTCCAGTCCGTTGGTCGGTTCGTCCATGATGAGCCACGAGGTACGGGTGGCCAAGGCAAAGCAGATGAGTGCCTTTTTCTTTTGTCCCATCGAAAGTTCGCCGAGTTTGATGTCCTCCGGCAGTTCGAACATTTCCAGATTGCGGAGCAAGTTGTCGTGGTCGAAATGCGGATAGAAAGAAGCGTTGAGGCGGACGTACTTTTTCAGGTTGTAGTCCGGAAGGTCGAATTCTTCGGGGATGAGGAAGAAGTCACTCAATGTGTCCGGACGGCGCAAACGCACATCCGTGCCGTTCAGGCAGGCGTGTCCTTCAGTCGGTGTGAGGAGGCCGGTCATCAGGTAGAGCAAGGTGGACTTTCCGACTCCGTTTTTCCCTAAAAGCCCATAAATCTTGCCCTCGTCGAGACGGAGGGAGCAATCGTTTAATACGCGGTTTTTCCGTTTGGAATATCCGAATGAAAGGTGTTCAATGGTCATCATAAGGCAATGTTTTATAAATTAATTAGTGTATTAGTATAATAGTACACTGCAAATATAGGACAACATTGCGGAACGTACAAATAAAAGGCGGAATATTTTTAGGATTTTCTCTTTTTATGCTGTTTTTAACTGAAGATAGGGTGGCATGTTCCCACCTTGGATTATCTTTGCTATTGCGAAAATAGGAGGTGGCTCGGCAGTTTTTCGCTCAAAAGCAAGCTTTTGGCTTGCAACTGCTCTCACCTTTCACTATCTTTGCAAATTCAAGACGCAAAGGAATGGAACAGAAAATAATAACAATCAGCGATGCGCGGTTGCGCGAGGCGGCTGCACAAGGAATGGATGAGTTTTTACAGGTCTTCATCGACCGTTACCGAGAGGTTATCGGCGGAGAGTTGAATGCCGGGAACATGGGGATGCTCAATGGGGAGCAAATTTCATTGCTTGCCTATGCCCTGTTTCGTGAGGAAGTGATGGACGGAGGATTTATCCAATTGATACACAACGGCTACGGGCCGTTTATTTTCGACAATCCTTTTGCGAAAGCCATGCGGTTGATGGGGGCACATGATTTTTCCAAACTGGTATATAAAGGAAAGAGACTGTATGACAAATACAAGGAGGAACTGACGAAGGACTGTTCGGACGAAGAGTTTATGGCTTTGTTCGAGGCTTATCCGCAGTTTGACGACTTGGACGACGAGTTTGTGGAAATGGAAGAAGAAGTCACGGCTGCATTGGCTTGTTATGTGGATGAACACCTCGAGCTGTTTGCCGAGGTGGTGAAAGAGTAAAGAGGAAAAAAGATGGCAGAAAAGAAAAATAAGACCAAATCAGTGAACATCAAGAACAAACGGGCTTCGTTTGATTTCTTGCTGTTGGACAAATATACGGCCGGCATCGTGCTGACCGGTACGGAAATCAAATCCATCCGGGCGGGTAAGGCCAGTCTGGTGGATACTTTTTGTTTCATCCATAACGGAGAGGTGTGGGTGAAAAACATGTACGTGGCCGAGTATTCGTACGGTTCTTACAATAACCATGCGGCACGGCGCGACCGGAAGCTTTTGCTCAACCGCAAGGAAATCCGGAAGTTGCAGCAGGACATGAAAAGTCCCGGCTTCACATTGGTGCCGACCTTGTTGTTTATCGACGAGAACGGACGTGCCAAAGTGGATGTGTATTTGTGCCGGGGTAAGAAAGAATACGACAAGCGGCAGACGTTGAAGGAAAAGGAAGACCGGCGCGAGATAGACCGGCAGGTAAAAAGGTATTAGAGTTTGAAATCATGAGGTTGGAAGAGATTGTTAAGGAGAGGATATTGATATTGGATGGTGCCATGGGTACCATGATTCAGCGGTATGGCCTGACGGAGGCTGATTTCCGAGGGGAACGTTTCAGGGATGTTCCGGGACTGATGGTCGGTAACAACGATCTGTTGTCGCTGACGCGTCCCGATGTGATTCGGGATATCCACCGCAAGTATCTCGCGGCCGGGGCGGACATTATTGAGACGAATACGTTCAGTTCGCAACGGGTGTCGATGGCGGATTATCACGTGGAGGACTATTGTCGTGAAATCAATCTGGCGGCTTGCCGGATAGCCCGTGAGCTTGCGGATGAGTTTACGGCCCGCAATCCCGAAAAACCGCGTTTCGTGGCCGGTTCGGTGGGACCGACCAACAAAACCTGTTCGATGAGTCCCGATGTGAACAATCCGGCATACCGCGCCCTGACTTTTGACGAACTGGTGGCTGCCTATCGGGAACAGATGGAAGCCTTGCTCGAAGGCGGTGTGGATGCCTTGCTCATCGAAACTATTTTCGACACGCTGAATGCCAAGGCCGCTATTTATGCGGCGGAAGTGTCCATGCAAACCGCCGGACGCAAAGTGCCGCTCATGTTGTCGGTTACGGTGTCGGATAAGAGCGGACGTACGCTTTCCGGCCAGACGATGGAGGCCTTCCTGACTTCTGTGGCTCATGCCGATATTTTTTCCTTAGGGCTGAACTGTTCTTTCGGGGCACACGACCTGATTCCCTTCCTACAAATTTTGGCTCACCGTTCACCTTATTATATATCAGTCTATCCGAACGCAGGACTGCCCAACAGTATGGGAGAATATGACCAGACCCCCGACCAGATGGCAGAGGAAATGAAATTCTTTGTGGAAGAAGGTTGGGTGAATATCATCGGAGGCTGTTGCGGTACGACGGACGAATATATTGCCCGTTTTCCGGCCTTGGCGACGCAAGGGCGTCCGCATGTGCCGGCCGGAAAGGCAGAAGCATTGTGTCTGAGCGGTTTGGAACAGTTTGAACTGACGCCTGAAGTGCGGTTCGTCAATGTGGGCGAACGTTGCAATGTGGCCGGTTCGCGCAAATTCCTGAGGTTGGTCAAAGAGAAAAACTACGAAGAGGCTTTGGAAATCGCCCGCAAGCAAGTGGAGGATGGTGCCTTGGTCGTCGACATCAACATGGACGACGGGCTTCTCGATGCCCGGCAGGAGATGGTGACGTTCCTGAACCTGTTGGCTTCCGAGCCGGAGATTTCCCGTGTGCCTGTCATGATAGATTCTTCCAAATGGGACGTGATTACAGCCGGACTGAAATGCGTGCAGGGCAAGAGCATCGTCAATTCCATCTCGTTGAAAGAAGGAGAGGAGGTATTCTTGGCTCATGCTCGGGAGGTGAAACGCCTTGGGGCTGCCGTCATCGTGATGGCCTTTGATGAAAAGGGGCAGGCCGATACTTATGAACGCAAGATAGAAGTCTGCGCACGGGCTTACCGTTTGTTGGTGGACGAGGTCGGTTTCAATCCCCATGATATCATATTCGACCCGAACGTGCTGGCCATAGCCACGGGAATGGAGGAACATGACAACTATGCTGTGGACTTTATCCGTGCTGCGGGATGGATTCGCCGTAACCTCCCCGGGGCGCATGTAAGTGGCGGGGTGAGCAACCTTTCTTTCTCTTTCCGGGGCAACAACTATATCCGCGAGGCCATGCACGCCGTGTTCCTCTACCATGCCTGCCGTGAGGGGATGGACATGGGCATCGTCAATCCTGCCACGTCGGTGATGTATGGCGATATTCCGTCCGACATCCTGACGGTCATAGAAGACGTAGTGCTCAACCGTCGGCCTGACGCTGCGGAACGGTTGATTGAGTTGGCCGATAAGCTGAAAGCAGAGGCCGAAGCGGCCAAGGCCGGACAGCCCGGGGCGGATGGCGGCGGGATGTCCGCGAAAGATGCTTGGCGCAGCGGCAGTGTGGAGGAACGTTTGCAGCATGCTTTGGTGAAAGGTATAGATTCCTATTTGCAGGAAGATTTGGAGGAGGCTGCACAGTCTTATCCGCATGCCGTAGACATCATCGAAGGGCCGCTCATGAAGGGGATGAACACCGTAGGCGAGTTGTTCGGAGCCGGTAAGATGTTCTTGCCGCAGGTTGTGAAGACTGCCCGTACGATGAAGAAAGCCGTGGGCATCCTGCAACCCCGTATCGAGGCCGAGAAAAAAGAGGGGGCAGCACGTGCGGGATTGGTCTTGGTAGCTACGGTGAAGGGAGATGTGCATGACATCGGGAAGAATATCGTATCGGTGGTCATGGCCTGCAACAACTATGAGATAGTGGATTTGGGGGTCATGACACCGGCAGAAGAGATTGTGGCGAAAGCCAAGGAACTGCATCCCGACATCATCGGCCTGAGCGGCCTGATTACGCCGAGTCTGGAAGAAATGGTGCATGTGGTGGGCGAATTGAAGCGGGTCGGGCTGTCCATTCCGGTCATGATCGGCGGGGCCACGACCAGCCGTTTGCATACGGCATTGAAGATAGCTCCTGTGTACGACGGGCCGGTCATTTGGATGAAGGATGCTTCGCAGAACGCGCTGACGGCAGCCCGTTTCCTGAATCCCGACACGGAGGGAGAGGCTTTCCGCGAGTTACGCGAAGAGCAGGAACGTTTGCGTGAAAGTGCCGGAACGCGGCGTGTAGAGACTGTCTCGATAGAGGAAGCCCGGCAGAAAAAACTGAATCTGTTTTAATACTGTTTTTCGTAAGATATGAAACGCTATACCACTTATATTTTTGATTTCGACTATACCTTGGTCGATTCTTCACGGGGCATTGTGACTTGTTTCCGTCATGTGCTCGGCAACCACGGGCACACCGGGGTGACGGATACGGAAATCAAGCGCACCATCGGGAAGACGTTGGAAGAATCTTTTTCCATCCTGACGGGAATTACCGAGGCCGGGACGTTGGCGGATTACAAGCGTGAATATGTGAAGGCCGCCGATGTACACATGACTGCCAATACCTTCTTTTTCCCGGAGACGATAGAGGTTTTGGAAGCTTTGAAGAGCCAAGGAGCCGTGTTAGGTATCGTGTCCACCAAATTCCGTTACCGCATCCTCGACTTGTTTGAAAAAACAGGGCATGACGGCCTTGTGGATTTCATCGTGGGCGGAGAGGATGTGAAAGCGGCCAAACCGGATCCCGAAGGGTTGCTGTTGGCCATCGGACGTGCTTCCGGTGGCGGGAAATCCGAGGTGCTGTATGTAGGGGATAGCGTGGTGGATGCCGCAACGGCACAGGCCGCCGGTACGGATTTTGCCGGTGTATTGCATGGCATGACCACGCGTGAGGAATTGGAAGTTTATCCCCACGTGGCTATCGTGGACGACCTTCGGGGTATCCTGCCCGTCTCGGTCTGATGTTTTTTGCACAGTATAAAGTTCCTTCACCTTAACTGTTTGTGTTTCAGAATTTATGAATATGCACACATCGCGTGCCGTGAACCTCCGGTGAAGGCTCTTGTCGAAGAAGTTTCACCGCAACAGATTGGTTTACAGCATGTATGAAGGATGCGAACCCTTTTCCCGTTTAAATACTTGTACGTAGGGGAGGGAAGTTTGTATGTTGTCGTTGTCCGCTTAAAAGGCTTCCGTCAACCGGAAAATCGTTTGCCACAGAATGGAAAATCATTCTCAGGAGAACGAAAAATCGCTTGCAGGAGATTGAAAAATCGTTTGGCGCAGAACTGAAACGAACGAAAAAACAGGGTAACTGTTTCCTGTTCTTGTATTTTTTGTATCTTTGCCATAGTAGTAACCATGGAAGGAAAGTAACTATGGAAGAAAATACTGAAAAAGCAATGGAACCGACGAAGAAAAAAAGTAAGGTGGAAGAAATCTTGGAAGCGGACAGGAAAAATCCTCCGAAGAGAGTAAATAAGACGTGGGAGGCGGCTATGAGACTGAAAGGTAGTCTGATTGTGAACGACCCTACATTCTTGTTGTAAAGTATGAGGGTGTTTATCGATACCAACATTTTCGTATATATGGCTACTGACCAAGTAACACACGCTTTTGGTTCTATCGTAGTCAAGGACTTGACTTGATTTTCAACAAGAAGTAGTCCTTTGTTTCATAATGGTGCTCGTAAATATGAACGGCGGCCGTAATCCTAAGAGATTACGGCCGCCGTTCATATAAGTTATGGCTTTTTAGCCCTTGATGCGTCTTTTGTAGTCCACCATTTTAATGGCCGTTACGGCACATTCGTCGCCTTTGTTACCCAAAATGCCTCCTGCGCGGTCTTGCGCCTGTTGCAAATTGTTGCAAGTGAGCAGACCGTAGATGACAGGCACGTCGCCAGTTGTGTTCAGTTCGGCTAATCCTTGGGTTGCTCCTTCGCAGATGTAATCGAAATGAGGGGTGTCGCCGCGAATCACGCAACCGATGGCTATCACGGCATCCACCTTACCGCTTTTTGCCATTTGGGCGGCACCGAATACCAATTCAAAACTGCCCGGCACAGTCATGACCAGAATATCTTCTTCGCTGACTCCATGTTTGAGCAAGGTGGTTTGCGCACCTTCCAACAACGGACCGGTGATGTGGTGATTCCATTCGCTGACCACAATGCCGAAGCGCATGCCTTTGGCGGAGGGGACGGACTTGGGGTCGTATTCTGACAAGTTATGTAAATTCGTTGCCATTTTCGCTTTGTGCTTTAGGACTTTATTCGCTTACGCGTTCGATATATTTGTCGATTTCGGCATACTGCATAGAGTTCACATACTTGGTTTTGATCTCTTTGTAGCATTCCAAAGCCTTGTCTTTCTTTCCTTGCGATTCGAAAATCTCACCGGCCTGAATCAGATAGAGCGGGCTGAGGCTGTTATTGTCTGCCTTTTGGGCTGCTTCCAATAAAGTGGAAGTCGCTTTATCTAATTGGTCCAATTCTGCATAGCAGTTGCCCAATGCACCGATGGCAGCAGGAGACACCATGGCGTCGCCGCAATTCTTGAAATCTTCCAGACGGGTAACAGCTTCCTGATATTTACCCAATTTGGCATAACTTAATCCGGCATAGAGCTGTGCCAGATTGCCGGCTTTCGTACTTCCGTAGTCGTTTGCGATTTTCAAGAAACCGGGAAAGCCTTGTCCGTCACCGTTCAACGCCTTTTCGTAGTTGTCCGAAGCAAAATATTGCTGTCCTTTGAACATCAGTTCATTGGCTTTGGCCTCGCGCGGTTCGCTTACGAAACTCCGATAGAGGAAGTATCCGCCTACCAATACGACGATGGCGATGAAAACGTACATAATAGGCTTCTTGTATTTGTCGATGAAAGCCTCGGAAGAAATCAAAGTCTGTTCCACGTTGAGTGAATCATGCTGTGTCTTTTTGTTCGTCATTTTATTTGATGGTTTTATTATTATTTCCTGTTTTTCGTCCCGTAGTGCATGGTACGGGAATAAAGCGGAGCAAAAGTAGCGAATTTCTCCCGTTTGATGAAATTTATAGGCTATTATTTTTAGGATTCGGGGGATAAACCTTAATTTTGCAGGGTGATTTAACGGGAAAAACCTACGGATGATACTGAAAAAAATTTCTGTCTTGAATTATAAGAACATAGCGCAGGCCGAGTTGGCCTTCTCTCCGAAGATGAATTGTTTCATCGGGCATAACGGTGAAGGAAAAACCAATTTGCTGGACGCTGTGTATTTTCTTTCCTTTTGTAAGAGTGCGACCAATTCCGTAGATTCCCAGAATATCCGGCACGGTGAAGACTTCTTCATGTTGCAGGGGGAGTACGAACATGAGTCGGGAGAGCCGGAAGAGGTATATTGCGGATTGAAACGTAAACAGAAAAAACGTTTTAAGCGTAATAAGAAAGAGTATAAAAGATTGTCGGAGCATATCGGGTTGGTGCCGGTAGTGCTTGTTTCTCCGGCCGATGCCGATTTGATTTCGGGGGGAAGTGAGGAGCGCCGCCGCTTTATGGACATGGTGATCGTGCAATATGACCATGAATATCTCGACGCGTTAGTGCGTTACAACAAGGCTTTGCAACAGAGGAACGTATTGTTGAAACAGGAGGAAGAACCCGACGAAGCCTTGATGGGGCTATGGGAAGAAATGATGGCTCAGGAGGGGGAGAAGATATACGAGAAGCGAAAGGCTTACGTGGAGGAATTCATTCCGGTGTTTCAGGATTTCTATGCGCGGATTTCCCGTGGAAAGGAGCGTGTGGGACTGCGTTATATTTCGCATGGCCAGCGTGGGGAACTGTTGGAAGTCATTCGTCGCGACCGTGCCAAGGATCGGATTATGGGATATTCCCTGCATGGTGTCCATAAGGATGATTTGGAGATGACCTTGGGAGAGTTCCCGATAAAACGGGAGGGTTCTCAGGGACAGAACAAAACCTATCTGATTGCTTTGAAACTGGCACAGTTTGATTTCTTGCGCCGTACGGGAAGCCGTACCACTCCTTTATTGTTGCTGGACGATATTTTCGACAAGTTGGATGCCGACCGCGTGGAGCAGATTGTCAAATTGGTTTCCGGCGAACAGTTCGGGCAAATCTTCGTGACGGATACCAATCGTGACCATCTGGACCGTATTTTGGAGAAGACGGACGAAGACTACAAGCTCTTTTATGTGGAAAACGGGGAAATCAAAGCATGAGACGGAACAAGGCGGAAAGCATAGGCGACATCATCCGGCAATATCTCCGGCAGGAAGGGTTGGAGACACCGTTGAATGAGACCCGGATGGCGGCGGCTTGGTCCGAAGTGATGGGGCAGGCTATTGCCCGGTACACCGGGGATGTTTTCGTGAAAAATCAGGTGTTGTACGTTCATTTAAAGTCGCCTGCTCTCAAAGCCAATCTGATGATGGGACGGGAAGCATTGGTGCGCAAACTGAATGAATACGTGGGAGCGCAAGTCATTCAGAGTATTGTGTTCCGTTGACAAAGACTCAAAGAATCTCGTCCATAGGGATGTCGTGAGGCTCTGTAGGAACATGCTCTACCCGCTGGAAATCGAAGCAAACTCCTATTTTATATATATTGTAATGTTGCAACCGCGTCAGTAAGCGGTCGTAAAAACCTTGTCCGCGTCCCAAGCGATTCCCTTCTGCATCGAAGGCCACTCCCGGGATGACGGCTAAATCAATGGAAGCGTAATCGGTGAAAACCTCTCCCGTAGATTCCTGAATGCCGAAAGCCCCCGTTTCGAGGTGGTCCTCGGCAGCATAACGGTGCAATTCTATATCTTTTCCTTTTACGGTTGGGAGTAATATACACTTGCGCAAACTCCAGTAGCGTACGAAATCTTGCGTATCCACTTCATCCGGCAATGAGTGGTATAGCAATACGGTACGTGCCGCGATAAAGCGCGGATGAACCGCCAAACGTCTCAAAATAGGACCTGAAAGATCGAGTATGGCAGCCCGTGAGGTCTCTTTCTTATTCTGGGCGATAAGCGTCCTTAGTTCTTTTTTATCCATAAGCATAGTCAAAACTCGGGAAAGCTATGGTATCGCAGGATGCCATAGCTTTCCCGATAATTTTTTATTTTTTATTTTCTGAGGGTGCCTTTTGAGGAGCTTCCGGAAAAGCTTTTCCTTCCTCCAGAACCTTAATTGCACGTTCTACTACAGCGTCATCGCTGTTGATGAATTCGTAGAATTGTTCTGTTTCCTTTACGTTATTGATGATAGAGGCGTAGAGGCTTTTTCTGAAAAGTTTACGTGACTTGTAGAGCATCAGGTTGCGCCGGCGTAATCCTCTGTGTTGGGCGAAGTCGGCAAATTTGCCGACTATATTTTGCCGGTCCAGATAACGGACGAGCTCTTCGTTCGTTTCCAGTTCGTTCAATTCCTGACGATGGCTGTCGGCGAAGTTGAACGCATACTGGTATATCAATCCGCTTATTAATGCTTCTTTGTAGTATGAAGTCACGTCGGAAGTGTCTTCGGGTACGAAGATGTCCGGCATGATGCCTCCGCTACCGTATACCGTGCGTCCCAAGCGTGTCTTGAATTGAGGGCCGCTCTGCTTGATGCTGTCCTGCGAGAAGAACTCTCCGCGTTCGTAACGTTCTATCAGGTCGTTTTCATATTCTTCTCCGTGTCCTTTTTCGTAAGGCTTTTGGATGCACCGTCCCGAAGGTGTGTAATACCGCGCGATGGTCAGGCGAATCATGCTGCCGTCACGGAATTCTATGGGTTGTTGTACCAATCCTTTTCCGTACGTACGGCGGCCTATGATTGTTCCTCTGTCATTGTCTTGTATGGCACCGGCGAAGATTTCGCTGGCCGATGCCGACCCCTCGTTGACCAATACCGTCAGGGGCAGATTGGGGAAGGCTCCGCGTCCGTCGCTTTTGTATTCTTCACGAGGAAATTTGCGTCCCTCCGTGTAGAGAATCAAACGGTTCTTGGGTAAGAAGATGTTGGCCATTTGTATGGCGGTCTGCATGATTCCCCCTGTGTTATCACGCAGGTCTATGACCAGGTTTTTAAAGCCTTTTTGATTCAGTTCGGCCAAAGCGACCAATAACTCGGGGTAGGTCGTTTCGCTGAAACTTTTGATTTTGACATATCCGGTTTCGGGGGTAAGCATGTAAGTAGCTTCTATGCTGTGTACCGGAATGTCACCTCGTGTGATGGTGTAGTAGAGGGGCTTCTTCTCTCCCATGCGCTGGATGCCTAATTTTACTTTGGTTCCTTTTTTGCCCTTCATGAGTTTCATGCAGTCTTCGGCCGTGATTTCTTTGGCCGTGATGTCTTTTCCGTCCACATTGACAATACGGTCTCCTGCCAGCAATCCTACCTTTTCAGAAGGCCCGCCTTTAATGACACTGATGATACGTGCCGTATCGTTTTGTTTGGTGAATGATACCCCGATACCGGAGAAACTTCCTTTCAGGCTTTCCACCGAGGCTTCCGCGTCTTTGGCTCGGATATAGCCCGAGTGCGGATCCAATTCCGCCAATATGCGGGGCATGGCTTGCTCCACGAGTTCGGTCATATTGACCGTGTCTACATATTGGTCGTCGATGATACGCAACAAGTCGTTCACCTTGTTACTGTTCGTATTGATGATGTTCAGCCGGTTTCCCGAGAAATGGTTGGCATAGAACGTTCCTATCAATATTCCTGCCACAAGGCATAATGCCAATAGGATAGGCGTAAATCGCGATGAACTATTCTGATTCATAAATACATGTTTTTTAAAGTTCTTCTGTCGGAGTGTCCAATGGTAGGTAATGTACTTCTATACCGGCTCTTTGGAGCAGGTCGATACCGTCTGTCAGCCGGTATTGTCGGGCATAAAAAACCTTCTTGATGCCGGACTGTATGATAAGCTTGGAGCATTCGATACAAGGAGCGTCTGTGACGTACAAGGTGGCTCCTTCGCTGTTGTTTCCAGACCGTGCGATCTTGGTGATGGCGTTGGCTTCGGCATGCAGTACGTAGGGTTTGGTCAGATGGTTTTCGTCTTCGCATACGTTTTCGAATCCTGCCGGTGTACCGTTGTAGCCATCGGAAATAATCATTTTGTCTTTCACGATGAGGGCTCCTACTTTGCGTCGTTCACAGTAACTGTTTTCCGCCCATATCCGAGCCATACGCAAATAGCGCAGGTCCAATTCATGCTTTTTTTCTTCCGGAGTTTTCATGTTTCTCTCAAGCTTTGTTTATGGGTTTGATACCGTTTCGTTTTAGCAGGGCGTCTATGGTGGGGGCTTGTCCGCGGAACCGTTTATATAATGTCATAGGAGGTTCCGTGCCTCCCTTCGACAGGATATTGTCGCGGAAACTTTGTGCCACCTCCCGGTTGAATATACCTTTTTCCTTGAACAGGGAGAAGGCGTCCGCATCCAGGACTTCCGCCCATTTGTAACTGTAATATCCGGCTGCATAGCCTCCGGACATGATATGTCCGAACTGTACGCTCATACAGGTCTCTTCCGGTTGCGGCAACAACTGTGCCGCTTCCCACGCGCGTTTTTCAAATGAAAGCACGTCTTCCTCGAAAGGTTTGTCCTGTGTATAATAAGCCATGTCCAACAGACCGAAACTGACCTGGCGGATACAAGCATAAGCCGCGTTGAAATTGCGGCTTTTGATAATCCGGTCGATAAACTCTTCCGGAAGCGGTTCACCCGTCTGGTAGTGTTGGGCAAAGGTATTTAAAAAATCGCGTTCTACGGCAAAATTTTCCATAATTTGTGACGGAAGTTCCACAAAATCCCAATAGACACTCGTACCGCTGAGGCTTTCGAAGCGTGTATTGGCGAATATGCCGTGTAAGGCATGTCCGAATTCGTGTAGGAATGTTTCTACCTCTCCTAAAGTGAGTAAGGCCGGTTTGCTCTCTGTCGGCTTGGTCAGATTCATGGTGACGGACACATGAGGACGATGATTGATGCCTTCCTCGTCTATCCACTGGTCTTTGTAGGAAGTCATCCAGGCACCGCTTTGTTTGCCTTTCCGAGGATGGAAATCCGTGTACAATACGGCTAAGAAAGTTCCGTCTTTGTCAAACACTTCGTATGCCGTCACGTCCGGATGGTATACCGGAATGTCGGTATTCTCCTTGAAGGTGATACCGTACAGGCGGGAAGCCAGTCCGAAGACGCCTTGTTTGACGCGTGACAGTTCGAAATACGGGCGTAGCATTTCGGCATCCAGATTGTACTTCTCCAGTTGTAATTTATGGGCATAATAACCGAAATCCCAAGGTTGCAGGACGAAATCCTCTCCTTCTTTTTCACGGGCCTTTCTCTCCACTTCTTTCACTTCTTCCCGTGCCGTGGGCAGGTAAGCTTCCAACAAGTCGTTCAACAGTTGGTAGACATTCCGGCTGTTTTCCGCCATACGTTTTTTCAATACGAAGTCGGCGTAGGTGGGGTAGCCCAACAGTTGTGCCCGTTCGCGTCGCAGGTTGACGATACGCTTGACGATTTCAAGGTTGTTGTATTCGTTGTCGTGCGTGCAGATGGTATTCCGTGCCATATACATTTTTCGGCGGAGTTCCCGATTGTCGGCGTAGGTCATGAACGGATTGTAGCTCGGGGCGTGCAGGGTGAAGACCCATCCCTCCAAATCCTTTTCCTTGGCAGCCAATGCGGCAGCTTCGACAGCAGATTCCGGAAGGCCGGCCAAATCCTTTTCGTCTGTCAGGTGGAGTTGGAATTTATTGGTTTCTTTCAGATTATTCTGTGAGAATTGCAAAGTCAACTGGCTCAGTTCCTTGCTGAGTGCACGGAACTTTTCTTTGTCCTCGGCCGGAAGGTTAGCCCCGTTGCGTATGAAGCCGTCGTAACTCTTGTCTAAAAGCATTTGTTCTTCAGGCGTCAATTCACGGTGGTTTTCGTACACGGCCTTTATCCGGGCGAACAGTTTCTCGTTCAGCAGGATGTTGTTGGCATGTTCCGTCAATATCGGTGACATTTTCTGTGCCAACTCGTCCATCTCGTCGTTGGTTTCTGCGCTCAGTAGGTTGAAGAACACATTGCTCACCCGGCTCAGCAGGTTGTCGGGGACGCTGAATGATATGGTGTTGTCGAACGTGGGCGGTTCCGGATTTTGGATGATGGTGTCCGTCAGTTCGTCATCTTGCCGTATGCCTTCCATAAAAGCCGGTTCGTAATCTTCGAGGTGTATCCGGTCGAAAGGTGCCGTGTCGTGAGGCGTTCCGTAGGAAGAGCTGAAAAACGGATTTTTTCTTTCTTCGGTTTGGTTTTCTTGTATGATGTCCATGTCGATATTTGTATTTTTTAGAAGGCCTGAATCAATTTCTCCAAGGCCGGTATGATAATTTTCCTTCTTTTTAATAAGACTAAGTTTTCTTTTTGCAAACGGTTCAGGGCGCGTGACACGTTCATGCGTGGTTCATTGATTTGCAATCCAAGGTCTTCCATGCTGATTTCCAAAATCTTTTCTCCGGCGGGGTATACGCTGCGGGAGTGAATGAAATTGACGATACGTTTCTCCGTATTCCCTGAAAGGTTATGCCATAGCCATCTTCCCTGACGGTAGATATAGGTGGACAAGAGGTTGATCATGTTAAGCCGGAATACCTCGAAACGGCTGAACAACAAGGTTACCCCGTCTTTGGGAATGATCAGGGCGCGTATGTCTGTCTGTGCCGTATAAGTATGCGTGTAGCGTGGAGTAATGCCGTACAGAGCTTCCGGTTGTAGGGCTACCGGTGACTGTAGCCGTTCGTAGAATGCAAAACGGTTGTTGTCCGACCGGGTACGCATCCCGATGGTACCGCGGAAAGCCAGTATCAACTGTCGGCAGGGGTGGTCCTGTTCTGCCAGGTTCTCTCCTTCGGCATATTGGACGACCCGGTGAGGGACAGACGTGGAAAATTGTGTCAATTCACTTTTTCCGATGCCTTGAAACAAGGGGAGGGCGGTCAAAGTGTCCAATGTAAAGTTTTCCATATCTGTCTGTTTTATCGGTCCATCATCGTTTGGAGGGCCGGGGTTGTGTACACTTGGTTCTTCCCTTTCTCGTCCGCATAGATAAGGTAAGCTTGTATGTCGGGAGTGGACTGCAATATCTTTTTAGCCTGTTCCAATCCCAAAACCATGAATGCCGTAGCGTATGCGTCGGCGGTAGCGCAGTCTTTGGCCAGTACGGTGGACGACAGAATGGAATGCTGTACTGGATAACCTGTGTGCGGGTCTATGGTATGTGCATACTTTTTTCCATCTTTGTAGTAGAAGTTACGGTAATTTCCGGAAGTGGCAATACCGAGGTCCGTGACGTTCAATATGGTTTGGATTTCATTGTTGACATTCAATGAGTCGTCTATGGGCTTGTTGATGCCCACTTTCCATTTTTGTTCTTTTGGACTGAGACCTTTCACCACGATTTCCCCTCCGATTTCAATCATGTAGTTCCGGATGCCTTTACGGTCGAACAGGCGGGCTACCGCATCACTGCCGTATCCTTTGGCAATGGCACTGCAATCCAATATTACCCGAGGATCCTGTTTCACAATCTTTCCGTTTTCCAAAGCCACCTTTTCAAATCCGACGAACGAAAGAATGCTGTCGATTTGTGCAGGAGTAAGGTCCTGCCCGTTTTTGAAGCCGAACCCCCAGGCATTGACCAACGGTGCGACGGTTATGTCGAATGCACCGTAGGTATGTTCGCTGATGGTTTTGGCCAGTTGGAATACGTGGACGAACATGCTGTCCGGGGTAACTTCCTCATTCCGGTTGATTCGGCTAATGACCGATTCTTTATTGAAGGGAGAGAGAGAGACATCCACTTTTCGTAATTCGGCTTCGATTTCCTTTTGCAGACTCGAATCGCATTGGTAGGTTACGTGGTAAAACGTGCCGAAAATGGCTCCTTCTTCCCGTTGGAAAGGAATGTTGGAATGTGGGCTGCGTATGGCATATATCGTGCCGATAACCAGCAGGATGAGAAAAGGCAGTTGCCAGCGTAGTTTTTTTCTTTTATCGTTCATGAGCATAAACCTAAATGTTCTATAATGATTTTAATACCGATACCTATCAGGATAAGACCTCCGACAGGGGCTATGGAGCATGGTATCTTGCGTCCGATGAATATGCCTGTTCCCAATCCGGCTATGGTAAGGGCAGACGAGATGGCGGCAATGAGGACGGCCGGAATAGCGATGGTGTCCCAACTGCTGCCTATTTGCATAAAAGCCATGGAAACCCCTACGGCCATGGCATCTATGCTTGTGGCTACGGCCAGTGTCAGGATGACTTTATAACTTAGCGGGTCGAATTTGGTTTCTTCTTTTTTTCCGAAGCCTTCCCGAATCATCTGGATGCCGATGGCAGAGAGCAATCCGAAAGCAATCCAATGGTCTATGGGAGCCAGAATACGGCTGAAGAGCGTGCTGACATACCATCCGGCCAAGACCATTGCTCCCTGAAAGAGGCCGAACGAAAGAATCATGGTCAGCATGGGGCGCAAAACGATGTGCTTGACGATTGCGCCCGAGGTGATGCTTACGGCAAAGCAATCCATGGCGAGTGCCAGTCCTAACAATATAGCCTCTGTGATGTACATGTTTGCATGTTTTTGCCTGGGTTTAAATGTCGAATATGATGTTGAAAGTACCGCCGATACATGAATTGCCGTATTTACCGAAACCGGGCACATACCACGGAGAACCTTGTGGAGCCTCGCTGTGGCTCATACGGATTTTATAGCGTACGTTCCATCCTAAGTGGAAAATTTTCCATATTCGTGTTTCTATGCCGAAGACGATTTCTCCCCAATGGGAATTGGCCGAAAGCCCGTTGAATACGAACGGGACTTCGTTTCCCCACACCGGATCGGCGAATCCCGGAGAACTTATATCGTATTTGAAAGACGTGAAAGCATAACGTATGCCTAAATACAACCGATTGCCCGTGTACCACTTTTTAGTAAAGTTGTAGTCCATACCGATGCGGAAATAAGGTGCCTTGGTTTTGTAGGTATTGCCTGTTTCCTCACCCTCACAGTTGCTTTCCCCATATCCCAATTCAAAAACCGGAAAATATTTCTCCTTGAAATTCAAGTGTGCGGCCACTTCCATTTGCGAGTAATCCGAATTGAGGGATTTCATAACAACGCCTACGAGGTCGCCCGACAGAGCCACACCTCCGAATACGGGAGCTTCTTTCTTCGTCAGGTCTTCTACGGTTTGCTGGGCCTTCTCGCTTTCGGTCTGTTGGGCGTACGATGCGAAAGGAAGAAGCAAGCTAATTACCGCTACGGAAATATATTTTGAAATTTTCGGATACATTATAATTGATGTTCGGATTTACAATCGAAACGGAGTCTACAAGCAGTCGGGTCCAGCGAACGGCGGTCACATGGTGGAACATCGAAGCCGGACAAGTAGGGGATTCGTAATGCGGAATATTTTCTTTGTCAATCCAAATGGTGTCTCTCCGTGTACGGCCCACCGTATCGGTGAAGTGAAAGATGAGCGTGTCGGTTGCTGCACTGTAACTTACCGGAAGTTCCACCTCACTTCCTCGTACCAGACGGTTAATCAAAATGGAATCCGTTCCGGCAGCCGTGATCGTCAGTGTGTCCAACACTTGGATTTTGCTTTCCCCTTCATCCGTGGCGGCATAGAATCCATACGTACTGTAAACGATATTGTTTATCGGACAGTCGGTAGATTCGCAGGCCGCGACAGCAATGAAAACACCGATGCAAACCAGTGTGCGGGTTATACCTTTTAGTTTCTTCATCTTCAAAAGATGTAATCTTTATATTTCTTTTTCAATCAAGTAGTTGTTACGTTCCGGCGAATTGCGGCTGATGAGTTCTCCCAAGAAGCCGGTCAGGAAAAGTTGCGTGCCCAGTATCATTGTGGTCAGGGCGATATAAAAGTATGGTGAGTCGGTAATCAGACGGTAGGAGTTTCCGCAATACATGTCGTACAGTTTGTTGACCCCGATGACGCCGGCTGCGATAAAACCTAAAATGAACATGATGGAACCTAAAAAGCCGAAGATGTGCATCGGTTTAACCCCGAATTTAGACAGGAACCAAAGGGAAATCAGATCCAGATAACCGTTGAAGAAGCGGTTCAGGCCGCCGAATTTGGTCTTGCCGTACTTGCGTGCCTGATGGTGTACCACCTTTTCCCCTATTTTATCGAAGCCGGCGTTCTTGGCCAGATAAGGAATATAACGGTGCATTTCCCCATAGACTTCAATGCTTTTCACGACTTCCTTGCGGTAAGCTTTCAATCCGCAGTTGAAATCGTGCAGGTTTTTGATACCACTGACCTTGCGTGCGGTGGCGTTGAACAGTTTGGTAGGGATCGTTTTGGACAACGGGTCATATCGTTTTTGCTTGTATCCCGACACCAAATCGAATCCGTCTGTCACAATCATACGGTAAAGTTCCGGTATCTCGTCGGGGGAGTCCTGAAGGTCGGCGTCCATGGTGATGACCACGTCGCCTTCCGCTTTCTTGAAGCCGCAATATAAGGCGGGGCTTTTTCCATAGTTACGGCGGAATTTGATGCCTTTCACGCAACTATGCTTTTCCTGCAAGTCTTCAATCAGTTGCCAAGAACGGTCGGTGCTGCCGTCATTGACGAAAATGACTTCGTATGTGAAGCCGTGTGCATTCATTACGCGTTCAATCCATGAATATAATTCCGGAATGGATTCTTCTTCATTGAAGAGAGGAATTACGACTGAAATATCCATATTTATCGGTTTTGACTGTGAGTCGTACGGCTCTTTCCGCTCAATCCGATCCACGCGGTGGGGATGGCCAGCAGGAAGCCGAACATGAGATTATATACTAAGAATTCGAAAGTCAGTTGTATGGGAGAGATACTTTTAAGCAGGTCTATGACTTGGCGGCTGACTTCGGCCGCGTCCTCTCCCGGCATCATGCTTTGCATCATGGCTACAGCCTCGGGCTGTTGCATGATGGTGGAATAAGTTTGGAGGAGCAATCCGTTGTCGATGTAGCGGAAATAAACAAACTGGGCAACCGCCATGAGCAAGGAGGCATACATGAAAATCAGCGTCGCCATCCACCACGACTGGCCGAAACGAAGGGGAAACACTTCACCTCTGAACTTCCGTATCAGGAAACCGGCTGTCACCACGGACAACAATCCGATGATGAGACCCACGTTGCCTACGAGCGGACGGGTCAGCCCGATAATATAAAAAGCAAAACTGACAATCCACATCAGACCCACCACGGCACCGTATTGGGCGGCAAAAGCACGGAGTTGCTTGTAGCTTATTGCATTCATTATGATATATATTACATATTAGCGTGCAAAAATACGAAAAATTAGCGGAATACGGCGAACTAAACTTCTTTATTTTTGTAAAATCTAAGCGGTTGAAAATGAGTTTTATTTCAGGAGTGCATTAAAAAAGTATATACTAATGTTTGGAACGGAAAGAAAAAGTTCCTACCTTTGCAACCGCAAACGGGAAAGTCCTGTACGGCCAGCTCCCTTCGAATCCCCCAGGGCTTGATCGCAGCAAGGGTAGTTGGTTGTAGCGGCGCGATGCAGTAAGCTTTCCCACCCGCCTCTTTAGCTCAGTTGGCCAGAGCACGTGATTTGTAATCTCGGGGTCGTTGGTTCGAATCCGACAAGAGG
>PPYF01525081.1_pt1 | contig 39388 bp, 34 predicted proteins | sample 1559871 | NCBI WGS metagenome assembly PPYF01 (sample SAMN08240021, study PRJNA423297) | Human gut metagenome, whole genome shotgun sequencing project.
AAACTAAGCGCTTAGACAGTATTTTCAATAGGTATTAGATTTGTTTTTAGGAATAGTTTTTAGGTATAACAATTAAAAAGTAGGTATTATGAAACGTATAGGATTAACATTAGTGGCAGCACTTTGTCTGACTGCTACGACTTTTGCAGCAGGAAATCAGCCTACAACTGCAAAATGGGAAGGTAACATCAACGTAAGTAAATTAGGTAAATATTTGAATTTAAATTCCGTTCAGAGCGAAGAAGTAGCAAACATTTGCGATTACTTCTCTACACAGATGTCAAAAGCCACAACAGCGAAGAAAGATAAAGAAGCAAAATTGCGCAATGCTGTTTATGGTAACTTGAAGCTGATGAAAAAGACGCTCAGCGCCGAACAGTATGCCAAATATGCTGCTTTGATGAACATTACCTTGATGAACAAAGGTATTGAACTGAATAAGTAAAATGATTAATATGTAAAAGAGAGAGAAAGGGTGAAAGCTGATAATCGGCTTCCACCCTTTTCTTTTTATATATGGTAAGTATCATTCAATCGACAAACGTTATTTAATAGTCACCATCGTAGCCCCGAATCCATATTCCTGAAAAGAAGCATCTTGATAGCGGCAATTGCTATACTTCCGTTTCAGTTCATCAAGGATAGCTTTCCGAAGCACTCCATCTCCCTTGCCATGAATAAAAACAATTTTCTGCTCACGCTTATTTTTATAGTTTTCCATCACTTCACGAAACTTATCCAATTGATAATTCAAGATTTCGGCATTCCCCATACCTAGAGTATCATCGAGCAAAGAATCAATGTGAAGGTCTATTTCAACAATTCCACTTTTTCCACCATGGGCATGGTTAGGTTTCACGATAGGTTGCGACTTCGGTTTATCTGCCGATTTCTTCTGCAACAAAGCAACTTGAATTTCTTCCGCCGAAACATAGACTTGCTTTGCGGGCATATCATCTTTCACAATATCGTATATCAAAGCAGGTTCTTCAAAGAAGTCGGAATTACTGAATGTATGCAGTTTATAGAACTTCACAGTATCAATCCGTATCTCAACGCTGGCAACCGGTTTGATAGCCGCAGGCTTACCGTCCTTGAAAGCTATCAGTTGTACAGCCACCCGTTCCATTTCATTCAACATGTCTTTCGTAAACTCTTCCAGCAGCAACTTTGTATTTGGTTCCACCAAACCATGCGAACGGTTTTTCCAAGCCTTTCCTTCCGCGCTCAAATAGGTATAATACAGATAATAATTACTATCGTTCACCAGATAAGTCTCGAAAGGAGTAGTCATCATAGCCTTTGCATCTTCGGGCACATAAGCAAGAAATACATTCAAGGTATCTCCCCCACGCACTTCCGGCTGACGCTGAATGACCGGCATTTCCGGTTTTGACGGTTTCACAGGTTCTTGCGGTTTCGGAGTCGATGTGCTTGATTTATGTTTTATATTATAGTCATCTGTTTCAATCACTACACACTCACGTATCGGCATAGGAATATCGAATCCATCCGCATCTTCAACCAAAACAAAATCCTTTCCTTTGAATCCTGTCACAATTCCACCGCCTACCTCACTGAGGAAGCGTACTTTATCTCCTATTTTCATCGTTGTACATTCAATTAAAGTTCAAACTAAAAAACGAGTAACAAAGATAGGTATTTCTATGAAATTAAATCGGGATTCGGCGCTAAAAACAAGATTCGCATCTATATTCATCTTTTTATTTTAACTTTGCAACATTAAAAGAAAAAACATATATCTAAAAAAAGTCCGATAAATCACACTAAGAATCAATGAAAGAATTTATTAAAGTGATAGCCTTTGATGCTGACGACACTCTGTGGAGCAATGAACCCTTTTTTCAGGAAGTAGAACAGCAATATGTCCGCCTGTTGGAGCCTTATGGTACCCCAAAAGAAATTTCAGCCGCATTATTTCAAACGGAAATGAATAACCTGAAAATTCTCGGATATGGCGCCAAAGCTTTCACTATTTCTATGATTGAAACAGCCTTGCGAATTAGTGAACAAAAGATTTCGGCCGATACTATTCAACAGATCATTGCTTTGGGAAAGTCATTATTAGAAATGCCCATTGAATTATTGCCGGGAGTAAAGGAAACCCTCAAAGCTTTAAAAGAACAAGGAAAATATAAACTGGTAGTTGCCACTAAGGGCGATTTGCTGGATCAAGAAAATAAATTGGAACGTTCCGGTTTAGCTTCTTATTTCGACCATATAGAGGTGATGTCCGATAAAACGGAGAAAGAATATCTCCGGTTATTGAATATCCTGCAAATCGCTCCTTCTGAATTTGTAATGGTCGGCAATTCATTGAAATCGGATATCCAACCCGTTTTATCCTTAGGCGGATACGGGATACATGTTCCTTTCGAAGTAATGTGGCAACATGAAGTGGTGGATACATTCATTCATGCACACCTCAAGCAAGTGAAAAGCCTGAATGAATTGCTGGCAGTATTTGAGTAGACAGATACAATTATTCTTTTTACAACAACTTCATCAATTCAGCGGCCCGGCACGCTTCAATCGAATTACCGACAGAAAGTTTTTCCAGGATATTCTGCCGGTGTCGGTTGACTGTATTCACACTAATATATAGAGTGGCAGCTATCTCCTTGCTTGACAGTCCTTTGCGTATACAACGAAGTATCTCCTTTTCACGTTCGGATAGTATGTGGGTATGTTCTTCCGAGAGGAAAAACGTCTCTACTTCTCCGTGTTCCATATGAGTAATTGTAGGATATATTCCTTTCTCTGTCCGCTGGTCTGCCGCCAAGGTATAAAGACAGAATATCAGCCACACACTCCCGGAAGGAGTATTTTCCATGATTTGAACCAGATTGTCTATATACTGATATTCCCCTTTCTCATTCATCATACGCAACCTGCACCTTCCACGATACTTCAAGCGTTCTTCGGGTGATGACGAAAAAGTTTTCTGAAAGAATTTATATTCCAACAAACGTTTCTCTACCAAATCTTCAGGATGAATACGCCGATAGATACAATCTTCATCCATCGAGTCAATGACGCTTAATGCCGCTTCTTCAGGAGTCAGCCCTAAGAAATGCGCCCACGGATGGACAGAAACATAGCTTTTCCTGTTTGAAAGGTCAGAAATCACAGCACACCCGCCGTTTATCTCCGTTAATGAACGAATGAATTGCCGATGACGTTCAACGGTTTCATTATTCAGTGTTTCGTGAGCTATCGGCTGCGTAGCATACACTTCATCAATTTCTTTTTGTAATACGTCCATCCTGCAAAATGGTTATTATTCAGTATTGTTACACAAAAAGGCGTGCACTACCTTTGTCCCACAAAGATAATCAAATAAGAAACAACCATGAAACTTTTAAAAACCAAAATCATGTCAATAGCCTTGCTGGCAATAACAACTTCGACTATGGGACAAAATCTGAATAAAATGAACTGGCTGAATGAGCCTCAACAATGGGAGATAAAAGAAGGTAAAACCTTAGTTATGGACGTGCTGGCAAAAACCGACTTCTGGAGAATCTCCCACTATGGATTTACCGTAGATGACGGACCTTTCTATTATGCTACTTATGGCGGAGAATTCGAAGTGAAAGTAAAAATCACCGGCAACTACGTGACCACTTTCGACCAAATGGGACTAATGCTGCGCATTGACCATGAAAACTGGATAAAGGCCGGAGTGGAATACGTTGACGGCAAACAGAATGTAAGTGCCGTGGTAACACACCGCACGAGCGACTGGAGCGTAGTACAATTACCGGATGCTCCCCGCTCTTTATGGATAAAAGCAATCCGCCGACTGGATGCTGTGGAAATATTCTTCTCGCGTGATGACAAAGAATATACCATGATGCGCACTTGCTGGTTGCAGGATAATTGTCCTGTCATGGTAGGTCTGATGGGCGCTTGTCCGGACGGAAAGGGATTTACCGCTACATTCGAAGAATTCAAAGTAACTCCGTTAGCTGACCAGCGAAGACTGGAGTGGGCAAAGAAGCAACAAAATAAATAAAAGCTCCATCTAAAAATGTTCTATTTTTAAGATTAACAGACAATAAAGTTGATATTAGTTTTGCCAAACAGAATAATTTCCGCATAAAATATTGCAAGATTATGCGGTTTCAGAGAACTTTTCGCATGAAAAAGGTTAAAATATACACTATTTACAAGTATATAGTAAGTGGTTTCTCGGTGTGAAACTATCTGTTCCTCGGTGAGAAACAAACTGTTTCACACCGAGGAACAAATCATTTCTTCTAAAGAAACATATAAAATCATAGTTCAGCCACTATTTCAACTCTAATAGACATCAAATACAGGTCGGAATCCATATAACAATTCGAAACAGACAGCAACTATATCAGATACAATCTATTCATTTCAGAACAACAAATAATCATTTTAGCTTATTATTACCAAATTCTAATATCATATAGACATTCATCAAACAGAATTCATTCCCATTTTTCTATTCTTTCTGAATATTGTTTGTATATTTGAGAAAATGCAATGATAAAATATACGTTTTTTCATACTATCCTAAAAATCGTATATACTTATCTTTCTCCTGATTCAGTTCCACTTCTTCTACACAATCATTTGACCGAAACCACGAATGTTCTATCGCTGCACTTCCTTTTTTAGCAGACTTACTCCAATTTCCTATCACCTGTCCCTCATGAAGAATAACCGGATAAAACAGGCCATTATTGGTAAATGCTTTCGGATAATGCTCTTTTGGCAAAACATCCGTCCGGTCTTTGTATCCCAGCAGATACTCATCGTACGAAGGAAGAAGATGCAAACTACCGGAGACTTTGCCGCGCGTCCGGCACGTCTCATGGATATACCAAGTCTGTCCATTCCATTGTTCTGCCGTCAATTCCGAATCAATCAGATAGATAGCCTGCCTGGCATCCGACACGGGCAGCCCCGACCACCAAATAAAATCCTGCAACACCGCCGGAGCATGACTGCGGAAATAGCTCCTCGCCAAACGTGCCAACGCTTCATCTTTTGTAATTTCCGGCATTGGTGGCACCCGTTCTTCCAAAAGAGCATAAGTACATTTTCCGCCTTTATCAGCTCCGCTACAAATAATACCTTCCTGCTCCGCACGTGCCATAAAGCGGGTCATACGATGATTATCAGCCTCAGCCAGAATCCCCGAACGACAAAAGTGCTCAGTAATCTCCTGCTTGGTCAGACTTTTATTTCCGCAAAGAATCTTCTCCAGCAGATTATAACTTTTAGAATAAAGCTCATCAGTTATTTCTAAATCATATCCTTTGGCAAAAGAGTCATTAGCCGACTTGATGCGCTGGGCGGACAATTTTAACATCCAGCGAATATCCTCGGCAGCTACAAGATGCCACGTAGGACGCATTACATGTGTTCGCAGAATCTCACCATCTCGCAAAGCCTTCTCCACAGTCTGAATAGTAGCCGACTTTAATCGCATTCCCACTGCCCATTTTACCATGGGATAATTTTGCGCCTGCATAGCTCCCATCCAGGACACAAGTTCCTTCGGTTGGCAGAAAAGCGGATTCAACAACTGCTGGTTCTGTAAACGGATATTCGGTATTTTCATCATACTAATTTATTTTAGATTGGTAAAAATGCTACTGTCCCTTGGTCAAATAACACGAGTAATGGAATGTGATAAAACAGATGACAAGAAGTCTCTGATATAAATATGCTCGATACCTTCATAAGTATTTTCAAACAGTTTTTCTCCAGACACTACTACTTTCGGATAATTATCTTTAATCCTCAACAAATTTCCGAATTCCCTTTCAATAGTTTCCGGTTTAGAAAGTTCCAGAGAGACTTGTACATAAAGAATCTCTCCGTTCCGCTTACAGACAAAATCAATTTCTTCTGTACCAAATGTCCCGATTTTCACATCATATCCACTATACACTAAGTGGTTATATACCAGATTTTCCAAACGCATCGCCCGGTCCTGCGGCTTATATCCCGCTATCACATTGCGAACTCCCATATTTTCAAAATAGTATTTCTCTCCCCTCTCGAATAGTTTCTTTCCTACAATATCATATCTTCCTACTCTGTGTACAATAAAAGCATCCGATAAAGCCATTGCATACTCACTCACGACGTAAGGAGAAATATCGACTTTTTGGCTTTTCAGAAAGTCACTGATACTCTTGCTGGAAAATAAGTTGCCAATATTACCTGCCAAAAACGAAACTAGCTGTTCCAAAAAGACCGTATTCCTTATATTCTTTCTTTGAATCACATCTTTTAATATAATAGTAGAGTAAATACTCCTCAAATACTCCATAACAACAAATTCTTCCATCGGCAAATGTATCAGATAAGGCAACCCTCCGTAATGAATGTATTTTTCCAATGACGCATCCGTATTCTCCAGTTCATGGAAATCCAAAAATTCTATATACGACAAACTATAAACCACAAACTCGATATACCGACCTCCCAACTCGTTCGCCAAATCACTGGAAAATATTTCCGAATTACTTCCTGTTACATATATATCATTGTTATCATCCAATGCCAACGAACGAATAGCCAATCTAAAATCTTGTATTTCCTGTATTTCATCTACAAAGATATAATTCATTCTATCATCTACCGATTTTGAAAGGATATAATCATTCAATTCTTTATAAGTCTTTATATCCACGAAATTGACATCTTCCTTATTTATATAGATAATATTCGCATCGCTCTCTTCTTTTCGTATCAGTTCCATCAATTGATACAAAATAAAACTTTTGCCGACACGGCGATGACCAACCAATACTTTCACTAATGTTTTCCTCATAAAAGGTTTAATGCGGTCAACATAAGTGTTTCTCTGTTTTATTATTCGAGGAGTTTTCATCATCTTTCTTTTTAAATATAATTGTAATCCATCACAAATATAGCATTTATTTTAAATACGATTGAAGTTTTTCAATATTTTATTCTCTATTTCAAATACGATTGTAATTTCCCCATTCTAAATTTTCTATTCTTTTTCTAACCTTATGGCTGCATATATAGCAATTTATGACTATTTTTGTCACCTCAAACCAAAGAAGTTAGAAATGATGCTCTATAAACTCATCCCTCCTCCAGCGGTCAAAGCAACGATTCAGTTGCCGGCTTCCAAAAGTATCAGCAACCGTGCATTAATTATCAATGCGCTGGGTAAAGGGATTTATCCACCGGAAAACCTGTCCGATTGTGACGATACATGTGTGATGATAAAAGCCCTCATCGAAAGTGAAGAAACGATTGACATCATGGCCGCCGGAACCGCCATGCGCTTTCTGACAGCCTATCTGAGTGTCACACCGGGAGAACGGATAATCACAGGCACAGCACGTATGCAACAACGCCCTATACAAATATTAGTCAATGCCCTTCGTGAACTGGGAGCGGAAATAAGCTATACCCATAATGAAGGATTTCCCCCTTTGCGTATAAAAGGCGCAGAACTGAAAGGGAACGAGATTACGTTGAAAGGGAATGTCAGCTCCCAATATATTTCAGCTTTGCTGATGATAGGTCCGGCACTTAAAAACGGGCTGATTCTACATCTGAGCGGAGAGATTATCTCGCGTCCTTACATCAACCTGACGTTACAGTTAATGCAGGATTTCGGTGCCAAAGCAGCATGGACTTCTTCGGACAGTATCTCCGTAGCTCCACAGCTTTATACAAGCATTCCGTTTACAGTAGAAAGCGACTGGAGCGCAGCTTCTTATTGGTATCAAATTGCAGCATTATCCCCCAAAGCAGAAATTGAGTTATTGGGATTATTCCGCAATAGTTATCAGGGAGACAGTCGCGGTGCGGAAGTTTTCTCACGGTTGGGAATAACCACAGAGTTTACCGCTAAAGGAGTTAAGCTCAAAAAGACAGGGAAAGCACCGGAAAGACTGGAAGAAGACTTCATTGATATACCTGATTTGGCACAGACATTCGTGGTTACTTGTGCCCTAATGAACATTCCTTTCCGCTTCACAGGATTGCAAAGTCTGAAAATAAAAGAAACCGACCGTATTGCCGCTTTAAAGAATGAACTGAAAAAGCTGGGATACCTTATCGAAGAAGAGAATGACAGCGTATTAATGTGGAATGGCGAACGATGTGAACCGGAAGAAACTCCTGTAATTGCAACATACGAAGACCACCGGATGGCAATGGCATTTGCTCCGGCAATAATCTGCCACCCTACTATGCGAATCGCCGACCCGCAAGTCGTTACCAAATCATATCCCGGATATTGGAAAGACTTGAAACAAGCCGGATTTCAGATTATAAACGAAGATTAATAGCCAGATATAGTGGAAGATTTCAAGAAAGATACTCCCCGGATGAAGAAAATACTAATTATAGGCGCAACTTCCGGTATTGGCCGCGGACTGGCGGAAGCATATGTTCAAGAAGATTGCCTCATCGGCATTACAGGTCGCAGAGAAAACCTGCTACAAGAGATATGCGCCCAAGACAAAAACAAACTATTCTATCAAGTATGCGACATCACCGACACGCAGACTACCATTCAGTGTCTGGAAGCACTTGTGCAGGAGATGGGCGGAATGGATATACTGATTATCTGTGCCGGAACGGGAGAGCTCAATCCCGAACTTTCTTATCAACTGGAAGAACCGACTTTATTGACCAATGTAATAGGGTTCACCAACATAGCCGATTGGGGATTCCGGCACTTTGAACAACAGAAAAGTGGGCATTTAGTCACTATTTCTTCCGTAGGCGGTACGCGTGGCAGTGGTGAAGCTCCTGCTTATAATGCTTCAAAAGCATATCAAATCAACTATATGGAAGGATTAAGGCAGAAAGCCACCAAATCTCCTTATCCTATTCATACGACAGATGTCCGTCCGGGATTTGTAGATACAGCGATGGCTAAAGGAGAGGGACTATTTTGGGTGACTCCGGTAGATAAAGCTGTAAAACAGATAAAAAGAGCTATCCGCCAAAAAAGGAAAGTGGCTTTCATCTCCAAAAGGTGGAGATATGTAGCTATTCTATTCCGCCATTTGCCGGCTGCCCTTTATTGCCGGATGTAATAAAGGACATTCTCAAATCACATATTGTTTAAGTAAATCTCTTAAAAAACATCTAATCCGGCGATTTACACGAATACTAGTAGATACCAAGCTCTGGTCAGGACCAAAGTTCCAACAGAAAATCACCTACAACAACAGCACCTAATCCGCAAATAAACAATCTTATCATGAATAGGATAGATTTACAAATTCAATAATTAATTTCGGGGTAATAAGTTCTTCCAGAACTAGGATGATTGATTAAATTAGAATTAACACCACAAATATATAATATATTTTAATACATCGCACTTATTTACGAAATAAATATCAATTTAAGCAGCTATATTTCTCTTTTATGGCACTATAATACCGATTTTACAATATTTTTTTGCTGTTAGTAGACCTTCATTTTTTATATAATTATTATCTCATTCGAAACAAACAAGTAGAAAATAGATATAAAATGGGTAGAAAACAAGTCGAAAAAAAAGGCTGACAGAGCACTAAGTTTTTGAATTTAAGTTTGTTGATTCCGCATTTAGGATGAGTAATAAGTTCTGGAAGAACTTATTAAAAGGCAATTCCGGATTCCAGGAAAAACTTTAAATTCAATGCTATGTTAAAACAACTAAAGTCAGTTAGCATGTTGCTGTTTCTACTGGCAGTGCCGGCAGGAACAGTTTATTCGGAGACTGGTGGAAGCACGCTCAAAGTTTCCACAGTACAGCAGAATCGTGTCTGTAAAGGCGTAGTAAAAGACGCAACAGGTGAAACCGTTATCGGCGCATCCGTTGTAGTGAAAGGCACAACGAACGGTACGATTACCGGACTTGACGGTGATTTCTCTTTAAGCAATGTAAATACAGGAGACATTATCGTAATCTCTTTCGTAGGTTATCAGACTCAAGAAGTCAAATTTACAGGACAATCCTTGAATATCATTCTAAAAGACGACACACAGACACTTGATGAAGTTGTCGTTGTCGCCTTCGGTACACAAAAGAAAGTGAATGTGACAGGAGCCGTATCTACCGTAGGAGCGAAAGAAATTGCGGCACGTCCTGTTAATTCTACTATCGAAGCTCTACAAGGAGTAGTTCCGGGCATGAACATCTCTACCGGTGATGGTGGCGGTTCTTTAGGTTCGGATAAAAAGTTTAACATTCGTGGCGTCGGTACTATTGGAGCCGGCTCGAAGGTAGAACCATTGGTACTCATTGATGGCATGGAAGGAGACATGAACGCCATCAATCCGCAAGACATTGAGAATATTTCCGTACTGAAAGATGCTGCCGCTTCTTCCATCTATGGTTCGCGTGCACCGGGTGGCGTTATCCTGATTACAACCAAGAAAGGTAAAGCGGGAAAGACAGTTGTCAACTATAACAACAACTTCCGCTTTGTATCTCCTTTGAATATGCCGGAGATGGCAGATTCTTACAATTTCGCCCTTGCCATCAACGACCAGTTGACCAATGGCGGACAAACACCGATGTATAGCTCCACCAAACTGCAACAAATCCTGGATTATCAGGCAGGAAAAAGCACACAGTATATGTGGGCGACCGACGCAGGAAGATGGAATTCATTCGATGACCCCCAACGCAAGGATGTGATGCCTACCGGCAATACCGACTGGCTGAAAACATTGTTTGGCGACAGTTTCACTCACGAACACTCACTGAGCGTAAACGGCGGTACGGATAAAATACAATATTATCTTTCTGCCAATTATCTGGACCAAGGCGGTTTGTTGGAGTATGGCGACGATAACAAACAACGCTATTCTTTTACGGCAAAAATCAATGCCGACCTTACCAAATGGTTGAAGATTAGTTATAGTATGCGTTTCAACCGTACAGACTATGAAGCGCCTTCCTATGCCGGGGGTGAAATCAAGAGTAATGTATTCTATTTCGATGCATGCCGTTACTGGCCTGTCATTCCGGTAGTAGACCCGAATGGATACTATACCGTTGAATCCAAGATTTACCAATTGACAGAAGGCGGTCGCTATAAATCACAGAAAGACGTGATGGCCCATCAACTTGCTTTCCTTATAGAGCCTATCAAAGACTGGAAAATCAATGTGGAACTGAACTACCGTTCCAACTATGATTTCGACCATACCGACAAACAAACCGTTTATGGCTATGATGTGAACAAGAACCCTTACATAGTAGAAAACCAGACTTCCAGTGTTACAGAATATGCTTATAAGAGTAACTTCTTCAACCCGAACATCTTTACCGAATACAACAAATCATTGGAAAGCGGGCATAACTTTAAAGTAATGCTGGGTTTCCAGAGCGAGCTATTCAAACAACGTGATATCACCGCTTCCCAAGACGGCATCATGTCGGGAGTAGCCACCTTGAACACCACCCAGACGAATGCACAAAACAGAGGTGGGTATTCCGAATGGGCAACAGCCGGTTTCTTCGGACGTGTTAACTATGACTACAAAGGACGTTATCTGGCAGAAGTCAACATGCGCTATGACGGAACATCACGTTTCCTCAGAGATAACCGCTGGAATCTGTTCCCGTCATTCTCTTTGGGGTGGAACATTGCCCGCGAAGCATTCTTCGAAGACCTGAGCGACTTAATCAGCACATTCAAAATTCGTGGTTCATGGGGTGAACTGGGCAACCAGAATACAGACAACTGGTATCCGTTCTATCGCACCATCGACATCAACAAAGACCAATGGGGAAATTACGCATTAGGCGGCTGGCTGGTGAATGGCGCAAAACCGAATATTTCCAAAGAATCTGCATTGGTATCTTCCTTGCTGACTTGGGAAAAGACACAAACATTGGATTTAGGCTTCGACCTGTCCATGCTCAACAATCGCTTGAACGTGACATTCGACTACTTCCAACGCAAATCAAAAGATATGGTAGGCCCTGCCCCCGAACTTCCCAATCTCTTAGGTATCGACGTGCCTAAAGTAAACAACCTCGATATGACTTCCAAAGGTTGGGAAATACAGGTAAACTGGCGCGACCAGATTCGTGACTTCAAGTATGGCGTCACCTTGTCACTATCGGACAACCAGGTTGTTATCGACAGATATCCCAACCCGTCAAACACAATTCTGGATAAGGATAATAAAAACACCTATTATGCAGGCGCTCATGTAGGCGACATATGGGGCTTCCAGACTATCGGCATCGCAAAGACCGACCAGGAAATGAAAGACCATCTGGCCACCATGCCCAATGGCGCACAAGATGTACTGGGTTCCGGATGGGGAGCCGGTGATATCATGTATGCCGACGTGAACGGAGACGGCCAGATTAGCAGAGGGAACAAAACCTTGGCGGACCATGGCGACTTGAAAAAGATAGGCAACAGCACGCCACGCTATAACTTCGGACTGAACCTGGATGCCGCCTGGAAAGGATTTGACCTGAAATTATTCTTCCAGGGAACCATGAAACGTGATTATATGCCAGACGGCGGTTCCACTATGTTCTGGGGAGCAGTGGGTTACTGGCAGACTAACTTCTTCAAGCAACATCTGGATTACTTCCGTGGAGAAAGCACAACCAATCCGTTGGGTCCCAACCTGGGCGGTTATTATCCGCGTCCTCTTGAAAACGACAGAAACCGCAACCCGCAAACCCGTTATTTGCAGAATGCAGCTTATTGCCGTCTGAAGAATGTGACTTTAGGCTATACGTTACCTAAATCACTGACAGAAAAATTCTGTGTGAATAACCTGCGTTTCTTTGTTTCAGCAGAGAACTTATTTACTATTACCAGCCTGGCTGACACGTTCGACCCCGAAACTGTCGGTATCGGCAACTGGGACGGATGTACCTATCCACTATCCAAGACTGTATCATTCGGTTTAAGTGCAACATTTTAAATGACAGACGATTATGAAAAGACATATCAAACTTTTGACAATAGGAACATTGCTGTTGGGTGGACTGACCGGTTGCAATGATTTTCTGGACAGGGAACCACTGGATAAGGTTATTCCCGAAAAATACTTCGCATCCGAAAGCGATTTGGCTGCATACACCATCAATGCTTATCCGTTTGAAACAGTGACGGACGCGTATGGCATCAACTTCTTCGGCAAAGATAACGATACTGATAACCAAGCCAGCGGTGACTCTCCGGAATTCTGGATACCCGGACAGAAGAAAGTGCCGTCGGGTGAAGGCGAATGGGACTGGAAGAAGATACGTGCCTGCAACTATTTCTTTGACAATACCTTGCCTAATTTTGAAGCGGGTACTATCACAGGCAATCAGGATAATGTGAAACATTATATCGGTGAAATGTACGTGATTCGTGCATACAATTATTATAAATTGCTGGCTTCTCTGGGAGATTTGCCTATCGTCACTACTGCACTACCCGATGTGGAAGAGACGTTGATTGAATCCAGCAAACGCCAACCACGTAACAAGGTAGCACGTTTCATCCTGGACGATTTGCAGAAAGCGACTGAGTTACTGCTTGATAAAGCTCCGGGCGGCAAGAATCGTATCAGCAGAAATGTAGCACACTTGCTGCGTGCACGTGTTGCCCTCTTCGAAGCTACCTGGGAGAAGTATCATAAGGGAACAGCATTTGTACCCGGTGGAAAAGGATGGCCGGGCAATCCCGCAGACGTAAGTGGTTTCAATATTGACACCGAGATAGCTTATTTCCTTGACGAAGCTATGAAATCTTCAAAAGTAGTAGGCGACTATATCGTCGGAAAACTGGCTGATAATACCGACACCCCCGAAGGTATGAATTCCAGTTTGGTTTCTATCAATCCTTATTACACCATGTTCTGCGATGAAAACATGGAAGGGTATGATGAAATATTGATGTGGAAACAGTTCAAGGAAGGACTGGTGACCAGCAACTTGCAGATGGAACTGGAACGTAACGGCGGTGGCTCCGGATGGACGCGAGGTATGGTCAACTCTTTCCTGATGCGTAACGGGCTTCCTATTTATGCAGCCGGTTCGGGTTATGATGCCGAATGGGAAAAAGAAGGAATAAACTCTACTTTAAAGAATCGTGATTCACGTATTGTCATCTTTACCAAAAAAACGGGTGACGCCAACACTGAAAACAAAGGTGACGTAAACTACTACGGCAATGACGGTACTCCCAGCTACTGCACAATCCGTTTCATCTATGGCGACAAGGGAAGCCTTGCGACAACAGGTTTTATCATCAAGAAAGGCAAGCATTATTCCAGCCACATGGCCAACGACCATAGTTCAGGGACATCGGGCGGCATTGTTTTCCGTGCAGCGGAAGCTATGCTGATTTACATGGAAGCTTCGTATGAAAAAAATGGTAGAATCGACGGAACGGCCGACGGATATTGGAAGGCTTTACGCCGACGTGCCAAAGTGAATGAAGACTATAATAAGACAATCACTGCAACAATAATGAGTGAAGAAGCCAAAGGTGATTTCGCGGCTTATTCTCACGGTCAACTGATAGATGCGACATTATATAATATCCGTCGCGAACGCCGCAACGAACTTTGCGCAGAAGCTTTGCGCTGGGAAGACTTGAAACGCTGGCGTGCTTGTGACCAGTTGATATCCAAACCTTACCGTGTGGAAGGTATGTTGTACTGGGGAAGTAAATATGAAGAGCAACTGAAAGATTTATGTAAAGTAGACCCGGCAGAAGGTAATATGTCCTCATCCGATTTAAGTAAATATATCCTTCCGTACGAGAAGATTACGAAGAATAATCTGATTGCAGGGCAGAAAGGTTTCCTCTTCACACCGGCTCACTATTTGAATCCGATAGGCATGGCTGTATTCCGCCAGACAGCTTCGGATAAGAACGACTTTACCAGTTCGGTCGTTTATCAGAACCCGGGATGGAAAATTGAAGGAGATACCGGTGCACAACCAGTAGAATAACAAAAAAATGATTAAAGCCCGACCTTCGGGGTTATGTTATACAAATAAATCGACCTTAATATTATAAATATATCACCTGATTATCTGTCATTCTGAACGCAGTGAAGAATCCCCCACTCCTGATAAATAAAGGAGAACTCTTCTACCGCGTTAAGGATGACAGATAATTTTAAAATGACTTCTCATTCGCCATCTTCCACATATTAAGGAAAGACGCTTTCGTGATTTCTACAATCTTATCCCAGTTCAACCGGTCGGCATGATCGGACGGCTGATGGTAATCGGGATGCCCGTCCGTATGATACCAAATGATAGGAATGCCTACTTTTGCAAATGTTCCGTTATCACTTCCGCCTATCGGGTTGTCCCATGCACGGTAGTCCGGTTCCAAGCGCAAGCCGTATTTCTTAATATCTTCTTTCAGCCAATCACCAAAAGCAGGATGGGCAGCCGTATAGAAATAGACCACATGGCGGGGTTGCTGAGGTTTGTTATTACGGCCAATCATATCAAAATTCAAATAGCCTTTGATTTGAGAGACAAAAGGACAAGTCTGTACAAAGTATTTAGAACCAAGCAATCCTTTTTCTTCTCCATCCCAAAAAGCGAAAATTACATTTCTTTCCGGCTGCTGCCCACTGGCTACAAATGCTCTTGCTATTTGTAATACAGCCGATACACCGGATGCATTATCATCCGCGCCATTATAAATTTGGTCGCCATCGAGTGCAGGGTCTATTCCCAGATGGTCGAAATGAGCACCTACTATCACATACTCCTTAGTATTTTTGCCGGGAATCATTCCTAATACATTCCTCATGGAAAGCTTTTGGTGAACTTCCTTTTTTAGTTTGGCAATAGAGTCGGGATGAACTTCCAGACGCCCTTTCTTCTGGCGTTCTTTCCGATAGGCTTCGAAAGGTTGGAAATAGCTGTCGTTCAAAGGCTGTACGCCCATCCACTGTAATAAAGAAGCTATGTATTCCGAAGATACATACGAGCCATGAAATCCCGCTTCGCGTCCTTGAAGCTCATCTGCTGCAAGAAAACCGATAGTGGCTTCAGCAGAAGAGCGGTTGATAGTACTCAAGGCTTTGTCTACAGGAGACTGGGCAGAGATAAGCATCGTTCCGCCCAACAAAAAAGAAATAAGTAAATAAAATCTTCTTTTCATTAGATTCAAGTTCATGTTTATAATCAGTTTTTATCTGTGTCTATGTACCAGTATTTATTTTTAAGTATGCTCACATCACAGGTCTTCTCTCCCGGATTGTCATAGAAAGATATTCGATAATCCTTTTCCTGTTCAGAAGTGGGTGGCTTGGGAAGGGGAATCAGCACTTCAAATATTTCATTTAATGTACTCGCCCCTAAGTTACAAGAATGGCAACGTAATATTTGTACCAGATTATTTGCCGGGATTGATAAATAGTTCAGTTTTCTATTGAAACTACAATCCAGAAAACGAATCGACTGATGATTTGATAAATCTAACGTTGTCAGTTTATTAGAGCGACAACTAAATTCTGACAACAAAGGCAGCTTTTCTAAAAAAGCTAATGAGCTAAAGGCGCAGTTTTGTATAAATAATCCGGTAATAGCCATATCCTCTTCAAAATCAATGGCAGTCAGAGGGTTGTTATTACAATAGAAAGTCCGCAATGCGGGCGTTCCTTTCAAAGAAAGAGTGGTTAACCCGTTTCCGGCACAATTCAAGTCCTTCAGCCTTGGCAGGTTTACTATATTCAAAGAAGTCAATCGGGGATTTGTGTAGATGTCCGCTCTTTCCAGTTGCTTGCACTGGTTTAGTTCTAGACGTTCCAAGTCAGACCAGTTGCCGATATTTATATCTTCCACATTAGGACAAGAGCTACTCAAGTCAAGTTCCGTAGTGCCCGAAAAGCTGTTTAGATTCAAACTCCTTATTCCAGGCAAATATCCCATACGGAGATTCGTTGTCGGAAGAAGCAGGCCGCTTATACTGAGGAAATCCAGTTCTTCCGCCCATATTCTTACCTGATAACTTTTCTTGTTTCCATATTTGTAATTGATAGGTCCGGTCGTTCCCGGGTCTTCTATCTTTTGCAGACGCCCGTCACCCCATTCAATAGCCATTCTTCCACCGCCGGCAATCACTTCTATCTGCTTCCAGTCACTGGCAACCTCTACTGTAAATTGCACCGTATTATCGTCCGTCAATTCAGGAATTTCAATATCATCTCCAAAGATTCTTTTATCTTCCGCACAAGATGTGAATCCGAAAAACAAGCATATTCCTACCAGACCGGAGAACAATTTATTAAATTTCATGGCTTTATATTTAAGTTAGCAACACACAAAAGTAAGAAAAGAAATAGATATCATACGCCTATAGAATGCAAATTTATAAGTAACTTTGCAGAAATTTGATTTAGTACGATTATGTGGATACTCATTATAGGTCTGGTATTGCTGGGTGTTATCGCACTGATAGCCGGAATCATCCGCAACAAAAGACTGCAAAAGAAAATAGAGAGAGGCGAACTGGACCGTATGCCGGAAGTGAAGGAAGTGGATACAGAATGTTGCGGACAACATGAAGTATGCGAACGGGATAGCCTGCTGGCTGCTGTCAGCAAGAAAATAGAATATTACGATGATGAGGAACTGGACCAATTCATCGGTCGCGAAGGGAATGCATACGCAGAAGAAGAGACGGATATGTTTCGGGATGTACTGTATACCACCAAAGATGATGAAGTGGCAGGATGGGTACGCAGCCTTCAGCTCCGCGGCATTGAATTGCCGGACGACCTCAAAGACGAAGTGTTCCTTATTATCGGAGAAAGAAGAGTCATAGAGAAGAAAGAAGCCTGACAAATATAAACCCAGTTTCTCGGATTCGTAAATTAGAACTTGTAATTAGTAAATTAAATCAGTGGATCTACTACAATATACATTCTTTCAACATGCCCTGTTAGGGAGCCTGCTGGCAAGTATCGCCTGTGGAATTATAGGCACATACATCGTTACCCGCCGCCTGGTTTTTATCAGCGGGGGTATCACCCATGCTTCTTTCGGTGGAATAGGCTTAGGATTGTTTGCAGGAATTTCCCCGATACTCTCCGCCGCCGTCTTTTCCGTATTGTCCGCCTTTGGCGTCGAATGGCTCAGCAGGCGGAAAGATATGCGCGAAGATTCTGCTATTGCCGTATTCTGGACGTTGGGAATGGCATTAGGTATCATGTTCAGCTTTCTGTCGCCGGGATTCGCTCCCGACCTGTCAGCTTATCTTTTCGGGAATATCCTGACCATCAATCAAGCCGACTTATGGATGCTCGGCATACTGGCACTGCTGCTGACCGGATTCTTTTACCTGTTTATCCGTCCCATTGTATATATCGCCTTCGACCGTGAGTTTGCACGTTCACAGAAGATTCCGGTAGAGGTATTTGAATATGTATTGATGATGTTTATCGCGCTGACGATTGTAGCCTGTCTGCGCATGGTAGGTATCGTATTAGCCATCTCCCTTCTCACCATTCCGCAGATGACTGCCAACTTATTCACGTATAGTTTCAAGAAAATAATCTGGCTGTCCATCGGTATCGGCTTCTTGGGATGCTTGGGCGGACTGTTTATTTCTTATCATTGGAAAGTTCCTTCGGGAGCCTCGATCATATTCTTCTCTATCCTGATTTATGCTGTTTGCAAAATAGGAAAGAGTTGTTGCAGGAAATAGTCATCATAATAGAATTAGTATATGGAAATCAAAATTCAATCACTGGAAAGTATCCATGAAGCAGCCCGCGAATTTATTGCTGCTATGGGCGACAACACTGTATTTGCTTTATACGGAAAGATGGGTGCCGGCAAAACGACATTTGTCAAAGCACTCTGCGAAGAATTGGGCGTAGAAGACGTTATCAGTTCTCCCACCTTTGCCATCGTCAATGAATATCGTTCGGACGAGACAGGGGAATTGATTTATCACTTCGACTTTTACCGTATCAAGAAACTGAGTGAAGTGTATGACATGGGATATGAAGATTATTTCTACAGCGGTGCTCTTTGCTTCATCGAATGGCCGGAGCTTGTAGAAGAGCTGCTGCCGGGTGATGCCGTAAAAGTAACGATTGAAGAACTGGAAGACGGAAGCAGAGTTATCAAGCTATGACCGGACAATATATCGTACAAGGAATCTTTGCGCTGGCAGGAATTGTCTCCCTGCTGGCGTCATTGCTCAACTGGGACTGGTTTTTCACAACGCGCAATGCACAGACCATTATCCGGAACGTAGGACGAAACCGGACACGGTTATTCTACGGCATACTGGGGGTTATCATCATCGGCATGGCTATTTTCTTCTTTGTGGAAACACGGAAAGCTTTAGGAGCATAGTCTCTTTTTGAGGAAATACATTTGCTATCTTCTCATTTTTTACTATTTTTGTATTGAAAGGAGATTATAAGAATGAAAACTACCAACGAATATCTTTCAAAGATTCGCCAATTCAAACAACAGTTTGCCGAGAAATACGGAATTATTTCTATCGGAATCTTCGGTTCTGTGGCTCGTGGCGAACAGCATGAAGAGAGCGATTTGGATGTTTTTGTAGAGTTAAAAGAGCCGGATCCTTTTATTATGTTCGATATAAAAGAGGAGTTGGAACAGATATGTAACTGCAAAATAGATCTTCTCCGATTACGTAAAAATCTCCGTTCACTCATTTCCCAAAGAATAGAAAAAGATGGAATATACGCTTAAAGAAGAAATTCAAGACAAATTTCTTCAAATATCAGAATCAATATCTATCATTGAAGAAAGGTGTAAGAATATTCAGCAGGTAGATGATTTTCTATTATCACCTTGGGGAATGACCATCTTAGATGCATGTATCATGAGAATTCAAGTGATAGGAGAAACAATCAAGGCTATTGATGATAAAACACAAAAGAATTTTCTTAAAGATTATCCTCAAATCCCGTGGGTGAAAGTCATTGGATTAAGAAATATTATTTCCCATGAATATGCCAATATTGACTACGAAATCATTTGGGTAGTCATACAAAAACATCTTCCTCCTTTAAAAGAGACAGTTGAACAAATCATAAAAGACTTATCATAGCAACTGCCGTGCTTTCATCTCCAAATACTTATTAATCACATCTATCGAAAGATTCTCCGGTGTAGTTAATAAAGAATAGATTCCATGCTGTTTCAAGGTAGAAACAACCAACCGCTTTTCGTAAGCGAACTTTTCCGCAATCACATGGCGGTAATAGCCTTCCGTATCTTTGGCAGGAGTGGCAATGTATTCCTTCAATTCGGCATCCTCGAAAAAGACGACAAGCAGACGGTGTTGGCGGTTCAATTGCTTCAGATAAGCCAACTGACGGTTCATACTGGATATACCGGAGAAATTTGTATATAATACCAACAGGCTCCGTTTGCTGACATGCTTGTTCAGATGCACACAAAGAGCCGAGAAATCCGTTTCCCCGAAAGTAGTCTTCTGGCTATAAAGCTTCTCAAGCAAGGTCTGCATATGTCCCGGTTGTTTGGAAGCAGGGACAAACGTATCGAAATGCCCGTCAAAAGTCACCAAGCCCGCCTTGTCCTCTTTCTGCATCGCCACATACGAAAGCACCAGCGAAGCGTTTATCGCATAATCGAGCAAAGTCATTCCACGAAAAGCCTGCTGCATCACCCTGCCTTTATCTATCACATTATAAATCTGTTGTGAACGTTCGTCCTGATAAACATTCACCATAAGCTCGTGCCGGCGGGCACTCGCTTTCCAGTTTATCGTACGGTAATCATCGCCTTTCACATACTCCTTTATCTGCTCAAACTCCGTGTGATGACCTATCCGGCGAATACGCTTTATTCCCAGTTCGGTAAGATTATCACTGATAGCCAGCAATTCATACTGGTGCAGCATCAGATAAGACGGATACACCTTAATATCCAACGGTTCACCACAAGTATATCGCCGGGAAACCAAGCCTATCCGCCCGGTTACGAAAACCCGGATGTATCCGAAAGAATAGACGCCCCGACGCGTAGGACGAAGCCGGTAACTAACCGTTTTCCCTTCGTTTGCCCGAAGACTGACACAAAAATCAATATCACGCTTCTGAAAGATAAAAGGAATTTCGTCAATGATTTCCAAAGCGACAGGACGGGGATAACTACTCTCTACCCGGATACTTACCTCATTCTCGTCCCCATTGGAGAAGCGGTCGGCACATTGGCGGAATGCCTGAATTCCACGAACACTATAAAGCAGATAGCCATCCGCCAATACAGTCAGGAAAAAGGCAAAAAGCACCCACTGCCCGATAACAAAGAGCGGAGCGAAGGCGTATCCACTACCCAACAAGAGGATAATTACGACAAGGGCAATATAGAAACGACGGGTTAAGTACAATTTATCAATTAGATATTAAAGATTAAAAACTAAAGACCATAGTCTGGTAATTATCGACTGTCCATTATTTCGGGACTTCGACCTTATCAATCAAACGCTGCGTCACCTTCACCGGAGAATATCCTTCCATTTCCGCTTCCGCCGTCAAGATAAGGCGGTGCTGAAGTACATAAGGAGCTACAAACTTAATATCTTCCGGTGTCACAAAATCCCGTCCCTGCAAGAGTGCATAGGCCTTCGAGGATTGCAGCATAGCTACGGATGCACGCGGAGAAGCTCCCAGATACACAGCCTTGCTGGTACGCGTCTGCTGCACAATCAATGCGATGTATTGGAGCAGCGTACGGTCTACAAATACCTGATTCATGAAAGCACGGAGCGACAGAAGTTCTTCTTTTGTGATGGAAGGCGTTATGTTGTCCAGTTTCACCAATGCGGCATTGGTATGATGACGTTCAAGGATATTCACTTCCTCTTCAAGAGAAGGATAATCCATCGTAATCTTCATCAGGAAACGGTCGAGTTGCGCTTCGGGAAGTTTGTACGTTCCTTCCTGCTCCACGGGATTCTGTGTGGCAAGAATTGTATATAGTTCGCCCATCCGGTGTGTAGTTCCGTCGATACTGATCTGACGTTCTTCCATCACCTCAAACAAGGCAGCCTGCGTTTTGGCAGGCGCACGGTTGATTTCGTCCACCAACACGATATCCGCGAAAATCGGCCCCTGATGGAAATCAAAGCCATTGGTTTTCATATTAAACACCGTCGTACCCAATACATCACTCGGCATCAAGTCCGGTGTAAACTGGATACGGCTGAAGTCAGCATCAATCAGACGAGCCGTCAGGCGAGCCAACAAGGTCTTTGCCACTCCCGGCACACCTTCTATCAGCACATGGCCATTAGCCAGAATGGCTGTCAGCACCAAATCCACCGTCTGTTCCTGTCCGACAATGACGGAAGCAATCCGGTCTTTCAACTCTTGTATCTTCTCGGAAAAGAGAGTTAAATCCACTCGCTGTTCTGTATTCTCTTCCATAAATTTCTTCTTTAGATATGATTGATTATTTCATTCATTTTATCAATAAACACTTTCATCTGTTCAGAGTCGATAGTGCGTCCACCGTAAAGCACCGGTCTGACTTCATGGATAAACTTCGCAATATCTTCGGTATCCATTCCCGTTTTGCGGGCAATCCTCTCGAAAGAACGTTTGTCATCCGCCACTTCTTCAATATCCACCTGAATTTCTCTTCGCAACACTTCTGCCAAATAAGCAAACTTCTTACGAATCAGGTCCACATGGTCTTTCTTCTGAAAATAAAGAGTTCCAATCAATTCTGTAAATTCGAGAGACTTGTTTGCCGGCTCTCGAACAACAGGAATGGCACGTTGCCGTCTTTTTGCCGTGAATATCATAAAAAGCAGGATAGTAATCATCGTCAGGTACAAAGCCCAACGGAGCGGCTGGTGCGCAAGCAGATAACGGAAAGGCGACTGTTGCACCTGTGCCGTCGCTTTCACATATCCTTCACTACGAACGATAGGGAGTTCCCCCATCTGCGACAGTAAACGGAAGATATAATTTGCGTTATTCCCGTCCAACACGCCATAATTCGTAAACAACAACGGAGTAGAGACGAGCATGATTTCCCCTTTCCCCCACGGACGAACCATTGCCATCAACGGATGATAGTTATTGTACGCTTTCACAGAATCAGAATCAGCCAACGCATCACCGATAGCGTCCGACATATCTTTCTCCGCCAACTTCCGTACCGGCAATGAATCATAACTCCTGAAATAGGAATTACAGAATTGCGGATAACAACGGTATAGCTGACGGGAATAGGCAGAATCGGCAATCCAATAAATACTGTCTTTCCTGAAGATAGAAGAAGCGTACTTCTTGAAAGCAGCCGCACTAAAATGAGAATATGTACAATAAAACCGCAAAGTATCTTCCAAATACTTAGGATAGTTATTGCTTACCAGCATAATCTTATTCCCCCGTTTCGCCATTTTCAATAAAGCATTCACGTCTGCCTCTACCATAGACAAATTATTGGCAATCACAAGTATGCCCTTATTGCCATTGTCCGTCGTATCCCCCTCCATCTGATAGAACGTCTCCTTAGATATGGAATAGCCATTTGGCAAAGAAGAAGACAGCAGGCTGTCGAACACCGCACAACCGAGCGGCTGCTCATCGTAATGGCTGAAAGTAGGTGTCCACACAAACTTTTTAGGCAAATGATACTCTACCGCAAACATAACCAGCAGAAAAGCTACAATAAAGATTATAAACCAGCGGCTTCCTTTCATGAGACGCCTCCTTTCCCTATTTCCTCCTGCAACGCTTGCATGGTACGGAAAAGTTCTTCCGTCGCCTCAAAGTTTCCGTAACGTACCCGCAAAAAATGATTGGTTAGTTGGCGGAAAGCCGGCAAACGGACTTCATTCAGATACTGTGTAGGCGTTTTATAAAGTTGCCAGTCGATGCGTTCCGCATCGCTGAGCTGTTTCAATGTCTGCAAATAGAGCAAACGCACCGCTTCCCGATAATCCTGGCGGGAAAGCGCTTCGGCAATTCCTCCCGGAAAATCTACGCCATAAATCGTATCTTCCCCTACGGTATAAGGCAATGCATTCTTAGGCGAACGCATGAATAGTTCGGGACGCTTTTTATAAACGAACCAGATAATCAGAAGCAGAAGAATGATGGCAATGCATATCAGGATAAGCCCCGAATACTCTTCCGCAAAGCGGCTGCCGAATATCTTGCGCAGAAGTTCCCCGAACTGCTTACTGATCCACTCAAAGAGGTTAAGCTCCGGAGTAATCAGTTCACGGTTATAGTCGTATGCCGGATCAGACCGCCAAAGGGCAATCTTCGCCGTATCACAGACCAATGTATCAGCCGGGGAAGTAAGATTCATCTATTCCGGATTTATTTTAGAGTTTATCAAAGTTGTCAATATCACTTTCTACCGTTATGCTGTCCACCACTTCCGATGCATGACCGTACTGATATACCAGTCCTACAATACTGAATATAGCCGACAGGTAAGAGCCGTACAACATCAGAATAGAAAACAGATATTGCGCAAAATTCAGTCCGACGGACGAAGAGACTTCACCACCGTCACTCATGGCAAAAACCATTTTCACGATATAGATAACATACCACGGTATTGAAACAATTCCCTGCAATACACTGGCAATGATTCCCATCACAAGTAAAATAAGGAAAACTCCTCCCCAAGTGGCAAACCCTAACCGGAATGTTTTCTTGAACGCCTCCATCAGCGAAATATCTTCAAACAAATAGATAGGAGCCATCAGAGCCATAGGTATCATGAATGCAAACAACAACGGGAAAGTGAGCAGCAATGTAAAAGGAGTCAATACTGCCAATAACACCATTATAATGATGACAAACAGGAACAAGAAGCTGACAGCCACCCCCATGAGAAACAATCTCTTGACATTGTGAAGCAACAACGGTTTGATGTCACTGAATACAATACCGTTCAGGCGTTCCTCACGCTCATTATACAATCGAACCATTCCATAAATCAAGGAAGTCAGCAACAAGGCTCCCAAACAAGAAAAGAAGATAACCCCTGCATAGTTCAATGCAAATGTAGGTCCCAAGGCTGCGAAAGGATTATCACCCATACTTCCTGATGCCTGCATGGCGGTGAGGTCTGTCATACCGCCCATCAGTCCGCTAAAGTTTGCGGCCTGGAGTAAACAGATTGGGAGTACCAGATACGTTGAGTACTTGAACAACTGTTTCCAATTCTCTTTTATAAAGTCAAAAGAAGCGTTCAACTTTTCGCCGAAAGGGCGTTTTACGTACATCGCAATCTTAGGTTTCTGTGATTCCATGTTTTTTTCTATTTGGTAAATAAATATAGTAGAAAATGATAAATGCCAGAGAAGTAAGGATCACGCCCAGCCTCAACATATCAGGAAGTTCGGTGTGACGGGTGAGAAAGCCCTCGATAAAACCTGCCATGATAAATACGGGAACAGTGCCGATTACGATTTTCAGCCCTCGCTTCGCTCCTCTCCGAAAAGATTCCAGTCTCGAATATGTGCCGGGAAACAACCATCCGTTGCCCAAAGCCAGTCCGGCGGCACCGGCTACGATAATCGCCCAAATCTCAAGCGTTCCGTGCAGCCAAATGGCAAGGCTGGATTCCCAAAGCAAATCGTGTTGATAAAAGAAAGTTTGAAAAGCTCCTACCATAATCCCATTGGAAAGAAGCATATATCCCGTTCCGAAGCTGGTCAATAATCCCATTACAAAGCAGTTAAAAGATACCATTACGTTATTGAGGGTAATCCCTAAGAACATCGGAACTTCAGAAGAGCCGTTATACACTGCCATCGGTTCGCCATTGGCTATATTCTCCAATGTCATGTCCACATAGCCGTTTCCTAGAATCAAACGGACAAAATCCGGGTCGTTCGCAGCAGACAGCACTCCGATGAGCACACTGGCTACAAAGATAAGAAACGAAGTCAGCAGTTCCCGACGTGCGTCATACATGGTACGGGGGACTTCCTGCGTCCAAAAGGTGATAATCCGTGTCCACTTCTCACGTTTATTCCGATAGATTTCATTGTGCAATGCCGAAGCCAGATTATTCAGATAAATCGTAATGCGGGAAGTCGGGAAATGTGTCTGGGCAAACGCCAGGTCGGCAGTCAAGTCCGTATAAGCATCGGCAAGTTGGTCGGGGGACAGGTTTGCAGCCTGCTCCACCACCTTCTCAGTCTCTTTCCATTTTTCAATGTTCCGACGGATAAACGTAACTTCTTTCATGCTTTTCAATAGTTTCCGGATAAGTTTTGTCCGAAACCGGAAGCAAAAGTAAGAGAATTATGATATATTTGCAACGGAATCCTAAAAATGTTTAACCCAAAATGGCAGAATCTACGATAATCACCGGACAATTCGTCCGTATCAGCCAAACACCCGCCAGTATCGGCGAGCGATTTCTGGCATTAGTCATCGATTATTTCCTGATTGTAGTTTATGTATATGCTACAGCTGTCCTCTTAATGGAACTACGGTTGCCGTCAGGATTCCGGGCATTCTTTTTCTTATGTGTCATCTATTTACCGATACTCGGTTATTCTTTTTTGTGCGAAACGTTTAATCACGGACAGAGCTTCGGAAAAAAGTTGATGAATATACGCGTCGTCAAGGTGGACGGCTCCACTCCTACCGTCAGTTCTTACCTGCTACGCTGGCTTCTTTTCATTGTTGACGGTCCACTGACCAGCGGTTTAGGACTTCTGGTCGTGTTACTCACCAAAAACAATCAGCGATTGGGTGACCTCGCAGCCGGCACTATGGTGATTAAGGAAAAGAACTATCGCAAGATACACGTCAGTCTTGACGAATTCGATTACCTGACAAAAAATTACAAGCCGGTCTATCCGCAATCCGCTGACTTATCGCTGGAGCAGGTGAATGTGATTACCCGGACATTGGAATCCGGAGAGAAAGACCGGGTACGTCGCATTACGGCACTCGCAAAGAAAGTGCAATCACTCCTTTCCATTACTCCGCGAGAGGGCAATCAGGAGAAGTTTCTTCAGACAGTGCTGAGGGATTATCAATATTATGCGCTGGAAGAAATATAGCTTAACATACACTCCACAACCGCTTATATGATTGTGTCTGTCACTCAATTCTTTTTCATATAATTCTCCACAAGAGTTTTTATCTCACGAGCTTGCTCATTATCTATTTTAGGAACCATATTCATTATATTTCGTGCCACTTGATTAGCCTTATCTTGTTTTCCAGCTTCCTTGTATAACAAGAATAAGCAATAATGCGGGTAAATTAAATGCGGTAACATTCCAACTGCATTTTGAAAAGCATCTTCTGCTAATTTAAACTCACCTAATGATTGATAGATATTTCCCAAGTCACAATATTTATCTGTAGTAGGATACAGATAAATGGCCTGTTTCATTATGGGAAGAGCTAATATATATTCATCTTTCAGATAAAGTGTATAGGCATATCGAAAGACAAAATCAGAAGAATATTCGACAGACGAATAATGTTGGCAAACATAGTTATTACTCTCATAATCGTCCTGATACAAAAAAAGACGAAACGCGCTTTCTATACTATCTCTATTTATCCACTTACAGCTCAACAATCCTATCAACAACACCCCAATCATACATAAAACATACCTTAAATTCGCAAATTTCCGAATTACAATGTGATATACATTAACAGACAAAGTGCCTAATATCAATGCTAAACACACACATAACAGGAACACATCACAGGGGTAAGAAAAACAAGAAAAAACGAGAAAAGCAATCAAACACGGAAATAATACAGAAGTTTGTCTTATATGGCTTCTACACAACATTAATAAAATAATTAAGACAAATAATAAACCTATAAATCCTTGTTCGCAAGTAATATGCAGAAACTCATTAAAAGCATATCTATTATTCCCCAATAATGTTAATCTATTTTGTCCGATAGAATTATTCTGGTGAATGTAATGCGTTTGATAGTTCATATATTCACGTTGAAAACTTCCTATCCCATTTCCAGTAAAAGGATGCTCGCCTATCATATTGCAACATACTTTCCAAATCTCGATTCGTCCTATTGCTGACTGAGGCTTATACAACGTTAAGGAAAAAACACCTACAAGCATCAACAACAAAAACATAACTCCCAATTGTTTACTCAATTTTACATTCATAAATTGCATAATTATATACAAGGAAGCAATTACCACCGCCGCCCAAGCAGCTCTCGAATCAGTAAGAAATATTCCTATTATAAGAATTATGCACCATATACCTCTCAACCACTTATTAAGAGACCTGTAATTTGAAATGGTTGCAATAAGGCTAATCGCTAAAAAGCCGCCAAGTGGACCCGGATTTTCAAAGCTTCCAGTCAAATTGAAAAGGCTATGGTTAGAAGGTAAACAGTCACATAACTGTAGTAACATAAGAAAGAACTGCAAACAGCCCGAAGCTGTCAATATACACGCAACCTTACTTTCATTCGATATATTTTTTGCCAACAGATAAATCGCTCCAAATACACTTAGTCTAGTTAAGAAATCATATTTCCAAATATCGACAATGTTATAAATTATAAGCAAGGATAATAAAATATCAATCCACGAAACAACTAGTGGTAAGTTTCTATTTCTATAATGCCAATACATCCAAAGAAGGATTCCACCAATACTATATAAATAGGGTATACAAAAAAATCCTGTTGAATACCATATTTCAACCACAGGCACTGTGAGAAATATAGAAGCAAAAAGAAAATAAGTAATGCATTTAATCATTGGATATTTCACAACATGCTTATACATTCTTTTATCTTCATTTATCACTTCCAATCCTGAACACCATTTTCATATACAAAAATACGTTCTTGGACTCCACGAGTGTAATTGCATAACAATAGAAGAGCATTCCGAGGTATATTATGAAAAACAAGCGAATCAGAGGTTGCCTGTATCTCACCTCCCGATTTCCAATCCCCATCACAATAAAAAAGTTCAAAAACGTCTCCCGGACGTATATAGTTATCACGATTCCGAGGGGTATATACAATTTTACGTATTGCGGCAGGAATGCCCAGGTCCAGGCCTGCCCATCCTCCGGTTCCCTTTATGTAGTCAAAAGATGTCCAAGTCTTGCCATCAAACACATTCGTATATTCATGACTTCCATCACGCTGATAACATCCGGAAGTCCCAATAATCTTTCCTTTCAACGGGACGGTATCGTTATCTCCATAAAAAACGACTTCTGCTACATTACAATTAGTATTTTCAGCTCCTATATATCGCACAAACCTATATTTCTTGTCAGTCCAGCTTTCCACCGTAGTATTAAGACGATAAGGTTTTTGCTTTATTACAAATAAAGTATCTCTATCTAAAAAGTCCCTTCGATTACTTCCTTCAAAAACTCCGCCAAGCATTCGCTCTATAAACTGTTTATCATTATCAAGATTGTATTTTGCATACAGTATAACATCCTGCACCTTATTCCCGCAAGAATAAAAATGCATATCATCAGTCAGTTTATCCAAATAAAAAGGATCGGTCAAGAAGCATAGCTGCCCATCTTCATAGGTTGCAACACGCATAATTCCTCCCTTACGAATATCATGAAAGACAAGACTGCCCGATTTGTAAACTGTCCAATCAACCGGTATCCAATCCCTCTTACAACTTAAACACAAGTAAGCAGTTTTTGATTTACAATAATTATTATAAAGCTTTGAAGCCGGTATTCTAAGTTCCTTTTTATAATGAAAAGCATAAGAATATGTTACGTCTACAAATTTAGGTGTCTTCCAAAAAGGATATACTTCGTCTTCATATTCTGCCATTTTATCAAGAAGTTCCCGATTAATGCTGAAGGTATATCTATATATCTTTGCAGTATCATCATGCTTATACCACCGATGTCTGCGAACAGGCCAAAGAATACGTGGAAAATCAGTCATATATTCTTCTCCATTTTTATTCCAACACACTAACCAAAAGTGCCCGACATTCACACGGTCACGCATCGGCATAAAATCAACGGCACAGGGTATCCCCAACGCACGAAAAAGATAGACGGCAAAATCTGTGACTTCCTGGCAAGAGCCTGTAAGGTATTGTACATGTTTGGCACCAATATGCCCGAAAGAATACGGGAAAACACCCGTATAATAATGATATTTATGAGGAAGCCTTTGGATCAGATAATTAGCGACAGTCACAGGGTCTTCTTTATCCGGAGAGTCCGAATTCCTTAGTGGTTCCAATAATGAATCAAACTTATTATAATACATCTCACGCCAATATTCGAGGGGTTCATCCTCTATGCGATAGGGTAGAATGTATTCACAGAATGTAGAGAAAGAAATACTCTTCCCCCAAGGCTGCTCCTTCCAAACTTTAAAAGCCCATTCTATATTATGACACAGATATGCAGAATCCACCTCATATATATCAGTCTTTTTGTCTAATTTTCCTATCGGACCGAAAATTTTTCTGATAGAGTCTGACAACTGTTGCGGCGTTTCCCTTTTATAATTCCTCAACCAATTGAAATAGATTTTATAATTGTCCAATTGCTTACCAACTGGATAAGAATAGTAAGGCATATTCTCAATTAAGAAACAGGCAGCTTTGTATTTCAGACTGTCTAAAGGGTTTTGTTGGTAATAACGAAGCACCTTCTCAAGTTCAGCCCGATTATTCCCAGCTTTTTCCAATGCCATATCTAAAGGAGTTTTTGGAGCATCTTCAAAAACTATCAGAATGGTTAAGTGGCCTCCTAATAATAATGCAAATCCAAAGATAAACCATCGTATTTTTTTTGTTCCAATTACCATTGCATTATACATACTATAAAGTACCTACCGATAACTTTATAGTATCGGTAGGAAAACATTTTTAATATTACTTTTTCAAATACAAAACATCACGTCCATCCAGACCTATTTCTGCATACATCGGAGGCGTACAAAGCTTACCATTAGAATCATACTCTTCTAAAATAGTCTGAACTTTCATTTTGAAAAATGGATAAGCAGTTATAGAATTCAACCCCATACGCTTATTAAACACAATATTAACATCATTTTCTGTTGCAACAATAATAGTCAAATAAGGCATATCACCACCATAGGGCCAGCCAAGAAACACTAAAGCCATAGCTTTATGAGATAATTTCACAGGTATAAAATACTCATTATCTGTATATTTTTTAAAATCTATGCTTGATCCTCCTCCATACGTATATGTCCATATATCAGGCTGTTTTAATTCAAACTCTCTTCTCCCATCCTTATATATACTAATAACATTAAATCCATTTGAAGAATTATCGTCCCAATCTTTAAAGATGCAAGTTTTAAGAGTGTAAGTAGTAGATCCTACCGAAAATTGGAATGGATAACTTGGTGTATATTGCAATCGGCTAATGTCAACACCTTTATAAAATTCATCAATCATCGAATAATTTTTAACTATAGTACCTGTAGATTCTATATAAAAAATGTCTTCTGTTCCCACTTGCGCTTTACAAACAGATGATAAATTTATCAGCAAAGCGACTAAAAATAACATATTCTTCATAACTATTTATATTTAAAAAAAACAACTCCATTATGTTTACCCTTACCAAAGCTTTCAGTTATTGGATGAGATTTATATCTCATATTATATCCAGTATCCATCGTATTAGGAATATTCACTCTCCCGCCATTCCAATTTCCTTTTTTCTCCACTCCTGGCACAATAAGACACACATGCCCGCTACCTTTCGTGTTAATCCAACCAGCCACAACAAAGTATCCTTGATTGGCCAGTTTCTGTGCTTCCGACATTCTAATTGACTCCCATTGAGATGAATTATTTTTCCAGTGTTTTACCATATCATTGGCACGCATATTATATAATGCTTTGGATTTATATAAATTATAGAAAGCATTTCTCACCCCTTCATTACAATGTGCTGTTACTTTATCGTTATTATGGTCAGTCAAAACTTTATCTACAGCATCCGAAGCAGACTTCTTTATCTCCTCTGTTGTTCTTTGATTAGGGCTAGTGGGATTAAATTCTTCTTCACCACCTGAACTACCTCCAGTTGAACCTCCACCAGTTGAGCCACCTCCGATAGAAGTTCCACCACCAGATTCACCACTTGTGCCATCACCTCCTCCTGTATTTCCACCAATATTTCCGCCACCGGTGAAACAGCCACAATGTCCTATTTCAGCACCACACAATGGACAATAAGAAATTCCACCACCAGGAGTAATAATGACACATGTACACTGACTGGCCGGACGACCACAAAAAGAGCAAGTAAAGTCATCTTCCTCCACAGCAGAATAAGCCAGTTGCGGCTGAACAGCATCCGACTCGGAAAACAATGCTATATAAATATGGTCTGTACATACAGATTTTTTTTCTTGCACTACAGTGCTTCGAGTCTTTATATTTTGTACTTTCTGTTGATTTGAAACAAAATGAAAAACACGCCGACCTCTATCATATTTATCTCCATATAAAAAAGTACCATCCAAAGTAGAAACTAGACATAGACCGGTATAAGTACTACCTTGCAATTTATATCCCAACTCAGCTACCTTGTGACCATCCTTTAGGAATTTTCTGTCAGGAAGATAGGTTATAATTCTGCCTACCAGCTCCCCCTGTACTTTCCAAAGAGCTAATTTAGAAGTAGATACAACCAACAATCGCTCTACTTTACCTTTTACACGTGTATATACAAACCCGGATAAAGGTTCTGTGTTTTCTTTCAACTGAAATAGTCGCACATCTTCACGTTCATCACAATAAGTTTGCAATGAACTCCAATCAGGAACAACAGTTCTAGATTTTGGCTTTGTTCCCTCCATCACCGATCGTGTATTTACACGCAGAGTCTGATGCATATCAGGCAGCGATAATTCTGTTGTTTTTAAATAATTCATAGCCTCAACAATAGTAGGGGACAAATTTTCTTGCACACTATCCTCTGAAGAATCGGTACCATCACACGAGTAAATCCCAAAGCAGAGCAAAAGTAAACAACTGTACTTAAACAAACAATTCTTTTTCATTCTTTCATAAATATTTTATTTTGTGCTGCAAGTACGGCTTTCTAATGCTTTCTGACAAAACAACACCGTGGACAAATATTTTGTCCACGCTATTTGTCCACGGTATTCGATTTTTGCATGCTATTATTCATCTATTTTTACTTCATAACTGTAATTCCCGAATATAATCAACAATGGAATCACATTCAATTGCCATTTTCTTTTTTAACCGATAACGCCGTTTACGAAAAGACTCTAATAGGATATCACAAACTCTTGTTATCTCCCTATTAGTCATATCAATACGCAATAAAAGGATAATATGAATATCATCTTCAGACAATGAAGGATAAATATTCCGAAGTTTTTCAATAAAATCATCTTGAAAAGAATCAACCGTTCTTTCTATAAATTTCCAATCCCCCGGGGTTAGATACTTTGAGGAATAAATAAATTGCTTCAAATTTTCCATTTGTGCCTGTCTGTTTGGTTTACTATTGATTTGCATCATTATTAGTTGTTCATTAAACTTTCATCTTTAAATACGAATTAAGAATGATACCCACCTATTGAAAATATACTAATTTTCAAATCTATATATTCGTGCAGATGAATGTGGTTACCCGAACAGAAATAGGCCTTCAAATGAAAGCTTCGAGATTATCAATATTATGCGCTGGAAGAAATATAATTCGTTTTTTATCCTTACCTTTGTTCGTATAGAATAAAAGCAGAACGATTATGGATAAAATAACCATCCCTTATGCAATAGCAGACTTTGTAGAAATGCGTGAACGAGGTTTCTACTATGTTGATAAAACGAATTATATCACGGGTCTTGAAAATTACAAAGCCCCTGTATTTTTACGCCCCCGCCGTTTTGGAAAGAGTTTGTTAATATCGACCTTAGCTTGTTATTACGACCGCACGAAGGCACATCGTTTCGAAGAGTTGTTCGGCGGCACATGGATTGGCAGCCACCCCACGCCCGAGCATAATCGTTACATGATTATCCGCTACGACTTCTCGGCAATGGTAATGGCAAACAATATGCAAAACTTGGCCCAAAACTTCAATGATTTGAATTGCGCTCCTGTAGAAGTAATGGTGGAACATAATCGTGATTTGTTCGGAGACTTCCAATTTACAAATAAAGGAGATGCTTCAAAAATGCTCGAAGAAGTCCTGATGTATGCCCGTTCCCATGAACTGCCTAAAGCCTATATCCTGATTGACGAATACGATAACTTCACCAACCAACTGCTCACTGCTTATAATGATCCGCTTTATGAAGAAGTAACCACTAACGACAGTTTCCTGCGTACCTTCTTCAAAGTGATAAAGAAAGGTATAGGAGAAGGAAGCGTTCGTACTTGTTTCTGTACAGGTGTATTGCCGGTCACTATGGACGATTTGACCAGCGGATACAACATTGCCGAGATACTGACACTGGAACCTACCTTCCTGAACATGTTGGGCTTCACCTATCAGGAGACGGAAACCTACTTGCGCTACGTCCTCGACAAATACACATCCGGTCAAGACCGCTTTGATGAAATCTGGCAACTGATTGTGAACAATTACGACGGTTACCGATTCCGTCCCAACGGAGAACGTCTTTTCAATTCTACCATTCTGACTTATTTCTTCAAGAAATTTGCTGTCAATGCCGGCAGTATACCGGATGAACTGGTCGATGAGAATCTGCGTACAGATATCAACTGGATACGTCGGCTCACTCTTTCACTGGATAATGCAAAAGCTATGCTGGACGCACTGGTGATTGATGATGAACTGTCTTATAACGTTGCCGACCTTTCGAGCAAATTCAACAAAAAGAAATTCTTCAATAAAGAATTCTATCCCATCAGTTTGTTTTATCTGGGCATGACAACACTGAAAGATAATTACGTAACAACATTACCCAACATGACCATGCGTAGCGTGTACATGGATTACTATAATCAAATCAATCAAATCGAAGGAAATGCTCAACGATATGTGCCTGTATATCGAAAATATGATAGTGACCGTCGCCTGGAACCATTGATAGAGAACTATTTCGAACAATATCTGGGACAATTCCCCGCACAAGTATTTGATAAAATAAATGAGAACTTTATCCGATGCTCTTTCTATGAACTTATCTCCCGCTACTTGAGCAGTTGCTACACATTTGCCATTGAACAAAACAATGCTGCCGGCCGGTCGGACTTTGAAATGACAGGTATCCCCGGCACAGACTATTATACGGACGACCGGGTAGTAGAGTTCAAATACTATCACAACAAAGAAGCTGAAAAAATGTTGGTACTCACCGAACCGCTTCCAGAACATGTGGAACAAGTGAAAGGATATGCGGCGGACACAAAAAGGAAATTTCCGAATTATAAGGTCAGAGCCTATGTGGTATATATATGCGGGAATAAAGGTTATAGATGTTGGGAAGTGTGAAAATTCAGAGCTACACAAGAAAATATAAACAGCAATTATCTGCCATCTGCAACAAAACCGTCGTATTCTTCTTATTCACAACAAATTACAGCGTTGCAGATACCTGTTGCAGATGTGTTGCAGATGCAGTATCTGCAACACATCCGTCTGCTTTATGAAAGCCTGGCAACATGATAGACAGTACCGCTACGTACACGTCTCGACGGTATTTCGTGTTTGCGGAGTATTCGTCCGAATACACTCACCCGCTTGTTTGATAACGGTATGGCACTGTTTTTCTTTATATCTTCCAGAATCTCTGCCGGCGAAAGCCATTCACCGTCCTCTTCTTCCTTGACCGGACGAAAATACCGGTAAAACAACTGTTCTTCAAGTGAAACTTGCTCAAACTCACGATTATTCTCCATCATAATCCGTTCTTCAGCCTGATCAAACCAGTAACGTTCACCATGATCGAGTTCATACATAGCCTGTGCATAAAGTTGGTCGTAATCTATCGCCTTGTTTGTGTCTATCGTCCCACTCACTTCGATACAGATAAAACGGCGGCTTCCCGAAGGGTCGGTCAGCAAATCTTTCTGGTTACTCGTTGCGATAAATGAAGCATAACGGCGCATTTCCAATACAGCGTTGCCATAACGTTTGCGCATATTTATAATCGGTTTCTGGAGGATATGCTTCAGGAAACCTTGTTGAGTGGCACTAATCTGGTCGAATTCATCAATGTTGATGAGTGCAAAGCGATTGAGATAAACTTCGGCATCTCTCTTCTGTGAAAAGTCAATGCTGTCCGTATAATATGCACGTATAGCAGGCGGAATGATACTGCGGCAGAAAGTCGACTTGCGGCAACCTTGCACACCTACCAGTAAGGGAGAAACATTGTTCGCATATTTTCTATCCGTTCCACGCCAGTGAACAACCATATTGAGAAACCAGCGGTGAAACAGTTCCACCCAATGTTTGTTGTTGCAGGGCACAGTCTGCGCCAGTCCGCGGATACGGTCTTTACCGTCCCAAGCGGGAAGATGATAAAGGAAGTCTTCCAACGGATTGAATACAGGGATGCGGTTGGAGTAAATATACCGGCTGATATCCCTGTCCCATAGCGGAATACCTTCGGCTTGCGCATCCAGCGCGATACTGTTCAGCACCCGTTTGTCGATAGCGTTGAAATAAAAACGGAATGAGTTCCGCTCGCGGTATTCCACTTCGCCCACTTGGGTATTGTAACGGAATTCATAACGCCGCTTCATAAACTCCTCAGTTTGCAGTGACAGGAACTGCTCTTTTCCTAAACTATTTTTCTTTCCAAAGCCTTCCTGTTCGCTATATACATTTTTGACCAACTGGCGAATAAGTGTTTCTTCCCGGTGTAAGTAATAGTGAAAGATAGTACGTTTCACCGTTTCTTCTTCGGGAATGCCCGAGTGGAAGCAGTTGACGGTCAGTTGTGTCACTACAGCCTGAAAGTCTGCATCTCTTTGGAGAGCACCTTCATCTTCCGCTCTGTAGATTTCTTCATGCGTCTTTCTCAAAGCCGCTTCAAAAAGCATGAATATAGCACGTTCTGTATCATACCCCGGCACAGCTCGTGTCAACGGAGACTTTTCCGAATGCACTACTTCCCGATAAGACAATTCTTCGGGCATCCCTCCCGGCTGCGACAGATAAAACGGAACGGAATCCGGTCTGTACATAAGTTCCGGATCGTATGATAATCGTGAATATTGTTCCAGAGCAGGTTCTTTTGATAAAATATTGAACGGGATTTGGGGCTGGTAACATTTCACAGCCAACCGATAAGCATGTGCATGAAATATTTCCGCTTCCTCTCTTTTCTGTGGAAGCGAACTATCGGGACGGGTAAATCTCGTCCAGATTTTCACTGTCCGCCCGCTGGATCCGGTAAAAGCGCAGTAGGTTTGCGGTTGTTCCCAAGCCAATTGTTTTACCAGCGAAACTTCCGATCTGCCCGATAGCGGGCCGACTGTCAGCTCAACTATTCCGTTATAACTTTTCAATTGTTTTCCACCTTCCGTCCTGCGAAATTCCGCAACCGGAAGAATCTTTGGCAACTTGTCGGCCTCGTAGCAGCGTGAGTCGGGCAGGGAATATCGCAACACTTCTCTGAAAGCCGATACTGGCTGCATTTTAGTTTCAGTCCGTGTTTTTTCTATCCACGTTTCCATATCCATTGTAGTCAGCGCAGTAGTTTTATCCTTGTCTCTTAACTGAGTAATCTTCATTATCTTATTTGTTAATAATATTCTGCTAAGTTAGCTATATTTGTTTGCTCATGCAAATAAACACGATATTTTATTCTGTTTATCCTTTTTATCCTTACATTTGTAGAATTTTAAAATAATAAAACCGATAAAAAGCAATGAAAGAACCGTTCGATTACTCCTTAGTCCCCTATACTTTCGGTATGTGTGCAGCCGAAGAATGCCCGCGTGCCGCAACTTGCCTGCGGCGGATTGCCTTAGAGTATGCTCCGGCAGAGCGTGTTTTCCTGTCGATGATGAATCCCAAGCGGCTGAAAACGATGAAAGGCACGTGTGATTATTACCGCTCCGATGAGAAAGTACGTTATGCACGTGGCTTTATGCGTACGATTAATGCGCTTACTGTTCGTGCGGCAGATACTTTCCGCTATCGTATGATTGAGTATATGGGTAGAAAGAACTACTATTTGAAACGTAGAGGAGAAATGAATCTTACTCCGGCAGAGCAACAACGGGTTATCACCATAGCCAAAGAACTTGGTGTCATTCAACAAGAATACTTTGACGGTTACGTGGAAGAATATAACTGGGGCTAGTCTCGTAAATCTCCTTTGCAAGAAAACAACAGCTAGGAGTGTCCCATAGTTTCCATACTAAGAAACTACAGTATCTCTAGCTGGAAACTACAGTATCTATAAGCAGATACTCCCGTTTCCATACTTGGATACTCCAGTTTCCAGGCTGGAAACGGGAGTTTCGACGCTGGAAATCATCTCTTCGGATATAGGAACAAAACTTACCGTCCGGTGGGAAAATATTTCAGGCTTATATTGTGTTGCAGATACCTTTATCTGCAACCTATCTGCAACAGGTATCTGCAACGCTATAATCAGCTATATATCAATTCGTTATTTCGATTTTGTTGCAGATGGCAGATACTTTTTCATTTTTCAAACTTTATAGTAGCTGAACCTAAGTCCAATATTCATTCAATATTCTTTCGAGGATTACGAATAATCAAAATGAAAAACAATTTAAATACTTATATCAAAATATAATGTCACGTTCAATCAGTAACAGGGGGATTAATTATTGAGTATTTAAATCTTTCAAAAATCCTGGATATTAAACGCTTATTATCTGTTATTATATTCACAGAAGCTGGCATTCCATAATGCAACCTGATTTTACACCCATAATTAGTACAACCATCATTATCTAACTTAACTTTAATCAACGAAAGGTTTTCATTCTCTTTCGATAATTTACTAAGTGATATTTCGGTCACTCTACCAGTTAAATCACCATACTCTTTAGAGGGATAATCTGATAATTTTATAATTGCTCTTTGCCCTTTGCATACTTTCCCTACCCCATCTGAAGGAAGAATTACCTCGACCTCAGAAACCAGGTCATCTGGCATGATATTAAAAAGAAGGGTATTTTGTGTCACATATTGATTACTTTTAAAAAAAGATACATATTCCAGTAAGCCTACAATAGGTGATGTTATTAAGTATTTCTTTTCCCAGCTCTCAATAATTGCAATTAATTCAATATAACTATCAATAAGCGAATTATAAATTGCGTCAATCTCTTTTGTTATTTGAAGATTCACTTGCTCAATATTATTTTTAATCAACAAAATATCTTTTTTATCATTTCTTAGA
>PPYF01219213.1_pt1 | contig 39348 bp, 30 predicted proteins | sample 1559871 | NCBI WGS metagenome assembly PPYF01 (sample SAMN08240021, study PRJNA423297) | Human gut metagenome, whole genome shotgun sequencing project.
CCAAGATAGTTCGCTGGAAACGGCGCGTGAAAATAGGTAGTCGCCGACTTACATGAAACCCCTGAGGAAGAAATTCCTTAGGGGTTTGTTTTTGTTGTGCGTGTGCCTTTCCGTTAAAATAGCCTAAAAAATCACGTGGATTTGTGAATGTTCACAAACTTCGCCCAGACCCCTTGATTTTTTATAGGGGGGGGGGGTATGATAAGGCTGGAAACGCTTTTGGGAGAAACGCGTTCCCATGCAAAAAACAGTTGACAAAGGATCGGCCTGCTGTTTGACCACCACTTTTCGATCATGGGAGCATGAACTGGAAAGGAGCAGAAGAAAATGACAAACAAGAAATTCAAGTTGGCAGCAATGTCGCTGGCCACTGCGGTTGCAGTGAGCGCGGTTGGCCCCAGCGCTTCTGCGGTGACGTATTATCTGGGCGATGGCAGTGTAACTGTTGACAAGGATGACACTCGCGGCGCGTATAGTTATCAGGGTGAGGACGGCAAACGTACCTACGTCAATGAGGATAAAGAGGATAAAGGTACGATCTACGTCAAGGACGGCAACGCGCCAACGGAAGAAGTCCTGCCAACCACTGATAACTCCGACAATGGCACAGAGGTACCCACACCTACGGATAATGCCACACAATCCACCGATGCTTCTGGCAACAACGCAGAGAACAGCACCACGACTGAGACCGCACCTGGACACACCATCACCGTTATGGAAGATGTCAAAAAGACGGAAAAGGCCGATGGTACCGAAGGTAACGATGTAAAAATCGTGGTTGAGGGCGTGAATGTGGATACCAGTACCTCGACTGACACCCAGGCTGAAGTGTCCGCAGATACCAAAGAAGATAAAACCATCATCAAAGTGGGCGAGGGTGCAGATGTTGACCTGACAGTCAGGGATTCCAACCTGACCACCGGCGGCCATGGTATCGATATCGGCGTAAATCTGGAAGACAAGGATGAAAACAAGGGAGCTAACGTTGACCTGACGCTGGATAATACCAAAATCAATCTGACGGAAAATGCCACAGCGGGCATCAACGCACGGGATAATTCCGACGTGGATATCACCCTTAAAGGGGATAATACTATTGATGGTTCTGAAGCAATCGACAAAGTGACCGAGGGCGGAGGACACGATATCTCTAAGGATAACGTCAATATTGAGGGCATCCGTGTGGGCGGCGAAGGCGCAAGTGACAGCTCGGATGCCAGTGAGGGTGCAAATACCAAGCTGACCATCAGCGGCGGTGTAGAAAAGACCGAAACTGCGGAAACAGACACAGAAGAAACGGAAAGCCCCGCGGGCGGTTCGCTGACCATCAGTGATACCACAGGCGGTCTGGTAATGGCAGATGGCTCGGACGTGGAAATCACAGACGGGGCGAACGTGACCATTGAGGAGACAAAAACCTCTGGTTCTACGCAGGCTGGCCGTGGTGTGACCCAGCATGGTGATTTGACCATCTCCGGCGGCTCTTCCTTAACGATAGACGGTGTGGAAGACAATGCAAAGCAAGCGTCACATACCGGTATTGGCATTGCCAGCTGGGATGATATCACAGTCGAGGATGGCAGTACGCTGGAGATCAGTGATGCTACAACCGGTATTTACGGTCACCAAGGTTCGGATGCAAGCCTGACTGTGGAGGATAGCGCGCTGAATATTGCTGGCAGCAGCTTCGGCATTGACTATGAAGGTGCCGGAAAAGATAAAGAGGGAAATGTACTCAAATCTGCCGGGGATATCACGTTCGACAATGCAGAAGTCGATATCAATATTACCCCGGAAACCCCGAATGCCGCAGGCTATGGCATTGCCGCCCACGGTGACAGTAATATCACCTTTAAAAATGGCACAGAGGCCGAAATCAAAGTTACTTCTGAAAACCCGGATGCGGGAACCTGGGGCATTTATAATGAGCGTGGCGGGACCGGCAATCTGACAGTGAACGACAGCACGGTGGATATCGATGCAAACCGTGGAATTTACGCCGGTTTCCAGAAGGTTGAAATCGCAAACAACAGCGTTGTGACCTCCAAGAACACCCATCAGGCAATGTATGCTCTGGGCGGCAGTGATGGTAAGGGCCTGAAACTGCGTGTGACCGGAAACAGCCGATATCATCTGACAGGCGGTACGCGGGGTAACTGGGGGATTCAGGCAACCTCTGCCCGGGGACATGAAATTCTGGTTGATGACAATGGACAGCTAATTTCCGATATGGAGAATTCCTATACGGCAGTTGGTCTGGGCAAGAATGCTAAACTGGTCGTGGATAATGGTACTGTTCTTGTGAGGGGAAAATACGACAAGGCAGGACTGTTTGCTTACGGTGATAACAGCACCATCCACATCAAAAACAATTCCCATGTGGAAGCAACAACGATTACCCTTAACCCCTCGATAAAAAAGATACCGACTGTGGGCCAGAAGCTCATCGTTACCGGCGGTACGCTGACCTATGACTACAAGGCCGACAACACCCTGTGGCCGGTGAACGGGCAGGGCGACAAGCTGACCAATTTCCTGCTGACCAAGGATGATACCCACGCAAACTTCGATGCCCTTTCCTATAAAGGCCAGACCTATACCTACCTCTCTGACCTGAACAAGGAGACCGGGAAGCAGTATCTCTCCGTGTGGGTGCCCGCCGCCGCACTGAACTATATGCTGGATGTGGACGGTTCCCATGATCCGGAGATCATCGGCAAGGCACTGGAAGAGCTGAAGCAGGCCGGATACAATTTCGACACTGCCTACCAGACCGCTGAGAATGGCGATCAGGTCGTTATTCTGCGGGATATGGTGGTGAACGGTAAGAGCCTGAACTTCACCAAGACCACTGATGCAGAGGGCAACACCAAGCTCATCTGGGGCAACTACGAAAAACAGGCAGAGGGTGCTCCCAGCGCTTATGACATGGTCTATGGCACCGAGTACGAGTATGAGGGCAAGACCTATACCATCGTCTGGGGCTATGAGAGCCAGAACAACCCCAACACCACCGCAGCAGCGGGCGTGCTGGATGCCTTTGGCCCGGATTCCAACGTGAAGGTCACCGGCGAGAACATCGACGGCACCGACTCCGCACAGTACACCGTGACCATTTACGGCGCTCTGCGGGAAGTGACCGACCCTGTGATCCCCACGAACCCGGAACCGGAAACGCCTAAGGATTCCGATCCGACTCCTCCGGCTCCCACTGCGCCGACTACCCCGGCAGTGCAGGATGCACGGCCCACCACTCCCGCCGTGGAGCAGGCAGTTGCTAAGACCACGCCCGCCCCGGAGACCCCCGTGAACCCGCCGGTACAGGATGCCCGCCCGGAGAGCGGCAAGCTGATTCAGACCGGTACCACCAACTGGATGGCAGATGTTCTGGTGCGTGCAGGCGGTGTCCTGCTGGCTGCCGGTTATCTGCTGGAGCGTAAGCGCAAGGGCATGTTCCATAAGGCACAGCACTGAACACGTTCTTGTAGATGACGTAAAAAGGTAAAATATTAAACTGGCTTGGGGCCGCTGCACAAATTTTTGTGGGGCGGCCCCACTTTTTGCAGAAAAAGGCGCTCTCGTCTCGTATTAGGGGATGAAAGCGCTTTTGATTTTGCAAAAAGGGATGAGAACGAGAATGAAAACTTCACCGCGCCGCCGGAAGCACCGGCGCAGAACCTTCCGGCGGCTGTTCTGGCTGCTGGTGCTGGCGACCCTGCTTCTGCTGTTGTGGCCCCGGCGGGTCACGCTGGATGGGCTGAACAGTCCCCATGCCATCTTACTGCGGGCCGACAGCGGAGAGGTGCTGGCCGAAAAGGATGCCGACAGCACGATCTATCCGGCTTCCATGACCAAGATGATGACGGTTCTGCTGGCCATAGAGGCAAACCCGGACCTCGACACGCCCGTGACCCTGCCCGAGGAGATCTTTCCGGCTCTGCAGGCCCAGAATGCCTCGCTGGCGGGGTTTCAGGCCGGGGAAACGGCCACGGTGCGGGATCTGCTGTACGGGGCCATGCTGCCCTCGGGGGCCGAGTGCTGCGAAGCGCTGGCCCGGGAGGTGAGCGGCAGCGAGGAAGCCTTTGCGGCCCGGATGAACCAGAAAGCAGCAGAGCTGGGGATGACCGGCACGCATTTCTGCAACCCCACCGGCCTGCACGACCCAGAACATGTTTCCACCGTGCGGGATATGGCCCGGCTGACGGAAGCGGCCCTGCAGAACGAGACCTTCCGCAAGCTGTTTACCACGGAGCGGTATACCGTTCCGGCCACCAACTGCCACCCGCAGGGGTTCACGATGCACAGCACCCTGCTGAGCCAGCTGGACGGCACAGAGCTGCACCGTGGCCGGATCCTGGGCGGTAAGACTGGTTACACCGGGGAAGCAGGGCTCTGCCTTGCCAGTCTGGCCGAGGTGAAGGGCAGGGAATACATTCTGATCACGGCCGGGGCAGGGGGAAACCACGGCACCGCGCCCTACCACATCGAGGATGCCGTAACGGTCTACCGCCGTGTGAGCCGGGGGTCCTGAACAGGGGAGCGGATGCGCTCACTTTTTCTGTGCCCGGCTTTGTGGTACAATGGAACAAAACCATTCACAGAACAGGAGAACCATCATGCTCAAGGATTCACAGGTCGATCTCTGCGGCCGCACCGATTTTACCCGCACCGCGCCCCTGCTTGCCCGGGACGAGGCGTTTTCGTTTGCCTGCGCGGGCTGCGGCGGCTGCTGCCGGGGGCGGGAGGATATCGTGCTGTCGGGCTTTGACCTGTGGCGCATTGCGGCCCGCCTGCGCCTGCCGCCCCGCACCGTGGCCCGGGCGTTCTGCCGGGGAAGCATCGGGCGGGTCAGCCGCCTGCCGGTGCTGCGGCTGGCCCCGCTGAAGGAGGAGCGCGGCAACTGCCCCTTCCTCACCGGGAACCACTGCGCCATCCACGATGCCGAGCCGCTGGTCTGCGCCCTTTACCCGCTGGCGCAGGAGATCACGAAGGACGGGCAGGTATCCTACTTTTTGCAGCCCACCCAGTGCGGCGGGCAGGTCATTGCGGCAAGGGTGGGGGATTATCTGGCCCGTTACGATGTGCCCGCCCGGGAGGTCACCGATGTGCGCTGGGCACAGGTGTGCATGGAGTTGGAGGATACCGTGGAGCGGCTGGACGCTCTGTTTGAGCCGGTGTTTGCCCGGCGGATGCAGGAAAAGCTGTGGCAGGCGCTGTATTACCGGTACGACTTTGCAAAAGAGTACCGCCCCCAGCTGGAAGAAAATCTGCTCTGGCTGGACGGTGAGCTGAAAAAGCTCGAAGGGATGCAGATGCGGCACAGAGCCATCGAAAAAAGTAATAGATAAAATTACTTTGATTGATAATTCGGGCTGTTTCCCGGTTGTTTTAGAGCGGAAAGTGTGATATACTTCACGAGTGTAAAGCGGCAGCGCGATGCGACAGGCCGCTTGAATACTGGCTTTCATGCGGTGTCCTGCTGCCGCGAAAGTAGAATTGAGGGAGTAATATCATGCGTAAAATTTCTCGTCGTTCGTTCCTGTCTGCCGCTGCTGTCTGCGGCGCAGCTGCTGCCCTGACTGCCTGCGGCGGTTCCTCCAGCTCCACGGCTGCTTCTTCCACCGCTTCCTCTGCTGCGGCTTCTTCCGCAGCGGCTGACGGCCAGAAGTATACCGTTGGCATCTGCCAGCTGGTGGAGCACGCCGCTCTGGACGCTGCCACCCAGGGCTTTGAGGATGCTCTGACCGCACAGTTCGGCGAGAATGTCACCTTTGACTTCCAGAACGCCCAGAACGATTCCGCAACCTGCGCCACCATCGCCAACGGCTTTGTTTCCGCAGGCGTTGACCTGATCATGGCAAACGCTACCCCCGCCCTGCAGGCCGCACAGGCTGCCACCGACAGCATCCCCATTCTGGGCACCTCCGTCACCGAGTACGGCGTTGCTCTGGGCCTGACCGATTTCGATGGCACCGTGGGCGGCAATGTCTCCGGCACCTCTGATCTGGCTCCGCTGGATCAGCAGGCGGATATGATCACCGAGTGGCTGCCCGAGGCCACCAAGGTGGGCCTGCTCTACTGCTCTGCCGAGGCAAACAGCCAGTATCAGGTAGACGAGGTTCAGAAGTACCTGGAGACCAAGGGCGTTACCGCCACCCAGTACGCTTTCTCTGATTCCAACGATCTGGCTTCTGTCTGCCAGAAGGCTGCCGACGAGAACGACGCAGTGTATGTCCCCACCGACAACACCTGCGCTGCCAACACCGGCATCATCGACGGCATCTGCCGCCCGGCCAAGAAGCCTGTGTTCGCCGGTGAGGAGGGCATCTGCTCCGGCTGCGGCGTGGCGACCCTGTCCATCAGCTACTACGATCTGGGCTACACCACCGGTGAGATGGCCGCCAAGGTCCTGACCGGTGAGGCCGATATCTCCACCATGCCCGTTGAGTACACCAACGTGACCAAGAAGTACAACAAGACCATCTGCGATGACCTGGGCATGACCGTTCCCGAGGGTTACGAGGCCATTGAGGAATAACAGGCGCTCAGTCTGTTTTGCAGAAAGCTCCCCTGATAGGGGCGCTGGGTTCACGCTGCAGTGACGGAGAGACTTTACAATAAAATCAGCGGAGAAGAGCAAATTTTGGCTTTTCTCCGCTTTCCCGTATCAGAAAAAAGTGTAGTTACAGGAGGAAAACGTTTTGGATATTCTTGCAAGACTTGCCAACCTGCCCGGTGCCTTGCCCGGTGCCTGTGCACAGGGCCTCATCTGGGGCATCATGGCCATTGGTGTGTACCTGACCTACCGCATCCTGGATGTGGCTGACCTGACCGTGGACGGTTCCTTTGGCACCGGCGGCGCGGTCTGCGTTATGTGCCTGCTCTCCGGCATGAACGTCTGGGCAGCGCTTTTCATCGCCCTGCTGGCCGGTTTGGCCACCGGCCTTGTCACCGGTCTGCTCCACACCTTTATGGGCATCCCGGCCATTCTGGCTGGTATTCTGACCCAGCTGGCCCTCTACTCCATCAACCTGAAGATCATGGGCAAGGCCAACCAGTCCATCAACGTGGACAAGTACGACCTGCTGCTCTCCCTGCGCTGGGTCAAGGAGCTTGCCCTGCACAACCCCATCATCATGGTCATTCTGGTCAGCGCCGTGGTCATCGGCGTGCTGTACTGGTTCTTTGGCACCGAGCTGGGGTGCGGCATCCGCGCCACCGGTTCCAACCCCGCCATGAGCCGCGCCCAGGGCATCAACACCAGCTTCAATGTGGTGCTGGGTCTGGCGGTCTCCAACGGTCTGGTGGCCCTGTCCGGCGCACTGCTGAGCCAGTATCAGGGCTTTGCTGATGTCAGCATGGGCCGTGGTGCCATCGTCATCGGTCTGGCCGCTGTCATCATCGGCGAGGCCCTGTTCAGCCGCATCTTCCACAACTTTGCACTCAAGCTGGTGTCCGTCTCGCTGGGTGCCATCATCTACTACATCGTCATCCAGCTGGTGCTGACCCTCGGCTTTGACGCAAATCTGCTCAAGCTGCTGAGCGCCTCCGTGGTGGCCGTGTTCCTGGCCGTGCCCTATTGGAAGAGCAAGTATTTCGCAAAGCCCGCGGCAAAGAAGGCACAGAAGGAGGATGCAAAAAATGCTTGAGATCCAGAATGTTTCCAAGACCTTCAACGCCGGTACCGTCAACGAGAAAACGGCCCTGAATGGTCTGAACCTGAAATTGAACGAAGGTGATTTTGTCACCGTCATCGGCGGCAACGGTGCGGGCAAATCCACCATGCTGAACGCTGTGGCCGGTGTGTGGCCTGTGGACAGCGGCAAGATCATCATTGACGGCACCGACGTGACCAAACTGGGGGAGCACCAGCGCGCCGCCTACATCGGCCGCGTGTTCCAGGACCCCATGACCGGCACCGCCGCCACCATGCAGATCGAGGAGAACCTTGCCCTGGCCGCCCGGCGCGGCAAGCGGCGCGGCCTGAGGATCGGCATCACCAAGGCCGAACGGGAGCGCTACCGTGAACTGCTCAAGAGCCTGGATCTGGGCCTGGAGGATCGCCTGACCGCCCGCGTGGGCCTGCTGTCCGGCGGTCAGCGTCAGGCACTGACCCTGCTTATGGCTACCATGAACAAGCCCAAGCTCCTGCTGCTGGATGAGCACACCGCCGCTCTGGACCCCAAGACGGCGCTCAAGGTGCTGACCCTCTCGGCCAAGATTGTGGAGGAGAACCACCTGACCACCATGATGATCACCCACAACATGAAGGATGCCATCAAGTACGGCAACCGCCTGATCATGATGCACGAGGGCCACATCATCTATGATGTCTCCGGGGAAGAGAAAAAGAACCTGCACGTCTCCGACCTGCTGGCCAAGTTCCAGATCGCGTCCGGCGGCGAGTTCGCCAACGACCGCATGATCCTTTCCTGATGCATTTCTGATATGGAAAATCCCCTCCGGTGTGTGAGTATCGGAGGGGATCTTTGCATCTTGTGCACCTTTGCAGGGTGTGCTACACTGAGAGAAAGAGGAGGTGTCTCTCGTGCGAAAAATCATCCGGCAGGCAGCTGCTGTGCTGTTGTCTGCGGCTCTGCTGCTGACGGGAACGGCTTCGGCAGCAGCCCAGATTGACCCGGTAGAGGAACGGCTTGCTGCCATGCCTCTGCAGGAAAAGGTGGGGCAGCTGTTCGTGGTGCGGGTCGAGGCACTGGACCCCAGTGGACAGTCTGATAGCACAAGGCTGACCTGGGCAGAACGGCAGGGGCTGAAAAAGTATCCGGTGGGCGGCATTGTGGTGTTTCGGCAGAATGTGAAAAGCCCGGAGCAGTTGAAAAAGCTTCTGGCAGATTTTCAGGCAGCATCCGGAACCGGTCTGTTGACCGCCGTGGACGAGGAGGGCGGCAGCGTGGCCCGGTTGGCCAATGCTTCCGGCTTTGATCTGCCCCAATACCAGAGTGCCCAGGCAGTAGGTACAACAGGGGATCCGGCCAATGCCCGTGCCATGGGGCAGATCATCGGAGGCTACCTCAAAACCTGCGGCCTGAATCTTGACTTTGCTCCAGTGGCAGATGTGAACACCAATCCGGCCAATACCGTGATCGGGAACCGAGCATTTTCGTCGGATCCGGCAGTGGCGGCACAGATGGTGGCCTCCGCTGTACAAGGGTTTCACGATGCGGGCATACTCTGCACACTCAAGCATTTCCCGGGCCACGGAGATACCGCAGAGGACAGCCACTACGGCACGGCCAGCAGCACCAAGACTTGGGCAGAGATGCGGGAGACGGAGCTGAAGCCTTTTGCGGCTGGAATCGCAGCTGGGGCCGACGTAGTAATGACCGCCCACATCACCACCCCCAATGCAACGCAGGACGGCCTGCCTGCGTCGCTCTCCTACACTATGCTGACCGAGCGTCTGCGGGGGGAGCTGGGCTTTACTGGAGTCATCTGCACCGATTCGCTGTCCATGCAAGCCATTCGTGACCACTATTCTGCAGCAGAAGCGGCTGTAGCGGCGCTGAACGCCGGGGCAGATCTTCTGCTGATGCCGCCCGACCTGCCGGAAGCCTTTGACGGTGTACTGGAGGCTGTGCAGAATGGAACCATCAGCGAGGAACGCCTCAACGAGAGCGTCCGCCGCATTCTGATGCTGAAACAGAAAGCCGGGTTGGAGCTTGACACCCGCACCCCGCTGGAAAAGATGCTGGATGTGTTTCTGTAAGATTGATAATAAGAAGATCCCCTCCGGTGTGCGCGTACCGGAGGGGATCTTTGCGTATAAAGGAATGTTACCGCTTGATGTCGTAGTTCATGTTCATCAGGTTGCGGATGGAGCTGACATCATCGGTGATGTTGGCATCGCCGTGGATGGTATGCTTGATGGCGCTGCTTGCCACGGCAAAGTTGACCATATCCATAGCCTTATAGTTGTGCAGCATGGCGTAGATCAGGCCGCTGGCAAAGGCATCGCCGCCGCCCACGCGGTCCAGAATATTAAAGGTGTAGAGCTTGCTCTCAAAGGTGTGGCCGTCGTACCACATAAAGGCCTTGAGGCTGTTCTCGCTGCCGCTGTGGGCATAGCGCACATGGCGGGCAATGCACTTGAGATTGGGATAGCGGGCAATGAAATGCTGGAAGATCTCGTCCTGCTGCTCATAGCTGGGCTGCAGGGGCACGCCGTCCTTCCAGTCGCCCTTGCTGTGATCGTTGTCGTCCTTCCACAGGTGGTAGGGCTCAATGCCCAGCAGAACGTCAACGTAAGGCAGGCACTCGGTGCAGAAATCGCGGGCTTCCTCCCAGCTCCACAGGGTAGAGCGGAAGTTGCCGTCAAAGCTGACGGTCAGGCCCTTCTTTTTGGCCACCTTGAGCATATCGATGATGAGGCCGCGGCAGTTGGGGCCCAGTGCCGGGGTAATGCCGCTCAGGTGCAGCCAGTCGTAGCCGTCCAGCAGAGCGTCCAGATCGACCTGGGAGAAGTCATACTCGGTAATGGCACTGTGCTTGCGGTCGTAGATGACCTTGGAAGCGCGGATGCCGTATCCGGTCTCCAGATAATAAGTACCCAGCCGATTGGAGGGGGTCTCGTTGGGCTCGGTCAGGATCATGGGGGTGCAATGCACATCGTTGGAGCGCAGCCAGCGCACCGCGCTCTTGCCCAGGCTGTTGTTGGGCACTACGCTGAAGAAGGTGCTGTCCACACCCAGGTTGGCCAGGGCCAGTGCAATGTTGGCCTCGCTGCCGCCGTAGCTGGCTTCAAAGCTGGATGCCATGCGGATCTTTTCGTAGTTCGGCGGGGTCAGACGGAGCATGATCTCGCCGCAGGTGATAAATTTCTGGCCGTTGGGCTCGCTGCCGAGGATGGGATTGTAGTGTTCCATAACGCTCCTCCTAAAAAGTCGTTTCTGGGATCCATTTCATGTGAGAACACATTGTTGTATCCATTATACCGCACAGCGCACCGGATAGCAAGCAAATGCTGTTTCGGCCGAGAGAAAAAGAAAAAGAAATTTTGGTTGTTTTGACGAAAGAATCCCGCAGGGATGACGGTGGGGTTCACACCCCCGTCAGGTCAAAGCTGGGCGTATACTCTTCCTTTGCACTGCTCTTCTGCTGCATATAGCCAGAACTGAGGCCCAGATCCATGGCGTAGTTGACCACCCGGCGGTATTCGTAGGTGGTGATGCGCCGCCCGATACCGTGGTCTGCCGCCTGATAGAAGGGGGTGTACTGGCTCATCACGCTGGGCAGGAAGCACCCGGGGTCGGCCTTGTTCCAAGCCGCCATCTGATCGAGCACGGCAAAGCTGTCGTCCACATGGCCGGGCAGGGCAAGGTGGCGCAGGATCACGCCCCGCTGCAGGATGCCCTCGCTGTCAAAAACAGGGTGCCCGGCCTGAGCCATCATGGCTTCAATGGCGGGCCTGGCCTGTGCAAAATAGTCCGGCGCGGCGGAAAGCTCTGCCGAAAGGGCAGGGGAAACATATTTCAGGTCGGCCAGCCAGATGTCGACGAAACCGCGCCAGGCGTGCACGCTCTCCACGGTCTCGTAGCCGCCGGTGTTGCAGACGATGGGCAGATGCAGCCCCTGCGCCCGGGCCAGGTCGAGGGCGGCGATGATCCAGGGCCGCCACTGCCCAGGCGTGACAAGGTTGATGTTGTGGGCTCCCTGCGCCTGCAGGTCCAGAAAGATCTCGGCCAGGCGCTCCACGGTGATCTCCCTGCCCAGCCCATCGGCGCTGATGGGGTAGTTCTGGCAGAAGCAGCACTTGAGGGTGCAGCCGGAGAAGAACACCGTGCCGCTGCCCCGGGTGCCGCTGATGCAGGGCTCCTCCCAGAAGTGCAGGGCAGCGCGGGCCGCTTTCAGGGTGCGGCCCGCCCCGCAGAAGCCCGTCTGCCCGGCGGCCCGGTCAGCTTTGCACTGCCGGGGGCAGAGAGTGCAGGCTTCCGGCACGGCAACAGAAATGGTTTTGGGCATAATATCCAAGTCCTTTGCAAAAGATTTGACAGAATTACTCTTGTTTATTATACCATTTATGACATGGAATGTGGTATACTATGATAGAATATTATATATCATGCAAAAATACTACATATCAGACGGAGGATATCATGCGCACCGAAAACGAGGAGATCCGGGATCATTTGAAATATCTCTCCCTGCTGGCACGGGATTACCCCTCGCAGGCGGCCGCTGCCAGTGAGATCATCAGCACTCAGGCCCTGCTCAAGCTGCCCAAGGGCACCGAACATTTTATGAGCGACCTGCACGGTGAAAACGAGGCCTTTGTCCACATCCTGAACTCGGCTTCGGGTGTCATCCGGGAAAAGGTGGATATCGTGCTGGGGGAGAGTGTGCCGGAACAGACCCGTGCCGAGCTGGCAACGCTCATCTATTACCCCAACGAGAAGCTGCCCCAGCTCAAAGCCGAGTGTACGGATGAAGAAGCGCTTGACCATTGGTACACGGAGACCCTGCTTCAGCTCATTGATATCTGCCGGTTGGTGTCCTCCAAGCATACCCGGGAGCATGTGCGCTCCTGCCTGCCGTCCAGCTGCGGGTATATTCTGGATGAGCTGCTCCATGCCCACTTTGAGGACCACGACAAGGACCTTTATTATGGGCAGATCGTGGGAAGTATCATCGAAAATGGCCGCGCCGACCGGTTCATTGTCCGGCTGTGTGAGCTCATCAAGCGGCTGGCTGTGGACAAGCTGCACATCGTGGGTGACCTGTTTGACCGCGGCCCCCGGCCTGATATCATACTGGACCGGCTCATGCGCCACCACCATGTGGATATCCAGTGGGGCAACCATGACGTGGTCTGGATGGGGGCCGCCGCCGGAAGTCCCATCTGCGTCTGCACTGTGCTCAAAACGACACTGGCCTACCACAACCATGCCATGCTCGAGGACTGCTACGGCATCAACCTGCGGCATCTGCAGCGGATGGCCGAGCAGTTCTACGGAAATGACGACCTGACCCTCTGGATGCCCCACACCGATGCGGCGCGCGGCCCTTACACCGAGGGCATGCTCCACCGCTGTGCCGTGATGCACAAGGCCGTGACCATTCTGATGCTCAAGATGGAGTGCAAGGTCATCGACCGCAACCCGGATTTCAAGATGCAGGGTCGGGATTTCCTGCGGTACATCGATTGGGAAAAGGGAACAGTGACCCTGAACGGGCAGGCATACCCCCTGCGGGACACCAGCTTTCCCACCGTGGATCCGGCAGACCCCGCCGCCCTGAATGATGATGAGCGGCTGGTGCTCCGCAAGCTGGTGGAATCCTTCCGGCAGAGCGAGCGCTTGCAGCAGCATGTGGAATTTTTGTATGCCAAGGGCAGCGTTTACCACATCGAGAACGGCAACCTGCTCTACCACGGCGTGGTGCCCATGACCAAAAACGGCAGCTTTGCCGTGGAGCGGTTCGAGGGACACAACTACTCGGGCCGCGGCTTGATGGACTACTGTGACGAGCGGGCACGCCGCGGCTACTTTGCTCCCGAGGGAAGCGCTGCCCGGCGGAGCGGTCAGGACTTTTTGTGGTATCTGTGGTGCGGCAAGCTGTCGCCGTTGTTCGGCCGCAGCGCCATGACCACCTTTGAGCGGCTGTATATTGCCGACCCCGCCACCCATGAGGAAGTCAAGGACCCCTATTATACATGGTACAATGAAGAGGCCGCCTGCCGCCGCATCCTGGCGGAATTCGGTCTGCCCGGCACCAGCCACATCGTCAACGGCCATGTGCCGGTGCGGGAGAAGAGCGGCGAGAGCCCCATCAAGGGCGGGGGCCGTCTGGTCGTCATTGACGGCGGGTTCTGCCGCGCCTACCATGAAAAGACCGGCATTGCAGGGTACACACTGGTGTACTCCAGCCGCACCATGTCCCTGCGGACCCATCAGCCCTTTGTCAGTGCTGAAAAGGCCGTGAACGAAAACATCGACATCGTGTCGCAGAAGAACATTCTGGAAACGGAGAACCACCGCATTCTGGTGGAAGAGACAGACGAGGGCGAGAACCTACGGGAGCGGGTACACGACCTGAAGCAGCTGGTCAAGGCCTATCAACTGGGCTGGATCAAGGAGACCTGCAGCGAGGATTGCGTCTGGTAAGGGGCGCTGATTGTAAAATTTTTGAAATAAGAAACAAAAATGTCGAATATCTCCGCAGATTCTGGGCAAAACAGAAAATAATCGGGCAGGGAAAAAGGGGGCTTTGCTTTTTGCCCGAAGTTGTGTATAATAAGATAGTTGTATCGTGAGGGTGTGTGCCCAGCGGTGCGCGGAGAGATCAAGCAAGAACCCTGAGTGGCCCTGCCGCTGGCGGGCCTGCGACAAGGAGATTATAAAATTGGAAAAGTTTGTTATTACGGGCGGCAAGCCCCTGCATGGCGAAGTTACCATTTCCGGTGCAAAAAATGCGGCTGTGGGCATTCTGCCTGCCACCATTCTGGCGGCAGATGTCTGTGTGATCGAAAACCTGCCGGACATCAGTGATGTGGCAGTCAGCCTGAAGATCCTGAGCACCCTGGGTGCCAGCATCAAGATGCTGAACCGCAATACCTACGAGATCGACACCACCCACCTGAACAGCACCAACGTCCCGGACGATCTGTCCCGCCAGATGCGTGCCAGCTACTACTTCCTGGGTGCACTGCTCTCCCGCTTTGGCAAGGCACAGGTGGCCATGCCCGGCGGCTGCAATCTGGGCCCCCGCCCCATCGACCAGCACCTTAAGGTGTTCAGCGCGCTGGGTGCAGAGGACAGCGTGGACTACGGCATGATCACCGTGCGGGCCAAGGAACTGAACGGTGCCCATATCTTCTTTGATAAGGTCAGCGTAGGCGCTACCATGAACGGTATGCTCTCCGCTGTGATGGCACAGGGCCAGACCATTCTGGAAAACTGCGCCAAGGAGCCCCATGTTGTTGATCTGGCAAACTTCCTGAATATGTGCGGCGCGGATGTGCGCGGTGCCGGCACCGATGTGATCAAGGTGCGTGGCGTGGAAAAGATGCACGGCTGCACTTACAGCATCATCCCTGACCAGATCGAGGCGGGCAGCTACATGGTTGCCGCTGCTGCCACCGGCGGCGACGTTCTGATCAAAAATGTCACCCCCAAGCATCTGGAACCCATCACGGCAAAGCTCCGCCGTGCCGGTGTGGATGTGGAGGAATTCGATGATTCCGTCCGCGTCTCCCGCAAAGGCGATATCCTGCCGCTGAAGATCAACACCATGCCTCACCCGGGCTTCCCCACCGATATGCAGCCCCTGATGGGTGTGCTGCTCAGCGTGGCAAAGGGTACCTCCACCATCACCGAGAGCGTGTGGGATAACCGCTTCCGCTATGTGGACGAGCTGCGCAAGATGGGTGCAGTGGTGCAGGTGGACGGTCAGGTGGCCGTGTTTGAGGGTGTGGACAAGCTGAACCCCGCTCCCCTGCGCGCTTCTGACCTGCGTGCCGGTGCGGCCATGGTCGTTGCTGCCCTGATGGCAGACGGCACCAGCGAGATCGAGGAGATCGGCCACATTGAGCGCGGCTATGAGAACATCGTGGAAAAGCTGCGCGGCCTGGGCGCTGAGATCAGCAAGGTGGAGCGGATGCCCGCTGCACTGGAATCGGCAATGTGATCATTCAGAACCTCTCAGTCTGCTTCACAAAAGTTCCCCTGACAGGGAGCTTTTGTGAAGCAATGACGGAGAGGTTCGTTTCTTGAGGTTTGAAATGTCTGAATTCATCTCGTTATACTCTGGTTCCTCCGGTAACTGCAGCGTGGTGCGCACGGGGGAGAAGTACATCATCATCGATATGGGAAAGGGCGTGCGCACCACCTCGGCGGCGCTCAAGGAGCTGGGCCTGAACATCAGCGATTGTGCAGGCATTCTGGTCACCCATGAGCACTCTGACCACGTCAAGGGGCTGGCCACCTTCCTCAAAAAGAATCCGCTGCCGGTATACGGTGCAGATGATACGCTGGATTTTCTGGATGCAAACGGTATCGTGCCCGCCAGCTGTGAGCTGCGCACCCTGTCCGGCGGGGAAGAGGATGTGGGAGATTTCGGCGTGACGATGTTCCCCACCAGCCACGACGTGCCCTGCGTGGGCTACCGCATCCACACCCCGGACAACAAGACTATGACCATTGCCACCGACCTGGGAGTCCTGACCCCGCCGGTGCATCAGGCCCTGAGCGGCTGTGACCTGGTGGCGCTGGAAAGCAACTACGACCTCCACATGCTCCGCAGCGGGCGGTATCCTTACTACCTGCGCTCCCGCATCGAGTCCAACCGGGGCCACCTCTCCAACGATGAGTGCTCGGCAAAGCTGCTGGAGCTGATCCAGGAGGGATGCAAGAAGTTTGCCCTCTGCCATCTCTCGCAGGAGAATAACACCCCGGCACTTGCCTTGCAGACCATGTTCAATACCCTGGGCGCGGCAGGTGTCGTGCCGGAAAAGGACTGCATCGTGCAGGCCCAGCGCCGCAATGAGATCAGCCCCACGCTTACATTTTAAGAAAAAAAGGCCCTCTCCATCATTGCTTTACAAAGCATGACGGAGAGGGCCTTTTTTGTTGTTATGCCAGATCCGGCAGGATATCGGGCCAGAGGGCCTGCTCCTGCCGCAGGTCGGTGAAAACGCAGTCCAGATAGATTTTGTTCACAGCCGAGATGATGGTGCTGCGCAGGAGCGTGCGTGCATCATCAACATCCGGCTCCAGCTCGGAAAAGCTTTTGCTCAGGCCGAACACATAGGGCAGGTAGTTCTCCAGCTCATCACAAAAGGTATCATACGCCTGCGCGGAGGTATAATGCGCCCGCTGCATCTTGAATAGACTGTCGATGTTTTCCATGGACAGGACATTTTTAGAAACTACGATGTAGATCAGGCAGGCCAGCTGATCCCGGGTATACTTCTTTTTAATGGGGTGGCTGATGATCCCTTTCTTAACGTAGTTGCTCACCATGGAAGCGGTGAGCTCCACCCCCTGAAATGTGCGGAAACACCCGTTGACAAACTGTACACTCTGATCCAGATAAAGCCCTACGGTGGGGAGTTCTGCATACCGGGGCAGGGCAAACCCTGCGGCGCAGGCCGCAACGCGGCGGTTTGATTCTAATTTCATGCGGACAGTATACCATGTTTTGGAAATGTGGTCAACAGGAAATTAAAAACTTTTGAAATAATTCAAGAAAACAGTTGACAGGTTTTTGAAAAACTGATATAGTGATTCAAACAACAGGAAAAACTGCGGCATCCTTTGCCGCCGGAATGGAGATAAATGCTTATGAACACCAAGATCGTTGTGGATTCCTCCGCCAGCCTGTACACCTTGCAGGGCGTGGATTTTGAATGCGTTCCCCTGAAGATCATCACCGACGATGCCGAATATCTGGACAACGGCACGATGGATGCCCTGGGCATGGCCCAGACCCTGCGCACCTATAAGGGCAAGACCTCGACTTCCTGCCCCAACGTCAGTGATTGGCTGGCCGCCTACGAGGGAGCCGACGAGGTGTATGCCATCACCATCACGGGCACTCTGTCCGGCAGCTACAATGCCGCCCAGCTGGCCGCCGAGGAATACCAGCAGGAGAATCCCGGCAAGCGGGTGTTTGTGCTGGACAGCCTTTCTACCGGCCCGGAGCAGCGCCTGCTGGCCGAGCATCTGCGGGATCTGCTGGCTGAGGGCAAGGAGTTTGACGAGATCTGTGAAGAGATGCTCCGTTACCACAAGCACACCCATCTGCTCTTCTCGCTGGAATCGCTGGCCAATCTGGCCCGCAATGGCCGCGTGAAGCCTGCCGTTGCTGCTGTGGCGCGGATGCTGGGCATCCGGGTCATCGGACAGGCAAGTGAGGCCGGAGAGCTGGATGTTCTCTGCAAGACCCGTGGCGAGCATGGTGCGCTGGAACGCATCGTGCTGGAACTCAAGGGGCACGGCTACACCAACGGCAGGCTCCATATCTCTCACTGCGGCAATCCCGCCGCCGCCGAGCGCCTGAAGCACATGGTAAAGGCTGTGTTTGATGGAGCAAAGGTGGACATCAGCGAATGCGGCGGTCTGTGCAGCTATTATGCAGAGCTGGGCGGCCTGCTGGTTGGTTATGAGGACGCGGAAGCATAAGCGAACGGCCCTCGGAAAAATTCTGCCACGATTGAATAGACGCTCATAGCGGGGGAAAGCCGTTGTGGGCGCTTTTTTGTTTGCAAAATCTTCCGCTCTGCGCTATACTAACAGCATCAAAAATCGCCGCGGGCGGCAGGGGAGGGGTACCACATGTTCAGATTGCCTATCGTCAAGTTTTTCAACCGCATCTTCAACCGTGTCACGATCACAGTGGTGCTGGTGGCTTTACAGGTGCTTTGGCTGCTCTGGGCGTTCTGGTCGTTCACGGCGGGGCGGGTCTGGCTGAACGGTGCCCTGAAGGCGCTGAGCATCCTGATCGTGCTGTATCTGGTGCGCAAGGATGAAAACAGCGCTTATAAGATCGGCTGGATCGTTCTGATCGGCCTTCTGCCCCTGCTGGGCGGCGCGCTTTATCTGGCTTTTGGCAACAAGGCCCCCGCCAAGTATCTGCGGGAGCGGATGCAGAAGGTGGAACAGGCCCATCAGACCGAGCTTGCCCAGCCTGAGGGCCAGACCGATGCGCTGGATATCTCCAGCCGGAACCTGAGCCGCTATGTGGCAAAGTTCGGGCCGTATCCGGCCTGGAGGGATACCGCTGCTCACTACTTTTCCTGCGGGGAGGAGATGTATCCCCAGCTGCTGACGGATCTGGACAAGGCGGAAAAATTTATCTTTCTGGAATTTTTTATCCTCCGTTCCGGCAAAATGTGGGACGGTGTGGAGCAGATCCTCCGCCGCAAGGCCGCTCAGGGCGTGGATGTGCGGCTGATCTACGATGATTTTGGCAGCCTGCTGGGCCTGCCCAGTGATTTTGTCATCCGCATGGAGAAGGCGCATATCCGCTGCATCCCTTTCAACCCGGTGGTGCCGCTGGTCTCGCTGGTGATGAACCACCGCGACCACCGCAAGATCGTGGTGGTTGACGGCAATGTGGCCTACACCGGCGGCGTGAATCTGGCGGATGAGTATATCAATGCCGAGCAGCGCTTCGGCTACTGGAAGGATGCGGCCATCCGGTTGGAAGGAGCCGCTGTCTGGAACTTTACCGTGATGTTCCTCAATGTATGGAACGCCTTCCGCCTGCAGGAGACCGATTACACCGCCTTTGCGCCCACCCGCCTGCCCGCAGTGCAGGATGGCGTGGTGCAGCCCTACGCGGACAGCCCGCTGGACGAGGAACCGCTGGCCGAGACGGTCTATCTGGACATCCTCTCTCAGGCCCAGAGATATGTTTATATCTACACGCCCTACCTGGCCGTGGGCGAGGAGATGCTGGATGCTCTGAAAAATGCGGCCAAGCGCGGGGTGGACGTGCGGCTCATCCTGCCCGGGATCCCGGATAAGAAGCTGGTGTTCCGGCTCAGCCGTTCCTACTATCTGCCCCTGCTCAGGGCGGGTGTGCGCATTTATGAATTCACGCCCGGTTTCCTCCACGCCAAGTGCTATGTCAGTGATGACCGTGTCGCCGTGGTGGGCAGCATCAATATGGATTATCGGAGCCTGTTTCTCCATTTTGAGTGCGGAACACTGCTCTTCCATAACAGCCAGATCGCCGCCCTGCGGAAGGATGTGGAACGCACCCTGCCGCAGTGCCGGGAGATCCAGCGTTCCGACTGCCACACCAATCTGCTTGGTACAGCGCTGGACAGCGTGCTGCGGCTGCTGAGTCCGTTGATGTAAGCGGCTGCGCGCAGCACGCGGGGAGCTTTTCCACGCAAGTGAAACGGGCCATTCCATCGCCCGCCCTATTGCCTGCGGCAACAGGGTACCACCCCAGCGGACATTTGCTTTGGAAAACTCCCGTCGGCTGCGTAATCTTACGCTCTTCTGGACATACTATGGGGCAAAGGCCCAACGGGCCGTGTGGAAAGGGAGCGTATCTATGAATCAGAACCATCGGGCTCTTTGGAGCTGTGCCATGGCGGCGGCGCTGCTGCTGACCGCCTGCGGCAAAACGAACGCCGGGTCGGGCAGCTCCGGCAGCATGAGCGGAAGCAGCGGCACATCCTCCGCACAGACCCAGACATCGGCATGGAAAACCGGTCTGGGTGTGGTGACGGAGGCCACCGATCAGGACAGGGCAGGGAAAATTGAGCTGGCAGCGGCCGCTGTCCTGCTGGATGGCGAGGGGAAACTGGAGAGTGTTCTGCTGGACGAGCTGGAAGTGTCTGTTTCGGCGGACAGCACCGGCCATGTGACCCTGCCCACCGACTGGCGCACCAAGCGTCAGAAGGGGGACGATTACCCGCTGGCCGAGGTCTCTTCCCTGAAAAAGGGATGGGCGGAACAGGCGGATGCCTTTGCCAGTTACCTGATCGGCATGACCCCGGAACAGGTCTCCATGCTCAAAGTGGATAAGGATGGCAAGCCCACGGGTGCCGACCTGCTGAGCGGTTGCACCATTGCTGTGGATCGCTACCGGGATGCCGTGACCCGGGCCTGCGCCAATGCCAGGGCACTGGGTGCCGCCAAGGGCGACAGGGCCGCGCTGGGCATCGAAGCGGTGAACGGGACTTCGGACATCACCGCCACCGATGACAAGGATGTGAATGCGCAGGTGGATGTGAGCATCGTGGCACTGACCACCGATGCGGACCGCCGTGTGACCAGTGCCATTGCGGATATGGCTGAGCCGGCCCTGACAGTGGTGTCAGACGGCGGTGTGACAGCTCCGGACCTCGTCAAGACCAAGCTGGAGCTGGGTGAGGACTACGGGATGCGCGGCGCATCGGCGCTGGGCAAGGAGTGGTATGAGCACAGCGAAGGCTTCTGTGATGCCCTCAAGGGCAAGACCCGCACCGAGATCGCCGGGCTTTCCGGCGGCGATGCCGACCTGAAGGCTCTGTGTACCATTGACATCACCGATCTGCAAAAGGCGGCGCTGGATGCCCTGAGCTAAGGAGAAAACCCTTTTCGGTCTCGCAATCGCGCACCGGCTCTCCCGGATAGGTGGCATTCCGCTGCGTTTTCAGAGAAAAACCTCTCGCCGCGTCTGGCAGCTGCCGACGCGGCGTTTTTGTTTTGTCAAAATGACCGCTTTGCCGTGGTAAAGCGGTAAAGATTTGAGCAAACTGCGAAAAATCAGTTTTCCCCCTTGCCAAATGGCAGAAAACGCGCTATTCTATAACCACAGTTTAGCAATTTAGCATGGTAAAGCAATAAAACAAAGCTGCTTGCCACTGAGGGAGGAACCGTATATGAAACGTCTTGTATCCGCATTCCTGGCCGGTGCCATGGCACTGAGCCTTGCCGCCTGCGGCGGTGCCGCTTCCACTTCCACTGCCGCATCTGCCTCGGCCTCTGCTTCCGGCAGTGCTGCCGCATCCCAGTCTGTAGGCAGCGATCTGGATTACATCAAGGGCAAGGGCAAGCTGGTCATCGGCTACACTGTTTATGAGCCCATGAACTACACCGATGCCGATGGCAACTTCACCGGTTTTGATACCGAGCTGGCCACCGCTGTCTGCGAAAAGCTGGGCGTGGAGCCGGAGTTTGTGGAGATCAACTGGGATACCAAGGTCGTGGAGCTGGATGCCAAGAGCATCGACTGCATCTGGAACGGTATGACCCTGACCGATGACATCATGCAGAACACCGCTACCACCAAGGCTTATGCAAAGAATGCACAGGTGGTCGTTGTGAAAGATGGCACCGATTATACTTCTACCGCTGACCTGGTGGATAAGACCGTGGTCGCCGAGGCTGGTTCCGCCGGTGAGGCCGCCATTGAGGGAGACGAGAACCTGGCACAGGCTGATTACGTTTCCAAGAGCGTTCAGACCGACTGTCTGATGGAAGTTGCCGCAGGCACTGCCGATGCCGCTGTACTTGACCTGACCCTGGCCAACGCCATGATCGGTGAGGGCACTGACTATGCCGACCTGAAGATCGTGGACGAGCTGAACGCCGAGGAGTACGGCGTGGCATTCCGCAAGGGCAGTGATGCTGCCGCCGCTGTGGATGAGGCCTTTGATGCACTGAAGGCCGATGGCACTTTGCAGGCACTGGCCGATAAGTACGATCTGGCACTGGCTGACTGAATTTGTTGAAAAACTCCTTCCGTCATCGCGATGCGATGCAACCTCCCTCGGTGAGGGAGGCTTTTTGTTGCCGATGCGTGAAAGGCTCCCGAGCAGAGGGAACTTTCACCGGCTGTGATGGAAGGGGAATATGGATTCTGAATAAAAAAGGTGTGTTTTTGTGTCTGTGATTCTTATGCGCCTGTCCGGCGCGTTCCTGCTCAACTGTGAACTCTTTGCCCTGACACTGCTGTTTGCACTGCCGCTGGGGCTGGTGGTCTCGTTTGGCTCCATGAGCCGCTGCAAGCCGCTGGCCGGGCTGGTCAAGACCTTTGTCTGGATCATCCGCGGCACCCCGCTGATGCTGCAGATCATTGTGATCTATCTGGGCCCCGGCCTGCTGGGCATGAACAACCCCTGGCCCTCTGGTTCAGGCGGACGGATGGTGGCGGCGGTGGTGGCTTTTGCCATCAACTATGCCTGCTATTTTTCTGAGATCTACCGCGGCGGCATTGAAGCAGTGCCCAAGGGGCAGACTGAGGCCGGGCAGGTGCTTGGCATGACCAGAACACAGATCTTTTTCAAGGTGACCTTGCTTCAGGTCGTCAAGCGCATCCTGCCCCCCATGGGCAATGAGATCATCACGCTGGTCAAGGATACCTCGCTGGCAAACACCATTGCCAATAAGGAGATCATTATGATGGCCAAGGAGTACAGCGCAAAGGGCCTGATCTGGCCGCTGTTCTCCACTGCGCTCTTCTTCCTGGTGTTTGTGGGCGCGCTGACCATCCTGTTCAACTGGGCTGAAAAAAAGCTCGATTATTTCCGCTGCTAAGGAGGCAGATAGATTATGGCGTTGCTCGAAGCTTCCGGTATCGGGAAAAATTTTGGCGAGACCCATGTGTTGAAGGACATCTCCCTGGATCTGGAGCAGGGGGAAGCGCTGGCGATCATCGGCTCGTCCGGTTCCGGCAAAACAACTCTACTGCGCTGCCTGAACTTTCTGGAACGGCCTGACACGGGTGTGATCAAGGTGAACGGCGAGACCATGTGGGATGCCGCCGACCCTGCCACCCAGAAGGAAAGCGAGATCCGTAAAAAGCGGCTCCATTTCGGTCTGGTGTTCCAGAACTTCAACCTGTTCCCGCAGTACACGGCCTTACAGAACGTGATGCTGGCAGGAGAACTGCTGGCAAAGGAACGTCCGGAATATCAGGCAAACAAAAAGGCTATCCACGCGGAGCTGGAACAGCAGGCAAGAGAACTGCTGGCGCAGATGGGCCTTTCGGAGCGGGCCGGCCACTACCCGCATCAGCTCTCCGGCGGCCAGCAGCAGCGTGTGGCCATTGCCCGCGCGCTGGCGCTTCACCCGGATATCCTCTGCTTTGATGAGCCCACCAGCGCCCTTGACCCGGAGCTGACCGGCGAGGTGCTGAAGGTCCTGCGCGATCTTGCCGACCGCAAGACCACGATGATCATTGTCACCCATGAGATGCACTTTGCCCGCGATGTGGCCGACCGCATTCTGTTCATGGATGGCGGCGTGGTCGTGGAAGAAGGCCCGGCCAAACAGCTCATCGACCACCCCCGGGAAGAGCGTACCAGACAGTTCCTCGCACACTATTCAGAATGACCCGCCCCGCCCCGGAATGCAGAGATGCACGCCGGGGCGGTTTTGCTGTACAGAGCAGGTTTGGACTGCATAACTACATTGCATTTTGTGAACGGAAATCTGAAACTTTTTCACATCAGCGAAAAAATAACGCTTTGTGCAAAAATCAGTGATAATCATATTGGATTTTGTGCTATAATTGAAACACGAATCAGACCCATTCCCAATTGGAGGAGGCTTAACAAAAAATGAAGTTGAAATATGCATTCCAACGTGGTGTTGCATCAGCACTGATCGCAGGGGTTGTCCTTACGGCGGGTCTGCCCGCACTGGCTGCCGGTGGCGCAGAGGCTGCGGAAACCGAAAGTGTGGCAGTGGTTCAGGTGGTTTCCCCTTCGGATGAGGGGGCTGCTCAGGACGAATATGGTGTGGCTGCGGCGATCATCTCGGAGGATGATACGCCGTTGAGCATTCCGGATGAGGAGACCCCGCCTTCGGGCAATGCCGGAACAGGTTTCTGGAGCATTCTGTTCCAGCTGCTGAAGCATCTGGCCGGGAAGCACTGAAAAATTTGAAAAAACCTCTTGAAAATTCATCGCAACCTGATATAATACCCACATGAACAAAAACGTCCTGCCCATTGCGCGGCAGGGCGTTTTTGTCGGAAAAAATTCGTGTTATAAGGTCTGTGATGCTTTCCCAAGGAGGAACGTGCGTATGACGAAAGATATGACGCAGGGCAGCCCGCTCAAGCTGATCCTTGCCTTTGCAGTGCCGCTGATGCTGGGGAGCCTGTTCCAGCAGTTCTATAATCTGGCAGATACCATCATCGTGGGCCGCTTTGTGGGCGTGGAAGCCCTGGCGGCAGTCGGCAGTGTGGGCGGTCTGAACTATCTGGTGCTGGGCTTTGTCAATGGCATTGCCTGCGGCTTCTCCATCCCCATCTCGTGGACATTCGGTGCGAAAGACTATGTGGAGATGCGCCGCTACACCGCCAATGCCGTCTGGCTGAGCGTCTTTTTTGCCGCAGTGCTTACCGTGGTCACAGTGGCCATGACCCGTTCCATTCTGGTCTGGACCAATACCCCGGACAACATCATTGATCTGGCGGACATCTACATCCGCACCATCTTTATCGGCATCCCCTTCACCCTGCTGTACAACATGACCAGCGCCCTGATGCGCGCTCTGGGCGACAGCAAGCGGCCCCTGTACTTCCTGCTGGTGGCAAGCTTTCTGAACATCGGGCTGGACCTGCTCTGCATCATCGTCTTCAAGATGGGCGTGTTCGGTGCGGCGTTCGCCACCGTGTTCAGCCAGGCAGTGGCCGGTCTGGGCAGCCTGTGGTATATCCTCAAGCATTATAATGAGCTGCGCTGGAACAAAGAAGAAAGCCGCCTGAGCAGACAGCACTGTGTCAAGCTGTGCGGCATGGGCATCCCCATGGGTCTGCAGTGCAGCATCACGGCCATCGGTTCCGTTGTACTGCAGGGTGCAGTCAATGGTTTGGGCAGTGACATCGTGGCAGCACAGACCGCAGGCGGCAAGGCGGCACAGTTCCTGTCCGTCCCGCTGGAGAGTATTGGCACGGCCATGACCACCTACGCCAGCCAGAACATAGGTGCCCACGACCTGAACCGTGTGAACAAGGGCGTGAACACTGCCCTGGGCATCGGCTGTGTGTACAGTGTGGCATCCTTCCTGATCCTGCGCGTGCTGGATAAGGCGTTGATCGGCCTGTTCCTTGAGAGCAGCCAGACCGAGATCATGGCCAACGCCCAGAGCTTCATCTTCTGGAACAGCGTGTTCTATATCCCGCTGGCGGTCCTTATCATTTACCGCTACACCATTCAGGGTCTGGGTTATTCCAGCCTGGCCATGTTTGCCGGTGTGGCAGAGATGATCGCCCGTGCTATGGTGGGTTTCCTGTTCGTGCCGCTGTGGGGTTATTTTGCCGCCTGCATTGCAAACCCGGTGGCCTGGTTCTTTGCCTGCTTCTTCCTGATCCCGGCGTATCTCGTTGTGTTCCGGAAGCTGAAACGGGAAAAAGCAAGACCGCACGCAAACTTGTAAAAATTGAGCCGCTCTTTTGCGAAACCGCAGAAGGGCGGCTCTTTTGTTGCCTAGTAGGGAAGGTCTTGGCGAAGAGGGAAAGCCTCATGCAACGCCAAAGCTGAGAGGTTGTAAAGAGCAGGGCCTGCCCAATTCCTTTACAAATAACACCAAAACGATTATACTATAAATAATTATGTCACAAGGGGGGTGAGAAGCATGGAGCTGGAACAGATCGAGGGAACGGTGGAGGACATTATCTACGAGAACCCGGACAACGGCTACACGGTGTTTGAAATTTCCGGCGGCGGCACGGTGACCGTGGTGTGCGGGATCGTGGGCGAGCTCCATGCGGGCGAGAGCGTGGTCTGCCGCGGTAAATATGAGAACCACGCCACCTATGGCCGCCAGTTCCACGCCCAGGAGTGCGAGACCGATATGCCGAAGGATCTGGAAGCGGTATACGCCTTCCTTGCCAGCGGCTCCCTGCCTTACATCGGGGCGCGCACGGCCAATAAGATCATCGACAAATTCGGCGCGGCGGCGCTGGAGGTGATCGCCAACGACCCCGCCCAGCTCACCCTGATCCCCGGCATCTCGGCGGACAAAGCTGACCGCATCCAGCAGGAGTTCAAGCGGATGTTCGGAATGCGGGAACTGATCGCCTATCTGGCGCAGTTCGAGATCAGCCCCCGCCGCGCCATGGAGGTGTTCCGCGTCTTTGGCCCCAGTGCCATGCAGGCCATCTCCCAGAACCCTTATCTGCTCTGTGGGGAACCCCTGCAGCTGGATTTCCGCCATGCCGACAGCATTGCACAGTATTACCACATGGAAGGGGACTGCACCCAGCGGCTGGAAGCAGCGCTTCTGCGCACCCTGCGCCACAACGCGGGCAACGGCCACACCTGCCTGCCCCGTGCGCAGCTGCTGGACACGGCATCCCACTTCATCCAGCAGCCGCCCGAAAAGCTGGCCCGTGCGCTGGACCACTGCATTGAGACCGGGCAGCTTGGCGTAAAGATGCTGGAGGCGGTGCCGTATATCTATCTGCCTGACCTGCTGGAAGCAGAACAGGCCATTGCCGACCGGCTGGCCCTGCTGGCGAAGCGGGAAAAGCAGACGGTGCGGGACCTTGATAAAAACATTCAGGTGCTGGAGCTGACCCAGGGCTTTGCCTATGCGCCCCTGCAGCGGGAAGCCATCCGCAAGGCCATGACCGAAAACTGCCTTGTGCTGACCGGCGGCCCCGGCACCGGTAAGACCACTACGGTCAACGCCATCCTGCAGTTGCTGGAACATCAGGCCGACCGGGTGGCGCTTTGTGCTCCCACGGGCCGTGCGGCCAAACGGCTGAGTGAATTGACCGGCCGCAAGGCCTCTACCATCCACCGCTTGCTGGAGGTGGACTACTCCGGCGGTGTGGTCAGCTTTATCCACAATGACAAGAACCTGCTCAAATGCGATGTGGTCATTCTGGATGAGATGAGTATGGTGGATGTGAAGCTGTTTCAGGCGCTCATTGCAGCCCTGCGGTACAGCTGCCGCATTATTATGGTGGGCGATGCCGACCAGCTGCCCAGCGTGGGGCCCGGCAACATTTTGGGCGAGGTCATCCGCTCCGGGCTGGTGCCCACCGTCTGCCTGAACGAGATCTTCCGGCAGGCCAGACGCAGCCTTATTGTGGAGAATGCCCACCACATCATCAGCAGTGAGCCGCTGCAGAAGGGCGGTAAGACAGACGATTTCTTCTTTCTGGAATCGGACGGCGATGTGGCGCAGAAACTGGTGTGCGATCTTGTCACCACCCGTCTGCCCCGGAGCTATGGCTTTGACCCTGTCCGGGATATTCAGGTGCTCTGCCCCACCAAGCTGGGACCCACCGGCACCCAGGCGCTGAATGTGGAGCTGCAGAACCTGCTCAACCCGGAGCAGAAGGGCAAACCACAGCTCCAGAGCGCCTCCCGGGTGTTCCGGGTGGGCGATAAGGTGATGCAGGTGCGGAACAACTACGAGATCGTCTGGAACCGCATTGGCGGGGAGCAGGGCGTGGGAGCCTATAACGGCGATATCGGCATTGTGGAATCCATCAACATGCGCGACCGCTCCATGGTGGTGCGGATGGATGACCGCCGCCTGCTCTACCCGGCGGAAAACCTGAACGAGCTGGAGATCGCCTACGCCATCACGGTGCACAAGAGCCAGGGCAGCGAGTTCCCGGCGGTGGTGCTGCCGGTGGCGCAGGTGCCGCCAAGGCTCTGCTACCGCAACCTCTTCTACACCGGCGTGACCCGCGCCCGCAAATTGTGCATCGTGGCCGGGCGGCGGGATGTGGTGAACCGGATGATGTCCAATGTCCGGCAGAACCTGCGGTACAGCGGCCTGTGCGAATTGCTGAAAGAGAATCTGCCGCCGGAACAGATGGCGGCAGATTGAAGGACGGCATCCCACAGGGAGGACGGCGAGGTTTGGTCTATACTTTTTTACTGGCTTATGCTACAATATAAATTGATTTGATTTCCCGCCCGAACGGGCATTTACGATAGAAAACAGGGGAGCAGAGAAAGGAACGTTTCATTATGGCACAGAATGACATCGGCATCGATCTGGGCACAACGACCATTATCATTGCACAGGCAGGGCAGGGGGTCGTGCTCAACCAGCCCAGCGTGGTGGCAATGGATACCCGCAAGAACTCCGTGCTGGAGGTGGGCGACAAGGCCCTGGCCATGGTAGGCCGCACCCCCAACTATATTTCCGCCATTTTCCCGCTGAAGGACGGTGTCATCAGCGACCACACCATGACCCGGGAGCTGATCTGCCGGTTTGTGAATCAGGTGTACAGCTCCCACATGGTCAAGCCCCGGGTGGCTGTCTGCGTGCCCGCTGCCATCACCGGCATTGAGAGTGATGCCGTGGTGGAGGCCGTGATGGCCGCCGGTGCCCGTCAGGTCTACCTGATCGATGAGCCCATTGCCGCTGCACTGGGTTCCGGCATCGACATCACCCAGCCCGATGGCCGGATGATCATTGATATCGGCGGCGGCACCACCGATATCGCTGTCCTGTCTCTGGGCGGCAAGGTCAAGGCCACCAGTGTCCGTGTGGCGGGCAACCACTATGATGACGAGATCCTGAAGCATGTCCGCAACAAGTTCAGCATTGCCATCGGCCAGCGTACCGCAGAGCAGCTGAAAAAGAACGTCGCCTGCTGCCCCCAGAAGGCTGATTTTGACGAGACGATGGAGGTCAAGGGCCGCAGCCTGCTGACCGGCCTGCCCATCAAGGTGAATGTTTCCACCAGCGACCTCTACGAGCCTGTGATGCTGTTGAGTGAGCAGATCGGCACTGCTGCCCATCAGGTGCTGGAAAAGACCCCGCCCGAGCTGGCAGGCGATATCTTCCGCAATGGTGTGGTGCTGACCGGCGGCGGCGCACAGCTGCACGGCCTGCCCGAATACCTGAGCCAGGAGCTCAAGGTGGATGTGACCGTCTCGCCCGATCCCGTGAACTGCGTGGCATTGGGCACTGCTATGAGCCTGGGCCTGAACGATAAGCTGGAGACCGGCTTCCTGGATGCGACCCCCCGCATGGGCCGCCGTTAACCGGGGCCCTGACCCGGCTTGTTAAGAAATTGGAAAAGTTGCAACAAAATTTTGTTCATACTTGTTGAATCAGGTCGGGAAATATTGTATAATATTTTCAAATCGCTTTTTGCGCGCCGGGGCCTGCTCCGGAGTGCGGAGTAAATTATTATTAGGAGGAAGACCATGAATCTGGGTTCTGATGTGGTTATCACCATTACCGGTATCGTGCTGGTGTTTGCCATCCTCGTCCTGCTGATGCTCATCATCATGCTGGAAGGCAAGATCTTCGACGGTATGGCCGCCAAGAAGAAGGCAGCCAAGGAGCCTGCTGCTCCCAAGGCTGCCGCAAAGCCTGCTGCCCCCGTACAGCAGGCTGCTCCCGCCCCTGTGGTGGAGGAAGGCATCCCCGGCGATGTGGTTGCCGCAATTATGGCTGCCATCCATGCCATGGGCAATGGCAAGTACACCCTGAAGGCCGTGCGCCGTGCTGCAAATGGCTGGAGCAAGGCTGGTGTCAACGACACCACCGCACCTTTTTAACACAGGAGGAAAAACATGACACAGTTTATCGATACTCTGGTCGGTATTTTCCAGAGTTCCGGCTTTGCACGGTTCGGTGAGCCGGGCGGCTACCTCTACGCGATCATGATCTGCGTGGGCTGCTTCCTGCTGTACCTGGCCATCGTGAAGGAATTTGAGCCCCTGATCCTGCTGCCCATGGCATTCGGCATGATCCTTGCCAACCTGCCCGGCAGCGGCATTATCCATATGCAGTACTTCGTTGGTGATGGTCTTGAGCACCCGATGTGGGTCGAGATCCTGAACAACGGCGGTCTGGCCGATATGCTTTACATGGGTGTCAAGCTGGGCATTTACCCCCCGCTGATCTTCCTGGGCATCGGCACCATGACCGACTTCGCCCCCCTGATCTCCAACCCCAAGAGCCTGCTGCTGGGCGCTGCCGCTCAGTTCGGTATCTTTGGTACTTACATGGGCGCTCGTCTGCTGGCTGCTACCGGCATTGTGGACTTCACCCAGAAGCAGTCCGCTGCAATCTCCATCATCGGCGGTGCAGACGGCCCTACTGCCATCTTTGTTACCTCCCGTCTGGCACCTGAGCTGCTGGGCAGCATTGCCGTTGCGGCGTACAGCTACATGGCTCTGGTGCCCGTGATCCAGCCGCCCATTATGAAGGCGCTCACCACCAAGAAAGAGCGCACAGTCGTGATGAAGCAGCTGCGCACCGTGTCCAAGACCGAGAGGATCATCTTCCCCATCATGGTCACCATCATTGTTTCTCTGATCGTTCCCGATGCTGCCGTTCTGGTCGGTATGCTGATGCTGGGCAACCTGATGAAAGAGTCCGGTGTTGTGGATCGTATCCAGAAGACTGCCGGCAATGAACTGATGAACATCATCACCATTTTCCTGGCTCTGTCTGTTGGCTGCACCACCTCTGCAAACACCTTCCTGAACAGCCGCACCCTGTTCATCATTGTGCTGGGTCTGATCGCCTTCTCCTTTGGTACCGCTGCAGGCGTTCTGTGCGGCAAGGTGATGTACGCCCTGACCGGCGGTCAGGTCAACCCCCTGATCGGCTCTGCTGGTGTTTCCGCTGTTCCAATGGCCGCCCGTGTTTCTCAGAAGGTCGGCCAGAGCGAGAACCCCTCCAACTTCCTGCTGATGCACGCCATGGGCCCCAACGTCGCTGGCGTTATCGGCTCCGCTGTTGCTGCCGGTATCCTGATCAACATCTTCGGCTAAGCTTTATCTGAACACTGCCGCCCCTCCTGTGCTGTACAGGAAGGGCGGTTTTTTATGTACAACCCTCTTGAATTGTGATATACTTATAAAGTAAGTGATTTTATAGAAGAACAGGTGAAACAATGGCAGCAAGTCTCCAACAGGAATTCTGCGCTCTGCGCGATACCTATATTGAAAAGCAGTTTGGCCGCCTGAACGATATGCAGCGGCAGGCGGTATTTACCACCGACGGCCCGCTGCTCATTCTGGCCGGTGCAGGCAGCGGCAAGACCACTGTTCTGGTCAACCGCATCGCAAACCTGATCCGGTTTGGCTCGGCCCACGGTTCCAGCTGGACCCCCCGTGAGGTGACCGAGGATGATGTCAAGGCTCTGAAAACGGCAATTATGACCGGCACCGATGCGCCCGCCTGGCTGGACGGGATGCTGCGGCAGAACGCTGTCCGCAGCTGGAACGTGATGGCCATCACCTTTACCAACAAGGCGGCAGGGGAGCTCAAGGAGCGCCTGCGCAATATGCTGGGCGGCGAAGAGGGGGACGAGGTGTTTGCCTCCACCTTCCACTCGGCCTGTGTGCGCATCTTGCGCCGCTGGGCAGAATCCATCGGCTACCCCCGCAGCTTTACCATCTATGATACCGATGATTCCCAGCGTGTGATGAAGGCGGTCTATAAGGAACTGAGCATCGACGATAAGTTCTTCCCGATCAAGAGCGCCATCAACCAGATGAGCCGCTGGAAGGACCAGCTGGTCAGCCCGGAGGAGGCGCTGCGCACCCCGGCCCGGGACACCAAGGGAGCCATTGCCGCCAAAGTCTACGCCGCCTACGAGAAAAAGCTCAGGGAGGCAGGAGCCTTCGACTTCGACGACCTGATCTACCAGACCGTGCAGCTGCTGGCGGAGCACGAGGATGTGCGGGAGTTCTACCAGAACAAGTACCGCTACCTGCTGGTGGACGAGTATCAGGATACCAGCGTGGCCCAGTTCCGGCTGGTCAGCCTGCTCACCGGCCCGGAAAAGAACATCTGCGTTGTCGGTGACGATGACCAGAGCATCTACCGTTTCCGCGGTGCCACCATTGAGAACATTCTGAACTTTGAGCGCATCTTCCCCGGCACCAAGACCATCCGTCTGGAGCAGAATTACCGCTCCACCTCAAATATCCTGAATGCTGCCAACTGCGTCATCCAGCACAACACCGAGCGCAAGGGCAAGACCCTGTGGACCCGGAACGACGAGGGCGACAAGGTGCAGGTCTACACTGCAGAGAATGAGCAGGACGAAGCCATGCACATTGCAGATGTCATCGGTGAGCACCTGAAAGAGGGCGGGCATCTGGCGGACCATGCGGTGCTCTACCGCATGAATGCCCAGTCGGCCCCCATCGAAAGCTACTTTACCCGCGCGGGCATTCCCCATAAGATCGTGGGCGGCCAGCGCTTCAACGACCGCAAAGAGGTCAAGGACATTCACTCCTATATGTCCATCGTGGCGAACGCCCGGGATGATGTGCGCCTGCGCCGCATCATCAACGAGCCTGCCCGGAAGATCGGCAACACCACCGTCGATGTGATCGCTGACCTTGCCGCCCAGCAGGGAATCAGTATGCTGGAAGTCATCTCCCACGCGGATGCATACGCCAAACTCAGCCGCGCCATGATGCCGCTGCTGAAATTCTGGCAGATCTACGAAAAACTGCAGGAATCGCTGGAAACCAGGACACTGGACGAATTTGCCCAGGATGTCATTGAGGTGACCGGCTACAAGGCCATGCTGGAAGCCGATGCGGCCAAGGGCCACGAGGATGCGGCAGACCGCCTGCAGAACCTGGGCCAGCTGGTCAACAACGTCAAAAACTACTGCGACCAGCACGGCGAGGATGCTTCACTGGAAGGCTACCTGGAGGATATCGCCCTCATCAGCGACATTGACAGCTACAACGAGAGCGCCGATCAGGTGGTCCTGATGACCATCCATTCCGCTAAGGGTCTGGAATTCCCCTATGTGTTCCTCATCGGCATGGAGGAGGGGGTGTTCCCCAGCGAGATGAGCAAATACTCCGAGGCAGATCTGGAGGAAGAGCGCCGTCTGGCCTATGTCGGCATCACCCGCGCCAAGAAGGAGCTGTATATCTCCAACAGCGTCTCCCGGATGCTCTACGGCCGCACCCAGCGCAACGAGCCCAGCCGCTTCCTGCGCGAGATCGAGCCGGAGTATATAGAAGAGACCCGCAGCCCGGCGCTGGAGCGCCGTTCTTCCATGGGCTGGGGCTCCAGTTACAGTGATACCGTTCCCGGCGGGGCCTCGGGCTACTCCGGCGCGTCCGGCTGGGGCCGCAATTCCAGCAGCTTCGGCGGCCGCACTGGCGGCAGCTACCTCAACCGTGAATACAATGCATCTGAGCGCGGCGGCTTCGGCTCCGGCTATGCAGGCCGTGGCAGCAGTGCTTCCGGGTTTGGCAGCGGAAGCAGCGCCCCGCGCGCGTCCGGCTCCTCCGGTTTTGGCGTGGGCTATGGCCGCCCCGCAGCCCCCAAGGCAGCGTCCAAACCCGTAAGCTTTCCGGGGAGCCCGGCAGCTTCCCGCCCGGCACCCACCGGCCCAAAGCATTACGAGGTGGGCGACATTGTGGAGCACAAGGTCTTTGGCCGGGGCAGGGTGCTGGCGGTCAAGGCCGCTGCCGGAGACCAGATCGTGGAGATCAACTTTGAAAAGGTCGGCGTGAAGAAAACCATGGCAAATTTTGCGCCGCTGACGAAAATCACGGAGGAATGAGAAAACTATGATGACCGTTCGATTGATCGCGCATACCCCGGAACCGGAAAAGGTGGTGGCGGCAGCGGCCAAGCTCTGCTACTCCGATGCCCATATCACCGACCTGCTGGACGGCCTGACTGAGGAGAAAACGGCCAAGTTCCTGACCATGCTCAGCGACCTGGGCCATGCCAGCCCCATTGAACATGCCAGCTTCACCTTTGGCATTGAGGGTGTGAGCCGCACGCTGCTGGCCCAGATCACCCGGCACCGCATCGCATCCTTCAGTGTCCAGAGCCAGCGGTATGTCCGGCTGGACGACTTCCATTATGTCATCCCGCCGGAGATCGAGGCCATCCCTGAGGCAAAGGCAGCCTTTCTTGAGAGCATGGATGAGGATGCGAAGCGCTACCTGGACCTTGCAAAAAAGCTGGAGGACGGCCACACTGCCCGCCTGATGGCAGAGGGGATGCCCGAAAAGCAGGCCCGCGCCAAGGCCTCCAAACAGGCCAATGAGGATGCCCGCTTTGTGCTGCCCAACGCCTGCGAGACGAAGATGGTCGTGACCATGAACGCCCGCAGTCTGCAGAATTTCTTCCATCTGCGCTGCTGCTCCCGCGCTCAGTGGGAGATCCGTCAGCTGGCTGAGGAAATGTTCCGGCTGGTCTACCCGGTGGCACCCCATATCTTTGCCAAAGCCGGCCCGGCCTGTGTCAGCGGCCCCTGCCCCGAGGGCAAGATGTGCTGCGGCAGAACTGCCGAAGTCCGCGCAAAGTATGAGGCCATCAAGCAGGAGGCTGGTGTATGAGCAAAGGCAAGCTGATTGTTCTGGAAGGGCTGGACGGCAGCGGCAAGGGCACGCAGGCTAAGCTGCTGGCAAAGCACCTGACGGTGACGGATCATCTGGTAAGAGAGATCACCTTCCCGGATTATGACAGTGATTCCAGTGCGCTGGTCAAGATGTATCTGGCCGGGCAGTTTGGTGACAAGCCTGACGATGTCAACGCCTACGCGGCATCCAGCTTTTATGCGGTGGACCGCTATGCGGGGTATAAGTCGGATTGGGGCAAGTTCTATGAGGAAGGCGGCATCCTGATCGCTGACCGCTACACCACCTCCAATGCCGTGCATCAGTGCTCGAAGCTCCCGCCGGAGCAGTGGGACACATTCCTGCAGTGGCTCTTTGACTATGAATACCACCTGCTGGGCCTGCCTGCACCGGATAAGGTGATCTATCTGCAGGTTGACCCGGCGGTGAGCCAGCGGCTGATGACTGCCCGCTACCATGGCGACGAGACCAAGAAGGATGTCCATGAAAAGGACACCGAATATCTGGCCCGTAGCCGCCGGGCGGCAGAATACTGTGCCGCTCACCTCGGCTGGGATACCGTCCACTGCACGGCAGGGGAGAAAATGCGGAGCATTGAGGATATTCAGGAAGAGGTCAGAACTCTTGCTCTCGCTGTTATTTGAAACAAAAGGAGGCATCCTATATCATGTACCGTTTGATGCAGCCGTCCGATTGGGCGGAGGTGCTGGCCCTGTGGCAGGCCCAGCGCGGCGACACGGAGGAGTTTGTCCGTGGCGCTGTGGAGCGCTTTGCCGGGGTGCAGAATGTCTACGTCGCGGAGGAAAACGACCACATTGAGGCTGTGGCACTGGCTGTGCCGGTGACCCTGCAGGGCCGCCCGGGCAGCTATCTGTTCGGTCTGTGCGGGCAGGGCAGCCTGCTCCTTGCGGGCCTGGTGGATACCCTGTGTGCCCAGCAGAAACTGCGGGGCGCAGGCTTTGTGGTGGCAGTGCCCGCCAGCCCGGAACAATCAACGCTGCTGCAGGATAAAGGCTTCCAAAAAGCCTTTGCCCTGCGCTGCCTGCCCCGGGAGGTGGAGCGCAACCTGTGGAGCCAGGCGGAATTCGATTCCGTGACGGCGAAAAAACTCTGCGAGCTGCGGGCAAAATACTGGCCCGACACCGTTCAGCTGCCGCCGGAGCAGATGGGGGAAGTTCTGCGGGACCTGTATTCCCGTGGTGCGACCATCGTGTCCAGTGAGCAGGGCTACGGCATCTATTTCCGCAGGGAGGATACCCTTTACTTTGTGGAGATGATGGCGGAAAATGACCGTGCTGCCGAGGTGCTGATGGAAGCCGCCCGGGAGAAAGAGGTCATTGTGGAAAAGGCTGTCATCACGGTGGGAGCTGCCCAGAATCTGTTCCTGGGCGAGGGAACCCGGCAGGAGTATGGCCTCATCCGCTTTGAAGGAGAACCTTTTGATGTTTCGGAGAGCTACATGCGCCTGATGATGGACTGAGAGGAACGTGGATATGGCAGAGAAACACCAGAAAAAGAAAAAAGGCAGTGCGCTGAAGATCCTGTTGGTCGTGCTGTTGCTGCTGGTACTGACAGTCGGTGCGGCAGGCGTGTTTGCGTATAACGAGATCAACGGCAATGGAGGAAAGCCCGGTGCAGAGGTGACCGTCAGCATCCCCCAGGGCAGCGGCGTTGCTGCCATCGCAAGGGAGCTGAAGGAGGCTGGAGTGATCCGTTCGGCCTATCTGTTCCGCTGGTATGTGGGGCACAAGGGTGCCGCCGGAAAACTGCAGTACGGTGATTTTACGCTGCAAACCGGTGGATATTCCTACGATGGCCTGATCGCAGAGCTGTCCACGTATGCCAAGGCGGATTCGGTGCGTCTGACTTTCCCGGAGGGAACCACTGCCATTGCTATTGCCCGGAAAATGGAGGAAGCCGGTCTGTGTACTGCCGAGGAGTTTCTGGAAGAAGCCAACACCGGAGATTTCAGCGAGTACACCTTCTGGCAGTATGTCCCGGACGATGCCCCCGACCGCTTTATGAAGTGTGAGGGCTACCTCTTTCCGGACACCTATGAGTTTTTGACGGACGATACCGTGCATCATTATGTTGCAACGTTCTATGCACACTTCGATAAGCAGTTTACGGACGAGATGTACAAGAAACTGGAAAAGCAGGAGCTGACCCTGCCCGAGGTCATCACACTGGCCTCTTTTGTGCAGGAGGAAGCGGGCAACGATCAGGATTCCAATGTGGCGCAGGTGTTCCGCAACCGTCTGGCCGAGGGTTCGCCTTACCCCAAGCTCCAGAGCAATACGTCCAGCTATGTGCAGAGCGACGAGGACAACAACTACCTCTGGAACTGGGTGGCTCCGTATTATGGCGGCTGGGAGGATATCCCTGAGAACATCCGGAATGCCTACGATACCTACACCTGCACCGGCCTGCCCGCCGGGCCCATCTCGAACCCGGGCCTTGCCGCGATCCAGGCTGCTCTGGCACCTCAGTGTGATGAGGAAGTCAGGGACTGCTATTTCTTTGTTACGGACCTTTCCGGTCACTACTATTACGCCAAGACCTATGCTGAACATCAGGCCAACTGCCAGAAAGCGGCTGAAGTCAATCAGAGTTTGAAGAAGTAAGTCTCTCTCAGTCGGCTTCGCTGAAAGCTCTCCCAAGGGGAGTGCTAATTGCGGCTCAGGAGTCAGGTTTGCAGAAACCGATCCGGTGAGGCGGCATCGCGTCAGCGATGACAGAGAGGGTGTTAAAAAGAGAGGACGATTTTATGTTACAGATCCCGGAACTGCTGGCCCCGGCAGGCGACTTGGAGCGCCTGCGTTATGCCATCAACTATGGAGCAGACGCTGTTTATTGCAGCCTGCCGGAGTTCGGTATGCGGTCGGCTCCTGCCAATTTTACGCCGGAGCAGCTGGCCGAGGGTGTGATCTATGCCCATGCCCGCGGCCGCAAGGTCTATCTGACCATGAACACGCTGCCCACCAATGAGGAAGCTGACCGCCTGCCCGAAGCCATCAAGGCTGCTGCTGCCGCCGGTGTGGATGCCTTTATCGTGGCCGATCTGGGCGTGCTGGAAGCCTGTAAGCAGTTCGCCCCGGAGATCGATGTCCACATGTCCACCCAGACCGGCATCACCAACTGGGCCGCTGCGCGTGCCGCTTACAACATGGGTGCAAAGCGCGTGGTGCTGGCCCGTGAGATGAGCCTGCAGGATATCGCCACCCTGCGCGATAAGACCCCGCCGGAGCTGGAGATCGAGGCGTTTGTCCACGGAGCCATGTGCATGAGCATTTCGGGCCGGTGCCTGCTCTCCAATTACATGGCAGGCCGGGATGCCAACCGGGGCCAGTGCGCCCAGCCCTGCCGCTGGAAGTATTACCTGAGCGAGGAGACCCGCCCGGGCCAGCTGTATGAGATCGGCGAAAATGAGAACGGTAGCTATATCCTCAATGCAAACGATCTGTGCACCGCTCCCTTCATCGACCTCATCTGCAAGGCAGGTGTGGACAGCCTGAAGATCGAGGGCCGCGCCAAGACGTTCTACTATGTCGCCAGCGTCACCGCCGCCTACCGCAAGGCTCTGGATCAGTATCTGGCCGACCCGTTCAACGATAACTTTGAGCTGAGCGATGACGTTCTGGCCGAGCTGACCCGTACCAGCCACCGGCACTACTCCCCGGGCTTCTACTTTGGCCGCGAGCAGGCCCGTCAGGCAACCGACAGCGCTACTTATATCCGTGAGTGGGAGTTTGTGGGCACTGTGGAAAGCTGGGAGAATGGTGTTGCCTCCTGCCAGCAGCGCGGCAAATGGAGCCTTGGGGATACGTTGGAGGTGCTCTGCCCGGATGGGCGCAGCATCCCGCTGCACCCGGAGTGGATCAAAAACGAGGCAGGGGAGAGCGTGGAATCCACTCCCCACGCCATGGAAAAATACACCATCCCCACCCCGGAGCTGCCCCCCATGAGTCTGCTTCGCCGGAAGGTAGAAACTCTTGACAAATGATTCCAGAAGCAGTAAAATAATAAAGTCAAAATGAACGATGTCCTTTGGCTCTAGTGGTCAGAGGACAGTTGAGGGCTCGTAGCTCAGTTGGGATGAGCGTTCGGTTCGCATCCGAAAGGTCGAGGGTTCGACTCCCTTCGAGTCCATACAGCAGAAAACCGCTCTGTCGTAGCGATACGGCAGAGCGGTTTTCTTGTTTGCAGTTCTATGAGACGGTGAAGATTGTTCTGGCAGATCTGGAGCCGGTTCAAAGGTGGAAAATTACTACTCTTCAAACCTTGAAAGTGCTAGAAATCAAGGTTTCATGCGGGTTAATGCCGTGATACACTCGCAATGGCTCGACACCTGCAAATTGATGTCATAATCGTACATTTTTCGGGTTCGTTCTTGGGAACAATGCGATGCAGGCGTGAGGGAAAGGGCAGGGGAGAGCAGAGAGGGCAGTCGTTCTGGGGAACAGAGCAATATTACACAGGGTCGTGGTTGATTACATAAACAGTGCTGCGAGAAGCGCCTTCCTTATTCAACCAGCGGTCATCTACCATCTTGACTAAAAGGTTTCGTGCGCGACGCTGCCCGATGTTTAACAAAG